>Ga0335074_10006649_pt1 | contig 16028 bp, 19 predicted proteins | sample Lox_Sample_23_FD_206715 | JGI IMG/M metagenome (GOLD analysis project Ga0335074, IMG submission 206715) | Soil microbial communities from Loxahatchee National Wildlife Refuge, Florida, United States - Lox_Sample_2.3 | ecosystem: Environmental > Terrestrial > Soil > Wetlands | place: USA... | reverse complement strand
CGGGGAACATCGGCGGGTCGCTCGCCCAGCGGCTGGCGGAGCTCGACATCGCCCGGGAAGTGGTGTTGCTCGACATCGTCGACGGGCTGCCCCAGGGCAAAGCCCTCGACATCCAGGAGTCGGCGCCAATCCTCGGCTTCGCGACGCGCGTGACCGGCTCGACGTCCCTCGACGCGCTCGCGGGGGCGGACGTGGTCGTCGAGACCGCCGGGCTCGCGCGTAAACCCGGGATGAGCCGTTCCGATCTGCTCGAGAAGAATGCGGCGATCGTGAAGGCCCACGCGGAGGCGGTCCGCCAGCACGCGCCCGAGGCGGTCGTCATCGTCGTCACGAACCCGGTCGACGTGATGACCTACTATTTCCGGAAGGTGTCGGGATTCCCGCCCGCCCGCGTGTTCGGCGAGTCCGGGACGCTCGATACCGCGCGATTCCGCACGTTCGTGGCCGAAGCGCTGAAGGTCGCGCCCCGGGACGTCACCGGCTTCGTGCTCGGGACGCACGGCGACACGATGGTCCCCATCCTCTCGTTGACGAGCGTGAGCGGAGTGCCGCTCTCGAAGCTCCTCCCGCCCGAGCGGCTCGCCGCGCTCGTCGAGCGGACGAAGCAGGGGGGCGGGGAGATCGTGAACCTCCTGAAGACCGGAAGCGCCTTCTACGCGCCGACCGCGTCCCAGGCCGAACTCGTCGTGGCGATCGCCTCCGACGCCCATCGCCTCTTGCCCGTCGCGGCCCACCTCAACGGGGAGTTCGGGGAGCGGGACGTCTACGTCGGCGTGCCCGTCGTGCTCGGGCGCCAGGGGGTCGAGCGGATCGTCGAGGTCGACCTCACCCCCGCGGAACGGGCCGCCTTCGCGGCGAGCGTCGCCGCGGTGCGCTCGGACCTCGACCTCCTCGCGAAGGGTCCGGCGTAGGGCGCAGCATGGCGGAGTCGGACGCGCCGGTGGAGTTCGTCGAGATCAAGCGGCGGCTCGCCACGTTGCGCACCGTCACCGACTCGAAGGACCACGCCCACATCACGACGAAGCCCGAGATCTGCGCACGTTGCCCCCATTCGTTCTGCACGTTCGCCTGTCCGGCGAAGTGCTACGAGCGGATCGACGGTCGACTGGTCTTCCGCTACGAGGACTGCATCGAGTGCGGAGCCTGCGACATCGCCTGCGACCAGGGTTCCGTCACCTGGACGATGCCGCGGGGCCCGTACGGCATCAAGTACGCCTACGGCTGACCGAGCGCGCCGCCGTGCAGCGTTCCACTGAACACGCACCTTAAAACCCTCGCCGCGGGCTCGACTCGGCGGAGCGCTCCCACGACGCCGTCGGCGACGACCGCCCCCGAGCCGTCCCTGCTGTTCCCGTACCGTCTCCGACCGGGTCAGGAGGCGATCGTCCGCGAGGTCTCGACCCTGGCCGGGCGGGGCGGCGCGCTCCTCGTGAACGCCCCGACGGGGAGCGGCAAGACCGTCGCCGCGCTCGCGCCCCTCCTCGAGCACGCCACGCGCGAGGATCACCGCATCCTCTACCTCGTCCGCACCCATGCGCAGGAGGTCCAGGTCCTCCACGAAGCCCGAACGATCGCGCACCGCCTGGCCCGGCCGCTCCTCGCGGTCGGACTTCAGGGCCGGGCCGGGCGCTGCTTCCTGCTCGAGAACGTCGCCGAGGTGAAGGGGGCGACGGCCGAGGAGCACGGGAAACTGTGCGCGGACCGGAAGCGGGCGACCGAGCGGGCCATGCACGGGGAAGCCCCGCTCGCCGCCCCCGCGGAACTGCCCGAGGGCGGGGAGATCGATCTCACCGACCTCGACGGCTGCCCGTACTACGCCCGGGTCCTGCAGTCCGACCTCGACGGGCTCGTCGAACGGTTCAGCACCAAGCTCCCGAACCCGACCGAGTTCGAGACCTTCTGCCGGGAGGAGAACCTCTGCCCGTACGAGCTGTCGAAGAAGCTCGTGCCCCACGCCCGGATCGTCACGGCCCCCTACGCGTTCTTCTTCCATCCGCACATCCGCCGCTCGCTCCTCCAGTGGCTCGGCGTACCACCGGATCGCATCGACCTCGTGATCGACGAGGCCCACAATCTCCCGAACCACCTGCGCGAGCTCACTACGGTCGCCCTCCCCCAGGAATCCGTGCGCCGGGCCCGGGCGGAGGTCGCCGAGCGGGGCGACTTCCAGCTGCCCGACGGCCCGAGCGCGACGCGGTTCTTCGACATCGTGGGGGCCGCCGTCGAGGAGCTGATTCAGGCCCTCGCCCGGGAGGACGATGCGGTCCTGCCGCCGGGAGTCTTCGAGGACGCGCTCCTGACCGCGCTCGGGGGGACGACCCACCGGCTCGACACCTGGCTCGGCGCGCTCGCGACCTGGGGGGAGAACCTCCGGGAGGAGCGGCGTCGGGAGCGCCACCTCCCTCGCTCCTGGACCCATACCGTGGCCCTGACGCTCCTCTCCTGGCCCCAGCTCGAACCGCCCGCCTACGTCAAGCTCGCGACGCGGGTCCCGCGTCCCGCGCTGGAAGCGTACTCGCTCGACGCCTCGGTCCCGGCCGCCCCGATCCTCGACTGCCACCTCTCCGTGCACATGTCCGGGACGCTCGCCCCTCTCGAGGAGTACCGGGACTCGCTCGGCCTCGGGCCGACGGCGCGGCTGCTCGACGTGCCGTCCCACTTCCCGCCCGAGAACCGGAAGATCCTCTACGACCCGACCATCTCGACGCGCTACGAGGAGCTGCGGTCCGACCCGCGTGCCATCGCCCGGATCGCCGACCGCCTGGTGCAGGTCCTCGAGTGCCTGCCGGTGAAGACGGCGGTCTTCTTCCCGAGCTTCGACCTCATGCAGAAGGTCCTCGGGGCCGGCTTGCAGTCGCAGCTCCCCGGGAACGTCTTCATCGAGTACGCGAAGCTCCCGATGGGCGATCTCTGGCGCTCCATCGAAGGGTGGAAGAAGGACCCCGAGGGCACCGTGCTGCTCGGCGTCGCGGGCGGCCGCCTGTCGGAGGGGATCGACTACCCGAACCAGGAGCTCGAGGCCGTGGTCCTCGTCGGCATCCCGTACCCGCGCCCGAACGCGCGGCACGAGGCGCTCCGCCAGTTCCTCGATTCCACCACGGGCAAGGGATGGGAGTACACCGTCGAGGCACCGGCGACCCGGGCGATCGTCCAGGCGTGCGGTCGCATGATCCGGTCCGAGCACGATCGGGGGATCGCGATCATCCTCGACCGACGGGCCCCGACGTTCGCGAAGAGCCTTCCCGGATTGGAGCCGATCGAGCACCTCGCGGCGACGACCCACGCCTTCTTCGGCCGCCGGGCGCGCTGGTCGCGCACCGCCACCCCCCCGCCGGGCGCCGACCACGCGAGCGACGCCTCGCTCCCGCCACCAAACCGATAAGAGGGGGAGCGCGCGCTCCCCCGGTCGTGATCATCACCCGGACCCCGCTGCGCATCAGCTTCGCGGGCGGAGGCACGGATCTCCCGTCGTTCTATCGGGCGTACGACGGCGGCGCCGTCGTGAGCGCGGCGATCGACAAGTTCGTGCACGTCATCGTGAACGAGAAGTTCGACCGATCGATCCGCGTCGCGTACTCCCGAACCGAGAACGTCGAGCGGCTCGAGGAGCTCCAGCACGAGCTGGTCCGGGAGGCGATGCGGGCCACGGGAGTCCACGCCGCCCTCGAGATCCACACGATCGCGGACATCCCATCGGAAGGGACCGGCCTCGGCTCCTCGTCGACGCTGACGGTCGGGCTCCTCAACGCCCTGTACGCCTTCCGCGGCCAGCTGAAGGATCCCGCGGAGCTCGCCCGGGAGGCGTGCCAGATCGAGATCGAGACGCTCGGCGGGATCCTCGGGAAGCAGGACCAGTACATCGCGGCGTTCGGCGGGGTGCAGCACTTCGAGTTCCGGGCGGACGACTCGGTCCGGTCGACGCCGCTGCCGCTCTCCCCCGCGGAGCGCGACGTGCTGAGCGACCACCTCTCGCTGTTCTACACGGGCATCACGCGCAAGGCGTCGGGGATCCTGAAGGGCCAGGACGCGCGCACGACCGAGAACAAGGAGGCGCTCCTCCGGATGCGGGCCCAGGCCGGGGAGGCGCGGGCCGCGATCCTCGGGCGCAACTGGGAGCGGCTCGGCCGCATCCTCGACGAAGGCTGGCAGCTGAAGCGGGGCCTGACCGAGGGGATCTCGAACGAGACGATCGACCAGAAGTTCGCGGACGCGAAGGCCGCCGGGGCGTACGGAGGCAAGGTCACCGGCGCCGGCGGCGGCGGGTTTCTCCTCCTCGTCCACCCGCCGGAACGCAGCCGTCAAATAGCGGCCGCCCTGTCGCCGATGACGCGGCTCCCGGTGCGCATCACCTCCGAGGGTTCGCGGATTCTGGGGATCCACCGATGACCGAGGCACCCGGGGTCGAGGCGTACGCCCAGCGGTATCTCGCCGAGGCCCGGGAGGCGCTCGCCGAGCCGTACCTGCTCGAGGCGGTGCGACGGATCGCCCCGATCCTGCTCGCCGCCCGGGCCGCGGGCCGGACCGTATTCCTCTTCGGCAACGGCGGCAGCGCGTCCACGGCCTCGCACTTCGTGACGGATCTCTCCAAGGTCGCCTCGCGCGGGCCGGGGCGCCGGATCAAGTGCATCGGCCTCAGCGACAACATCCCCAGCATGACCGCGTGGGCGAACGACGCCGACTATTCCCGGATCTTCGCCGAGCCCTTGCGCGTGCTCGGGGAGCGGGGCGACGTGGCGATCGCGATCTCGGGGAGCGGCAACTCGCCGAACGTGCTCGAGGCCGTGCGGGCCGCGCGGGAGCTCGGGATCACGACGGTCGGCTTGACCGGGATCGGCGGCGGGAAGCTGAAGGGGCTCGTCGACGTCGCCGTGGTCGTCCCCTCGAACAGCATGCAGCACACGGAGGACGTCCACGTGACCCTCCTCCACCTCCTGACCGCGTATCTGCGGGACGAGGGACCGGTCTCCGAGCGATGATCGTCCGCGTGAAGGACTACATGGTGCTCGAGGTCGAGCACCTTCGGGACACGACGACCGTGCGGGAGGCGATCGAGCGCCTCACCAAGAGCCGGCATCACGGCCTGCCGATCACCGACGCCGCGGGAAAGCTCGTGGGATTCGTCAGCGCCAAGGAGCTGCTCCGGCACGCGGACGAGGGGTCGACCCCGCTCGCCCGGATCATCCGTCCGGGAACCTACACGGCGAGTCCCGACACGGGGCTCGACGACGCGACCCGCATCATGTTCCGATTCGGGCTGCGCGACCTTCCGATCGTCGACGAGAACGGCCGGCTGTGCGGGATCCTCTCGAACCTCGACATCGTCCGATCCCACTTCGAGCGCGCCTCGCCCGCCAAGGCGGACACCCTCCTGCGCCTCCTCAGCGAACGGTACTCGCTCCCGTTCTCGTTCCACCGCGGACTCGTGCCGATCGAGAAGCTGACCCCGACGCAGTGGAAGGTGTTCGAGGACGAGCTCGCGGGCCGGCGCTATGAGCTCGAGCGGGGCCTCGCGGAACCGGTCCTCGTCGTCCAGAAGGGCGACGCGTGGATCCTCGTCGACGGGCATCACCGGGCGCTCGCCGCGCGGGAGATGGGGCTTCGGCAGCTCCAGGCGTTCGTCCTCACCTGCGATCGACCCGAGGAATTCGCCCGGGCCCACACGGGGTTCGAGAAGCTCGCGGCGGAGCACCACCTCCGCACGATCGACGACATCGAGATCGACCACTCCTCGCAACACCCGCTCCTCGAAGTGACGACCCAGCTCCTCCGCCGCTTCGAGACCGGGGCCGCCCGCTCCTCCTCCGCCCCGTAGCCGCGGCGGTCGGTACCGGCCCGATAAGAGTCGGGAGGCCGTCGAACCGGCACCGTGCCAATCCCCCTGCCGCCGCTGGAGGTGAACGACGCGCTCGCCCCGTTCGCCGCGATCGCGGTGTCGATGGTGCTCGTCACCGTCGTGGTCTTCGGGCTCGCGCTGCCGCGACGCGGTCGTCCACCGCTCATCACGCAGATGGCGCTCGCCCTCGCGGTCATCGGCGGGGGGAGCGTGCTGCTCCTCGCGCTCGTGTTCGTCTTCCTGAGCACCGATCCGACCTCCGCGTGGACGTTCGTCCTCCTCGCCTTCAACTTCATGATGATGGGACCCGCCGGACTCTGGTTCATCGGCCTCGTCATCTTCCAGGACCGACGGGTCGGCCCGAAGGACTGGACGTGGCCGGTCGCGCTCGCCGTGATGACCACCGGCTCGGAGGTGTTGATGGGGTTCCTGTTCGCGCTGGGCGGGGAGACGACGCCGCTCGCCGAGCTCCCGACCCTCGCGCTCGGCCTCTCCTCGGTCTGGTTCTTCTGGTCGATGGCGGCGATCATGCTCGCCGTCATCGTGTGGGCGCCGCTCGCGCGGATCGAGCGATGGGCGCTCGTCGCCCTCACGATGGCGGCGGTGATCGGTCCCTGGGTCACCAGCTTCCCGATCGTCGGCGGGATCGCGATGACCGTGCTCATGGCCGGCGTGTTCGCGTATCTCGTCCGGACGGTCGCCCGTCGCGAGGCGCGCCCGCAGCAATCGGGATTCCTCGTCGGGCTCGCCCTCGCCTTCTTCGCGATGGCGATGGCGGGGCTCGTCCTCGTCGCGACCGGTGGCACCGTGCCGGCGGTCCTCCTCTACGGCTCCGTGACGGCGGTGGTGATGACCGCGGAGATCGCGGGCCTGCTCCGCCGGTACTGGGACGGATCGAACGAACGACCGTGGCTCGCCCGATCCGCGTCCGACGACGAGGCCGAGCCGAACCCCGCTCCGGCCCGCCCCGACGGGCGAACGGCCGAAGCCGCCAGCCGGTCGTGAATCGGCGGCCGGGGGATTCGTACACTACGCATATCAACCGCCCCCAGGTCGGAGCGCCGTCAGGGGAAACCGTGAGCGACGTGCGGACGCGCCGTCTTTCCCCTCCGGTGCGTCGGGCGCTGCCCTGGTTCCTCGCGGCCCTGCTCGTCGCGTCGTTCGGGCTCCCTTCGGCCGCCGCGCTGAGCAGCCTTCCGGCCGGGCCCGAGATCGGGTACGGCCATCCGGCGACCTCCAACACGTCCGCGACGGTCAATCTGACCGACCGGCCCCGATTCACGCCGAGCTCGCTCAGCGCGAACCCGGGCGGGACGCTCGCGCTCGAGCTCGTGAACCAGGGTCTCTACAACCACTCGTTCACGCTCTCGAAGGTGCCGAACGTGGTGCTGGATCCGGCCTGGACGCCCGCCCAACTCGACGCCTTCTTCGCCGCGAACGGCTCCCTCGCGAACGTCTCGGTCGCCCCCGGCGCGACGGACTATACGAACGTCACGTTCCCGGCGAACGCGAGCGGGGAGTCGTTCGAGTTCGTCTCGGTCGTCCCGTACCAGTTCCAGGCCGGGATGTACGGTTTCGTCAACCTCACGGCCACCGGCCCCGGGGTCGAGTTGATGGAGAACACGACCGACGCCTACGCGTTCATCCCCAACGTCCTGGCCGCGAACTCGAGCCACTATCCGATCGTCGTCGACGTGCTCGTGACGAACCTCGGGAACCTGGGGCACACCTTCACCGTCTCCCCGCTCTCGAACTACACGCTCTCCCCGGCGAACTTCACCGACACGTTCTCGACGAACGCGCCGCTCGTCAACCAGCCGATCGGCTCGGGCGACGGCACGACGGCGTGGGCGAACTTCACCGTGCGAGGTCCCGGGGTCTACCAGTACATCTGCACGATCCCCGGACACTTCTCGAACGGGATGACCGGGGAGCTCTACGTCGGAGTCGCGCCCCCGCCGCCGGTGGCTCCGCCGTCGACCGCGATCGTGGAGACCTGGGTCCTCGTCGGGTCCGCGGGGCTCCTCGGGATCGGCGTGCTCCTCGCCGTGGTCGCGACGTACAGCGGACGGTTCCCCGTGAAGCCCGGCGGTCACCCCTAGCCGGCCCGCGCGGCGGGTCTACGTGATCTCGAGGAACGAACGCATCGTTCCGTGGAACTCCCCGCAGAACTCGGTACACTGGATCAGGTACGCCGTCCCTGCGGGCGCGTTCGGCACGTTGAACGCGAAATAGTTCGTGCGGCCGGGGATCGCGTCGATCCGGACCCCGAGCTGCGGGATGTTGAACGAGTGGATCACGTCCGCGCCCGTGACGTTGATCTGGACCACGGCGCCGGGCGGGGCCCATAACGCGCCCCCGCTGACGGTGTTCGTGCTCGCATCGTACGACGAGTTGAAGCACGTCCCGTTGTGGTAGCAGAATTCCCAGTACCACTGGTGGCCGATCACGGTGACGTATTCCGTCGGATCGCTCGGGAGGGCGTCGAGCTGGTAGAGCAGGACCGTCGAGTACGCCGCCACTCCGGCGAGCATCACCACGGTTGCGAGCGTCCAGGCGACCTCGAACTTGTTAACCATGGCGCCGCCCCCGCATCGTCGGGTCGCGGAACTTCCAGACGGCGTAGACGAGGAACGCGTACGTCACGATCGCCCCGGCGACCGTGAGCGCCAGCATGACCCAGAGCAGGGGTTCGGTGAGCTGGAGGGGGGTCTCGCCGCTCGCCCGGATCCCTCCCACCGCGAACGCCGGCACGACGCCCACGGCGGACGCCCCCCCGCGCAGGGGCTCACGCCACGACACGGCCGGCACGGGGGTGAGGACGTACATATGGGCGGCGTACGAACCGCAGTCGCGGGAGTCCCGCCGGCGGTCCGGCGCCCCGATCCGGCCCCGGCCCCCGGCGTACGTACAAAGGGGCTTTGTATCGCACGGTCCGTCCCCGACGACCGAGCGAGAGCGGGGAGCATGGGCATCGGGACGGCACGCAGGGCGGCGATCGCGTTGTTCGTCGTCGCCTTGCTCGTCGCGGGCGGGGCGAGCGCTTTCTACCTCAGCGCGCCGGCGCGGGCCGCCAGCACCGCGGTGACGACCGACGCGAGCGGCACCCTTCAGGTCACCGCCGAGGGTGGCTACGCCTTCACGCCGTCGACGTTCCAGCAGCTGCCCGTGAACGCCACGATCTCCGTGACGTTCACCGACAACGATGTCGACGCCCACACCTTCACGATCATCGGCAAGCAGGGATGGGTGATCCCGAGCGATTACTCGAGCGCCCAGATCAACGCCCTGGCCTTCGGGCACTCCCCGGCGGCGCTGGTGAACCTCAACGCGTCGTCGGTCGGCACGCCCGGGGACATCCAGTACGGCAACTTCACGGTCACCGCCCCGGGTTGGTACGAATTCGTCTGCACGGAGCCCGGCCACTTCCAGAACGGGATGTACGGCTTCATCGCGATCGGGATGAACCTGCCCCCCAACCTCACGGTCAGCGCGGCGAACACCGGCCCCGGGATCGCCGTGTTCATCATCGTCGGGACGATCGTCGGGCTGGTCGTGATCGCCCTCGTCCTCGGCTTCGTCGTCGGCCGGCGGCGGGGGGACGTCTACGAGATGCCGCCCCAGCGACTCGGATATCCCGAGCCCGGAGCGCCCGAGGCCCCGGCTCCCGCCGAGGCGCCGATCGAGCCGAAGGGCTGACCTCCCGCCGCAACGCTCAAATGGGCCCCCCCGTATAACCTACGGACCTCGTAGTAGGTTTTGGGGCACACAATGGCCTGGGGAGCACCGAGTCGGGAGCGCCGCGTACTCAAGGCCGGACACTCTTCGATCGCAGTCACGCTGCCGAAACCGTGGGCGGAGGCGATGAACCTTCGACCGGGGGACCTGATCGTCTTCGACCAGAACGACGACGGCACGCTCTACCTCAAGCCGGCCCCGCTCCCGAACGCGACCCCGAACGGCGCGCCGTACCTCGTGACCGCCCGGTCGTTCGACACGCCCGGGGTCCTCGAACGGCTGGTCATCGGCGCGTATCGCGTCGGGCACGACGCGATCGAGATCCGGACGGACGTTCCCCTCGCCGCGGAACGCGTGGAAGAGCTGCTCGCGACGGCCCGCGGTCTCCTCGGCGTCTCGGTCGTCGCCCAGGAACCGACGCGGATCGTCCTCCAGAATTTCATCGACCCGTCGAAGTACGGCCTGCCGCAGCTCGTGCAGCGCATGAAGATGATCCTGGTCGCGTTCCTCGAGGAGACGGAAGAGGTGCTGACCCGACGTCAGCGCAGCCGCCGGGTCGGGACGCTCGAGGAGGAAGCGAACAAGGTCCTCGCGCTCCTCGTCCGTCAGCTGTTCCTCGCGAGCCGAGACTGGTCGCTCGCCCGGCGGATCGGCAGCCCGGACCCCCGGCAACTGCTCGAGTGGCGGGTCGTCGTCCACGCGCTCGACGAACTGAGCGAACTGTTCACCGCCAGCCTGAGGATGTTGAACGACGAGGTCCCGCGGCTGACCGCGGCGTCTGCCGATGCGCTCGCGGTCGTGCTGCCCGAGATGAAGACCCACCTGAAGACCGTCGTCGAGACGCTGATGCACCCGTCCCTCGACCATGCCTGCGAGGTCCACCACGACACATCGCGGCTCGCGAGCCTCTTCGAGACCGCGGCGGAGAAGCGGGGTCACGCCGCCTTCAAGGGGGGCCTCCGCTCCGCGTCGCTCCTCATCGGACGGGGCGCGGGCTGCCTCAACCTGCTCGCCGAGGTCGCGATCGATCGGGCCGTCTCGGCGGGGACCGAGACCGTGATGGTCGAGGCGGCGTAAGGTCCCTTATCTACCTCAGGTACGGACTTCCCGTACCGGTTGGGTCGTCCCGTACGAACGCCATATCGTTCCTCGGCCCGCTCGGACGGCGGGGGAGACGATGTTCGATTCTCTCGACGACTGGTTGATCATTGCCGTGGTGGCGGGGATCCTGTTCTACGGATCGACGAAGATCCCGCAGCTGGCCCATAGCCTCGGCCGATCGGTGGGCGAGTTCAAGAAGGGCCGTCTCGAGGTCGAGCGCGAGCTCAAGGCCGAGCAGGCGGCGGGCACCGCGCCGACCGCCGGCGGTCCGAGCCACTAGGGCGAACGTCGCGACCCGGAATGCCCGAGGCACGGCCGATCCCGAGGAACCCGAATCCCGTCGTGGGGCGACTCTCCCGGCGGCCCCGGGAGGGCGAGGGGTGACGGATGGGCGATCTCGAGCGGATCCTGGGCGTCCTCCAGGAGGTCCGGCGTCGCGTCGTCCGGATCGGGATCGTCCTCGCGGCGATCTTCGGATTCGTCCTGTTCTTCGAGCTGATCCCGATCACCGTCTCGGTCGGCGGCGTCGCGATCCCGCTCGCGTATCCGTATCCGAGCCCGTTCTACAACATCACCGCGCAGCTGTTCCGCGTCATGCGGGCGTGGATGCTGCCGGCGAACGTCCAGCTGATCAACGTCGGGGTGGGCGACTCGATCCTCGTCCAGATGGAGATCGGGATCCTCGTCGCGCTGATCCTCGGGATGCCCTGGATCGTCCACGAGCTCGGGGCGTTCCTCGTCCCGGCGCTCCGGAAGAACGAGCGCCTCCTCCTCCGCCAGATCGGGATCCCGGCGACGGTGCTCTTCGCGATCGGAACGGCGGTCGGGATGATCTGGCTGACCCCGTTCACCTTCCGCCTCCTGTTCTTCTACGTGGGGGCGATGGGCCTCGCCCCGTACACGCTCGGCGTCCAGGACTTCGTCACCTTCGCCCTCCTCTACTCGGTCGCCTTCGGGATCGTCTTCGAGCTGCCCGTGTTCATCTACGCCCTGACGCGGCTCGGCGTCGTCAAGGCCGCGACGTGGCGCAAGCACTGGCGGGGCGCGGTCCTCGGCGCGCTCGTCTTCGGGATGATCGTCACGCCCGACAACTCCGGCATCACGATGCTGATCATCGCGACCCCGATGATCGCCCTCTACTTCGGCGGAGCCTACTTCGCGCGGCGCTGGGAGCTGCGCCGGGACGGACCGACGCCGCCGCCGCAGATCGCGGCCGGAGCCGGGTGAGCTAGATGGCGCTCTTCTCGGACATCGACTGGGTGATCCTCCTCGCCGCGGCGGCGTTCTTGCTGCTCGGCAAGGAGAACGCGCAGGTCCTTCGCACGATCGGACGTTGGTACGGTCGCGCCGGGGCCCTCAAGCAGGAGCTCCTCGCCGAGTTCTCCAAGGCCGCCGACCTCCCGACGATTCCGTCGGGCGGACCGCTCACGATCCGCGGCGCGCTGCTCGGCCTCGACCCGACCCCCACGCACCGCTCGGGGATCCCCACCGCCGTGACGGCGCCCCCGATGACCCCTGCCCGCCCGATCGAACCGGCCTGGGGCCCGTGGACGGGAGGGTATCCGATGCCGACCTGGTCGATGACCGTCCCCGCGGTCCCGGTCGACGCCGAGGTCCGACGATGAGCGGCCTGTCTCCCGACCAGATCGTCCTGATGGTCGAGGTCCTCGTGATCCTCATGGGGATCGGGATCACCTGGGCCGTCTACCAGGGCAGCGACCGGGCCGAGCTCCCGGGCGAGGCGGCGGTGCCCGACCCGCACGAGCCGGATGACGCCACGCCGGACACCCGCGGGAGGACCCTCGGATGAACCCGACATGGGACTGCCCCTCGACGTGTCCGTACGTCGCGCCCCGCAACCCGGTGTTCGACTTCCCGGTCGGCCAACTTCGTCGGGTCGCCGCGGCCGATCCCGACGGGGACGTCGATGAGACGAAGCGGAACGTGCTGAAGCTGCTCGCCGTGGCGGGGCTCGTGGGGGCCGGCGCCGGCGGGCTCGTCGGCGGGACCCTCCAGTACGTCCAGCCCCCGACCGTCGGGATCTCGAGCTACCCGACCACCCAGCTCCTCGACGTCGACGGCTCGGCCCTGACCGTCGAGAAGGTCGAGAGCGAGTACAGCGTCGACACCGACAACCTCTACCTGTTCAACTATCCGCTGCGGAACGAACCGAACTTCCTCCTCAACCTCTCCCCGTCGAACGGCCAGAAGCCGAGCAGCTCGAATCCCGGCGCCTGGCAGGTGCCGAACGGGATTGGGACCAACGAATCGATCGTCGCCTACAGCGCGATCTGCCAGCACCTCGGTTGCCCGGCTCCCGCCATCGCGTACTACCCGCCCGGAACCTGCCCGCAGACCTTCAACACGCCGAACATGCCGAGCCAGCCGTTCTACATCCACTGCTCGTGCCACGGCTCCACGTACGACCCCGCGAACTCCGCGTCGAACCTCACGGGCCCGGCCGTGCTGCCGCTTCCACAGGTCCTGCTCAAGACGGACGACGACAACAACATCTACGCCTACGGGGAGATCGGACCGCCGGTCAACGGCCACCTCGACACGCTGCAGGGCGACTACGGCGTCGGCACGACCTCCCAGCTCGCGAACGAGAATCCGATCCACCTCTGCTCGTTCGGGCTCCCGTCGTAGGAGGGCGATCGGTGACGTTCTCGAACTGGTACAACCGGACCCTCAACAAGATCTGGGGGTTCGTCGAGGACCGGACCTCGATGCGCAAGTGGGCGCTACGGCCCCAACCCGAGTTCACGTTCAAGCCGTCGTACTGGACCGGCGCGTTCGTCGTCAACGCGTTCCTCTACCAGGTCGTCTCGGGGATCCTGCTCCTGCTCTACTATCAGCCGAGCACGAACGCCACGCTCACGGCCTGCGGGCAACCCGTGGGAACCCAGTCCGTCGCGCCGGCGGCGTGGTGCTCGACGTACTACATCATCCACTCGGTCCCGATGGGCCAGCTCCTCCTCTCGAGCCATCTCTACGGCGCCTACGCGATGATCTTTCTGATGTTCGTCCACTTTTTCCGCGGCTACTACATGGGCGTCTACAAGGCGCCCCGCGAATTCTCCTGGATGGTCGGCACCCTGCTCCTGATCGTGACCCTCGGGATGGGGTTCACCGGCTACCTCCTGCCGTACACCCAGATCTCGTACAACGCGACGAACGTCGGCTTGGTGCTCGCACTCCGGCTTCCGACGGTAGGACCGCTACTCGGTCCGCTCATCCTCGCGGACGGGACGAGCCAGGGGCTCCTCTCCCGGATGTTCGACGCCCACGTCCTGCTCCTACCCATCGCGCTCGCCGCGCTGCTCTACGCGCACATCGCGCTCTTCGAGTCCCACGGGATCGCGCCGCAGGCCACGAGCGATCCACTCCAGCGCCGCCGCTTCACCGAGAAGGAAGACAAGCAGCACGTTCCGTTCATGCCCCACATCTTTTGGTACATCACCAAGTGGGGCCTGCTCTACGTGGGGCTCCTCCTCGGGATCGCGGCGCTCTGGCCCTGGACGCTCCCGACGTACGTCGGCAACCTGGCCGCCGCGGGCGTCGTCACCGAGCCGGACTGGTACTTCCTCTGGTTGTTCAAGTTCGTCGACTTCGCCGGCGTCACGCCGGTGATCGCGATCGGCGTGACCACGGTGCTCATCGCCTACGTGCTGTTCCTGCCGTTCCTGGACCGCTCGAAGCGGACGCATCCGCGGGACCGACCGCTCTTCATCTGGGTCGCGACGAGCCTGCTCGGGTTCTTCATCCTCATGACGGTCTGGGGGGGAGAGACCCCGGGCGTGCAGATCCCGGTGCCGCAGATCGCCTACACGATCGGCCCCGTCTTTGCGGTGAACGGGCTCGTCACGCTCCTCTTCTACTGGCGGTACCGCCGCAGCTATCTCCGGCGCCTCGCCGCCAAGGAGGCGTCGCTCGGCGGAGCGTATCCGATGCCGAGCGCGCCGATCCCCGGCGGGGCGGCCCACGCCGTCGCGGAGGTGAAAGGGGTTGAGTGACCCGTCCGAGCGCCCGAGCTGGAAGACCGGCACCCTGTGGGGGATCCTCGCCGTCCTGCTGGTCTTCGGGACCGTCGGCGCCGCGACGTTCGTCTACGGCGTCCTCGGGGTCGTCGCGGGGAACCTGCTCGACGTCGTGGCGATCGGGCTCGGGGCCGTGGTCGCCGTCCTCGCCTTCCTGTTCATCGCCGGGATACTGTACCGCGTCGACCGCTACCGCGGCGTGACGGAACGGAGGGTCGAGCTCTTTGAATAGCGACGACGCGGACCGGCGCGAACTCGGCCGACTGCGGCGCCGGATCCTCGACCTGTACGACGCGATCACGTTCCTGATGCTGATCGGGATCGGGGTCCTCGTCGTCTACTGCATCCGGCTCGGCTCGTTGACGAGCCCGGGCGCGCAGCAGTCGTTCGGCCTCGCGGTCGCCCTCATGTTCCTGATGGCGGCGATGATCGTGCACCTCGTCGATCGCACCTACCGCGTCTGGCCGCTCGGCCGTCGCTTCCGTCCGACGCCGCCCGGACCGGTGACGGTGCAGTCGCAGGCGAAGTTCCTCGCGGCCCTCGTGGTCGTGATCGCGGTCGCGGCCTGCGCCTACGTCATCGCGGGGTTGCTGACATGAGCGACCTCGCGGCCCTGATCGAGCCGATCACGATCGTCGCGCTGATCGCGGGCTTCGCCGGCTTCGTGGTCTGGATGTTCTACGCGCACGGGCCGTGGCTCGTCGCGGCACTGAAGAAGTGGCTCTTCACGACCGACCACCAGCGGATCGGCCTGATGTACATCGCCACCGGCATCATGTTCTTCTTCATCGGCGGGATCTACGCGACGCTGATCCGCACCGACCTGGGCACGGTCCAGGGGCTAGGGCTCGATCCGCAGACGACGCTCGGCATCACGCCGGACGTCTACTCGACCCTGTTCACGATGCACGGGGTGCTGATGATCTTCATGTTCATCATGCCGACCCTGGCCGGGTTCGGCAACTACCTCGTGCCGTCGATGATCGGCTCGAGGGAGATGGCGCTTCCCCGGATCAACGCGATCGCCTTCTGGATGATCCCTCCCGCGGGCGTGATCCTGATCCTCTCGAACGCGTACGCCGGGTGGACCGGCTACGTGCCGTTGAGCCTCCAATCGTTCGGCCCGAACCCGTACGGGGTCGACCTCTGGGTGCTCGGTCTCCATATCCTCACGATCTCGTCGATGCTGGGCGCGATCAACTTCCTCGTCACGATCCTGAAGCACCGCGCCCCCGGCGTCCACTACTGGAACATGCCGCTCTTCGTCTGGGCGACGCTGATCAACTCCGTCCTGCTCATCTTCGCACTCCCGTCGC
>Ga0335074_10006648_pt1 | contig 16030 bp, 14 predicted proteins | sample Lox_Sample_23_FD_206715 | JGI IMG/M metagenome (GOLD analysis project Ga0335074, IMG submission 206715) | Soil microbial communities from Loxahatchee National Wildlife Refuge, Florida, United States - Lox_Sample_2.3 | ecosystem: Environmental > Terrestrial > Soil > Wetlands | place: USA... | reverse complement strand
CGCTTCGTGACGAAATTGTAGATTCCGCCCTTGCCGTTCTTGTCGCCGGGATACCAGTTCTGCACGGTTGAGTATTTGATCTGCGCGTCGTCCATGGCGATCAGCTCGACCACCGCCGCGTGCAGCTGATTTTCGTCACGGATCGGCGCCGTGCAGCCCTCCAGGTAGCTGACGGAGGCGCGCTCGTCGGCGACGATCAGCGTGCGCTCGAACTGGCCGGTTTCCGCCGCGTTGATGCGGAAGTAGGTGGAAAGCTCCATCGGGCACTTCACGCCCTTGGGCACGTAGACGAACGAACCGTCGCTGAAGACCGCGGCATTGAGCGCGGCAAAGAAATTGTCGGTGTAGGGAACGACGGTGCCGAGATACTTCTTCACGAGTTCGGGATGCTCTTTCACGGCCTCGGAGAAAGAACAGAAGATCACGCCGGCTTCCGCGAGCTTGGCTTTGAATGTGGTGCCGACCGAGACGCTGTCGAACACGGCGTCGACCGCAACGCCCGCGAGCATTTTCTGCTCGGCCAGCGGGATGCCCAGCTTTTCGTACGTGCGCAGAATTTCGGGGTCGAGCTCGTCGAGGCTCTTCAGGTTCGGCTTCTGCTTAGGCGCCGAATAGTACGAGATGTCCTGGTAGTTGATCGGCGCGTAGTGGATGTTGGCCCACTTCGGCTCAGCCTGCGACTTTTCGAGCGACTCCCAGTGCCGATACGCCTTGAGCCGCCACTCGAGCATGAATTCCGGCTCGTTCTTCTTCGCGGAGATGAAGCGAATGATCTCTTCGTTGAGTCCCTTGGGCGCGCGGTCCTCGCCGATGTCGGTGACGAAGCCCCACTTGTATTCCTGCTGCGCCAGCTCGCGGATTGTGGCGTCGGTATTCGAACTCATTGAATTCTCCCGGAGGCGATGGTCGGCACGATGCGGCCGCGCGTATCCCTGATGCTGGTGAGCTGCATGGGCGCGACGAGATCGGAGAGGCTGATTTTGTCGAGAACGCCTCGCACCGCCTGGTTGATGATTTGCTGGTTGCTCTTGATGGGGCAGAAAGACTCGAGGTTGCAGAGCCCGGTCACGTCCGTGCTGCATTCGGTGAGCGCCATCGGTCCTTCGATGGCGGAAATGATCTCAACGACGGAAATTTCTCGCGGCGTTCTGGCCAGGATGTAGCCGCCCTTGATGCCGCGATGCGACGTGAGCAGGCCGCTCTGCAAGAGCTGTTTCAGGAGCTTGCTGACGGTCGAAAGAGGTAGGCGGGATTCGACGGCGAGCTCGCGCGCCGTCCGCAGCGGCAAGCCTTCGCCGCGCGCGATCAGCGTCATCAGCACGAGCCCGTAATCCGTTAGTTTTCCGAGCCTTACCATCGTTCAACCTCGTACTGAAGCATATAGCACTAATCCAGTACGGTTTCGATTCTAGCACGAGGATGGGAGTTTGCAAGTGCGAACGTAGGAGGCCAGCGGGGCGCGCGTAGAAAGCGATTCGATGTCGCCTCAGTAGCGGATGAAGAAGTAGGCGGACATGCCGAAACCGACGACGATGACGATCCAGCGGACGTGCTTGGGGTTCATTTTCTGCGCGAAGTGCGCGCCGCCGTAGCCGCCGGCAATGGCGCCGACCAGCATCACGAGCGCCTGCGGCCACACGATCACGTGCGCGAGAACAAACGTGACGATCGCGACTCCGTTGACCACGCTGACGAGCAGCGTCTTCATGCCATTCATGGCGTGGATGTCGTCGATGCCGAGGATGGCGAGCAGCGAGAGGAACAGGATTCCGGCACCCGCGCCGAAATAGCCAACGTACATCGCGACGACCAGTTCGATGGCGAGTCCGGCCACCATCAGCAGCGGCGGGACCTTCGTGTCACCCGGATTGTGGCCGGCGCGCCCGCGAATCCAGGCCGTCATGCGGCCGCTGAAAAGAAAGAGGAGCGTCGCGCCGAACATCAGCCAGGGAATCAGGCGCATGAACGTCTGCTGCGGCGTGATTAGCAGAACGCGCGCGCCGAGGACGCCGCCGAGGATGCCGACCAGGAAGAGCGGCAGCATCAGGCGCCGCGCGTGCGGAGTGAAGGCGTTGCGGTAGGCAAACGTGCTGGCGACAGTGCCGGGCCAAACGGCAACGGTGTTGGTCGCGTTCGCCGGAATTGGCGGGACGCCGACGTGCAGCAGCGCCGGAAACGAAATGAAGCTGCCGCCGCCGGCGACTGAGTTTACGGTTCCCGCGAGAAACGCCGCGACGAAGAGGAAGGCCCAAGATTCAAGGGACACAGGTAAGAATAACTCGCGCTTCGCGCGAAGTCACTTGCGAAGTCGCCTCGGGACGAGGCTCGCGAGAACGAACGGCGCGCGATGATAATTTCATTTCGCGAAGGCGTCGGGATGACGCACGGCGTACCAGTGGCAGAGTAAGAGGAAAATCGCTGCGGCGAGATAGCCGAGCGTGAAATCGGGAGCGACCCACCAGCCGAGATGGTTTTCGATGCCGAGGGGCGTGAGCCGGTACGCGTGGATCACGCCGACGCACGAAAGCGCCGCCGCGACCAGCATCCAGATCGACGCGCGCAGGAATTTGCGTTCCAGCATCCAGACGAGCGCCGCGGCCCAGATCATCGAGACGAGCAGCGCGCCCTGGCCGAGCGCGATGAGTCCATAGATCGCGAGCTGGCCGCCGAAGCGCGGCGCGACGGTCGCGAGGTCGCTGCCGGCCGTGCGCACAGCGAGATCGACCGTTTGCGTGACCCACTGCGCCAGCATCGGCACGAGGCCGAGCGCGACGGCCACCGTGTGCGAAGCAGGCACTTCCTCGAAGGCTTGGCCGACCATCGCGAGGCCGAACCACACGACCGCAAACGCCACAACCTCGAGCGGCACGAAGCGCAGCACAGCGGGGACAAGCCCGCTGAGGCAGAGTGCAGCACTGGCGATGCCGCCGAGAATCGAGTAGCCGATGCGCGCGCCATTGGCCTTGTGCGCGTTGTGGCCAATGTACAGGCTGGTCGGGAACGCGCTGCCGAATGCGGCGCCGACGAGCGTAGCGAGGCCGTTGACGAGGAGCGAGGGCGCGGTCGGGTAGTCGTCGCCTGCGAGGCGCACGCTCTCGAGAATTTGCAGCGAGACGATCGTGTCCAGCAGACTCAGCGGCAGGAACACCGAGGCATAGCGCCAGCCCTGGCCGTACGTGAATACTCTGAAAATGTTCACCGGCTTCGGCAGGTAAATGCCGATCGGGAGCAGCGGCTGCTGCGGCGGCAGCGAGTACCAGTGCATATGGCGCAGAAAAACTACGGAGACGGCGCCGACAATCATCGCGACGAGTCCGGCAGGAATGCGCAACGGCAGGCGAATGCGCGACGCGTACCCGACGAGGAGAATGATCGCGGGCAGCAGCGCGACTGCGGGCGCTTGGAAAATTCCGAAGACGAAGCCGAGGCACAGAAACGCCATCGCGAGTCCCGCCAGCGGGCAGAGCAGCGCGGCGAGAGGCGTCGTGCGGCGCAGCCAGTTGACGCAAAACGAGCTGACGCTTTGCACCACTCCGCTGACGAGGCTGGCGAAGATTCCCATGTGCCAGGCGAGCGTCGCGTCGTGCGTGCGGTTGTACACCGGCACCATGATCAGCGAGATATAGGCGAAGATCGTCGGCGTGTTTACGCCGAAGGGAATTGCGGTGACGTCGCTGCGGCCGGTGCGGCGCGCGAGACGATGCGCCTGCCATGCGTAGAACAGATTGCCGAAAAGAATCGAGAAGGCGACCGCGGGAAGCACGCGTCCGGCGACGAGTTCCGCGGGCAATCCGCACAGCGGCGTGAGGCTGGCGATGAGCAGCAGATCGGGAAAACCGCTGAAGAAAAGGCCGAAGAAGCCGTCAAGGTCGCCCGGGACGAACCAGCGCGGTCCGGCACCGTCGATGGTTGGCGCCGCGCTAGCGATGGGCGAGGCCTCGCGTCATGAGGTGCCGTAGCGCAGGCTCATTTGCTGGAGCCAGCGGCGGTAAGCGATCGCCAGCTGATCGGAGCGCAGGTGCAATTCCATTTGCAGGTCCAGCGGCAGCAATTCCGGCCGCTGCGAATTCACGATGCGAATGTCCTGCGCGGTGACGGTGTCCTGGAATTTGCGCAGCTCTTCCGCGGGCACGTCGTGCGCGTAATTCAGCGCGATCACGACCCACGCAAGGCTCGTCTCGCTATCGACGGGCGTCACCGTGCCGAGCAGCGCGAAACGCTCGTCGTCCTTGACTTTCACCATGCGCGCGGTCAGTGGCCGCTCAACCCAATAGCTGTACAACACGCTTCCGGGGCGGCCGGTCCCATCAGGATCGGGCTGCCAGATCGGAATGTCTTTCGCCACGATTCCCTGCGGCGTGGTGGAGACGGAGTACTCGCCGATTTCGGCGCGCGCCGGATCGCCAAGCATCCCGGCATGCGCGATCGAGAGGTGCGACACATCGAGCAAATTCTCGATGATGCGCGGCCCCTGCGCGTGGAATTCGTAGGGCCCGGCGTACACCAGCCGGTAACCGCCGGTCTCTCCCTCAGGGAACGCGGGAACTTCCGCCTGCGGCCCGCGCGGCGTGCCGAGGCAGACCCAGATCAATCCGTACTTTTCGCGCACGGCGAAGCTTTCAACGCGCGCCCGCAGCGGCGGAGGCTGGTCGGGATGGGCGGGAATGCGCACGCACTCGCCGAGCGGGTTGTATTCCCAGCCGTGGTAGGGGCAGGCGACGCAGTCGGCGCCCTTCGATTTCGAAAGCGTTCCGAGCGAGAGCTTCGCGCCGCGATGAACGCAAAGGTCGCGCCAGGCGTGCAAGCCGCTTTCGCCGCGCCAAAGCACCACGTCGCGATCGAGCACGCGCACGGACAGCAGCTTCCCTTGCGGCACGGAGGATGCCCACGCGACAGCCAGCCAGTCGTTGATCAGTAGAGGATCGCTCAATCCTGGATCGCGTGGCGTTGACACGTGACGACCAAGCCTTTGGAGTGGATATAAATTTGGGTGCGGCAGTATCGTACCGTATTCGAACGCTTGAGAGAATCGCGGTGTTGCGAGAGGAACCGAACAGGGCCGTTCGGTTCACCGCAGAGACGCAGAGGACGCGGAGAAGTATAGAGAAAGAGAGATTCTTCGGCCCGATGAACCCGGGCCTCAGAATGACGGCGCGTTCGCTGAGCAACCCGGCGTGCCAGCTGAGCAACCGTTCAAGACACGGTGACTACTGGCCGAGGAGGCCGAAGACGATGACTGCGCCGGGCGTGCCGACGTAGACTTTGCCGTTGGCGATCATCGGCGTCACGAACTTGCAGTTCGAGTTGGTCGAGAACTGGTCGCGGCCGCCCGCGGCCTGGTTGCTGTTGTAGAGTTCCGTGGCGAGGTTGGTAGCGTCGTACGCGTGCAGAACACCTGTGCTGCCATTCTGAATCGCCCAGACAATTCCGTTCGACGTGCCGTTCGCGGAGACGCTCGGCGTTGCGCCGGGATAGCCGTACGACGTTGGGCTTTGCGACGAAGCAGACGTGGCGAGCTTGGCGTTGGTAATCGTGAATGCTAGCAGGTTGTTGCCCACCGGCCCGTAGTATACAGCCTTGTTGAAATAGGCGGGCGCAGACCAGATGCCGCCGCTCAACGCTCCGTCGAGTTCCTGGTAGATATTCGCATCGCTCGCGACGAACTTGCCCATGTTGTCGCGATTCACGACGTACATGTTTCCGTCTTTTCCAGCGCCCACGCCGAGGTGCCAGGTGTTGCCTTGGCCGTCCTGCAAATCGGGCAGCAGCATAGCGCCGCCTGAGCCGAGATCGGTGTCCGCCGACGATTCGGATTCCGCGTCGCCGCCGCCGGGATTATCCATCGCGAAGTAATCCGCCACGGCTAGACTGCTGCCGGAGACAGACAACTTCATGAACGAATTTCCGAAGTCGCGCTTATTCGGGAATCCGCTGCCGTCGACGGTCGTGTCAAACGTGCCGTTGCCAATGAGGAAGTAGATGTTGCCCGAGGCGTCGACCGACGGGCCATCGCCCGCGCTCCAGATGCCACCCTCCTGGCCGCCCTGCGTGTTGCCGTTGGCAGTGTTGTTGAGCACGCTCACCTGTGCCAGCGTCGACTCGTTGTAACTGATCACCCAGCTCGTGTAGTTCGGCGCGTCGCAGTGCGAGGTCCACGTTGTGTAGATGATGCCGTTCGCGAGCAGCAGCGCCGAGCGCTCTTCGTACGAGGCCGGATTGAACGTTTGCGTGCCGCCCGAGCTGCCCGTGCCGTTGCCCGGATACGTGGCTTGAATCAGCGTAGGCGTGATGCGGTCGGCGCCGGTCGTCAAATCGACGGCGTGCAAGCGCTGGTGATAGTTGTTGCTCGAATCTTTCGACATGGTGACGACGAACATCGTGCCGTTCGGCCCGGCGGAGGGATCGATCACGGGCGTCGACGTGATTCCGATTTCGGGTTCCACCTGGCCGCAGCCGCGATCGTCACTGGGAACTTCGCCGCTGGGAATCAGGGAAGCCTGCCAGAGCGCCGGACCCGGCGTGTCGGCATCGAACGCGTACGCCATGTCGTGCTCAGTGACGACGAACACGACATTGTGCGCCGTGCCGCCGATGGTGAGATTGGGCACGTAGAGGGGCTCCGCGTCGACGAGGCCGGTCACGGTGAGCGAGCCCAGCTTGCCGAAGGTGCTCGACTTCACGTTGCTCGTCGTGAGAATGGTCTCATTCGGATTGAGGCCCGTGCGCATCCCGTCGTTGTGATACGTGAGGACCGAGGCATTTGTTGGCGGCGGTCCGCTGGAGTTGACGGTGAGCGTGGCAGCATGGCTCGTCTGGCTGCCGACGGAATTCGTGACCACGACCTGAAACGTTTCGCCGCTGTCTGCGATCATCGTGGCGGGTGTCGTGTAGCTTGCCGAGGTCGCGCCGGCGATGTTCGCGCTGGTGGCGGCGTTCTGCCACTGATAGGTAGGCGCGGGATTGCCGCTCGCCGTGACGCTGAAAGTAGCAGTCTGGCTGACGAGCACGGTCTGGTTCGCGGGCTGTGCTGTGATGGACGGCGCGTAGTCGACGGTCAACGTGGCCGAGCTGCTCGTGGCGTTGCCGACGGCGTTGGTGACGACCACGCGGAACGTCGCGCCATTGTCACTTGCTGACGGGCTGGAAAGCGTGTAGCTCGCGGACGTGGCGCCGGAAATGTTCGTGGTGCCGCGCTCCCACTGGTAATTCAGCGGGGCGGAGCCGGTCGCCGTGACGCTGAACGTGGCGGGCTGGCCGGCGTTGACGGTGATGCTGGCCGGCTGCGTGCTGAATCCAGGCGTCGTGTCGACCGTAAGCGTTGCCACGGCGCTCGTGAGGCTGCCGGCGGAGTTCGAAACCACAACCTGGAACTTCGATCCGCTCTCGCCAACTGTTGCGGAGGGGATGGAATAACTCGCGGAGGTAGCGCCGGAAATATTTGCGCCGGTCGCCGCGTTCTGCCATTGGTACGTGGGCGCAGGACTTCCCGTCGCGGTCACGCTGAATGTGGCGGTCTCCCCGACGGCAACGGTCTGGCTGGCAGGTTGCAGGGAGATCGAGGGGGAACCCGGCCCAGGGGCGCCGTGGCCGGAGCCCGGGTCAGAATTTACGCCCACTGTCCCCGCACATGCGCACAAGCTGATCAGGGCGGCCAGTGCCGCGAGTAGCTCCAGTTTTTTTCTCAAGAGCGATCCCTCAATCGGTCGATTTGGTCCGAACTCGATATTCCGGGAATCGGCCCAGGGGCGGGGCGGGAGTTCGCCTCTGGACCGCCATAACCTTCTAATCGCGCGGCCTGCCCAGAAGTTTAGTCCCGGCGCTTTCTCAAAGCACCTGTACCAAAGACTAGGCTTGGGCCAGCTGGACGGTGCGGGTTGCGCCGTGGCGGACGTCACCGTCCTTGTTGATCCGTGCTTCTGCGCAGAAAGTTCGTCTGTTTAGGATGCCGCGAGGATTGTTGGGGTTCGTGGGCCCGCTAGGATTCGAACCTAGGACCAACGGATTATGAGTCCGCTGCTCTAACCAGCTGAGCTACGGGCCCCACGCGATGGCGGGATTTTAGCTTGATTTGCGGGAATCCGGTCGAAGATTCAGCGCGCACGGAGCGCGGCGCCGCCGTCAAGCTTTCGGGGCGCTGGCGGCGGCCGGGGCGGGTTGTGAAGGATGAGCCGCGGGCTTCTGGGGCTGCGCCTGTTTCTGGTCGAGCGGGGTCAGGAGAGCATCGAAGAGGACACCGATCGCGACCAGGCCCAGGAAGAGAGCGCCATCCCTCAGTGGATGCGCAAGGGCGAGCGATGCGACCCAGTGGTAGCCAAGGGTAAAGATCACGAAGAAGCCCAAATCAAGGATCAGCCAGAGTTGACTGAGCTTGCGCTGGTTCTCGATCGCGTTGATTTCGTCGGTGTTGTTCGTCTTTTTCTTCGCGTATATCGCGATGGCGATGTCCCAGGCGTCATTGATCCAGCTGATTCCCAGCAGAACCTGAAACGCCCGAAACAGAAGGCCGTAGTGCGCGGGGATCGCGTAGAAGAACATCACCACCGCGCCGGCGTATCCCGAGACGAACAGCACGGGAAGTCCGAAAAGAATAATGTTGGATAGATTCTTGAAGAATTGCCGGGACGAGATTTTTTCCGAAAGAACGCCGTAGGTCGTGCTCGAAACGCCGGCAAAATTCGCGCAGACGTACCAGTAGTGAATGCCGACGATGAACGCGCCGAGGAAAAAAGGCGCTTGAATCCACAGAGGCGACTCCTTTTTGATCACGCTTTCCGAGAGCTGCTCGAGTCCTTTCGTTGCCACGAGGCCGAAGACGACGGTGATGTAGTCGCGATAGAGGTGGTCTCTTTCCATGTGAGACTCCCTGTCTTGTTGTTTCGCAACAAGGCCTGTGCGTGAGCCCGCGCTGTCGGCTTGGACAGTGGTCACTCGGCTGCCGACATCTTATCCCAGTTTTTCTCTTCCGCGACTCTCATGGGGAATTCGCCTCCCGGGAAGAACCTGAGGGCAGTGCTAAGGCGAATCATTTTTCGAAATACCCCAAGTACCGAATCTCGCGCGATTCATTTATCGACTAATTGTGGTGAAACGCAGCGCCGGCAGGAAAAGCGCTGATAAGTTTTCACGAAATCGCCGGGCGAAACCCGAGCCAAGGAGAACACGATGTTAGGCAAAATCAAGAGTCTCAATGAGCTGTTCGAAATCGAATTGCGGTATGCGTATGACTGCGAGCGCAAGCTGGTCGAAAAAGGGTTGCCGGCAATGATCGAAGCCGCCACTTCGCCCGAGTTGCGCACCGCTCTGCAGCATCACCTTCGCGAAACACAGAGTCACCTGAGCCGGCTGCAGAATGTTTTTTCGGTCGCGGGCCTCAAGCCCGACACGAAGGACAACGAGGTCATCGACAAGCTGATGAACGCGGCGAAGGATTCGGCAAGCAACATCGAAGCCACTCCACTTCGCGACACTGCGCTCATTTCGAACGGAAACGCGGTGGAGCACTACGAGATCGCCCTCTACGGATCCCTCGCTTCGTATGCCCGGCAACTGGGCCTTCAAAACGCGGTGAGCGTGCTCGAGGAAACGCTGCGGGAAGAGAAGGCGGCCGACGCCAAGCTGACTCAGCTTGCCGAGAGTTCGGCTAACGCGAAAGCGGCTCGCGCACAGAGCGCTGATTAGCATTCGTGCGCGAGTGGGGAAACGCCGATGCGGCGCCGGTGTCGTGAAACTGGCGCCGCAAAATCCAGGTGACGCGAAATCGCACGAGCTCTAGGACGACGACGCGACAGCGATGATTCGCTCGCAGCCGAGATCATAGAGGTAGTAATCGCCCGGCCGCATGGAGACCAGCTCTTGGAGGCGCGTCTTCGCCACTTCGAGGCCCTGTACCGCTTCGACCCACACCGGGTCCCCCGCTGGGAGCCTTCGAAAGATGTCGTACGTCACGATCATGGTCTATCCCCGAAAGAGCTAGATGCGCTCCACTAGAGCAAGTACGCTGCCAGGAGTTGCCAGCCATAACTCCCTTTCTTTGTAACAGCTTAAAAGACAACTTCCGAGCCCTCGACGGTGTAGTTTCTCTCGCCCGAGAGAATATTTTGCTGATTCCGATCGAATTCGCAGATACCGCTGCGTAAGCCTCATCAGTAAGATAGACTTCGTTCGCAGCAGCCGTGGCAGTGTGGGGGCAGTGCATGGCGTCATCAGGCCGGACGAAGAAGATTGCGCGCAAGCGGCACATCGCAGGCGACGAGCGGGACCTCAGTCATCTTCTCGAGCTTCTGCACGATGCGATTATCGTTCGCGACGCCAACAGCGCGATCCGCTACTGGAGCCGCGGCGCTGAGCGGCTTTACGGCTGGTCCGCCTTGGAAGCCGAGGGCCAGATCACGCACGAATTCTTCGGGACGGAGTTTCCTGAGCCATTCGAAGATGTGCATCGAACGCTCTTTGAAACGGGCGTCTGGGAGGGCGAACTCGCCCATCGCACCAAGGACAATCGGCGGATCATCGTTGAAAGCCGCCAGGCGGTGCAGCGTGATGAGCGCGGACGTCCCTGGCGAATTCTCGAGGTCAACCGCGACATTACCGCCCGTCGGGATGCCGAAGAATCGCTGCGGAATCTTTCGGCGCGCTTGCTACAGCTTCAGGATGAGGAACGCCGCCGCATCGCCCGGGAGCTACACGATACGACCGGCCAAAGCCTCGCCGCCCTGGCCATTCATCTCTCCGCAGTCAGCGAGCGCATCGCCGATAAGGACCCCGTCGCGACCGAGATCCTCCGCGAGGCGCTGGGCTTATCCCAGGAAGCTTCCGACCAAACGCGCACGCTCTCTTACCTGCTTTATCCGCCTACGCTTGATTTTTCTGGCTTGAAGTCCGCGCTCGAGTGGTTTGCGGATGGTTTCACGCAGAGAAGCAAGATCAAGGTCGACCTGGACCTCGCTCTCGGCGAAGAGCGGGTGCCGCAAAGCCTGGAAACCGCGCTCTTCCGGATCGTCCAGGAGAGCCTAACGAACATCTACCGGCATTCGGCTGGCTCCCTGGCGACCGTTCGCGGCAGGCGCCAAGGCAACACGGTCAGTTTGGAGATCACCGACAACGGGAAAGGGATTCCGGCAGACCTGCTGGCGTCGCTCAATGGGCCGGGAGGCCAGATGGGCGTTGGAGTACGCGGGATGAGAGAGAGGGCGCGCCAATTGGGAGGCAGACTAAGGATCAAGTCTGGCGAATCCGGTACTACAATTATGGTGGTCCTCCCTTTACCCGAAGCCAGTCAGCGAGACGGCCATCGCGCCCCGAGCCCTGCCTCGATGAGGGCTCAAGGCGCGTCGACCGAGTAGGAATCGACCGGGCCGAACTCCCCAATCTCAAACTCCGCGTCGTGCCAGGCCGCCCAACAGGGCGACCAGGAACAACACGAGAAAGACCATGAAGAGAATCTTTGCGATTCCGGCGGCCGCCACAGCCACGCCACCGAATCCCAGGAACGCCGCGATCAGCGCGATAATGAAGAAAGCCGCAGCCCAACGCAACATGTGGTCCCCCTTTTCGCTCGCCGTTTTGCTCTCGAGCTGACTGCCGAAACTGGCTTTTATATAGCCCGTGGGCCATCGGCGGGCCATACACGGTCCCCCGTATATTCGCGCGGCAGCGTTCCTCACCCTGCAAGTTGCCGAAACACAGCGCCATACGGCGACGAGCCATACAGCGAACCACCCTAGAAAGCTACAGCATGCCTCGGATAGACCACCGAGTACGCTTCCGGTACTTTGACGATGGTTTTTATCGTAGCAGGGGAGGATTAGCGTCCGGATTCATGCTTCATAAGGCGCTTGACCGGAAGGGCGACCCGCCCCAGGAATCCGCGATAAACGCGGAAGTCCCCACTTTATAGCTGGGGCGGGCACCCGCCGGTTTTTGCAGTGGCGGAATCATCAGAACTCGAACAGGAGAGGCGGACACACGTGATGAACGATCTCAATACTCTTGAAGCCCCCATTTCAGCCGACAGCAACCTCCTGATTCTTGGCGAGGAATCGGTTCTGGTCGAACAAGCTCGGGAAGGAGACCGAGAGGCGTTTGCGGAGCTCGTGCAGCCGCAAATGTCCAAGGCGTACCGGGTCGCGCTTCGGATCACCGGCAACAAGGAAGACGCGGAGGACGCGATTCAACAGGCGCTCCTGAAGGCGTACGCCCACATCGATCAGTTTCACTCCAAGTCCAGATTTTCCACCTGGCTCTTGAGGATCACGATCAACGAAGCGCTGGGAAAACTCCGCAAGCAACGTGCGGAAAACGCGCATCTGACGTTCGGCCCGACGGAAGAGGGAGTCGATCCGGCGGAGATGATTCGCGCGAGCGACGACGTGCGCCCCGAAATTCTCTTCGTGAAGCAGGAGAAGCAGCGGATTCTTCGGGAGGCGATCGATGGCCTTCGGGGAACTTCACGAGCCGTCGTATGGCTGCTGGGTCTCGAAGAGCGGCAAACGAAAGAGACGGCGAAGATCCTGAATCTGTCCGAAGCGGCTGTGAAGGCGCGGTTCCTGCGGGCGCGGCGAAAGCTGCGCGAGTGCCTCGCGGACCGCATGTAGCTCGGCTCGCCCGGGGGCAACGCTCAGCTCTAATCGAGCGTCGATTCTTGATTGGAAGCGCGGAAACTACTGAGTTTTGGGGAGCGCCACTCGAAGAAATCCGTTTCGAGAGGCCTCGGGGCCTGTCGTTGACTGTCTTGCTGATTGTGTATAATTGAGTTTCCCAGTCGACTTGAGAGTGTGTCTCAGCTCGAAAACGAGACGGCTCTCGTGGGTTCCATCGAATCTTTGGACTGCTGGAGGGGCCAAGATGAAAACTGTGCGTATTCTCATCGTTGACGATCACGACCTCATGCGCCGCGGAATCAAAGCGCTGCTGACTTCTCACGCAGGATGGGAGGTTGTCGGCGAGGCCCACACGGGACGCGAGGCGGTGACCAAGGCCGAAGAACTCAAGCCCGACGTCGTGATCCTCGACATCAGCATGCCGGACCTGAACGGCATCGAGGCGGCGCGCCGCATCCGGAAGTCGTCGCCGAACACGGAAGTGCTGATCCTGTCGGTGCACTATTCCGACCAATTGATTCGCGACATCCTCGAAGCAGGCGTTCGCGGCTACATCGTGAAATCCGATTCCGACCGCGACCTGATCATCGCGGTCGAAACGCTCGCGAACCACAAACCCTTCTTCACGCCGCGTGCCACGGAAGTGATTCTCAGCAACTTCAACGGGGCGCGGCCCGGCAACGACCTGCCGGAATCCGTTCGCGACCGCCTGACCTCGCGCGAGCGCGAAATCGTGCAATTGCTCGCGGAAGGGAAGAGCAGCAAGGAAGTTGCTTCGTCGCTCTGTATCAGCGTAAAGACGGCCGAGACGCATCGTGCGAACATCATGCGCAAGCTGCAGCTGCACACCGTGACCGATCTCGTCCGCTACGCCGTCCGCAATCAGATCATCGAGCCGTAAATCGGCTTACCCACTCGCGTTCGACGGCGCGCGCCCCGCTTTGCCTCGGCTTCCGCGCCGTGATATAAATATCTCAGCAGAGCATGCAGGACTCGCCCCAATCCGCTGCGCCGGATTCGCCCGAAGGAACGCCCGCTCCTCATTTGCGGCGCGAGTTGCGCAGTTGGACGCGCGATCTCGCCGTGGCCTTGGGCCTGGCGATCGTGGTCATGATTTTTCTGTACCAGCCGGTCAAAGTAGAAGGGACCAGCATGAACCCGCTTCTGAGCGATCAGGAGCGCATCTTCATCAACAAGTTCATTTACCGCTTCGAGCCGATCGAGCGTGGTGACGTGGTCGTCTTCTGGTATCCTCTCGACCGGTCGAAGTCGTTCATCAAGCGCGTCGTCGGCTTGCCGGGCGAAACGATCGAGATTCGCGACGGCCATCTTTATATCAACGGCGAAGAGTTGGCGGATCAGTACGTACCGGTCGGATATATCGACGGCTCGAACTACGGCCCGCGACGGATTCCGCAGGGCGACTATTTCGTGATGGGCGATCATCGCGACAGCTCGAACGATTCGCGCGTCTTCGGCCCTGTTCCACGCTCATACATTTACGGCAAGGCCGTATTCGCGTATTGGCCGGTGGATCACTTTGGATCGCTGACGACCACGTCAACGGTCAACGCCGCATCGAAATGACATCCTCTGGAGGACAACACACTGACCGAGGCCCTCGCAGGTCGCGCGATACTCGCGCTCGAGGACGGAAGAGTCTTTAACGGCCGCGCGGCGGGCGCTCAAACCCGCCGTGGCGGCGAAGTCGTTTTTAACACCAGCCTCACCGGCTACCAGGAAGTTTTCACCGACCCGAGCTACTCCGGGCAGATCGTGTGCCTCACGTATCCGCACATCGGAAACGTCGGCACGAATCTCGACGACGAAGAGTCCGCGAAGCCGTACATCGATGCGCTGATCGTGCGCGAATTTTCGCCGCTCGCGTCCAACTGGCGCTCGAGCGAGACCGCGCAACAGTATCTCGAGCGCTACGGCGTGCCGGTGATCTGGGATCTCGATACGCGTGCGCTGGTGCGGCATCTCCGCAACGTTGGCGCCCTGCGCGGCATGGTTTCGACCGATGGCGCGCCCGCCGAACAATTGATCGCCGAGGCGCGCGCGTTGCCCACGATGGCGGGGCAGGAACTTGCGGGCCGCGTCACCACCGCCGAAAAATATCATTGGACGCAAGGCTCGATCGAGCTTGCCGCGCCGCTCTCCGCAGCCGCGGCTGCCGGTGCGGCCGTCACCGTTTCCGGCAAGTCGAACGGGCGGGCCAAGTCGAAGAACGACGCTGCGGGCGAAGAGCCGCGCCACCGTGTCGTCGCTTACGACTACGGCATCAAGCAGAATATTCTGCGCCTGCTAGTCGATCATCATTGCGACGTCACAGTCGTGCCGGCCCAGACTTCCGCCGAAGACGTGCTCGCGCTCAAGCCCGACGGCGTTTTTCTCTCGAATGGGCCTGGCGACCCCGAGCCGATCGGCTATGCGATCGAGAATATCCGCAAAATGATGGGGCGCGTGCCGATTTTCGGCATTTGCCTCGGCCACCAGCTCTGCGGCCTCGCTCTCGGCGGGAAAACGTTCAAGCTGAAGTTCGGCCATCACGGCTCGAATCATCCGGTGAAGAATTTGCTCACCGGCAAAGTCGAAATCACCGCGCAGAATCACGGCTTCTGCGTCGACCCGGATTCGCTGCCGTCGAGCGACGTAGAAATCACGCACCTGAACCTGAACGATCACACCAACGAGGGCCTGCGCCACCGCTCGCTGCCGCTCTTCAGCGTCCAGTATCACCCCGAGGCCTCGCCTGGCCCCCACGACGCCCGCTACTTGTTCGACGATTTCGTCAAGCTGATGAAGGAATCCGCGCGATAACAATGCCGAAACGAACTGACATCAAGAAAATTCTGATCATCGGCTCCGGCCCGATCGTAATCGGCCAGGCGTGCGAATTCGACTATTCCGGCACGCAAGCGTGCAAGGCGCTTCGCTCCGAAGGCTACGACGTGATCCTCGTCAATTCGAATCCTGCGACGATCATGACCGACCCGGAAATCGCAGACCGCACCTACGTCGAGCCGCTCTCGAAGGAGTATCTCGAAGCAATCATCGCGGCGGAGCGTCCCGACGCGCTGCTTCCGACCGTCGGCGGCCAAACCGGCCTCAATCTCGCCGTAGAGCTCGCCGAAAGCGGCATTCTCGAAAAATACAATGTGAAGCTGATCGGCGCGCAACTCAACGCCATCAAAGTCGCGGAAGACCGCCTCCTCTTCAAGGATGTCTGCCGCCGCGTCGGCCTCGAAGTTCCCGATTCGGCCGTCGTCACCAATATTCCCGAAGCCATCGAACTCGCCGACAAGCTCGGCTACCCGGTCGTGATTCGGCCATCCTTCACGCTCGGCGGTACCGGCGGCTCGATCGCCTACAACCACGAGGAATTCGCGGACGCGATCGCGCGCGCTCTCGACGCCAGCCCCGTCCAT
>Ga0335074_10006647_pt1 | contig 16031 bp, 16 predicted proteins | sample Lox_Sample_23_FD_206715 | JGI IMG/M metagenome (GOLD analysis project Ga0335074, IMG submission 206715) | Soil microbial communities from Loxahatchee National Wildlife Refuge, Florida, United States - Lox_Sample_2.3 | ecosystem: Environmental > Terrestrial > Soil > Wetlands | place: USA... | reverse complement strand
ATGCGGTGCGGAACGCCAAGGCCGCTGTCGAGGAGGGCATCGTCGCCGGTGGCGGCGTGGCCCTGCTGCAGGCGGGCCAGATCGCGTTCAAGAAGCTCGAGCTGAGCGGCGACGAGGCGACCGGCGCGACCATCGTGCGCCGTGCGCTAGAGGAGCCGCTGAAGCAGATCGCGATCAACGCCGGCCTCGAGGGCGGCGTGGTGGCCGAGAAGGTGCGCGGCCTGTCTGCTGGCCACGGCCTCAACGCTGCGGACGGCGAGTATGTCGACATGTTCAAGGCCGGCATCATCGACCCAGCCAAGGTGACGCGTTCCGCGCTGCAGAACGCGGCATCGATCGCTGGGCTGTTCCTCACCACCGAGGCAGTGATCGCCGAGAAGCCGGAGAAGGAGAAGGCTCCGGCAGCTCCCGGCGGCGGCGGTGACATGGACTTCTAGTCCCGCCAGTCTCGCTAGTACTGCCTGATCAAACGCGAGGAGGCGGTCCCGGTAGGTCGGGACCGCCTCTTCGTGCGTTTCCGCAAGTACGGGCGTGTCCGGACTCCACAACTCGGGCCAGAAGAGGGATTATCAGCGCATGAGGCCCCCTGCGGAGCAACTCATCCGCGACTACCTCAACCGGCTGTCGGTTGCGGCGCGGACAAGGCTTCAGTCGGACGACAGGCGCGCGTTCCTCGCGCGTACTCGTGACTTCATAGAGACCCAGTCTGGCGCGCTTGACACTGCCGATCCGGCCGCGGTGATGAGGATCCTGTCCGAGCTCGGCGAGCCAGAGGCGGCCGTCGAGCGTGAGTCAGCCAGGCTCGCCGCGCTGCACAGCCAGCGTGCTGCCGCGGCGGCTCGTTCCGGCCTGTGGAAATCCCGGGCCCGGGGCAGCCGGCCGAGTGAGGAAGGCCGGCCACGGGGCCAGCCAGCCGACGGGAACGGCGCTGCACCCGCCCCCAGGCCCGGTCCCGCGCCCGGCCCGCCCAAGATCGCTGGTCGCGAGCTGACCGGCGAGATCGCGATCACCAGCCGCCCCATATCGGCCCGCTGGAAGCCAGGTGCGCCGCTGAAGCAACGGCCGGCCCGTCCGCAGCGCGTTCCGAGGCCGAGGCGGGGCGGATCACCGGGGCCAGAGAAGAACGGCACGCCTGAGCCGGGCCCCGGACCCGAGGCCGGCCAGTCGGCCGCCAAGGGCCGTCAGCCCGGGCCGGGTGCTGGCGCATCGCCGGGGCCGGCTGGGCCGGCTGGGTCCAAGCCGGGTGCTCCCGCAGCGGCCGCGCGGGCTGGGTCGGCTGGTTCCGGGCCGCGTCCTGCGGCGTCACGTGCTGCGGTCAGCCCGGCAGGGTCGGGGGGTGGCGTGAACCAGGTCGCCACGTCTGCCCCAGCGCCGCCGCGAGAACCGGCTCCGGGGGCCGCGAGTCCAGCCAGCGGCGTCCCGACGCCCGCGCGCATGACCACCGCGCGCCAGCGGCGTCTGCAGCTCATTCAGCCGACCGACGTTACCCGCGGCCTCGCCGGGGGCGTGGCGGATGCCTGGCGCCAGAACCCGCTTGCGGTGGTCGCCGTCGCCCTGCTGGCACTGGGCGGGATTATTTTCCCGCTCGTCGTCTGGCTGGTGGGTTTGCTGATCTGGCTGGCTGGCGTCGGCATCGCGGTTCCGCTGAAGCACTGGAGCCCCGTGGACAAACTGCTGAGCCTCGCCGGGCCGGTGGTGCTGGTCATCGCCGGAACCGCCATCGCCGTATCGATCGGCGGAGCCCGCCAGAACGCAGCCGCCTATGGCCATGAGGCGCTGGCCGCGGCGGCCGACCTGTTCAAGGTCGGGGCCCTGCTGGGCGCGCTCTACCTGGCGTGGCGCATTCCCCATGGCCGCCGGGCCCCGGCTGCGCCGTCCTGGGCCCGCCGGCGCCCCTGAGGCGAAGGATCACCAGGACGAATAGTAACCGAGTAGTAACACTATGCAGCAGAGTGGCTGTCGGGCCAATATAGACCTATGCCGATCCCGCTGATGATGCTCAGCCCGCCTGACAGTGCGGCGTGCTGCTCCCCGCTGTCCGCCGGGCCGCTGTCCACCGATCAGGCCGAGCGGGTCGCCCCGGTGCTCAAGGCTTTAGCTGATCCGGTCCGGCTGCGGCTGATATCTCTGGTTGCCTCCCACGCGGGCGGCGAGGCCTCCGCCTGCGACCTGAACGATGCGTTCGATCTCTCACAGCCCACCATCAGCCACCACCTCAGGGTGCTGCGCGAAGCCGGGCTGCTCGACCGCAAGAAGCGGGGAGTGTGGGTCTACTACCGCGCCCGCATCGAAGCCCTGGTCAGCCTGGGCGCCATGATCGGATGGCCGCCCTGATGCCACGGCGGCAGGCCGCGGCGTGGGCTGTAAAGCGCGTTAACCTCCGACATGATTGCTGGTGACCGGACCCGGGTATGACTGACGTGGGTCTTGATGCTCTGCGGGGGGAGCGGTCCGTGTTACCCGCTATTTCCCGGCTTCGCACGCGATCCCGTCCCAGCACCATCCGACGTGTGAGGCTGTGGAGACGTGGCCCCGGCCGGTGCGGCCGGGGCCACGTTGTTGCGTGGCGGCCGCGAGTAAGCCGGTGGAATCACGAGCGAGTTCGGAGCGGTCAGGATCCGCCATATCCGCCTGTCTCCCTATAGCCTTGGGTGACGTGCCCCGTCGGGGTACTCCCATGGCTCCTCTTCGCGTAAGGTCTCGCCCGTGCCCACTGGCAAGGTCAAGTGGTATGACGCCGACAAGGGATTCGGCTTCCTCACCCGGGACGATGGGGGTGAGGTATTTGTGCACTCAACTGCGCTGCAGAGTGCCGGCACTGTGCTGCGTCCCGGCCAGCGCGTCGAGTTCGGCGTGGCCGAGGGCCGCCGAGGCACTCAGGCACTTCAGGTGCGGACCCTTGAACCACCGCCAACCGTGGCCAAGGCCAGCAGGAAGAGCCCGGACGAGATGACGGTCATCATCGAGGATCTGATCAAGCTGCTCGATGGGGTGTCGAACACCTACCGGCGCGGCAAGCACCCGGACAACCGCGACTCGAAGAAGATCGCGACCGTACTCCGGGCCGTCGCGGGCGACCTCGAAGCCTGAGTCCCGGGGGCGCGAGCGGGTGCACTAGCCGCTGTCGCGCGGGCGCTGACGCGCCTTCGCGGCCACGGCCGCGCCCGCCGTCGCGACGTCAGCCGGGTACCGCCGGCTGGCCCCGTACAGGAACACGGCCGAGGCGCTCAGCGGAAGCAGCATTACGACGAACGTCCACCGCAGGCCGGAGGTCCCCCCACCGAACACGTACTGGGAGACCGCTCCGAACAGCACCGGGGCGAGCGCCTGCGCCGCGGTGCGCACAAGGTTCTGCACCCCCGCAGCGCGCCCCCACAGCCACGGGGGCATGATGTCCAGCTGGGCTGCGCCAATCGACGGGTTCTGGGCCGACAGCATGACCGCGGCCAGGACGATATACGGCAGCGCGGTGACCGCACTCCGGGTGAACAGGGCCGGGATGAACAGCAGCACGGTCGCGGTGGCGGCCACCGCCGCGACCATGACCCGGCCGTTTATCCGGCCCCGGTGCAGCAGCGCGTCCCCGAGCGGCCCGCCGGCCAGCACCCCAATGAGCGCACCGGCCCCGACGATCAGCAGCAGGAAATTGGCAAGCACCTGGCTCACGCCGTACTGGCCGTGCACGAACTCGACGCCGAAGGTCTGGATCCCGGCGAGGAAGTAGTAGCCGCAGGCGCCGGAGACGATCAGCGCAATGTAGGTGCGGACTCGCAGCACGTACCGGACCGCCATGCCGAACGTCATCTTGCGCCGGGCGGCCAGCCGCACCATGGCGGGATCGGGTACGACCCCGCGTTCAGCTGCCAGCCGCTGAGCGTCGGACGGCTCGTTTGCCTGCTGTGGCTCAGGCTGAGTGCGTTCCGCGCCGCCCGCCGGCTCGTAGCCCGGCTCGGGGGGCAGCACGCCTTGGCCGCCGCGGGCCGGCTCCGGCAGCCGGAAGACCAGCCACGCGAGGAAGAACGCGGGCAGGGCGAGGATGACGAAGGCCGCGCGCCACGACAGCGCGGCGATGTCCCCGGTGACGGTGAACCCGACGCCGGCCCCGACCAGCTCCCCGGCCAGGATGTAGCCGTAGATCTTTCCCCGTTCCGATCCGGGGATCCAGTCCCCGACCAGCGACGCGACCGTGGGCCCCGTGGCGGCGGTCACCGCCCCGAGCCAGACCCGGTCGAACAGGAGCTGGCCGAACGAGTGGGCGGTCGCCCCCCAGACCATCGCGACGCCCCAGATCACGATGGCGATGCCCAGCATCCAGGTGCGCCGAACTCGGTCGGCCAGCACGCCGAACGGCACCGAGAACACCGCTCCCACCAGCGAGGTCACGGCCACGAGCAGCCCGATGTCGGTGTTGCCGATATGCAGCGCGCTTCGCAGCTGGATGGCCGCCGCCCCGACCGTCGCCGTGTCGGCGCTCGACAGAGCCAGCACGCTGGCCAGGACGAGGACGATCCTCGTGCGGGCCGGCCCGCCTGAGGCGACGACCAGCCGCCGGCTCGCCGCCTGCCCGCCTTGGCGGACTTTCCGGTAAGCGGAACCAAGCACCCGCGACCGTGCCGCCGGGTCTTCAGTGCTCCGCAAGGGTCCTCGTCCTCCGTGGCCGCGTTCAGGTCTGCCGAAGAACGCGGCCAGCCGCGGGCCCCGACGATGGGACGCTTCCAGGTGTCGTCGCAGCAGGCGTCCCCGTCACGTTCATAGCCCAAGTATTCTGCTTCTGTCGCGCTACGACGACCGCCAGGGTCATCGAATCGCCGGGAGTCCGATATCCGGATGCGTGATTACCGGCGAATGAGGAACAATTACTTAACGTGAGCACGCTCCGCACCCGCATCAGAGAAGTCGACGAGGCCTGTGCCGAAGCGGTGGGCCTGGCCCGGTCCGCGGCCGAGGAAGTAGCAGGCCCGGGACAGGTTGGCCCGCACCTGGGCATCGAGGCCGAGGGCGACCGTATCGTCACGCACCTGTTCGCATGCCTGGATCCCGCCTATGTCGGATGGCGGTGGGCGGTGACCGTCGCGCGGGCGTCCCGGGTCAAGGCGGTCACGGTCAGCGAGAGCCTGCTGATGCCCGGCCCGGAATCGCTGCTGGCGCCTGACTGGGTGCCGTGGCGCGACCGGGTCCGGCCGGGCGACGTGGGGGTCGGTGACCTGCTGCCCGCCCAGTCCGACGACGAGCGGCTCGTCCCCACGGCCATGCTCGAAGGCGACGAGGGAGTGCTCGACTGGGACGACAGCGCCCCCTGGGACGCCGCCTTGCCCACCATCAACCCGCCGCCTGGTGGCCCGGTCACCGCGTTCCCGCCGGTCGGCGCGGGCCCGGAGACAACCGGGTACAACACCGGCCCCGGGGCTAAACGTTCAAGGGTCCTGTCCGCGATCGGCCGTGACGAGACCGCGCTGCGCTGGTACTCCGGCGAGCACGGCCCGCGAAGCCCGCTGGCGCACGCGGCTCCTGGCCCCTGCATGACCTGCGGCTTCCTGGTGCGCCTGGCCGGCCCGCTGGGCCGGGTCTTCGGAGTATGCGCGAACGAGTACGCACCGGACGACGGGCGCGTCGTGTCCCTCGACCATGGTTGCGGGGCGCACTCGGAGGCGACCACCCCGGCGGGCGCTCACGGCGCGGCCTCGCCGGTGATCGACGAGCTCGGGTATGACCTGGTGGACACGCCTGGGGTCTCGATCGATGAGACCGTCTTCGAGTCGCTCGACCACACCTAGCGCGCGCCGGGAGAATCGGCCCCGGCGCGGCGGCGGGCGGCGCGTTCTCGCGACCGCTTGAGATGGGGAACGTACAGCAGCCCGAACACGCCTAGGCCCAGGCCGGTGACGCAGACCCAGATCCACCACCGGCTGGCGGCCGGGATGTCCGTCCTGACCGCCAGCAGCGTGATCAGGGCGGCCGCCCATCCGGCGGTGATCACCCCGGTGACCAGCTGGTCGTTGGCCTCAAGCGGATCCGGAGTCGGGTGGCGGGTGTTGCTCACGTGATCCACGCTAACCCGCCGTCCGGTGCGTGGTGTACTTGGATGCGAGAACGCGGACGACGCGTGCTCGTTCACCCGCTAACGAACGGCGGAATGCCCGCATCTTCGCTATCGTTAGCAAGAGTAATGACTCAGGCTAATGAACATGACAACACCGCAGACCAGGTCCGACGCGGGCCTGGCCTCAGCGCTCCGGATCTCGGTGAGTCGGCTCGCGCGCCGGCTCCGAGCCGAACGAGCGGCACACGGGTTGCCCGTGCTTTCCGAGCTGTCCGACACCCAGATGGGCGCATTGGCCACGCTCGAGCGTCATGGCGCCATGACCCCAGGCGAACTCGCCGACCACGAAAAGGTGCAGCCGCCCTCCATGACCAGGGTCATCGCCGTTCTCGAGCAGCACAACCTGGTCACGCGAGCGGCGCACGCCACGGACAAGCGCCAGGTGATGCTGACGGTGACCGACGCGGGCCGGGATCTGGTGCGCCAGTCGCGCAGGGTCCGGGAGGCCTGGCTGGCCCAGCGGCTGCGGGAGCTGACACCGCAAGAACGGGCGAAGCTGCGCGCGGCCGCGCCAATCCTGGAGAAGCTCAGCCAGTCCTGACCGGACTGCTGGGCCGCACCTTCGGGTCACTGCATACCCGCAACTACCGGCTGTTCGCCACCGGCCAGGTGATCTCGAACACGGGCACCTGGATGCAGCGGGTGGCGCAGGACTGGCTGGTGCTCGAGCTAACCCACGGCAGCGGAACGGCGCTCGGCATCACCAGTGGGCTGCAGTTCCTGCCGACGCTGCTAAGCCTGTGGGGCGGGATGGTGGCCGACCGGTACTCCAAGCGCCGCCTGCTGATGGCGACGCAGGCGGCCATGGGCGTGCTGGCGCTGATCCTCGGCGTGCTGGCGATCACCCATAGCGTGCAGATCTGGCAGGTGTACGCGCTGGCGTTCGCGCTCGGCATGGTCACCGTCGTCGACAACCCGACCCGGCAGGCGTTCGCCACCGAGATGGTGGGCCGCGACGGCCTCGCGAACGCGATCGCCCTCAACAGCGCGGTGTTCAACCTGGCCAGGATCGTCGGCCCCGCCGTGGCCGGGCTGGTCATCGCCGCGCTCGGGACTCCGGCCGCTTTCCTGGTCAACGCGGCGTCCTACTGTGCCGTGCTGATCAGCCTGAAGCTGATGCGGGTGTCCGACCTGAAGGTGGTGGAGTCCGTGCCCCGGGCCAAGGGGCAGCTGCGCGAGGCTATGCACTACGTCAAGGAGCGTCCCGCGCTGTGGATGACCATGGTGCTGATCTTCTTCGTGGCCACGTTCGGGATGAACTTCCAGGTCACCAACGCGCTGATGTCGCGCGAGGTGTTCCACACCGGCGCCGGCCTGTTCGGCCTGGCGTCCGCCGTACTCGCGGTCGGATCGCTGGCTGGCGCCCTGCTCGCCGCACGGCGCGCCAGGCCCACGATGACACTGCTGCTCAGCACCGCTGCTGCGTTCAGCGTCCTCGAGGTGACCGCCGGCCTGATGCCGGACTTCTGGTCGTATCTGATCATGCTGGTGCCGACCGGCCTGGCTCTGCTGACGTTCTCGACCGCCGCCAACTCGGCGACCCAGCTCGGTACCACCGCCGAGATGCGCGGCCGCGTCATGGGCCTGTACATGCTGGTCTTTCTGGGCGGGGCGCCGATCGGGTCGCCGCTGGTCGGCTGGGCCGCCGAGGTTTTCGGGCCCCGGGTGAGCCTGCTGGCCGGCGGCGTGATTTCCGGGATGGCCACCGCCGTGATCGGGCTGATGTTCGCCCGCAACCGGGGCGCGCGCGTTCGCGAGTACCTGCGCCCCGCGCGGCTGGCCAGTGCCAGCGTGTGGGGAGGCCGGTGGGCGGCGAGAGACCCCGAGCAAGCAGGAGACGTCGCCTTAGCCAGCGCGGGCTACCGCCCGAGCAAGCAGGAGACATCGCCATAGCGAGCGGGGGACCCCGCCTGAGCGAGCGGAAGGCGCCGCCTGAGGCTTATCGGGTTGTCGGCCGGCCCGTGGCGACGACAGGATGGCCATGTCGCCGACCAGCCAGCTACCGGGGAGATGCCGTGCCCATCGTCGACCGACTCGCCTCGGTGCCTGATCTTGCTCCCGGGCCGGGCTTCGCGCACGCCGTTACCATCACCGGGAAGCTCGCCTTCGTCTCCGGCCAGGTTGCCCTCGACAGCGACAGCCAGCTCGCCGGCCCTGGCGATCTCGCGGCCCAGACTGCTCAGGCGCTGCGCAACCTGCACCGCATCCTGGGCGCACTCGGCGGCGGGCCCAACCCGGCGAGCACGCTGGTACAGGTGGCGGCGCTGTTCTGGCCCGAGTTGCTGGTCGAGGTGGATGCCGTCGTGGCGGTGCCTGGCTAGTGAGGCTGTTCGTGGCGGTCGTCCCGCCGCCAGCGATCCTTGATGAGCTCGACGCCACGGTGGCGCCGCTCCGGCCCGCCTGGCCTGCCCTGCGCTGGACCGGCCGGCCCGCGTGGCACCTCACGCTGGCCTTCCTCGGTGAGGTCAGCGAGCAGACCGCGGCGGCGCTCGGGCCGCGGCTCGGGCGGGCCGCGCACCGCCACCCGAGCCTGTCCCTGTCCTTCGCAGGCGGCGGGGCATTCCCGGCTCCGGCCCGCGCTCGGGTGTTCTGGACCGGGATCCGCGGCGACCGCCCCGCCCTGGAGGGTCTGGCCAGATCGGTCGCGGCGGGCGCACGGCGGGCCGGAGCACCGCCACCCGACGAGGGCAGGCGCTTCCGGCCGCACCTGACCCTCGCCCGCTGCCGCGAGCCCGCGGACGTCAGCGCGCTGGTCGAGGCGCTGGCCGGGTATGCGGGCGCGTCCTGGACGGCGGCGGAGATCCACTTGATCCGCAGCTTTCCGGGTCCCGCGCCGCATTATGAGACCACGGGCACCTGGCCGCTTCGGCCGCACCCGGCCGCCCCGGCGCCCCCTGAACGGGCCTGACCTGCCTCTGAGCCCCCGAAGGGGCCTGCTCTGGCCTGGCCCGAAACCCTGTCGGGGCCAAGAGCCTGGAACGGCGGCTCAGGGCCCTCAGCCGCTCGCCCGCAACCTCAGGCCTGGTTCGGCACTGGCGGGCGGTCGAGCCGCCGCGCGACGTGCAGCACGGCCCCCCAGTGACGCCGGAGGGTCCCATCCGGGCGCTTGCCCAGGCGGCGGCGGATCTCCGTGTAGAGCCGCTCCCGCTGCCAGTCCTCCATGCTTATGTGGCCGGAGAACGTGGCAAGCAGCTCGATGTATCCCTCGGCGTCGTAGACCTGCTCCCAGTCGAAGTGCCGGACGTGCGTGACCTCGAACAGCCCGCTCGCCTCGATCTCCGCGGTGTGCTCTTCCTGCTCGCCGGGGCGGGGCCAGGTGACGCCGGGCGGCAGCCCTTCGTTGATCTCGTCGTAAACGTCCTGGATCTCGTGGAAGAACGGATCGCCTCCCTCGGGGAACACGTGGCCCGCGCCCCAGAAGGCGAGGTGGCCGCCGGGACGCAGGGCCCGCCACGCGGCGTGGTAGCGGAGGGCGGGATCGATCCAGTGCCAAGCGGTCGCGGCGAAAACCAGGTCGAACTGCTGGCCGGAAGCCGGCTGCCAGTCCTCAAAACGCCCTTCGGTTACCTCCGCGCCCAGCCCGGCGAGGTTGCGCCGGGCCGCTGCCGCCAGCTGAGCGCCGAGCTCGATGCAGACGATCCGGAAGCCGCGCCTGGCCAGCGGGATGGTGGCCTTACCGGTGGCGCAGCCCACCTCAAGAATGCGGTCACCCGGCGCGAGCCTCGCGGAGGCGATGAGGTCGTCGAAGAGCTCGGCCGGGTAGTCGGGGCGTACCCGCTGGTAGGACTGTGCGGCCTGGTCGAACGTCTGACGCAGGCGCTCCCGTTCCTCATCGGAGATCACCGGGCCAGCCTGCCCCGGCCCGGTCCCGCTGGTCCAGCGTTTTTCCCGCCCCCGGAAGCGGCCACGGTGGGGGCCCGGCCGTCTCAGGCGGCCCGGCGCGTCACCGTCTCCTGCGATTCCCGTGGGCGGGGAACCGGGCCGGCCACGAAGCCGCCCCGGCCGCCCCGAGTCCCCCGGCCGCCCAGGCGGGGCAGACCAGCGGCAGCATCCGGCCGGGACTCGGCGTGGCGTCCGCGACGCGCCTGCCGTGCGCGCGTTGTCGTGGCCGCCTCCGACCGCGTCTGGACGCCGTAACCGGCCGCGATCTTCTGCAGTGCATACGTGTTCAAGATTCCTCCTCGATCAGGGGCCATTCCGGCCCGCATCATCGAGGTTCGCCGTAAGGAGGTGCCCGCCGCATCGGGCGGATGCCCTATCTCTGCCCGGGCCAGAACCTAAGTCGCTGACCCTGCCCTAAGGCGAGCGCCGCCCGGCCGAGCCAGGCCACCGGGCCGAGCCAGTTAGCGCAGGCGCAGGTCGTCTACCAGCAGTTCCATGCGCGAGGCCTGCTGCGACACCTGCCACATCAGGCCGTCAGGGTCATCGTGGCCGGTACCCCCGCGCTCCCGGTAGTACTGGGCCAGGCCGGCCAGGACGCTGACCGGCTTGCGCAGGTTGCTGGCGGTGCCGGCCACGGCCCGGCGCATCCGCTCGCTGGAGTCTCGGGCGGCCGCTTCCGCCCGCGCTGCCGCACTGAGCGCGTGCTCGGCCTGGCTCAGCGTCCGGTTCAAGGACCGGGCCAGCCTGCCGATGTCGCCGTGAGCGCGACGAAGCGGGATCCGGGCGGACAGGTCACCGGCGGCCACGGCGTCTGCCGTCTGCGCGATCCGGGTCACCGGGCGCAGCAGAACGCGGGTCACTGCGGCTGCGGCGCCGGCGACCAGCAGCGCCGCGATGCCGCTGACCACCAGGCAGATGATCGTCAGCCGGTCGACGGCCTGGCCGATGCTGGCCAGGTCCAGCCCGACGCGGAGCGTTCCGGCCAAGCCGGGGCTGGTCGTGCCGGTGACGGAAAATGAGTTGTCCTCGGCACCGTAAACGAACGGGATGTGGTGAGCCTGGTAGTGGATCGGCTCGGCGATGGTGAGCCAGCTCCCGCCGCCAGCCGGCGGGACGGCCGGCCCCGCGTTGATGAGCACCAAGCCCCCGGAGGCGCGTACCTCGATGCTGAACGCCTGGCCGGTGCCATCCAGGCCGGACGTACCGGGCGCGGTCCGGGAACCGGGAAACACGGAGAACGGGCGGCTGGTGAGTAATCCGGTATACGAACTGAGCTGCTGCTCCGCCCGCTGCATCAGATAGCTCCTGGTCACCAGGTGACTGGCCACCGTGATCGCCCCGGCACCGGCCGCCACCAGGCATGCGGCCACGGCCGCCAGCCTTACCGGCAGCGATCCGGAAGCCAGCAGCCGCACAGTACCCCGCCCGCCCCTCCCGTCCTGCCCGCCGCGGAAGCCGTCATGCCGCACGGATTCCAGTCTGCCTTCCGACGCCGGGATCTAGTAGTAGCCGGTCGTCCCGTCGATGCGTTCCCGGAGCAGGTCGGCGTGGCCGTTGTGCCGCGCGTACTCCTCGATCATGTGGGTGAGGATCCAGCGCAGCGAGAACTGCTCGCCGGTTTTCTGCGACCGGTATTTGCTGAGGAGGTCCAGGTCAGAGGCGGCCGCGACCGTCTGCCGGGCTGCATCACATTCCTTCTCGAAGGCGGTGAAAGCATCCGCGACGCCGGTGCCGTCGACGTCGTTGAAATCCGCGTCGGGGTCTTCCTCCGTGCCGTACAGGTCGGGCACGTCCTCCCCGAGCAGGACCTGGCGGAACCAGCCACGCTCGACCCCGGCCATGTGCCGGATCAGCCCGAGCAGGGACAGGCTGGACGGCGGGACCGCGCGCTGCCGGAGCTGTTCACCGGTAAGCCCTTCACACTTCCAGACCAGGATCGCGCGATGATGCTCCAGCCAGCCGGTCAGCATCTCCCGCTCGCCCACCTGCGGCCCGGGACGGGCCCGGTCCTCTTCTTCCGTGGTTGCCATGCGGTGAGCTTGTCACGAAGCCAGCCGGGAGAGCCACGCGTTTTCCGCGCTAGGGCAGCCGCTCGACGACGTAGTCGATGCAGGCGGTGAGCGCCTGCACGTCGGCCGGGTCGACCGCGGGGAACATGCCGATGCGCAGCTGGTTGCGGCCGAGCTTGCGGTAGGAGTCGGTGTCCACGATCCCGTTGGCCCGCAGCGCCGCGGACAGCGCCGAGGCGGGCACCGCGTCGTCGAAGTCGATGGTGCCGACCACCTGGGACCGCTGCAGCGGGTCGGCCACGAACGGGGTGGCGTAGGGCACTGCCTCGGCCCATTCGTAGAGCGTGGCCGAGGATTGCGCGGTCCGGGCCGTCGCCCAGGTCAGGCCGCCCTGGCCGAGCAGCCAGTCAAGCTGGTCGGCCAGCAGGAACAGCGTGGCCACCGCCGGGGTGTTGTAGGTCTGCTGCAGCCGCGAGTTGTCGATGGCTGTCTGCAGCGAGAGGAACTCCGGCATGTAGCGGCCGCTGGCCGCCACCTTCCCGGCCCGGTCCAGCGCGGCCGGCGACATCAGCGCGATCCACAGGCCACCGTCGGATCCGAACGACTTCTGCGGCGCGAAGTAGTACACGTCGACCTCGCTGGCCCGTACCGGAAGGCCGCCGGCACCGCTGGTGGCGTCCACGATCACCAGCGCACCGGGGTCGGCACCGGCCACCCGGCCGACCGGCATCGCCACCCCGGTGGAGGTTTCGTTGTGGGTCAGCGCGTATGTGTCGGCGCCCGCCTCGGCGCTCGGCTGTGGATGGGTGCCCGGTGGCGACTCGATGACCGTGGGCGCGTCCAGCCACGGCGCGGCCGCCGTCACCTTGGCGAACTTCGACGAGAATTCGCCGAACGACAGATGCTGCGCCTTCTGATCCACCAGGCCGAACGCTGCGATTTCCCAGAACGCGGTAGTTCCTCCGTTGCCCAGGACAACCTCGTACCCGTTCGGGCAAGAAAAAAGAGCCGCCATCTCCTCCCGGATCCGCTGAACCAGTGAGCGGACCGGTGCCTGCCGGTGTGAGGTCCCGAGGTAGACCGACCCGGAACTGGCCAGGGCGGCCAGTTGCTCGGGCCGGACCTTCGACGGACCGCAGCCGAACCGCCCGTCGGCCGGGCGCAGGTCGTCAGGGATGACGATTTCGGTCATAAGGTCAGACTTCCTTGTCGAGGACGTCAGCCGCGCCGGCCACCTCCGACACCGGGCGGCCCTTCGGGCCGATGTACCGCGCGCTGGGCCGGATCAGGCGGTTGGCATGCTTCTGCTCCATGATGTGTGCCGCCCAGCCCGCGGTCCGCGCGCAGGTGAACATGGAGGTGAACATGTGCAAGGGTACCTGGGCGAAGTCGAGCACGACGGCCGACCAGAACTCGACGTTGGTGGCAAGCACCCGGTCTGGCCTGCGCTCATGCAGTTCGGCCAGGGCTGCCTTTTCCAGCGCCTCGGCCACCTCGAACCTGGGCGCGCCGAGTTCCCTGGCCGTCCGGCGCAGGACCCGGGCCCGCGGGTCCTCGGCCCGGTACACCCGGTGGCCGAAGCCCATCAGCCGCTCGCCCCGGTCCAGGGCGGCCTTGACCCAGCCTTCCGCGTTGCCGCTCCGCTCGACCTCCTCGATCATGCTGAGCACCCGCGCCGGGGCGCCGCCGTGCAGCGGCCCGGATAGCGCACCGACCGCACCGGACAGCGCGGCAGCCACGTCGGCTCCGGTGGAAGCGATGACCCGCGCGGTGAACGTGGAGGCGTTCATGCCGTGCTCAGCCGCGGAGACCCAGTAGGAGTCGATGGCCTTGACATGCTTCGGGTCCGGCTCGCCCTGCCAGCGGATCATGAATCGCTCGGTGATCGTCTTGGCCTCGTCCACCCGCTTCTGCGGGACCATGGGCAGGCCCAGGCCGCGCGCGGCCTGAGCGACGAAGGAGAGGGCCATCACGGAGGCCCGAGCCAGGTCGTCCCGTGCCTCCTCGTCGCTGATGTCAAGCAGCTGGCGCATCCCCCAGGCCGGGGCCAGCATGGCCAGCGCGCTCTGTACGTCCACTCTGATGTCGCCGGAGTGCACCGGGATCGGGTACGGCTCGGCCGGGGGCAGGCCTGGCTCGAACGAGTTGTCGACCAGCAGGCCCCACACATGGCCATAGGTCACATGCCCGACGAGCTCCTCGATGTCCACTCCCCGGTACCGCAGCGCACTGCCTTCCCGGTCGGGCTCGGCGATATCGGTCTCGAACGCGACGACGCCCTCTAGGCCTGGCACGAAGTCGGACATCTCTGATCTCCTGGGTCTTCTTGGCCACCGCCAGGCCTGACGCGCCCTGGGGGTGGCGTTGCGTAGCTAGCCGACCCATTCAATCGTGCCCGGGGGGTTTCTGGTAACTCGGCCTGCTTGCCAGCGCCGTGGAGGGGGACTGGGCGGGGGCACGAGCCGCGAAGGTGGCGGCCAGAGCGGCGGTGCGAGAGGATCGCTACCCGTGAATACGATCAGGCAGGCTCCTGACGAGCCAATCCTCACCGAGGCGATGCTGGCCGAGGATCCGATGGCACAGTTCGCCGCCTGGATGGCCGACGCGGCCGCGCTGCCGGTTCCCGAGCCAACCGCGATGGTCCTGGCCACGGTGTCGGCCAGCGGCCGGCCCCGGGCCCGGACGGTCCTGCTCAAGAACCACGATTCCGGTGGATTCACGTTCTATACCAACCGGACCTCCCGCAAGGGGACCGACCTGGCCGAGGTCCCGCGGGCGTCGCTGGTGTTCCCCTGGTACCCGCTGCACCGGCAGGTGATCGTCGAGGGATCGGTGTGCGCCCTGTCCACCGAGCAGAGCGAGCCCTACTTCCACTCCAGGCCCCGCGGCTCCCAGCTCGGGGCCTGGGCCAGCAGGCAGTCCTCGGTGATCGGTTCCCGGGCCGAGCTCGACGAGCGCTACGCCGAGCTGGAACGGCGCTGGCCGGATGGAACCAACGTGCCCATGCCGGACTTCTGGGGCGGGTACCGGGTGGTTCCCGACGTGGTCGAATTCTGGCAGGGCCGGGTCAACCGGATGCACGACAGGTTCAGGTACCGCCGGAATGACGACGGATGGCTGATCGAGCGGCTGGCGCCGTGATGCCCGGGGGATAACCCCCGGACCCCCAGACCGGGGGGGCTTCGCCCCCCGGACCCCCTCTGCCGTCTGCTCGGGCCGACCTACGGCCGGCCCTCGTATCCGGCATTCTTGCGGCTGGGCTTCGCCCCCCGGACCCCCCTGCCGTCTGCTCGGGCCAGCCGCTGGCCGGCCCTCGTATCCGGCATTCTTGCGGCTGGGCTTCGACTGCCCCTGGTCCGGCCGGAGCGTCTCCCCGCCGGCCGTCGTGTCCGGCATTCTGCGGTCAGGTCCGTGGCCGCCCGCACGCCTCCCTATTCGCCGTCCATGGCCGATCTCTGGGCGGCCGTCGCATCCGGCATCCTGCGGTCAGCCCCACTCCGCTTGTTCTGCCCGGAGCGTCTCGCTTTACCGTGCTTCGCCGAAGCGGCGGCGCAGCATAGCATCGTTCCAGAGGGGAGGCCCCTTGACGGCGCACGGGCTGATCGACACCACCGAGATGTACCTTCGCACGGTCTTCGAGCTTGAAGAGGAAGGTATCGTCCCGCTGCGTGCCCGCATCGCCGAGCGCCTGTCTCAGAGCGGGCCGACCGTCAGCCAGACGGTGGCCAGGATGGAACGCGACGGCCTAGTGCGCGTCGAGGGCGACCGCCAGCTGGCGCTCACCGAGAACGGCCGGGCGCTGGCGATGCGGGTGATGCGCAAGCACCGGCTGGCCGAGTGCCTTCTGGTCGGTGTGATCGGGCTGCCCTGGGAAGAGGTGCACATCGAGGCCTGCCGCTGGGAGCACGTGATCTCCGATACCGTCGAGCGCCGGCTGGTCGAATTGCTCGATTACCCGGTCAGGTGCCCACACGGAAATATCATTCCAGGACTTGCAGAACTCGGCGTTCCGGTCGATGCTAGCAAGCGCGCGGTTGCCG
>Ga0335074_10006646_pt1 | contig 16032 bp, 13 predicted proteins | sample Lox_Sample_23_FD_206715 | JGI IMG/M metagenome (GOLD analysis project Ga0335074, IMG submission 206715) | Soil microbial communities from Loxahatchee National Wildlife Refuge, Florida, United States - Lox_Sample_2.3 | ecosystem: Environmental > Terrestrial > Soil > Wetlands | place: USA... | reverse complement strand
GGGTTTGTGAATACTCTGCCGCTAACCGGATTCGGGGGTGGTTCGTCTTTTGCAGTAGACGGCCGCCCGGCGCCGCCGCAGGACCAGCGGCCTATCGCGCTGGTCCGGAGAGTGGATGAAGGATACTTCCGCGCGATCGGAATTCCGCTGATCGCGGGCCGCGGGTTTAGCCCGATGGATACGCCCCAGACGCCCCAGGTGGCCATCGTGAACCAGACCCTGGTGCGCCGCTTCTGGCCGCAAGGCAATCCGATCGGCGGCCGGCTGATTGTGGATTTCGATGGCGGGACATCCTGCGAGATTATCGGCGTGGTGGGAGACGTGAAACCGGAACGTATGGATACCGATGAGTGGCCCACGATTTATCGTCCGTTCCGCCAGCGGACCACGATTGGGATGGTGATGGTGGTTCGTACTACGGTCGCCCCGATGTCCCTGGCGCAGGCCGTCGAGCACACCGTGCACCAGATGGATCCGGTGCAGGCGGTGGCCGACATGCGGCCCATGGATGCGGTGATGGATCACGCGCTGGCCGAAGCGCGCTTCCAGACCGTAGTGTTGGGACTCTTCGCGCTGGTGGCGTTCACGCTCTCGGCTGTGGGCATTTACGGGCTGATCTCCTACGACGTCACCGAGCGCACCCGCGAACTGGGCATTCGCATGGCGCTGGGCGCCGAATCGCCGCACATTCTGCGGCTGGTGGTGGGGCAGGGCGCCCGCCTGGCCGCATATGGAATTGCCGCCGGGCTGGCCGCCTCGTTCGGGCTCACGCGCCTGATGGCCGGCATGTTATATGAGGTGCATCCGGCCGACGCATACACTTTCGCCGCCATCGCCCTGCTGTTGGGAGCGGTCGCCCTGCTGGCCAGTTACCTGCCGTCACGCCGCGCCATGGCGCTGGATGCCGTGACGGCCCTGCGGCACGAATAAGACATCATGATTACACTTCGCAATGTCGAGAAGTTTTACGAAGGCGGATACGGGCGCACCTATGTGCTGCGCCGCATCAGCGGGGAGATCAAGGAAGGCGAGTTCGTGACTATCATGGGCCCTTCAGGAGCCGGCAAATCCACCCTGCTGAGCATCCTGGGAATGCTGGACGGCGCCTGGACCGGAGAGTTCGAATTCTTCGGCCACCAGGTGCACCGCATGAAGCCCAAAGACCGCGTAGAGTTGAACAAGAAGTACATCGGCTTCGTGTTCCAGAGCTATCACCTGATTGACAACCTGACGGTCTACGAAAATCTGGACATCCCGCTCTCTTATCGCAATGTGAAGAGTTCCGAGCGCGCCGCCATGGTCTGCGACACGCTCGACCGGTTCCACATTGTGGGCAAACGCGACCTCTATCCCAGCCAGCTTTCGGGCGGCCAGCAGCAGTTGGTGGCCGTGGCGCGGGCGGTGATCGCGCATCCCAAGCTGATACTGGCCGACGAGCCCACCGGCAATCTGCACTCCACCCAGGGCAAGGAGATCATGGAGCTTTTCAAGAGGCTGAACGACGAAGGCACCACCATCGTGCAGGTAACCCACTCGGAAGCAAACGCCGCCTATGGCCACCGGGTGATTCAACTGGCGGACGGCTGGATTCTGGCCCCGTAAGGGATTGGCTGCGGCGTGCGCTCGCCCATGGTGCCCGGAACCGGCGAAGGCCGCCGGCACCCCCTCGCCGGTGGCGTCGAAGCACGCATGAAGGCGCTCATAAACTTGCCTCCACCTGCGGCCGGCCGCGCGGCGGACCTGATCGGCGGAACCGACCGGGGTCGAGTGGCCGCGGTAAGTCAGTCTCCGGTTCCGTCGCCCCGAAACTCCGCGCGCCGGGTGTGCGGAGACGGCTGATCTGAATCCATGCTGCCCGTCTAACCGCGGGCCGATCGGGGTCGAGGGGCCGCGGTAAGTCAGTCTCTGGTTCCGGCGCCCGAAATTCCGGGCGCTGGGTGTGCGGAGACGGCTGATTTGAATCCACTCCGCCCGTCTGACCGGGGGCCGATCGGGATCGAGGGGCCGCGGTAAGTCAGTCGGTTCCATCGCCCCGAAACTCCGGCGCGCTGGGTGTGCGGAGACGGCTGATCTGAAAAATCCATGGCGCCCGTCTGACCGCGGGCCGATCGGCCTTGTGCGGGTCAGCCGTCGGCTCCTTCGGCGGAGCGCCGTCGCGCGGCGGCAGGCGCCGCTGGTGATCCGCGAGGCTCGGGTGGTTTCTGACCTTGCGAGTGATCGGTGCCACCTTCGGCGTGCCGGCCCATCGGCTGTGGAAAGCTGGTAGTCTGCCGTCTAGCTGGCCAGAAGGCACATGCGGCGGCGGGCGGCGCGGCGGGCCTTGAGGCGCTCATTGGCCTTCTTCTGCTTTTCGGCGGAGACCACCGCCTGACAGGCATCGCAACGTTTGCGAATACGGGAACGGGTCACGAACTCGGCGCCGCAGCGGCGGCACTGCTTGGTCATGGTCTCCTCGAGCGGAAGGATTCCCGGCTTCTTAGGCAGGAGATGGGAATAATGAAAGTCGCAATGGTTCATGTAAAGCGCCTCGTTTCTTCCAATCCGACCGGTTCCCCTTTGGAATCCACCGGGAGCCCGCTTGCCATAAGCGGCTTGGGTGTTTTGACGCAGCCTCTCCGCACTGCGCTCCCACACCCAATCCCCGGCGGGCAGCCAATCCCCGCGGTCCGCGTCTCGAAAGCTGCGGCTAACTGTATCTGGAGAAAGGCCTTCGATAATCCTTGGGGGCGGGTCCCGACCCAATCCGATCGGAGAACTGTCATGGTTCTAAAGATTACACCTTGCACGCAGCCAACCGAAGTCACGCCGCGTCAGGAGCCGCGGGCCGGTATACCTCGTTTGCGCCCAGCAACTCCCACCTCAAATGATTGATATAAAAGACGAGAACCGGCTCCGAATACGCTGTCCGGAAGTTCTCGTAAACGCGCTCTTCCCAGCCTTCCGTGAAATGCGGCTTGGGATCGAGGTCTTTGGCGAAAAAGCCGTTCTCGTGGGCCACGCCCAGGAAATCCAGCACCGCGGAAATCAGGTCCAGGTGCGAAAGCAGGATAGCCTGCGCCAAGTCCTTGCCGAAATCCTCATCGCCCTGGGTAATCCGCTCCCAGAAACGGGGGATCGACCTGCGCAGAATTTCGGTGTTCAGTTTGTGCAGGTGCGCGCGGACTTTAAAGGGCTCGTAAATCTGGTACGTCCTCAGTTTTCCGATCGAGATGCCGCGGATGAGCTGGGCAAACGCCTCCTGGCCGAGGCCCACATAAACATCCGAAATCTGCATAAACAGGTAGCGTATCACGGGAAAGGGGTCTGCGGAGGTGGGGGTCCGGATATCCGGGGCGGCCCCTCGCCGCGGCGGCGGTTCAGAAGGGGAGCAGCTGTTGGGCCAGCACGTCGATTACGCCGCGCGCGGTCGATGCCATCGTATCCGGGGAGGCCGCCGTGGCGAAAGGCCAGGCGCATGGATTTCGACGGGCCGGTCGGTGAAGATGACCGCGCGCTCGAAGGCCCACCAGGGTCCCGAAGAGCGGGCGATCTCCCAAAGCTCGTGGAGCAGCGGAGGCACCGGTCCACCGGCAGCCTGCGCTTGGTCGGCAGGAAGGCGCGAGGAGCAGTGCGGCGGCCCAAGCGGCATCGCAGAGTCCATCGAACCACAGGAAGTGGCGCGGCGGCGGAAGTTCGAGTGAGGCGTAGAGGGCGTGGGCAGCGGCTTCGGCGCGAGGCCGGAAGGCCGGTTGGGTGGAAGAGAGTCTCGATCCAGGCAGCACGAATCTCTTCGGAAGTTGGCATTGGCTGGCGGTCAGTATAACCTGCGGAGGCTACCAAGGCGTGGTAGACTGAGGGAGTCTGGAAGAGAAACGAAAGAAAGCGGCTGTCTGCTTGGCGAGCAGCCGGTTTTGGGGAATCCTCCTCCCGATGCGAGCGTTTCCTCGCGGTGTGGTTTGACAATACGGGCCGTGGCGCAGCCTGGCTAGCGCGCTTGCTTGGGGTGCAAGAGGTCCCGAGTTCAAATCTCGGCGGCCCGACCAAATTCCTCAAAGACTTACAGATAGCGGACCTGCTGGAAGCGGGTTTTTGGAGTCCAACTGGAGTCCAAAACAAGTTTGTTAGCCTAACTAAGCTTACCGATCCCGTTGTGTGGTGCAAATTGTCTGAGCGAACCTACACCGTGAAATTGAAGGATAGGAACATCAAGATCACGAGCCGTGACCTGGCGATGTTTCGGGACATGTATATGCTGCCATTTGACCTTGCTGCCAGGATGGCGGAGCTCCTTTGGCTCGATATGTATGCTCTCAATGCCGTCTTCGGTGTCAGTCCGCAGGATATTCTGAGCGCTATCGGCGAAATGGAGCCTGGTGGGCAACAATCATCTGGTGTAAAACCTGCGACCCAGTTTAGGAACATGCCTCTGAAGGGACTTTGGCATAAGCATTTTTTTTCGCCCCATTTCTTGCCGCAGAACATCCTTCTGGGTCTCGGCAAGACAGGGATCGAGAAGCTAACCAAGGAAGTGCTGGACCCCACTAAATCCGCGACGATCACCCGGGAGATGCTTGCGGAGCTAGCGCACCGCGTCGTCCACGAGCCGCTGGAGGCGAGACTAGCCGATCAAAAGCTGACCGGGGAATGGGTCGTCTATCTGCGACATGAAGAAAAGAATTACTATCTATGCTGCAATACTCACGCTGCTGGCGATCAGTTCATCTACGAGCGGATCATGGAGAATTGCGTACGGGACTTCCCTGATCTTCCCTCATGGTTGAAAGCTGAACAGGCCTAATCCCTACACAGGCCAGCGGCCCGCTCGATGGCTGATTGCCCAAGCGCAAGGAAACCGTCTCTGCGACGCCGCTGCCGCTGATAAGAAGCCGGAGTCCAAACTGGAGTCCAAACCTCCGGATTTGGCCTCTTGGCGTCCATTTGGCGTCCAAATCGATCCCTCCTAGCTCTTTTGTTTTCAGTGACGACCCTCTGTAAGTGATTGATATTTCTTGCTTGGGGTGCAAGAGGTCCCGAGTTCAAATCTCGGCGGCCCGACCAAATTCCTCAAAGACATACAGAGGGCGGATTTCCAAAAGGTCGTCTTTGGAGTCCAAAACAGGATGCCGGCCGCGTGCTTTATGGATGCTCTCCGTAGAGCAACACTGTATTTCCATTTTTCACGGCATCTCTCTCCTCCTAATAAAAACCGACAAAGCCGACATTTCCAACAAAAACCCCGACATTTTCGTCCGAGTTGTCTCTGTGGCATGCTCGGATGAATGCCGGAGCCCGCGCCTCCTGGCCTTTGCGCGTCGTGCGATCATGCCCGGACAGTTACCTCCAACCGCGGATCGAAGTTCGTTCTCTGCGCCCTATCTAAAACCGCTCCACAGTTTCTGAAGTATCCGCGACTGCCGGTCCTTGAGTGCAAGGGATACGTACCTCGAACTGCGGCCCAGGAATCGTCCGGGTGACGGGCGACTGCTCCCACGGTGCAGGAGAGCGTGCAGTGCACCCAGGTGTCTCTGCCGGAGAACCTCGGGCTTGTGTCATCCTCACTCGAGGAAGACATGAACCATCAATACGCCGTCCCGCCGGCTTCGGTCTGGTTCGCACTGGCAGCGCTCGCGTTGTCATCGGCAAGCGGCTCTGCCCAAAGCCAGACCGAGCAGCCGCAATTCGACGCCGCGTCCGTCAAAGTCAACGAGTCGGCCGACCGGCCGTCCACGCGATTTGATCCGGTCCGGATCGATCTTCGCAAGGCGAGCATCAAGCACCTGATCCGCAGGGCATGGCCGTTGCCCGACTACCAGATTGTCTGGCCCGCATGGGTCGACGCGCAGCGCGGCGTGCGTGGTTACGACGTTTCGGTGACCTTCCCTCGCGATTCGAGCCCGGAGCGTCTGAATCTCATGTTTCAGGATCTGCTCGCGACTCGTTTCCGACTGGTGACGCACTGGGAATCTCGTGAGCTGAAGGCGTTCGAAGTGCGCGTTTCCGGGCAAGGTCCGAAATTGCGGGAAGCGAAGAACCCGGCGCCGCCGACCGACTTCCCGAAGTACACCACGCGGATCGAATCCGACGTTTGGCATTTCAGCAGTCAACTCGGCGGAGCGCCGTCCGGGCTGACGGTCGCCGGTGTCCTCGAAGCCATCGACGCCACGCACATTCTGGATCGCCCGCTGGTGGACGCGACCGGAATCCAGGGAAACTACGACATCGAGCTGACCGCCCCGGTGGAAATCCCGGAGAAGAGGCCGGCCGCGAGTGAACTGCTCAAAGCGCTCGAAAAGCAACTAGGCCTGAAAGTGACGCTGAGAACTCTGTCGCTCCGGATGCTGGTCATTGATCACATGGAACGAATACCGACTGAGAATTAATTGCACGGAGCAGAGTGATCGTCCCCGGGTTCGACGAACAAGATCGAAACCGCTCGCATCGGCAGGGATGGCGGCGTCGAGACATACCGGCTGCGCGTCGGATCCGGCGATCTGCGCCTTGAAGTTGGTCGGGACGGTGAGCGCGATACGATGGCGGAGTTCTGCGACGCACCGTTTTCCTGTCGCGAATTCGCTACGGCTTTCTACATTTGGTCTGGGTTGCGCTCACCGTCATTCTTCAGAGGGAATGATGGAACCCCTGCCGCCCAAGGCGCCTGCTCGTCTTAGCCGGCATGCGCAGGCAGCCCGTCGGACCGCGGGATGGTGAGCGAAACCGGAGCGAAGCGGATCGAGATGTCCGGTTGGTTCACCATACGCGGCCCGGACGCAATCACTTCGCCGAGCGCTCCGGCGCCACCCGCATCGCTAGCCGTTGAATCATTAAGGCGTTTTCAACCGGTTCATCGCCTGCTGGGATGCGATAGTGGCCGACACGGCATGCGCGACCGCTGCCGCCGCAGTCTCTACAGCAGCCGCAAAAGGATTTCGACCTCCATCCGCGGTTGCCCCGGCTCTCGCCGCGGCTGATACCGCCGCCGCTGCGGCTAAAGCACTCCCTCCCGCAACTGCGGCAGTAGCAGCGGCTTCTGCCGCAGCTTCCGCTGTGGCCGCAGCCCGGAACGCAGAGGCCCTGGCGGGAGCAGCATCCGCGACCGTATTGGCATCCTTTATAGCAGCCGCCTCATTGGCAGCCGCCGCGGTGTACCCCGCCGTCCCGCCTTTGGTGACTGCGGAGAGCAGGTTGGCAGCGGCAGAAGCATCCTGAACCCCCATATCATTGATTGCTCCGTTGCCGGTCGTTGGCCCGCCAAAGAAAGCGGCATTCGCCGCCGCAGCGGTTGCCAAATCGGCTGCAGCCTTCGCCAGTTGAGCCTCTGCGGCCTGCAATGCGGAGTAATCCGCCACCGCCTGCGCTTGCGCCGCGTTCGCCGCCGCCCGGTCGCCGGCCGCTGAAGCCGCGGTGGCCTTGGAGGCGTCCGATTCCACAGCGGCTGCCGCTGTTTCCACCGCTGCTGCCGCGGTATTCGCCGGGCTTGCCGCAGCGCTTGCCGCGCCTCTGGTTCCCCCTACCTGAGGCGCATTCGAACCCGAGTTGGTTGGCTGCGCGAGCACCCTCTCCACTTTCCCGTCCGCTGCCATCCAGATCCGGCACACCCAGGTACCTTTCTCGCTCTCGACCTCATAGATATCCGGGCCCGCTGGACCGACTGCTTGAAACCGGATCGACTTCACAGGTCCCATCTGGGACGCCTGTTGCTGGAATTGCGGAAGGAACTGCTGTGCGCCTGGCCCGAGCAGAGTGTCAACCGGTTTGCCCGACTGCAGGCCGGCGATCATTTGGCGCAGAGCCTCCTCGCTGCCCGGGAACGGGGTGTTGTCCTTGATCCGTTTCTCTTCCGCCACAGCGGCCGCCAGGATAGGTTTGGCGGCCTCGTCGTCCACCCGCTTGAAAACGGTTGTCCGCTCCCGCTGGCTCAGGGTAAGTTGATCCGCGTGTCCGCCCTCGGCCACTTTCGGAAATTCGATCTCGAACCCAAAGAGGAAGAACTTGGTGTCCGATTCGGGAAAGGCGACTTGCGGAGGCGGGCCGACCTTTGCGGTCAACTGATTCCCATCCATGCCGATGATCACGATTTGCGTGGGGGACGCCCGATAGACGCCGACGTATCGGGCGATTACCTTCGGATCGACCTCGATAGGCTTGTGGTCGTGGCGATGCGCAACCGAATCCGCGTTCCTGGCGATCTCGGGAGGAAGCTTCGGGTCGATGGGGAGGTGGTCGATGTCGAGAACCTGCAACGAATTCGAGCCGAAGTTGGTCAAGAACAGCGTGCGCTGATCCGACGAAACCGCCATTTCGCGAGGAAAGGAGCCGGCGGGGATCATGCCCTGCACGGCGGCCAAGCCTTGGCTGATCTTGGCCGTATCGAGCACCGTCAGGCTCTGCGGCGCGCCCCGGCCGGCGAAGCGATTGGAGTTACCTACCAGAAGTCGCCGCCCTTTATCCACGCTCATTACGGGCACTGGTGCATCGCCAACCGGAGCGATTCCCACCATGGCGTGGGCGCTATCTGAAACCAACTTCGCCGTATCGAATTCCAGCACGGCATTGGTGTTGCGCGCGCTGACATAGATGCGATCGCCCTTCGGCGAAATCGTCATGCGCACCGGACTGCAGCCGGCTGGGACGCGCGCAGCGACGGCATGCGCCGGGTCGGTACTGGCGCGGGCGACATCGATGACGATCACCGCGCCCTCCGGTCCGGTCATCACTGAGTCCGGAACAGTCATTCCTTCGGGCTTACAAGCCTTCGGCCAATTCCAATCTGGCGGGGCCAGTTCGCTGGTAGTGTAGAGCCACTTGCCATCCGGGGAAAACGTGAGCGCAATGGGGGCCAAGCCAGCGGGAATTTTGCCTATCACGGAGTCGGGCGCGTAGCCATTCCGCCGCGCCCGCACCAGATCGATTACCGTGATTGCCTCACCGTTCTCCTCCGACACGAAAAGCAGCCTATCGTCGGGCGTGGTATTGGCGTAGATGCTGCCTCGGCCACCCGCGATTGTGCCCACCACCGCGTCGGACGCGCCCGCAATCATCTTCGGCACGTCGACAAAGACTGCAGCGGTGGTGGCCGCGGCGATCAGAAGCTTTCCATCGTGCGTCACGGTGATCCCAGTGGGAGACGACTGAAGTTGCACGACGTGCACCAGTTCGACCTTCCCTCCGGACCGCTTCAGCACGGCGATCCCGGAGTTTTCGCCGCGGCCGACTAGAGAAACGAATACCCAGCAGCCATCTTTCGACGGCGCCACCATGAAGGGGGAACCTGGAAGAGAAATTGTTACAGATGGAGAGGCAGCCGGCGCGTTGCAGTCATCGGGTTGAGCATACGCCGTTACGGCAAGCCCCGTGAAGAGTAGGGTGGACGCAATGCTTCGCAACATGGGCCGATTATATTCTTTCCCATTGGCGTAAGCACTAACATTCTCGAAGCACGCGGCGGCACGGTCGATTCATGTGTCGCAGCCTTCTGGTCGCCGGGAGTCGCGGGCGCGGCCCTCCGGGGTAATAGCGTTCCAGGCCGACGCCGGAACGGGGCCGGATACCGCTCCGAGAAGCGCCAGACCCGGGACTATTGAGATGGCAATCGCAGATCGACGCAACATGGGGCTACGGTGGCGGTTCGAAAGCGTGAGGACGGACCGGAACCAACTGGGCGCGACCTGCGCCCGTGGGAAAATTCCACCAATTCGGCGCCCTGGCGTCCAAATCGCACCACCGCAAGTCTTGTGTTTTCAGTAACTACTGTCTGTAAGTGATTGATATTTTTTGCTTGGGTGCAAGAGGGCCCGAGTTCAAATCTCGGCGGCCCGACCATTAATTCCTTTTTACTGCAATACCAACCCCCCTCCCGCACCGTCGAAGAACGTTGAACGTGCGAAAACTGTGAATTTTCATCGGCCAACTGGCCCCGCTCCGGAGAATGAAATTCCCCGCGCCGCTCGTGGGCCATCCGATCGAGCAGCTTTGCTTGTGCCTCCCGGATCAGACCGCGTTTGGCCTGGCCGTAGAGCTTGAACACTTCGGCATCGCCCCAGCCTTCTTCAGCGTAGCCGCCCACCCCGTTCGCAGGTTCGTCATGTACGGGTTGCTGCCGGTGGATTTTGAGTTGGGGAAGAGGTAGTCGCTACCAGGCGTCCTCTGGATTTGTCGCAGGAAGGCCTCCCGCGGTAGCGGTCGTCGGCATATCGCCGATACCGTTCACGGTTTTCGAGTCGGCGATATGGACAACCCGTTCTTGAGGCTGACCTACGGCTTCCGGATCGATTTCGCAACTGAAACCGGAAGTTCGACGGCTCGACAGGGGTCATCGGACAATCGCTTCTGTTTGACCGCTACGTTGAGGATATGGGAGAGGATTCGAACCTCCCGCTTGGTACTTGCCGGGGGCCAACCGGGACTGCTCGATCCCCGCCAAATCAGGGTGAACGTGTAGCCTTCGCATCCGCCTTTTGGATCGTCGATGCGGACAGAGGCCCTCCGGCGGTTACTGCCGGGTCCTCGCAGCCGTCGCACGCTTCCCCGCCCGTCCCGTCCCGGCAACTGAAAGTTCGCCGGTACTGGAGGCATCGGAGCAGTGCATTGGAAGCGGCGCAAGGACGCGTCCTGCCCGGCGATGGTCCTCAAAACGGCGATGTCGCGCCAAACCCATCCACATTCACGTCCAGGGTACCAGCCATATAAGAACGCCTGTCGATAAGCGCTCCCGGAACTTCCCTTACTTGCCTTGGTCCGCTCTGACCCGCAGATTGTCGGTGACATGGGCGGTTACGTTGAGCGCTTTGACGTAAATGGCGCTCCGGTCAGTCTCCGAGTTCACGACGCCCTCCAGCGTGACTGCGCCGTCCTTCACGATGATGTGAACGGCTGCGCCGCCAAACGCTCCTTCGCCGGGACCGGAAGTGTTTTCAAAGATGGCGCGGTAAACGTTCATACGCAGCGCGTCATCGCGCCGCGAGGAAGGCAGCACCTCGATGTGGTTCACGACGCTCTCCACGCCGTCCAACTGCCTTACCGCTCGCGCCGCCTTCTCGGCGATGCTCTCCTTAACGACGTAACCCGAAAGAATCACGGTCTTGCCTTGCACCTCAAAGTTGAGAGTGTCGAATACGCCATGAAACGGCAAAACCGCCAGCCTCTCATGAATCGTCTGTTCCAGATCGTCCAGGGTTCTTCCCGCCCACTTATGTTCCTGGGCTAAGGCGGAGAACGCCAGTAATAACGCCGCCGCCCCTGCCGCAGCGAATGCTCTTGGGAAACCTATTGTCATTTGTTTTCTCTCCTGGGTGGGCCGCCCTTGAGGAATCGCCCTTCAAGTATCCGGCCCTCGGTCAGAACAACGCAATCGCGGAGCCAAATGCGGTTGCTGTCGTCCGGGACGTGCTTTCATGCAGTTGGGAGAGAACCTTCTCGCGGGCGGCTCGCCGAATCGGACTTCGTGGCGAAATAGTACGACACGGAACCCGATGGCGAGTTGGCTGCCTCGCTGCCCCACTGATTTCAAGGACCGAGTGCTTGCACACCTGCGGGCGGCCCCTTGCACTTAGCCGCCCGGAGAGATGTTTCTACGAGTAACTACGAGTAAAGTTTAAGCGGAAATTAGCGGGCCGGATACAAGGTTGCGAGGCATCCGTCAGTAGTGGGTCTGTGACACGAATGGAACCACTGCCCATCCAACTAATGACGGTTTGGTAGGCCTGAGCGATGCGCAGCCCGCTGACGATGTTATTCAGGAACCAAGTAGAATCAGCATTGGTTTACCGGCTGCGCATGCCTGCCAAATATGCGCTGAGCCGCCTCGCGGCCCGGCGTTTGCCCGGTGGCACATGGACGCCCCCGCCGTCCGGCGAGGAGTTCCGGCACTGACGCCACCTTGTGCGGCGGTGCGGCGGCGCGCCCACGGCCTTCCCGGCAGCCCGCAATGGTGCATTACCGCCGCGTTCGCGCGTTGACTCTCCTGCCACGGTTTATCCCAGATAGTCGAACAAGGTCGATTGCGGCATCTTGGCCTCCATCTGAAGGGCGGCTTCCTCGGCGGTGCTTGCCTGGGTCATTTCCATCACCGCGGTGGGAATATCGGCATCCTGGATATTGCTGATCTCCGTCTGTAGCTGCGTGCCGTAGGTATTGGCGAACGTCTGTGCCGACTGGACCCGGTCCTCCACTTCGCCGTAGAAGGACTGCATGGAATTGAGGTGGTCGCTCGCGGCTTGCAGATTGGAGATAGTAGCGCCGACCGCGTCGCCACTGCCGCTCATCAGGGCGTTATACAGGTTATTGAGGGCCTGAAAGACATTGTCATTGGCATAAGTGCCATCCGAGTTTCGGTCGTCGAAAATCTGCTGGGCGGTCAGCGAGGCGGGGAACGAACCTCCCTGAGGGTCCTCGATCTGCTGCGTGGAGGCCGCCGTGGACCCCTGGTCCACACAGTTCGTCGCCTGCGAATTGGCATCGTAAGTATACGCGGAAGTGCTCGGGTCGTCTCCGCTGAAAATGTAGGCTCCCTGCACCATGGTATTGCTATTGGCCACCATTTGCTGCTGAATCGACTGGATTTCCTGCGCGATACTCTCTTGCCCGTCTGTGGTCATGGTGGCGTTGGCGCCTTCGGTGGCAAGGGTAACCGCCTGGTCCATTAGCTGGATTGAGGAGCTGAGAGCGTTATCGGCGGCGTCCGCATTGGTCTGCGCCAGCGTCAGGTTGGTCTGGATCTGGGTGTTGCGCGCCAGATCCGAACGCAGTTGCAGAAGCGTCGAGATCTGGTCGGGATCATCCGAAGCCACGGTGATTGCCAACCCCGAGGACACTTGCTGGTCCGCCTGGGCTTCCTGCTGTTCAATCTGTCCAAGCTCGGTAATGAACAGTTGCGACGATCCTTGCAATAGGGAAATCATGGTCTTTTTTACGTGGTCAAGGAGGGATCGATCATCTCGATCACATCCGAAGTGAGCTCGTCCAGCACGCTCAGAAATTTCGAACAGGCGTCATAGCCCTGCTGCACCTGCAGCAGCAAGGCGGCTTGCTGATCCAGGTTTACCCCGGCCACCTGCTGCCTCAGATTTTGTGCCTGGGCTACCGCCGTTTGCTGCACGGTCAGGTCGCTGTTGGCGGTATCCAGGTCGTTCCCCACGCGCGCCGCCAGTTCCCCGTAAAACGAGCTGAAGCTGATGCTGGCGCCGTTGAGATCTCCCTCCTGGGAGGAATTCTGTGGAGAGGCCAGTTGGGAAAGCGCCAGGGCTATGCCGTTGGAAACCTCGGCGGTGGTGTCGGTGGCCGGCTGGATGGCCGCCAACTGGTCCGGAGTGATGGTCGAACTTACCGCCAGGCTGGCCGCCACATTGGTCGCGTTGCTGGTGTCGTAGGTGAATAGCGGTACGCCCGGCGTAGCGGCCACTCCGTCGGTCGGGTCCCCGTCCGAAATATTGCCGCTGGTCAGCAGGCCGTTAACGCAATCGGCGAATTGTTGCGCTAAAACGTTCAGATCTCCGGCCTGGTTGCCATCGCCGATGTACGACGGGAGAACGGTATTGGCAATATTCAGCAGGGCGCCCAATTGCCCGCCGGTGGTGTCGGCGGTAATGCCGGCGCCGGAGGACGAGACAATGGCCGCAGTTGGGGGAGCGCTGGGATAAGCCGCATCGGACGACGGGGCGACCGGCTGATAGGAAATCTGGTATTGCTGCCCCTCGATCAACAGGGGTGTCTGTCCGTTCATCAGGATCTGGTAGGTCCCGTCGGGCTGCTGGAGAGCGCTGAAATCGACGTACTGCGAAAGCTCATCGAGCGTCGAATCGACCTGCGCCTCGAGCCCGGCATCGTGGGTATCGCCTGCCATAATCTGCTGGTTGAAACCCTGGAGTTGCCCCACCAGTTGATTGACCTGGTTCACCGTATCCTGAATCTGATTGGTAGTGTTCTGGGCTACCGTGTCCAGGTTTGCGGCGGTCTGTTGAAATGCCTGTGCGACGTCGGTGGCATTGGAGATTACCGACTGTTGCGCAACGCTGTCGGTAGGAGATTGTGCCCATCCCGAGAAGGCGGTGTAGAGGTTGTTTAATGCGGCCGAAATGCCGGACTGCCCGGTAACATCGAAGACCGACTGCAAGGCGGTCAGACTGTTGACGCCCTGTTGGGCCTGGCCCAACAGGACCGTTTGGTTGCGCACCGCCTGGTCCAGGTATGTGTTCTGAGCACTGGTCACCTCACCGGCCTGAACGCCTCCCATGGCACCGTCGGAGATGTCGAAGGGGATAGGCACCAGGTTCTGGGTCTGCTCGGCGTAGTCTGGAGTGCTGGAGTTGGCGACGTTATTTTGCACCACGGAGAGCACCTGGTCGTAGGCATTCAGGGCTCCCGCGGTGACATCGATTCCAGCCAGCAGGTTCATCCTAACCTCTTAATCACCCTAACCTCTTAAACACAACCGGTTGGCCCGCGGCACCGAAGCTGCCTGTCCGCCTCTCAGGTAACCGCCCGTGCGCGCCCCCAGCAACTGAGCCCAGCGGGCGTGGAATCGATAAGCATGGTTCAGAAGGCGGCGGGCCTGCCGGATGTTGTGGCGTAGTCCGGTGGCGGCGGCCAAAGCCTGTACATCGCCAATCGCAGTTTCTCCCGCCATGGCCGTTGGCCCGCCGAAGTTGCCGGCCAGTTCCTGGCACGCCAACTCCAGCAGCCCGGCGCAGCCATCCAGGGCCTCCGGCGAAGCAATCTTCAATCCGTCCAATACGCGATCCATGCGTTCCGAGGCCATCGCCAGCCGTCCGGTCAACCCGGTCGCGCTCATGCCGATTGGCCTCCCGCCCCGGATAGGGCTTCCGAAACCAGCCCTTTCGCGGTTCCCGCCGCGTCCGGCTGGTAGTTGCCGCTGCGATATGCGGCGCTCAGCGCTGCCACCTTGGCCGCGCGTTGGCTACCCTGCGCGGAGAGAGCCTGGGAGAGCCGCCCCAGCGTTCCGGAGAGCTGTACCTGGTCGCTTGATGTGCTCCGGCTGGACGATGGGGTCCCGCTGGAGGAACTGCTTCCCGCCTTCTGGGTATCCTCGGTGCGCGTGGACCCAGCCGCCGCGCCCGCCAGACTTCGATCATAGACTTTCATGTCCATACGCCTATCCTCGGCTAAATGACATATCGGCGGGGAAGCCCCGGTCCTTTAGACCTCGCCCGCGAAATATTTTTTGGCAAAATGCTAAAGTTTCCGGCTCTTCCGCCGATTGCTGCTGTGAAGACCATGGACGCCATCTCGGTTTTATGGATCAAGTCCCGCGACGTAGCTGGCTCCGGTTCGCTCCCGGACCCGCCCGAGGGCTGGAAAATCGATCTTTTCTTATCCGCCGGCGGGCTTCCGCAATGCGGATTCGCCGGCTACTCCGCCGTGGTGTTGGATTTATCCACGGCCCCCTGGGACGCCAGCCAGATCCTACAACAGCTCCCCAGCCTGTCTTCCGGCCCGGCCGGCTTGATTTACGACCCGCGGGGTAGCGAGGGATCTCCTGGCCCAGTTTCCCGAATCTCCTCGCCCGCTGCCATCTTCCCTCATCTGGCCCAAGCCATTGAGGCTCGGCGCACGAGTAGCCTGACGGCCATGGCCGACCAGGCCGGGGGCCCGGAGGACCCGGCCAAGCCGGATTGGGAGCGCCTGATTGTCGGGAACAGCCACCCTATGCGGCAGGTGGGCCATATTATACGGATGGTTGGCGGGCGTCGCGCCACGGTCCTCATCACCGGCGAAACCGGAACCGGCAAGGAGGTAGCGGCACGCGCGCTGCATCTGGCGGGACCCCGCCGCCGGGCGCCCCTGGTGGCCGTCAACTGCAGCGCCCTGCCGGAGAACCTCCTCGAAGCCGAGTTGTTCGGTCACGTGCGGGGTGCTTTCACCGGGGCGCACCAGAACCGCACTGGGCGCTTCGAACAGGCTCATGGGGGCACTCTGTTTCTGGATGAGATCGGAGAAATGCCCCTGGACCTTCAGGCCAAGCTCCTGCGGGTGCTCCAGGAACGCGAATTCCAGCGGCTGGGCAGCTCGGAAACCGTGCGGGTCGACATCCGCGTGGTG
>Ga0335074_10006645_pt1 | contig 16032 bp, 15 predicted proteins | sample Lox_Sample_23_FD_206715 | JGI IMG/M metagenome (GOLD analysis project Ga0335074, IMG submission 206715) | Soil microbial communities from Loxahatchee National Wildlife Refuge, Florida, United States - Lox_Sample_2.3 | ecosystem: Environmental > Terrestrial > Soil > Wetlands | place: USA... | reverse complement strand
GCTCGACCGCGACCTGATCGCCCACGGGGTGAACGGCCGCGACTACGAGATCTTGGTCGAGCTGTCCGAGGCACCGGATCACCGCCTGCGGATGACCGATCTCGCCGACGCCACCAGCCAGTCCAGGAGCCGGCTGTCACACCAGATCACGCGGATGGAAAGGCGCGGCCTGGTCCGGCGCGACGAGTGCGAGGGCGACAAGCGCGGCACGTTCGCCGTGCTGACCAAGGCGGGGTTCGAGACCATCGAGCGGGTCGCGCCGCACCACGTGGACAACGTCCGCCGCCACTTCATCGACCGGCTGACGCCGCAGCAGCTGGAGGAGATCCGGTCCACCTTCCAGCCGATCGTCGACTACCTCCGCAAGATCCGCGACCGCGACTAGAACAGCACGGACATGAACCGCCCGGTCTCCACGAAGCCGGCCCGGCGGTAGGCGGCGCGGGCCGGCTGATTGTAGTCGTTGACGTAGAGCGAGACCAGCGGGGCGATCGACCGGGCGGCCTCGACGACCACCGCGGCCATGCCCGGGGCGGCCAGGCCCCGGCCGCGGTACTCCGGCCGCACCCACACGCCCTGAACCTGGCAGGCCTGCGGGGTTACCGCCCCGATCTCGGCCTTGAAGATCACCTTCCCGCCCTCGATCCGGGCGAAGGCCCGGCCGCCGCGGATCAGCTGCTCCAGCCGGGCCCGGTACGAGGCGCCGCCGTCCCCGGAGGTGGGCGAGACGCCCACTTCTTCGGTGAACATCGCGACACAGGCCGGCCAGAGGACGTCGAAGTCTTCCATGCGGACCCGGCGGACCAGCGGGTCGGGCGGCACCAGCGGCGCCCCGGCGATGGTCATGACCGGCTGCACCGGCCGGACGTCGCGGGCCGGGCCCCACCGCGGGCGCAGCAACGCCCACAGCGCCTGGACCTCGCCGGCCGGCCCGACCACCGATGAGCATCGCCGACCCTGCCGCAGCGCGCGGTCCGCGAAGGCCGCCACCGCATCCGGCGTGGCCGCGACGGGGACCAGGTTGGCGCCGGAATAGCACAGCGACCGCAGCCGGCCGCCGGATCCGTGGCCCCACAACTGGGCGCCGAGCCGGCCGGGTTCCAGGCCCAGGGCGCGCACGCGGGAGCTGACGAAGACGTTGGTCACCGGGTCGCGATCGCAGATGGCGAGCACCGCGCCCCGATCCCGTTCATCGAGCAGCCGCACCGCAGACGACGGCGGCTTTACCCGCAACATAAGGCCAGCCTACACGGGACAATAGGGCCGGAACCTGGCTCTAGCTTCCCGGGGTCGGATTAGCCACGGCCGGGCAGGTGGCATTGACCAGGCCGGCGCCGTGCGGCAGGGACCCGGTGGCAAGATAGGCGTTCAGGTAATTCTGGACGCAGGCATCCGGCGGCTGCTCGAACGACTGCCCGTGGTTGCCGCCGCCCTCGACCACCACCATGCGGGCCGACGGCAGCAGCCGGTGCGCGTCCTGGGCGCCCGCGTACGGGGTGGCCGGGTCCAGCGTTCCCTGCAGCATCAAGATGCCCGGCAGTCCGGCGCCCTTGATCGGCAGCGGCTCGGCCGGCCCGTGCACCGGCCAGAAGGCGCACGAGGCGTTGAACCAGGCGTTTCCCCAGGCGTAGAACGGGGCGGTCTTGTAGACCATCTCGGTGTCGGACGTCCAGTAGGCGAAGCTGCGCGGCCAGCCGACGTCGGCGCATTCCACCGCGTTGTAGACGGCGAACTCATTCTCGTTCTGCGTGCCGTACGACTGGTACTGGCCGATCAGGGCGGTCGTGCTGCCGGAGTTCAGGTAGGAGGACAGGGCCTGGGCCAGGCCCGGCCACAACTGATCGTCGTAGCCGCCCAGCAGGTAGGTGTCGTCGAGCTCGTCGGCTCCGATGGTCCCGTTGACCGGGTGGGCCTGCAGCTGGTTGCGGGCCCGGTAGTAGCTGGCCCGCACCTGCGCCGCGGTGCTGCCGAGGTTGTAGGTGCTGTCGTACTGGGCCACCCAGGCGTAGAACGCGTTCATCCGGCCCTGGAAGGCGTAATCCTGGTCGACGTTGTCGGTGTACCAGACCCCGGTCGGGTCGACGGTGCTGTCCAGGACCATGCGCCGCAGCCGCGATCCGAACAGCGTGGCGTAGACCTGGCCGATATAGGTGCCGTAGGAGAACGCCAGGTAGTTGATCTTCGCCACGCCGAACGCCGCGCGGATGGAATCCAGGTCGCGGGCCACGTTCTGGGTGGTCATATACGGAAGCAGCCAGCCGAATTTCTGCTCGCAGTCATCGGCGTACGTTTTCGCCCGCGTTATCATGACCTGCTCGGCGGCGGCGCTGGCCGGGATGTAGTTCGGCCGCGGGCCGGAAAAGAAGCCCGGATCGCAGCTCAGCTCGGGCACCGATGCCCCGACCCCGCGCGGGTCGAAGCCCACGATGTCGTAGTCCTGCGCGACGTTCGGGCTGAGGCCCTGGGCCACCTCGGCGGCCAGGGACAGCCCGCTGCCGCCGGGACCGCCCGGGTTGACCAGCAGGATCCCCTGCTGCTGGCTGACCGGGGCCGTGGCGGGGACCATGTCGAGCGCCAGGCTGATATGCCGGCCGGCCGGGTCGGCGTAGTTCACCGGCACGCTCAGCGTCGTGCAGTCGTGGATGCCCATCTGGGCGATCAGCCCGCCGCAGGAGTGCCACCGCAGCGTGCTGTCCACCGGGACGATGGGCCCGGTGTCCGGGGCGCCGCCCGTGGCCGACGCCGACGGCGGGACGCCGCCCGAACTGGGCGGCGCGGCGGCCGTGGAACCGGGCGAGGTGCAGGCGGTGACCGTGATCAGCGCGGCCACGCCGACAATCAGCGCCGCCGCGCTGGCCCGCACCGAGCGCCCGCCGCGGCGAGGCATCGACATGCACCCCATGATGCCCCATCACGCACCATGGATCGGGCCGCCTACGACGCGGCGCGCTCGCGTTCCTCGAGGGCCTTGCGGTACTCGGCGACCACCATGTCGGTGAGCTCCTGGGCCGAGGTCTCCGAGGCGAGCTTGTCCAGGGTGATCCGGCCGCCCTGGATCAGGTTCACGCGGTCGCACACCTCGAGCACCTGGCCGTAGTTGTGCGCGATGATGATGATCGAGACGCCTCGTTTCTTCAGCTCTTTCACCAGGTCCAGGATGACGGCGCCCTCCTTGACGCCCATCGCGGCCAGCGGTTCGTCCAGCAGCAGGATCTTCGGGTTGGAGTAGACCGACCGCGCCACCGCGACCGCCTGCCGCTGCCCGCCGGACAGCTTGGCCACCTCGGCGGTGACCGACGGGATCCGTATCCCCATCTCGTCGAGCCGCTTCTTCGACTCGTTGCGCATGGCCCGCTGGCTCAGCAGCGGCCAGCGTATCTTTTCCCGGTTCAGGAACATGTTGTGGTACACGGACAGCTGGTTGATCAGCGCGAGGTCCTGGTAGACCGCGTCGATGCCGAGCGCGCGCGCCTGGTCCACCGACTTGAGCGTGACCTCCTCGCCCTCCAGGAAGATATGGCCCGACGTAGGCGGCTGGAAGCCGCAGAGGATCTTGAGCAGGCTGGACTTGCCCGCACCGTTGTCGCCGATCAGGCCGAGCACCTCGCCGCGCCGCAGGTGCATGTTGATATCGATGAGCGCCACCACCGCCCCGTAGCGCTTGGAGACGTGCTCGATCCGCAGGACGTCGCCGTCCGCGCTCGCGGGCTCCGGGGCCGCCTGGCCATCCGGTGGTGTCGTGGTCATCAGGTCCTCCCTGCCTCACGCAGCCGCCCCAGCTGCACGTTCGCGATCATGGCCACCAGGATGGCGCCGCCGAAGATGATGTCCAGCGAGTTGGCATTGATCCCGAGGATGTCGAACCCGTCGGTCAGGATGGACAGCAGCATCGCGCCGAGGAATCCGCCGATGATCGTGCCCGCGCCGCCCAGCATGGCCGTGCCGCCGAGCACCGCGGCGGCCACCGCGTAGAACATGTAGTTGTACCCGCCGGCGCTCGGGTCGATCGTGTTGTCGTAGAAGGCGATCTGCAGGCCGACCAGCGCGCCGAGCAGGCCGGTGATCATGAAGTTGCCGTACTTGATCCGGGCCACGCTGATGCCCGCCTCCCGCGCGCCCAGCATGTTGCCGCCCACCGCGATCGTGTGCAGGCCCCAGCGGGTCTGGGTCAGTACCACGTGGAAGATCGCCACGAGCACAAGCGCCCATATGATCGCGGACCACCCCCAGGCGCTGGTGCTCTCGTTGCCGAAGAACTTCCCGATGTGCGCGAGGGAGGGCGGAATGCTCACCGGCTCCGCGTGCGAGGTGACGAGCACTATTCCGTACAGGATGAACGAGGTGCCGAGCGTGGCGATGAACGAGGGCAGCGCGAGCGTCACGGTGAGGAACGCGTTGACCCAGCCGACCACCAGGCCCATGATCAGGGCGATGATGATGGCCGCGTACGAGGGCACGCCGTAGAAGGTGATGAGGTAATACATCAGGAAGGGCGCCAGCGTGACGACGAAGCCCACGGACAGGTCGATCTCGCCGGAGATCAGCAGATATACCTCGCCGATGGCGAGGATGATGTACGGCGCCGCGGTTCCGGACAGCAGGTTCGCCATGTTGGCGTGGGTGAAGAAGTTCGACGAGTCGATCGTGAAATAGAGGAACAAGGCGACGACAACCACCAGCACGGTGGCCTCGCGCTGCCGCACGAAGGCGCCAGCGCCGTGTCTCAGCGTCCGCAAGAAGCCGTTGCCGCCTGCTGTCTGGCCGCCCGGCGGCGGACCGGTCATGCCCGCCGTGCGCTCAGCGGTATCACTCACGTCACTGTCCCGTTCTCTGCGTTCTCGACCTGTGGGCCCACGGTCTGAGCGCCTACCTCAAACGCGTGAATTCAGTCTCCGCTCGTGCCCTGTGATGAGCAACAGCGGGGCTCGTGGTCCGGGCAGGCCCGGACCACGAGCCGACGCTCGTCCGGTCAGGTGCTGGTCGTGGCCGTCGGGTAGTTCTTCAGCGACGACGGGTTGAACGGGATGATCTTCTGGGCCGTGGTCGAACCCTCGAACCGGCTGGTGTTGTTCAGGTACGGGCCTACGTTGGCCTTGGTGATGAAGCTCAGGCCGGTGTCGGTGTCCGGCGGGATGACCAGGCCGCCGGACAGGTTGAACAGGTACAGGTACAGGGTGGGCAGGAAGCCCTGCAGGTACGGATTCTGGTTGATGGTGAAGTTGATGGTGCCGGCGTTGATCGCCGACAGGGTGGTCGGCGTCAGGTCGAACCCGCCGGCCGGCAGGCTGGACAGGCCGGACCCGGCCAGGGCCTGGGCCAGGAACTCGGTGGACCCGGCGTCGACCGCAAAGGCACCCTTGATGCTCTTGTGGCCCAGCAGGTAGGCCTTCTCCGCCGCGAGCTCGACCGAGGTCGCCGCGCCGGTGGCGATCTCGCTCACCGTGTACCCGGCCGCCTTGAGCACGGACGCCGCTCCGTCGTAGCGCGGCTGGATGTTGCCCGTGCCGGGCGTCGCGATGAAGATGACGATGTCGCCCGGGGTGGTGACCAGTGACTTGATCCGCTCGCCGAGCTGCTGCCCGGACAGGTAGAGGGCCTGCCCGACGTAGCAGAGCCGGTTGGTGCCGATCACCGGCGTGCCGCTCGAGGTGTAGATCCCGTCGGCGTTGTAGGTGACCACCGGGATGCCGGCGTTCATCGCGTCCGCCACCGGCGTGGTGAAGCCGGTGGAGTTGATCACCGTGGTGGCGATGCCGTTCGCCTTCGCGCTGATCGCGGTCTGCAGGAAGCTGACCATCTGCGACACGCTCGACGTCGACGCGGAGCCTCCCCACTTGGGCACCGGGATGCCCAGCAGCGCGGCCGCGTCGGCGAACCCGTACTGGGTGGGGACGAAGAACGTGTTGGTGTAGACGTGGTTGACGAACCAGAACTGCCATGCCGGGGTCTTCGGGAAGTTCCCCGCCACGCTGGCCGCCGCCGACGACGACGCCGTGGACGAGGCGCTGCTCGAGCTCGACGACGTGCAGGCCGCGATCAGCGCGGAGGCCGCCGCTGTGGCGCTGAACAGGCCGGCCCCCTCGATCAGCTTGCGGCGCGTGGGGCCGTCCTTCATGTTCAGGGTCTCAATGCACTCGTCGACTACCGGGTCGACCTTTTTCTTCATCTAAGGACCTCCATGGAATTTCCCGGGACGGGACACTCCCCCGGGCCGAGCCCGCAACCGCGCGGCGAGTCCCGTCGACTTCGTCGCGAGAGAGATAACGCGAAGACACGCTTATTCCGATGTCTGTTCCGGCGGTTCATCTGGAGTAACCCGCAGCATCTCAAATGCGACCGAATTGCAGCGCTTCCTGGCGAACCGTCGTAGACGTTAAATCCGCTCATTATCACCTGTCAAGGCACCACGCAGGCCCGATAGGGACTGAGCCCGTTTCGATATCAGGCTCGGCATGAACACGTACATGCCCGGTTTGCAAAACGCGCAATCGCTTCCATGAGCTCGGTCTGTCACGTCCTCCCCTCGCCGCCCCGACGATGTTAACGCTAACAAGTCACTATACGGCAACAAACGCGAAACACCATCGATACGCTGCCCTGAATCCGGGGAACTGGCCCGGCAACGCGGGCCGTACGGCGGACGGCACGGGGCGTGAGCAGGACCTCGCGACGGGCCGGGACGCGGGCCCGGCTGACGGTCCGGCGGAGGGCCCGGCCGGGCCTGGCGGGACGGCGCAAGGGGGCGCGGTACGGCGGGCATGAAGACTGGAGCCCGATCCGAGGCGCCGTATCGCAGGCCACGGCAGACACGCGGGCAACCTACGGCGCAGAAATCCTTCCGCTTCCGACATCGATCCCCGGAACCGAACACGGGTGGGAAACGTCTGACTTGGGACGGATGACGCTATCCAGGGCCACCGCACGGGTCCCGGGTGTCATCCCCCGCACAAGGAGGAAAAGGACGGATGCTAGCCAGACACCGCCAATCGCTCATCCTGCAGGCCGTCAGGAGCGATGGCAGCGCCCGGGTCAGTGACCTCACCCAGCGGCTCGGCGTCTCGGACATGACGATCCGTAGAGACCTTGAGGTGCTCGCTCGCGACGGGCTGGTGGAAAAAGTGCACGGCGGCGCGGTGCTGCCGGGCACGCCTTCGAGTCATGAGCCGGGCTTCGAGGCCAAGCTGGTGCTGGAGCGGCCGGAAAAGGCCGCGATCGCCCGCGCGGCCGCCCGGATGGTCACGCCCGGCACGGCGATCGCGCTGGCCGCCGGGACCACCACGTTCGAGTTGGCGCAGTGCCTGCTCGACGTGCCCGGGCTCACCATCGTCACCAACTCGCTGCGGGTGACGAACCTGTTCGGCGGGATGCGCGGCGGGCTGGACGGCACGGCCGACTCGGTGGTGCTGACCGGCGGCGTCCGCACCCCGTCAGACGCGCTGGTCGGGCCGATCGCCGACCTGACCATCCGCTCGCTCCACTTCGACCTGCTCTTCCTCGGCTGCCACGGCTTCGACGCCGACGCCGGGCTGACCACGCCCAACCTGGCCGAGGCGGAGACCAACCGGACCTTCATCCGGGTCGCGCGCCGGGTGGTCGTGCTGACCGACCACACCAAATGGGGACTGGTCAGCCTGAGCTCGTTCGCGCGGCTGAGCGAGGTCGACGTGCTCATCACCGACGACATGCTGCCGGCCGACGCGCGCGCCATGGCCGCCGAGCAGGTCGGCGAGATGGTCTACGCCGAGAGCATGGCGACCAGCCACACCCACCGCCAGGCGGGCTAGGCACCCCGGCCGGCTGGCAGGGGAGGCCGGGGTCAGTAGGCGGTGACTACCGGCTTGCCGGAGGCGGGGTCGTCGCCGTCTTCGGGGGTGGCCTCCCCGGCCAGGCGCATGGCCTCCTCGATCAGGGTTTCGACGATCTGCGACTCCGGGACGGTCGCGATGACCTGGCCGCGGACGAAGATCTGGCCCTTGCCGTTGCCCGAGGCCACGCCGAGGTCGGCCTCGCGGGCCTCGCCAGGGCCGTTGACCACGCAGCCCATGACCGCGACCCGCAGCGGCACCTCCAGGCCGTCCAGCCCGGCGGTGACCTCCTCGGCCAGCTTGTACACGTCGACCTGGGCCCGGCCGCAGGACGGGCAGGACACGATCTCCAGGCGCCGCTCGCGCAGGCCGAGCGATTCCAGGATCGAGATGCCGACCTTGACCTCCTCCACCGGGGGCGCGGACAGCGAGACCCGGATGGTGTCGCCGATGCCTTCGGCCAGCAGGGCACCGAACGCCACCGCCGACTTGATCGTCCCCTGGAACGTCGGCCCGGCCTCGGTCACGCCCAGGTGCAGCGGATAGTCGCACTTGCGGGCCAGGAGCCGGTAGGCGTTGATCATCACCACCGGGTCGTGGTGCTTGACCGAGATCTTGATGTCACGGAAGCCGTGCTCCTCGAACAGGGAGCACTCCCACAGCGCGGACTCGACCAGCGCCTCCGGGGTGGCCTTGCCGTACTTGGCCAGCAGCCGCTTGTCCAGCGAGCCCGCGTTGACGCCGATCCTGATCGGGACGCCGGCGTCGGAGGCGGCCTTGGCGATCTCGGCCACCTTGTCGTCGAACTGCTTGATGTTGCCCGGGTTGACCCGGACCGCGGCGCAGCCGGCGTCGATCGCCGCGAACACGTACTTGGGCTGGAAGTGGATGTCGGCGATGACCGGGATCTGGGACTTGCGCGCGATCGCGGGCAGCGCGTCCGCGTCGTCCTGCGACGGCACCGCGACCCGGACGATCTGGCAGCCGGAGGCGGTCAGCTCGGCGATCTGCTGCAGGGTGGCGTTGACGTCGGCGGTCAGCGTGGTGGTCATCGACTGCACGGTCACCGGCGCTCCCCCGCCCACCGGTACCGGGCCCACCATGATCTGGCGGGACAGCCGGCGTTCGGCCAGCGGCGCGGGCGGCGTCTGCGGCATACCGAGGTCAATACTCATGAGCCCCATCCACTTGTCGGCATCCCCGAATCCCTCGACCCGCCCATTGAACCATCACCCGGGTAACGGGAGGTTACAGAGGCTGACAGCAATGTCACTCCCAAGCTGGCCCGGCGTGATTGTGGGTCAAAACCGGTGCCCTGACAAGGGTAACGACCCACGATCATGGTTGGCGGGGCGGAGTTAGCCGCCGGTGATGTTTACGGGGTTGATGATGTCAGCCAGGATCAGGACGACGCTGAAGAGCATCACGACCACGAACAGGCTGAAGCTGACGGGAAGGAGCTTGGCTATGTTGACCAGGCCGGGGTCGGGGCGGCCGCGCAGGCGGGCCAGCCAGGCCCGGATCCGCTCGTAGACGATCGCCGCGATGTGGCCGCCGTCCAGGGGCAGCAGCGGGAGCATGTTGAACGCGCCCACAAAGATGTTCAGCGAGGCGATGAGCAGCAGCACGAAGCTGACCTTGTACTGCCAGCCCGCGTTGGAGGCCACCTCGGTGCCGGTGGCCTCGGCCGCGCCGACCACGCTGACCGGGGCCGCGGCGGACCGGTCCTTGCTGAACAGCGTGCCCAGCGCCCTGGGCAATGCCGCGATGGACTGCGCCGAGCCGACCAGTACCTGGCCGAAGGTCGTGCCCGAGTACTCGACGGCGCCCAGCGGGCTGGGTATCTGGAACACCACCCCCGAAGGCGCCATGCCCAGGTAGGAACCAAGGCCCTTGATGGTGCCCAGGTTGGCGTGCAGGGTGACCAGCTTCCCGCCGCGGCGGACGGTGAGGCTGACCATCGTCCCGGGCGGCTGGGGGCGGACCACGTCGGTGAGCTGGCTGAAGTTGCTCACCGGATGGCCGTCGATGGCGGTCACCACGTCGCCGAGCCGCAGCCCGGCCAGCTTGGCCGGGGAGACCACGTCGGAACCCTTGCAGCTGCCGTTGTTGTAGGCGGCCAGGCTCACGGGCACGCAGGAGCTGACCGTGCCCACCTGGGTGTTGTAGTTGGCGATGCCGACGCCGAGGGCCAGCCCGAAGATCAGGATCAGGGCCAGCAGGAAGTGCATGGCCGAGCCGGCGCACAGGACCAGGATCCGCTGCCAGGCCGGCGCCTGGCGGAACGCCCGGGCCTCGTCGTCCGGGTCATCGGGATCGTCCAGCGAGTGCATGCCGACGATCTTGACGAAACCCCCGAACGGCAGCGCCTTGATCCCGTATTCGGTCTCGCCGCGCCAGGTGGACCAGATCGTCGGGCCGAAGCCGACGAAATAGCGGGTGACCTTCATGCCGAACTTCTTGGCCAGCACGAAGTGGCCGGTCTCGTGCAGCATGACCGAGACGAGCAGGGCGACGATGAAGATGGCCCAGCCGATCAGGTCCATCCGGTCGTCTCCACTTCTAACCCAGAAAAAAGCTCGGCGGCCCGCCGCCGGGCCCAGGCGTCTACCTCGAGCACATCCGCCACGGTGGTGACGGCCGCGCACGCGGCGTCATGTTCCGAGACTATCCGGGCGACGGTGTCGACGATGCGCGTGAAGCCGATCCGGCCGTCCAGGAACGCGGCCACGCAGGCCTCGTTGGCGGCGTTGTACACGGCCGGCATGGTGCCGCCGACCGCGGCCGCCTCCCGGGCCAGCGCCACGGCGGGGAACGCTGCGTCGTCGAGCGGCTCGAAGGTCCAGGCCGCCGCGGCCGACCAGTCCAGCCGGGGCGCGGCGTCGGGCACCCGTTCGGGCCAGGCCAGGCTGAGCGAGATCGGCAGCCGCATGTCCGGCGGGGAGGCTTGGATGATCGTGGCGCCGTCGGCGAACTCGACCATCGAGTGCACGATCGACTGGGGGTGGACCACCACGTCGATCCGGTCCAGCCCGAAGCCGAACAGCAGGTGCGCCTCGATCACCTCCAGGCCCTTGTTCACCAAGGTCGCGGAGTTGACCGTGACCAGCGGCCCCATCTTCCAGGTGGGGTGGGCGAGCGCCTGATCGGGGGTGACGCCGGCCAGCGCCGCCCGGCTCCAGCCGCGGAACGGGCCGCCGCTCGCGGTCAGCACCAGCCGGCGCACCTCGGACCGCGAGCCGGCGCGCAGGCACTGGGCGATGGTGGAGTGCTCGGAGTCCACCGGCACGATCTGCCCGGGCTTGGCCGCCCGCGTCACCAGCGGCCCGCCGATGATCAGCGACTCCTTGTTGGCCAGGGCCAGCACCCGCCCGGCGTCCAGCGCGGCCAGCGTGGCCTGCAATCCGGCGGCCCCGGTCACGCCGTTGAGCACCACGTCACACGGCCGGGCGGCGACCTCGGTGACCGCGTCCGGCCCGGCCAGCACGTCGGGTGCGGGGGTGCGGGCACCACGTTCCGTTCGGTCCAGATAAACGCGGAGCGCGTCCTGTAGCGCCGTTACGGCGGCCGGGCTGGATACGGCGACGGCCGCCGCGCCGAACTCGACCGCCTGGCGGGCCAGCAGGTCCACGTTCCCGCCGCCCGCCGCGAGCGCCGCGACCCGGAAGCGGCCCGGGTTACGGCGGATGATGTCCAGCGCCTGGGTGCCGATCGAGCCGGTCGAGCCGAGGATGACCACGTCGCGCGGCTGGTCCGAGAAGGTCACCGCCCCATTGTCGGGCACGGGCGCCGCGGCGGCACCCCCGGCCCTGACGCGCGTGTCGGGGCCGCGGTTACCGACGTGATTACTTTCGGTGGTGAATACTTGCGCATCGTGACGAAAACGCTCTGGCGCTGGACCGCGGCCGCGGTGCTGGGGGCGGTGCTCGCCGGGCCGACGGTTCCTTTGGTTACCGAACGGGCGGTGGTATCAGCACCTGGCTACCGGACCCGCGAGCGCATGGCGGCCGCCGCGGGTGGCGCGCGCACCTCCGGTGCCGCACCTGAGGCGGGAGTGGCCGGGGTGCCCTGGGCCGGCGGCGGGGCGGTGGCGCGGACGACGGGCCGGGTGTTCTTCACGCTGGACGGCACCGCGTACGCGTGCTCGGGGTCGGCGGTGGCCAGCGCCGGCCAGGACGTGGTGATGACCGCGGCGCACTGCGTGTCCGACGGGGCCGGGCACTGGGCCACCCACTGGACGTTCGTGCCCGGTTACGACGACGGCCGGGAGCCTTACGGCAGCTACCCGGCCCAGGCCTTCTACGTGCCCGCCCTGTGGACCAAAGACGCGAACGAGAACGACGACTTCGCCTTCGTGACGGTGGGCACGGCCCAGGTGCGCGGCACCGCGCAGCAGCTCGGGGCGGCGGTGGGCGGGCAGCAGATCGAGTTCGGGTCGCGGGGCGCGACCGAGACCGTGTTCGGCTATCCCTCCGAGCCGCCCTACAACGGGCAGAGCCTCGACTACTGCCAGGGCGCGGTGCAGCCGGACCCGTTCGGCTTCCCCGACGAGGGCATCGGCTGCACGATGACCGAGGGCGGCAGCGGCGGGCCGTGGCTGTCGGACTTCGACCCCCGGACCGGCCTCGGCGTCATCACCGGGGTGACCACGTTCCGGTACTCCGGCGAGAACCTCACCTTGTACTCGGCCGACCTGGGCCCGGTCGCCAAGGCGCTGTACGACCGGGCGTCCTCAGGTTAGGGCGTCGTCAGGTTAGAGCCGAGATCTGGCGGGCCAGGGCGAAGTCGCTGCCGGTCAGGCCGCCCGCCGAATGGGTGCTGAGCGTCAGCGTCACCTGGTCCCACGAGATCGCCACGTCGGGATGGTGGCCGGCGCTCTCGGCCAGGTAGGCGACGGCCCCGACGTACAGCAGGGAGTCGCGGAAGTCGGCGCGGCGGGTGACGGTGACGATCTCGCTACCGTCGCGGCCGTTCCGGGTCCAGGCCGGGACGGTGGCGAGCTCGGCCGTGATCTGATCCTCGGTCAGAAGTTCCATGGTTCCGGAATACCATTCCCAGGTGACGTCATCGAGGCAGACTCCGCTATACGCGGTGCATGAGCGTCTCGGCGCGGTCATGACCTCCTTCGCCGGCTGGCAGATGCCGCTGCGCTACGGCAGCGAGACGGCCGAGCACCAGGCGGTACGGCACGCGGCCGGGCTGTTCGACCTCTCGCACATGGGCGAGATCGGTGTGCGCGGGCCCGGCGCCGGGCAGGCGCTGGACTACGCGCTGGTCGGGTCCTTGTCCGCGCTGCGGCCGGGCCGGGCCCGGTACACGATGATCTGCGCGCCCGACGGCGGCGTGCTGGACGACCTGGTCGTGTACCGGCTGGGCGATGAGGATTTCCTGGTCATCGCCAACGCCGCGAACACCGCGGTGGTCCTCGGCTCGCTGGCTGAGCGTTCTTCCGGGTTCGATGCGGTCGTCTCGGACGCCACCGACGACTACGCGCTGATCGCGATCCAGGGGCCGGCGGCGGCCGGGATCCTCGCTCCGCTGACCGGCCTGGAGCTGGGGGACGTGAAGTACTACGCGGGGGCGTTCGGCGAGGTGGCGGGCGCGCCGGCCTGGGTGGCCCGGACCGGGTACACCGGGGAGGACGGCTTCGAGGTGTTCTGCCGGCCTGCGGACGCGGTCGGCGTCTGGGAGGCGCTTTCCGCGGCGGGGTCGGCGGCCGGGCTGATCCCGGCGGGCCTGGCGGCCCGGGATACCCTCCGGCTCGAGGCCGGCATGCCGCTGTACGGCAACGAGCTCGGCCCGGACGTGACGCCGTTCGAGGCGGGGCTGGGCCGGGTGGTGAAGTTCGACAAGCCGGGTGACTTCGTCGGGCGTTCGGCCCTGGCCGAGCGGGCCGCGGCCGGACCGAGCCGGGAACTGGTGGGCCTGACGCTCCAGTCCCGCCGGGTGGCCCGGCATGGCTACCCGGTCATGGCCGACAGCCGGGAAGCCGGCGCGGTCACCAGCGGCGCCCCCTCCCCCACCCTGGGGCGACCGATCGCTATGGCGTACCTGGGTGCCGGCACCGACGCGGCTGATGCTGTACTTACTGTCGGCATCCGGGGCGAAGCCGTCCCGGCCGAGCTGACGGACTTGCCGTTTTACTCCAGGAGTCGATAACGATGAGCATCCCAGCCGAACTGCACTACACCCCCGAACACGAATGGGTGTCCGTCGAAGGCACCGTGGCATCGGTTGGCATTACCGAGTACGCGGCCCAGCAGCTCGGTGACGTGGTCTACGTATCCCTGCCCGCTCCCGGCACGGCGGTCACGGCCGGCGAGCCGTGCGGCGAGGTGGAGTCGGTCAAGTCGGTCAGCGACTTGTACTCGCCGGTGGACGGCGAGATCACCGAGGTCAACACCGAGCTGGAGGATGACCCGTCGCTGGTCAACGCCGAGCCCTATACCTCCGGGTGGATGTTCCGGGTGCGGCTGGCCCAGGACGGCAACGGCGACGCGGCCCTGCCGGCGGACCTGCTGTCCGCGGCGGAGTACGAGGAACTGACCAAGAGCGCAGGCTAGCGCTTGCGGCCGCGGCTGCGGCTGCGGCCGCGCAGCAGGAGCAGGACGCTCACCGCGATGACGACCGCGGCCGCGGCCGCGCCGGCCATGACCGGGTCGATGTGGCCGACCCGCTCGCTGAGCTCCTGCCTGGCCCGCTCGACGTTCTTCTTCGGGCTCATCCGGTCGGCGATGGCGTCAATGGTGCGGGCCAGGTTCGCGCGGGTGCGGTCGATGTCCGCCACTAGCTCGTCCTGATTGACGGCCTTCGATCCGGTCTCCGCGTCAGCCATTGCGTGCTCCGTTCCCGGCCAGGCTCGTTCTGGTCAGGCTCGTTCTGGTCAGGCCGCCTATTTTGGCATATCGCCTGCGAGAACCGCGGCCGACCCGCGCCCGGGCGTGGCTGGGCGTGGGCCGGTGCGAAGGCCGGGCGGCCGGGATGCTACTAATAACGGATCTTGTCCCGTTATCGGGTGCTGTCCCGCTCGGTCATACTCCGTGACGAGAAAGTCTGAATTTAGGCATATTCGTGAGGGCGTCACCCGCATTGATTTATCCTGCTCACGGACCACGGGTGGGGGGCCGAGCACGGGCAATCCGCCCGCCCGGCGCCATTTGCCCCCCTCCCGCGAGGAGGGTAAGCGATGATGGCCAGACCCGTGCCTATACGTATGTCCGGACGTGTGCAGGGCGCCGCGCTGCTGGCCGCGGCCGCGACGGTGGTGTTCGCCAGCGGATGCGCGAGCAGCGCGACCGCGGGAACCACATCCGGCTTGGAGAAGACGAACCTCACCGTGGCCGTGGTACCGGCCGTGGACTCGGCGGGCTTCTTCGTCGCGCTCTACCAAGGGCTGTTCGCCAAACAGGGGCTGCACATCAAGTTCGTCCCCGCCACCAGCAGCGAGACCGTGATCAGCGGGCAGGCCCACGGCCAGTACGACATCACCGGGGGGAACTACGTCTCCTACATCCAGGCCGAGCAGGAAGGTGAGGCCAACCTGGACATCTTCGCCGAAGGGTCGGTGATGACGCCCGGTGCGCAGGGCGTCTACGTGATGCCTGACTCGCCGATCAGGACACTGGCCGGGCTGGCGAACCACACGGTGGCGATCAACGCGCCGAAGAACATCCTGTACCTGCTGACCTCGTCGGTCCTGGCCGAGAACGGGATCGCGCCGAGCACGGTGAAGTTCGTCACCAAGTACGACTTCCCGCAGATGCCCGCCGCCCTGAAGAGCGGCGCCATCCAGGCGGCGGTATTGCCCGAGCCGTTCGCCAGCGACGCGGAACTGAAGGACGGCGCGGTCCTGCTGGCCGACCTGGACCAGGGCGCGACCACGAGCTTCCCGGTCGAAGGCTACGTGGTGACCAAGCAGTGGGCCGAGAAGTATCCGCACACGCTGGCCGCCTTCGACAAGGCCCTGGAGCAGGGCCAGGAGATCGCCGACACCGACCGGTCGGCGGTCGAGCAGGCCATGGAGGACCTGCCGGCGCCGCTCGGGGTGTCCAAGCAGATAGCGTCGGTCATGGCCCTGGACGACTACCCGACCGGCAGCGTGGACAAGATCCGGCTGCAGCGCGTGGTCGAGGTCATGCAGCAGTTCCTGGGCTTCGACTCCTCGTTCAACATCAACTCGATGCTGACCGGCGGCTGACGCCGCGCCCGCCCGGGGGCAGCGGCGGCG
>Ga0335074_10006644_pt1 | contig 16034 bp, 14 predicted proteins | sample Lox_Sample_23_FD_206715 | JGI IMG/M metagenome (GOLD analysis project Ga0335074, IMG submission 206715) | Soil microbial communities from Loxahatchee National Wildlife Refuge, Florida, United States - Lox_Sample_2.3 | ecosystem: Environmental > Terrestrial > Soil > Wetlands | place: USA... | reverse complement strand
GGAGTGATCGCCGCCGCTCGCTAACCCGTGGCGGCCTCTGCGGTCAGGGCCGTATGCGCATCCATGACCCTCGCGGCATAGACGAGGGCGGCCCCCGCGTTGATGCTCACGGCCACGCCCAGGGCTTCCATGATCTCCTCGCGGGATGCGCCGTGCTTCACGGCCGCATCGACGTGCACCGTGATACATCCGTCGCATTGGCGCGTGACCGCCACAGCGAGCGCGATCAATTCGCGTGTCTTGCCGTCGAGGTGGCCTGTCTTGGCGCCCGCGCCGCCGAGCTGTGCGTAGCCACGCACGGTATCGGGACTGAGCCTGGCCATGTCCGCGACGGTGGCCGCGAGCTGTTTGCGGTATTCATTCCAGTCGAGCATCATGACGGGCCTCCTTGATAGATCGATTCATCATATCCGGCAACGACGCAGCGCACCGCAGGCAGACGCGTCGCGGGCAGAGGCGTCGCGGACATCGCCGCGGCTGGGGCCGTGGCCCGAGCGGCCAGTGCGGACGTGGCGAAATCGGTAGACGCAGCAGACTTAAAATCTGCTTCCTCAAAAGGGAGTGTGGGTTCGAGTCCCGCCGTCCGCACCATGGGCCGCTGCGGCCGCCCGTCATTGACCATGATCCGGTGAGCGAGCATCTCCTGAGCGAGCGCGGCGGATGAGCGGGCCGCGGGCCGAGGACGGGGTGGAAGCCGCGGGTGCGCTGCGAGCCGAGGATCTGCATCTGTGGCGCGGCGAGCAGCACGTGCTGCGCGGGCTGAGCTTCGAGCTGTCGGCCGGGCAGTGTCTGCAGGTCACCGGACCCAACGGCTCGGGCAAGACGAGCCTGCTGCGCGCGCTGTGCGGACTGATCCCGCTGGAGTCCGGTCGCGTATTCTGGCGGGGACGCGACGTGGCCGCCGCCCGCGACGTCTTTCACTCACAGATCGATTACCTCGGGCACGAGAGCGGGCTCAAGGCCGACCTGAGCGCGCGCGAGAACCTGCGGTACGCCGTGCGCTTGCGCCGCGCCGTCGGGTCCGCCGAGATTGCCGCGGCGCTGAGTCTGGCCGGAGTGCCCGACACGGGCAGCGCCCAACTGCGCCATCTGTCCGCCGGACAGCGTCGACGCGTCGCACTGGCGCGGCTGCTGCTCAGCGGCGCCGCCCTGTGGATTCTCGACGAGCCTGGGGTGAACCTGGATTCACGCGGACAGGAGCTGCTGGGGAGATTGATCAGCCAGCAGCTCTCGCGCGGCGGCTCCGCCGTGGTCGCCACGCATCAACCGCTGGTGTTGATGGCCGCGCAGCCGCTGTCATTGGCGTTACAATGAGCGCCGAGCAACGCCAGGCCGCAGTGACCGGCCCCGAAGGCGGTCCAGCGGGCGCCGCGGGTCCTGCGGGTGCCGCGGGTCCTGCGGGGCTCGTCGGCGTGGCTGGCCCGGAGCGCCTGCCGGACAGGAGCGCATCGGAGACGCCCGCCGCGCCGGCCGGGCCGGCCGGGCCGGTGGGTGCGGCGCTGGCACTGATGCAGCGCGATCTGCGGGTGGCGCTGCGGCGACCGGGCGATACGCTGCAGCCCCTGGGGTTCTTCGTGGTGGTCACGACGCTGTTTCCGTTGGCATTACAGCCGGAGATGTCGCTGCTTCGCGACATTGCTCCGGCGGCACTGTGGGTGGGAGCTCTGCTGGCCTCGCTGTTGGCCCTGGATTTGCTGTTTCGTGAAGATGCTCAGGACGGTACGCTCGAGCAGCTGGCACTCTGTGGTCAACCCCTGACGGGGCTGCTGCTGGCGAAGACTGCCGTGCACTGGCTGTTGACCGGATTACCCCTGGTGCTGATCGCGCCGCTGGCTGCGGGCGCACTGGGCGCATCGGGCGGCGCGATTCCCGGCATCCTCGAGTCGCTGCTGCTCGGGACCGTGACCCTCAGCCTGATCGGGGCGGTGGGCGCGGGCCTGACGATGGGCATCAAGCGCAACGGATCGCTTCTTGCCCTGTTGGTGTTGCCGTTGGCCGTGCCGGTGCTGATCTTCGGCGCCCGTGCGACGCAGCTGGCGATTGCCGGCGAGTCGCTGGCCGCGCCGCTGTACCTGCTCGGCGCGATGGCGGTATTGGCCGTGACGCTCGCTCCGTGGGCGGTCGCCGCCGCGGTGCGGATCGGTTTGGAGTAGACATGGCGTGGGTTTGGTTTCATCGCTTTGGATCGCCGCCGTACCTCTACCGGGTGGCGGGCCGCCTCACGCCCTGGTTCGCATGGCCGGCGCTGGTCCTCTGTCTGACCGGAGTTGTCTGGGGACTGGGCTTTTCGCCGCCCGACTATCGACAGGGTGATGGCTGGCGCATCCTGCTGGTGCACGTTCCGTGCGCCTTTCTGTCCATGGAGGTCTTTGTGGCGATGGCCATCAGCGCCGCCGTCGGGCTGATCTGGCGCATGAAGGCCGCGCATGCCGTGGCTGCCAGCTGTGCGACGCTGGGGGCCTCCTTTACGGTGGTGACCCTGGGTACGGGCATGCTGTGGGGCAAGCCGATGTGGGGCACCTATTGGGCCTGGGATCCGCGTCTGACCTCGGAACTTCTGCTGCTATTCCTCTATCTAGGTTATATAGGCCTGCGCAGCGGCTTCGACGACACGGCGCGCGCCGACCGGGCCAGCGCGGTGCTCGCGATCGTAGGGGTCGTGGACGTGCCGATCATTTACTACTCAGTCGTGTGGTGGAACTCGCTGCACCAGGGCTCGAAGCTGATCGGCGAGGGCGGCATTGCCGCACCGTCGATGTGGGTCCCGGTGGTGATCACGATCGTGGGCTTTGAGCTCTACTTCATCGCGCTGCTGCTGATCCGCGTTCGCGGCGAGATCCTGCGCCGCGAGCGCAATGCATCCTGGGTTGCCGAGGCGCTCGGTCTTGTCCCGCCGGCCCCGCCGGCAGTGGGTTCGGGATCAGCGTCCGCCCCGATATCGGGACCGACGGCGGGGCCCAAGCCCGCAGCGATTCACCCGGCGTACAGGGGGTCCAGCCCCGCATGATGCATTTCCTGGCAATGGGTGGCTACGCGCGCTTCGTCTGGCCGGCATTTGCGCTGGCCCTGGTGGTCATGATGCTCAATATCGTCTGGGCGCGCGGCAGCCTGCGTGCCGCACAGGCCGAGGCCCGGCGGCGCGTGCTATCGATGCGAGAGGCTTATGGCACTGCGCCCCAGGACCGTGGAGCGCAGCGATGACCCCTACGCGCCGCAGGCGACTTGTGTGGGTCATCGGGATTCTGGCCGGCGTGGGGCTCGCCAGCGCGCTGGCGCTGCGCGCCTTCCAGCAGAACGTCACCTTCTACTTTGACCCGAGCAAGATCGCCGCCGGCGAGGTGAAGCCCGGCGAAGCCTTCCGGCTCGGCGGCCTGGTGCAGAAGGGCAGCTTGGTGCGCACCCCCGGTACGCTGCAGGTGCGCTTCGTGGTCACCGACTTCAGGCACAGCGTCTCGGTGCGCTACGACAAGGTGCTGCCGGACCTGTTCCGCGAGGGCGCCGGCGTGGTGGCACACGGCCGCCTGAATGCGCAGGGCGTATTCATCGCCGATGACGTGCTTGCCAAGCACGACTCCAATTACATGCCCCCGCCGGTCGCGCGCTCGCTGGAGCAGGCGGCCGCCTCGGGCGCGCCCGGAGCCGCGTCTGCGGTGGCGGCGGTGGCCGGGGGTGCCCGCTGATGGTCGTCGAGCTCGGTCACTACGCGCTGATTCTCGCGATGCTGCTGGCCGCCGCGCAGGCCTTCTTCGGGCTCGCCGGTCCCGCCTACGCTCGCCCGCGCTGGATGGCGGCGGCATCCTCCGCGGCCTGCGGCCAGTTCGTGTTCGTGGCGCTCGCGGTCGCGACGATGATCCATGCCTTCGTCACGGACGATTTCTCGGTGCGCTACGTGGCCGAGAACTCCAACTCGGCGCTGCCGCTGTTCTACCGTATCACCGCGCTCTGGGGTGCTCACGAGGGCTCGATGCTGCTGTGGATCCTGGTGCTGGCGCTGTGGACCGTGGCGGTGGTGGCGCGCGTACGCTACCTGCCGCAGCCCTTCGGGGCGCGCGTGCTGGGCGTGCTCGGCCTGCTCAGCTGCGGCTTTCTGCTGTTCACACTGACCACTTCCAGTCCCTTCGCGCGCCTGTTCCCGGTGCCGCCGGACGGCAACAGCCTGAACCCGCTGCTGCAGGATCCGGCTTTCGCCGTGCACCCGCCGGTGCTCTACACCGGCTACGTCGGCTTCAGCGTCAGCTTCGCCTTCGCCTGCGCGGCAATGATCGAGGGACGGCGCGACTCGCTGTGGGCGCGCTGGATGCGGCCGTGGACCGTGATGGCCTGGGCGTGCCTCGCCTGCGGCATCGCGCTGGGCAGCTGGTGGGCGTACTACGAGCTCGGCTGGGGCGGCTTCTGGTCGTGGGATCCGGTCGAGAATGCCTCGTTCATGCCCTGGCTGGTCGGCACCGGGCTGATCCATTCGCTGATCGTCACGGAGAAGCGCGGGCTGTTCAAGAGCTGGACGCTGCTGCTGGCGCTCGCGGCCTTCTCGCTGAGCCTGCTGGGCACGTTCCTGGTGCGCTCCGGGGTGCTGACCTCGGTGCATTCATTTGCCGCGGACCCCTCACGCGGGGTGTTCATTCTCGCCTTTCTGCTGCTGGTCATCGGCGGAGCGCTGACGCTGTACACGTTCCGCGCTCCCACGATGCAGTCGAGCGCCGGCTTCGAGCTGCTGTCGCGTGAATCCTTCCTGCTGTTCAACAACATCCTGCTGGTGATCGCGGCCGCGGTGGTGCTGGCCGGCACGCTCGCCCCGCAGGTCGCGCAGACCTTCAATCTCGGCACCCTGTCGGTGGGCCCACCGTACTTCAATCCGAGCTTCTTCGTGCCGACGCTGCCCCTGCTGGCGCTGCTCGCGCTCGGCATCCACAGCCGCTGGAGACGCGGCGGGCTGTCGGCCGCACGCCGCGTGCTCACGCTCACGTTCATCGCCGCCGTGGCGCTCGCGCTGGTGGCGGCGTTCGCCATCTACGGCCATCCGCTGGTGCTCACGCCCGTGGGCGCCACGCTCGGCCTGTGGATCATCCTCTCCTCGCTGGTGGATCCGATCGACCGGCTGCGCCGGCGCCTGAGCCTCTCGCCGAGCGTCCTCGGCATGACAGTGGCGCACATCGGCCTCGGCGTCTTCGTGCTCGGCATCACCTTCGTGCAGAGCAACAGCATCGAGCGCGACGTGGCTCTCAAGCCCGGCCAGGCCGCGCAGGTCGGCGACTACCTGTTCCGCTACGAGGGCGTGCGCCGGATCAGCGGCCCGAATTTCGATGCGTCGCGCGCCACGATCGTGGTCACGCGGCAGGGCGCCCCGGTGACCACGCTGTACCCGGAAAAGCGGCAGTACTGGGTGCAGGACGCCGTGCAGACCAAGGCGGCGATCGCGGGCGCCGTGCATCGAGATCTGCTCGCGACGCTCGGCGATGACGTGGGCGGCGGAGCCTGGAGCCTGCGCCTGCAGTACCGCCCGATGGTGCGCCTGATCTGGCTGGGCGGGTTGATCATGGCCCTGGGCGGGATCATCGCGGTGATCGGCCGTCGCCAGCGCGGTCCGATACCCGCCTGGGCTGCGCAGACCGGCGCAGGTTCAACGGGCGCAGGTGCCGGCCCGGCCGGTGGCCCGGTGCCCGCCGGCGGCGTGGCGCGTACCGCCACCGCGGCGCCACTGGCGGCTCCCCGCCGGGACCTCGCATGAGGCGCAGATGAACGAGGTGCCCATGAAACGCTATCGCTTCGCCTTGCCGTTGGCCGGCTTCGGGCTGCTGCTGGTCGTGCTCGTGGCCGGACTGATGCATCTGCCCGAGAAGGGCTACATTCCCTCTCCGCTGATCGGTAAGGCTGCGCCGCAGTTTTCGCTTCCGAGCCTGTACAGCGGCCAGGGACCGGTCGACAGCGGCGAGCTCAAGGGTCACTGGTCGCTGGTCAACGTGTGGGGCAGCTGGTGCGCCACCTGCCGCGACGAGCACCCGACGCTGCTGATGATCCATCAGCTCGAGCAGGGGCGCGTGCCGATCATCGGCATCGACTGGCACGACGATGATGCCGATGCGATGAACTGGTTGGGGCAGCTCGGCGATCCCTACGCACGCATCGGCGCGGACCGCGAAGGGCAGGTGGCGATCGCCTGGGGCGTCTACGGTGCGCCCGAGAGCTTCCTGGTCAATCCGCAGGGGATCGTAGTCTACAAGCAGGTCGGAGAGATCACCCCGCAGGTCTGGCGTGACCAGTTCCTCGCGCGCATCGACGCCAACGACCCGCAGGCCGCCGCGCGCGACGCGGCCGCACTGGCCGGCGGCGGCTGATGGACGGCGCCTGCGGCAACACGCTCCGGGGCGCAGCGCCGATCCGGACCGCACTGGCGCTGCCGCGTGCGCCGCGCGCACCGCGCGCACCGCTCACGTCGCTCGCGTCGCTCACTCTGCCGGTGCTGCTGCTCCTGATGCTGCTGGCGGCCCCGCGACCCGCCGCGGCCGTCGATGCCACCCCGCCGATGCCGACTGCGCAGCTGCAGCAGCGCTACCTCGCCCTCACGCACGAGTTCCGCTGCATGCAGTGCCAGGACGAATCGCTCGCCGACTCGGAGGTGAACCTCGCGGGGGACATGCGCCTGCTGGTGCATGATCTGCTGCTGCAGGGCAAGACCGATCAGCAGGTGCGCGCGTACATGGTGTCGCGTTACGGCGAATTCATCCTCATGAAGCCCCCGGTCGACTGGCGCAATGCCTGGCTGTGGAGCGCGCCGGCCGTGCTGATGCTGATCGGTATCCTGGTGGCCTGGCGCGTCGTGAGCGCTCGCACCCGCCTGGTCGAGCAGGACGACACCGAGATACCGGATGAGGCGGAGATCGACGAGACACCGCCGGGCCAGACGGTACGCTCATGATCACGTTTGTCATTGCCGCGGCACTGCTGGCGCTGCTCGCCGTGCTGTTCGTGATCCTGCCGCTGCTGCGCGGCCGGTCGTCCATCCCACCGGCGGGTGCCGCGGCAGCGCTCGTGGGGATCGTGCTGATCACCGTGAGCGCGGTGCTGTATGCGGTGCTCGGCGACCCGGCGGGCGTGCGCCTTGCGGCCGCCAGCCAGGGCGACCGGGACATCCCCCGGCTGGCGCGCGAGGTGGAGGATCGGCCCGATGACTTCAGCGCGTGGTTGCAGCTCGGCGGCGCCTATGGTGCCAGCGGCCAGTACCCGGCTGCGCTGCACGCCTATCAGCGCGCCAACGATCTGGCCGACGGCACCAGCGCCGCGGCACTGTCCGGCATGGGAGAGTCCCTGCTGCTCGCGCAGGGACTGCAGACCGGCAGCGCGCAGACCCAGCGGGCCGCCGCGTTCTTCGATCGCGCCCTGAAGATCGATCCCGCCTCTCCCAAGGGTCTGTACTACAGCGGGCTGCTCGCCTATCAGGGCGGGCAGCTGGACCTGGCGCGCAAGCGCTTCGCGGCCTTGATGACGATCACGCCGCCGCCGCCGCTGAACGTGCGCGCCGCTCTGCAGAAGATGATCGATCTGATCGACACGCAGATGCATCCGCCGGTCGACGCCGCCACCGAGATCCGTCTGCACGTGTCGCTCGCTCCGCGGCTGGCCAGCCACGTGCCCGCCAATGCATCGCTGTTCGTGTTCGTGCAGGCGCCGGGCGGCGGCCCGCCCCTGGCGGTCAAGCGCACCAGCACCAGCCTGCCGCAGGATGTGGTGCTGTCGGCCGATGACGCCATGATCAAGCAGCGCGCCGTGCAGCCCGGACAGAAGGTCACCGTGGTGGCGCGCATCTCGGCCTCGGGCAGCCCCTTGCCGCAGCCCGGCGACCTCTACGGCCAGATCGAGTACATCGCCGGCAAGACCGGCCCGCGCCCGTTGCAGATCGACCGGCTCACCCCCGCGGGCGCGAGCGGCAGCCCGGACGGCAGCGCTGGGCCGCCTGATCCCCCTCATCCCCCCTGATCTCCCAGCGGTAAGGCATCTCCCATCAGTCAGGCCGCTGCGGGGCGTCGCTGCGATTCCACCAGCCGCCGCCGAGCGCCTGAAATAATGCGGCGGCATCGGCATAGCGCGCAGCTTGTGCCTGCACCAGGCCCAGCAGCGCCTGCTGGTAGGTCTGCTCGGCGGTCAGCAGCGACAGATAGCTGATCGCGCCGACGTGGAACTGTCGCTGCGAGGCGGCCAGGCTGTCGGCGGCCGCGCGGGCCGCCACGGCCTCGGCTTCCAGTTCCTCCGCGTCCAGCTGCAGCGCGTGCAGCACGTCGGCCACGTTCTGGAACGCGCTGAGCACGGTTTGGCGGTACTGAGCGGCCGCCGCCTGCAGAGCATCCACGGCTGCGCGGCGCTGAAAATACAGCTTACCTCCCTCGAACAGCGGCTGCGTGAGGCCGAGGCCGAGGTTATATGCCAGCGTGCCGGGAGCAAACAGAGGGCCGACGCTTTCACTGCCGAACGCACCGGTCAGTGACAGCTGTGGCAGCAGCGCCGCGGTGGCCACGCCGACCTGTGCGCTGGCCGCCTGCAGCAGTGCCTCGGCGGCGCGGATATCAGGGCGCTGCTGCACCAGGCGGGAGGGCAGACTGACCGGCAGCGTCGCTGGCAGCTGCAGCGAAGAGAGCTCGAAGGTCTGCGTGAGCTGCTGGCTCGGCAAGCGCCCCAGGTAGGCGGTCAGCTCATCGCGCGTCTGTGCGAGCTGCTTCTGCAAGGGTGCCAGCTGCGCGCGCGTCTGTGCGAGTGCCGCGGCCTGCGCCAGCACGGCGGTATCGGCCACGGCACCGCTCGCGAATTCGCGCTGCTGACCGGCCAGCTCCTGCGCCTCGATGGCGATGATCTGCTCGGTGGCGTCGATCTGGCCGCGCAGCGAGGCCTCCTCGATCGCCGCGGCCACCACGTTGGTGGTCAACGTCAGATAGCTCGCCTCCAACTCGAAGCGCTGGTAATCGGTCTGCGCGCTCAGCGCTTCGATCTGCCGGCGCTCACCGCCCCACAGGTCGAACAGGTACGAGACGCTCACCGAGGCGCTGTTCAGCGTGAACAGCTCCGAGAGATTCGGTTGGCCGAATTCCGCGCCAGAGAGCTGTTCGCGCGTGACGGATGCCCCTGCGCTCAACGAGGGATACAGCGCGCCCCGGCCCGCGTACAGCTGGTCGCGCGCCTCGCGCAGGGACGCCTGCGCGGCCTGCAACGTGGGGTTGGCGCGCAGCGCCTGCTCGACGAGCGCATCGAGGGCCTGCGAGTGAAACAGCGTCCACCACTGTGCCGGGATGTCCATGCCCGAGACCAGCCGCTCCGCCAGCCCGCCGGCCACGGGTGCGCTCGCGGTCTGCGGCGGCAGGGCCGTGGGCGTGTAGCGGCTCACCGCCGGGGCCGCCGGTGAATGAAAATTCGGCCCGACGGCGCACGCGCTCAGCAGCAGTGCAAGCAGCGCCGGCGGTGCTCGCACTCCGGTGCTCATCGGGTGGTTGCCGGCGCGCGGCTGGCGCTATCGGGTATCGGCACGACGATGTCACTCGGGACGAGCTGCAGCAGATTGCTGGTAGCCACCCACTCACCTCGCTGCAGACCGTGGGTGACCTCCACCAGCGATCCGTAGTCGCTGCCGAGCGTGACATAGCGCTGCTGCACGCGGTTGTAGGCGCCGATGACGTAGACGTACTGGCCGAGCTGGTTGGACTGCACCGCTATCTGTGGGATCAACAGTGCGTCGGGTCGATCGGCGATATGCAGCCGCACGCGGATGAACTGTCCGGGCAGCAGGTGGTGGGTTGGATTGGCGATCGTGGCACGCGTTGTGATGGTACCGGTGCTCGGATTGACGGTGTTGTCCAGAAAGGTAACGTGCCCGAAGTAGGCAGGCGTGGTGGCATTGCCGAGCAGTACCTCGGTCGCGATCGGGTGCCGGGCCTGGGCCTGCTCGATCTGCAGTAGGTCGGAGTCGGGGGGGCTGAAAGTCGCGTAGATCGGATCGAGCTGTACCAGCGTGTTCAATGGCGTGCCGGCCACGGTGATCAGCGCGCCCTCGTACACCTGCGAGAGGCTCAGGCGGCCATCGAACGGCGCACGGATCGAGGTGTAGCTCAGGTTGAGCTGCGCCGTCTCGACGGCGGCGCGGTCGGCGGCCTGCGCGGCGGCATCCTGATCCACGGTGCTGGCCGCCAGCTGCAGAGTGTCGATCGAGACGTCGCCGGTCTTGGCGAGCCCTACGTCGCGATTGTGATTGGCGACGGCATAGACATGCGCCGCCGCGTCGCGCTGCGCCTGCGCCCGGGCCTGATCGAGCGCGGCCTGGTAGGTGCGCGGGTCGATCTGGTAGAGCAGCTGTCCCTTGTGCACGTCTGCGCCATCGGGTATCAGGCGCCGTGCCAGGTAACCGGTCACCTGCGCCTCGAGCACGACGCTGCGAATCGCAGCCGTGGTGCCCACGTATTCCAGGTACACGGGAACGGTCTGCTGCGTGACCGCTGCGACCGCGACGTCCAGCAGCGGCGGCCGTGCTGGCGCGGGCTGGCCGGCCGCCTGTCCACTACCCCGATCATGGATCAGCAGGAGCGTGACGAGCGCGCCGAGCAGCACGCCCGTGGCGACCATGAGGCCCGATCGCAGTTTACGGTTCATGCCGCGCTTCAGGCGGTACGCCGGGTTGCGGTGGTGGACCCTCCGCAGGGGGTGAGCCCGGCTCGTGGCGCGAGCCCGCACCGTGCCATAGCCGCTCGCGCGCCTGCTCGAGCACGGCATAGAACACCGGTACGAAACCCAGGCTCAGAAGGGTCGCGGCCAGCATGCCGCCGACCACCGTGGTGCCGATCGACTTGCGACTGGCAGCGCCGGCGCCGGCGGCCAGCGCCAGCGGCAGGGCTCCCAGGATGAACGCAAAGGCGGTCATCAGGATCGGCCGCAACCGCAGACGCACCGCTTCGCGCGCCGCCTCCACGATGGACATGCCCGCCGCGCGCCGGCGGCGTGCGAATTCCACGATCAGAATGGCGTTCTTGGCGGCCAGTCCCACCAGCAGCACGAACCCGATCTGCACGTAGACGTCCATCTGAATGCCCCGCAGCCGCAGCAGCAGCAACGCGCCGAACAACGCCAGGGGTACGGCCAGGATGATCATAAGGGGCATGGTCCAGCTCTCGTACTGCGCGGCGAGGAACAGGAACACGAACACCAGCGAGAGCATGAATACCAAGCCCTCGACGGCGCCGGCCTGCAGCTCCTGGTAGGAGAGGCCGGTCCACTCGTAGCCGAAGCCGGCGGGCAGGCTGCGCGCCGCATGCTCCATCGCGGCGATCGCCTGCCCGGAGCTGTAACCGGGGGCCGCATTGCCGGTGATCTCGGCCGCCAGATAGAGGTTGTAATGGGGCACCGTCTCGGGGCCGACCGCCGGCACCAGCCGGGCGATCGTGTCCAGCGGCACCATGGCGCCAGCGGCGTTGCGCGTGTAGAGGGCCGACAGATCGCTGCTCTTGGCGCGCGCGCCGTTCTGCGCCTGCAGCAGCACCTGGAAAGTGCGCCCGAAGAGCGTCACGTTGTTCACGTACAGCGATCCCAGATAAGTCTGCATCGTGTCGTAGACGTCCGAGAGGTTCAAGCCGAGCTGCTTGGCCTTGGCACGATCGATCTCGAAGTCGTATACGGGGGTATTGGCGCTGAAGCTGGAGAGCAGGCTCGAGCCGTCGATGGCCGGCTCGCGCCGCGCCTGCGCGAGGAAGGTCTGCACCGCCTGCGCGAGCGCCGCGCTGCCGCGCCCGGCGCGGTCCTCCAGCTCAAAGTCGAAACCGCCGAAGGTGCCGATGCCGCGGATCGCGGGCGGGTTGAGCACGTTGATCTTGGCGGCGGTGATGGCGGCGAAACGCCGGCGTGCCATGGCCATGAGCCGATCGACGCTCTCGGCCGCGCCGCGCACGTCCCAGGGCTTGAGGATGACGAACATCGCGGCGCTGTAGGAGTTGGTCGCGCGCGTCACGAAGTTGAAGCCCGTGACCGCATTGACCGCCTCTACCCCCGGCAGGCTTTCCATGAACTTGCGTTCCTGCGCGACCACGGCCTCGGTGCGTTGCAGGGATGCGCCGCCCGGCAGCGAGGTGAGGACGTAGAAATAGCCGTTGTCCTCATTGGGTACGAAAGTCGAGGGCACCGTCTCGAATAGCCAGTAGGTGACGCCCAGGCCCGCCGCGAAGATCAGCAGCGCCACCCATCGATGGCGGACGACGCCGACGACGGACTCGGTGTAACGGTGCCGCGACCACTCGAAGCCCTGATTGAACTTGCGGAACAGCAGGAAACGCGGCGGCGGCTGGCGGCGCAGGAGCACCGCGCACAGCGCGGGGCTCAGGGTCAGGGAATTGAACGCCGAGAACCCCACCGAGATCGCGATGGTGATCGCGAACTGGATGTACAGCCGGCCGGTGATGCCCGGTAAGAAGGCAATCGGCACGAACACGGCAGCAAGCACGGCGGAGGTTGCCACGATCGGTCCGGTCACCTCACCCATCGCCTTCTTCGCCGCGGCCATCGGCGCCAGGCCCGACTCGAGCTGCCGCTGCACGTTCTCGACGACCACGATCGCGTCATCGACAACCAGGCCAATTGCCAGCACCAGGCCAAGCAGCGTCAGGGTATTGAGCGAGAAGCCGACCACGTACATCACCATGAACGTCGCGATCAGCGAGACGGGAATGGCCACCGCCGGAATGATCGTCGCCCGCCAGCTTTGCAGGAACAGGTAGACCACCGCGATGACCAGCGCCAGCGCGATAGCCAGTGTCTTCATCACTTCCGATATCGACGCCGAGACGAACTCGGTGGTGTCGTAATTCGCGCTCCATGCGATGCCCGGCGGAAAGGTCCCGGCGAGCCGCGCCATCGTGTCCTTGACCAACCGGTCGAGCGAGAGTGTGTTGGCGGTGGGCAGCTGGAACACCGCGACCAGCACCGAGGGGTGCTCGTTGAGGTAGCCGCTCTCGGTGTACAGCTGGGCGCCCAGATCGGTGCGCGCCACGTCGCGCAGGTACACCGTGCCTGCAGCGCTCGTGCCGCCGGTGCTCGTGCCGGCGCGCAGCACGATGTTGCCGAACTGCTGGGCGTCGAGCAGCTGGCCCTGCGCGTTGATCTGGTAGTCGAACAGCGTGCCAGGCGGGGCCGGCGCCTCCCCGAGCTTGCCCGCGGCGACATACTGGTTCTGCTCGAGGATCGCATTGCGGACGTCGGTCGCGGTGATCCCCAGCTGCGCGAGCTTGTCGGGATCGAGCCAGATGCGGATCGCGTAGCGACGTTCGCCGAAGATGTTGACGTTGGCGACTCCCGGCAGGCGTTTGAGCTCGTCGACGATGTGCAGGTAGGCGTAGTTGCTCAGTGTGATCGGGTCAACTGAGTAGTCCGGTGAGTACAGGCTCACGATCAGCGTGAAGTTGGGGTTCTGCTTGAGGGTGGTGATGCCCGTCTGATTGACGATCGGCGGCAGCTGGCCGGTGGCCGCTGTCAGACGGTTCTCGGTGTCGACTGCACCGATGTCCACCGGGTAGCCGATGTTGAAGGTCACCAGTATCGTGGAGGTACCGTCATCGGCGCTCACGGAAGAGCTGTAGATCCCGCCTTGCACGCCGTTGATCTGCTCCTCGAGCGGCGTGGTGACGTTGTCGGCGACCACCTGGGCGCTGGCGCCGACGTACTGAGCGCTGACCTGCACCACGGGCGGCACGACGTCGGGCAGCTGCTCTACCGGTAGCAGCCGGTAGCCGATGAGCCCGGAGAGCACCATGACGATGGCGATCGCCGAAGCGAAAATCGGTCGCTCGATGAAGAAATTGACCATTGATCCTGACTGCGACCCTGGGGTCGGGGGTGGCCGGTTGATCGCGGTGGGGGCGGTTCGCGGCGCCTATTTCTACCAGAATGCGGTGCCAGCGTCGTGTCCCTCGCGCGCCGCGCAGCAAGCCCGCCCCACCCGTGAGGGTCCGATGGCGCCTCGGCGATCGGTCGAGCACCGGCGCACGCCGATGCTAAACTGCGCACTGCCGACGCTAAACTGCGCGCGTGGCGCGGGCGCTCTGCGCAGGCGCAGGCGCCGCGGGGCACGTCGGTCAGAGTATCTCTGCGATGTCCATAGGAACGCATCCATGAAGGTTTGCCTTCACAGCGCGTTCGTTCGGCCCTGAGCCATGCCCTCGCGCATCGAAGATTACGCGCTGCTGGGCGACTGCGAGACCGCGGCGCTGGTGGCCCGCGACGGCTCGGTGGACTGGCTGTGCTGGCCGCGCTTCGACAGCCCGGCGTGCTTCGCAGCCCTGGTGGGCGCCGAGGCCAATGGCCGCTGGCTGATCGCCCCCGTCGATGCGCAGGCGCGCCGCACGCGCCGCTATCGCGGCGACACCCTCATTCTCGAGACCGAGATCGAGACCGCCGGGGGGACCGCGACGCTGCTGGAATTCATGCCGCCGCGCGGCGAGGCCTCCCATCTGGTGCGCCTGGTGATGGGTCGGCACGGGCAGGTGCGCCTGCGCACCGAGCTGATCGTGCGCTTCGACTACGGCTCGCTCGTGCCGTGGGTGACGCGCCACGCGCCGGACACGCTGCACGCCGTCTGCGGTCCGGACATGGTGGTGCTGCGCACCCCCGTGCCGCTGCAGGGGCAGGACAGGACATCGGTCGCAGAGTTCGCGGTGCGCGCCGGCGAAGTCGTGCCGTTCGTGCTGAGCTACGGGCCCTCCCATCTGCCACCGCCACGCCCGATCGATGCACGCGCTGCGCTGGCCGATACCGAGGCGTACTGGCACCGGTGGGTGCAGCATTTCGAGGGAGCCGGCCGCTGGTCCGAGCCGGTGCTGCGCTCGCTGATCACGCTCAAAGCCCTGACCTATCGTCCCACCGGCGGCATCGTTGCGGCGCCCACCATGGCGCTGCCCGAACAGCTCGGCGGCCCACGCAACTGGGACTACCGCTATTGCTGGCTGCGCGATGCGACCTTCACGCTGCTGGCGATGATGAATGCCGGTTATCGCGAGGAGGCGCGTGCCTGGCGCAGCTGGCTGCTGCGCGCCGTGGCGGGCGATCCCTCGCAGGTGCAGATCATGTACGGGATCCGCGGGGAGCGGCGCCTGACCGAGTGGGAGGTGCCCTGGCTCGCGGGCTACGAGGCCTCGCGCCCGGTTCGGGTCGGTAACGCGGCGGCCGAGCAGCTGCAGCTGGACATCTACGGCGAGGTCATGGACGCCCTGCACCACGGACGCGCCAGCGGACTGGCGGAAAGCCGGGCGGACTGGATGCTGCAGCGGGAGCTGCTGCTGCACCTGGAGGACATCTGGGAGAAGCCGGATGAGGGCATCTGGGAGGTGCGCGGTGGGCCGCGACACTTCACCTACTCGAAGATCATGGCCTGGGTCGCGTTCGATCGCTGCATCCGCGCGGTGGAGCACTATGGTCTGGCGGGTCCGGTCGAGCACTGGCGTGAGCTCAGGGACAGAATTCATCAGCAGGTCTGCGCACAGGGGTACGACTCCGAGCGCGGCGCGTTCGTGCAGAGCTACGGCTCCAGGGAGCTGGATGCGAGTCTGCTGCTGATGCCGCTGGTGGGCTTTCTGCCCGCGCACGATGCACGTGTGCGCGGCACGGTCGCGGCGATACAAACGCATCTGATGTCCGACGGCTTCGTCATGCGCTACGACACGCGCTGCGGCCACGATGGTCTGCCGGGCGAGGAGGGCGCGTTTCTCGCCTGCAGCTTCTGGCTGGCCGACAATCTGGCGCTGCTCGGACGGCGCGACGAGGCCGAGCGTCTCTACGAGCGGCTGCTGGCACTGCGCAACGATGTCGGACTGCTGTCCGAGGAGTATCACCCGCGCGATCGACGCCTCATCGGCAACTTCCCGCAGGCGCTGTCACACATCGCGCTGGTGAACACGGCCCACAACCTCTACCACGCCCGCAAGCCCGCGGAGCAGCGCTCGGGACAGTCCCCGAGGGCGCAGTAGCACCCCCACGCGATCCATCCGCGCGGAGATGGGGAAGAGTCGGGCGAATACATCAGACGT
>Ga0335074_10006643_pt1 | contig 16038 bp, 9 predicted proteins | sample Lox_Sample_23_FD_206715 | JGI IMG/M metagenome (GOLD analysis project Ga0335074, IMG submission 206715) | Soil microbial communities from Loxahatchee National Wildlife Refuge, Florida, United States - Lox_Sample_2.3 | ecosystem: Environmental > Terrestrial > Soil > Wetlands | place: USA: Florida... | reverse complement strand
GATGGCGAGCAAGCTGCCGGCCTATCAAGGTCTCTTCTCTACCCTCGTCTCGGACCGCAGCCGGATCGACGTATATAGCTCTTACGCCGCGATTGCCGTGTCTTGCTTCCATATCATCGGTTCATAGTTCAGCACCGTTGCACCATTCGCCGTGCGTCCCATCTCAATTGTAATCAGGCGGTCGTCTTGGAACGCGGGGCTCAACTCGAGACTCAAATAGTCGAACAGCGGTTTCTCATGCACCGCGATGATGATCTGCCGGCCATGTTGTTTTGAAAGCGTCCGAAGCAGGGCAGCGAACTGTGCGATGTGAACCTCGTCCATGCTCTGGACGGGGTCATCAATGACCAGCCAAGGCAGCGCTGGACCAACGGACAGATGCAATGCCAGGAACAAGGTGAGCGCCGCGGTGTTCAGATTACCTGCGCTCAACATCGCCCGCGGATTTCCGCCTTTCCCGCCCGACCGATAAAGTGTCTCCAGGACGGCCTCTACGGGTCCCCCCTGGTTCTCCGGGAGAGCAAAGGAGGGGACGAAGGGTTCATCCGGAGCAAGGCGCACGAACAGATCCCGCCACACGGCATTGAGTGAATCGTTGAAAACCCGGCGAACGATGTTCGTTCGAGCATCACGCGCCCGCCGGCCAAGCTCTCGCGCCTGGTTGATCCGCGCATCCGCCTTTTCCTTGGCAGCGGCCAGCTGTCTGGCTCGTTCTTCATTTTCGGAAAGCGTTGCGGCCGTTGCCTCACGCTGTGTCGTTAGGTCTTGCCGTTCCCTCAGATCCGACAGGGCCTCACGACGTACAGACTGGCGCGCGCTCAGGGTTGCCTCACGCTCGGTCACATGGGTAACAAAGCGCGCCAGCGCAGCCTCAACGCCCTCTGTCTCGCCGACCGCGTCAAGACCAAGGTCCTGGGCGAACCGCGCAAGAGACGCGCGAATAGAGGCGGCGCGCTGGTCATGTGCGCGCAGCTGGGTCAGGCGTTGTGACGCCGCTGCTGCTGCTGCAATAAGTTGCTCTCCGCGCTTGGCGCCTTCTTCGATGTCGGTCAGTGCCCGTTGGAGTTCCTCCAGTCGGGCGCGCCTATCCTTCAGCTGATCACGGGCCGCCGGAGCCAGGAGCCTTGCGGCTGTCGCCGCTCGCCGCCGTTCCGCATCGGCGATCGTGCGAGACGCATCGGCGCGCTCGCGCGACAACGCTTCCAAACGCCCAGCGCTTTCGGTCAGCGCGGCGATGCGGTTCGATACATGCGCCTGCAACGGCTCCTTCGACGTTTCGCTATAGTCGCGCCCGCAGACCGGGCAATCTTCCGAATGAATATGCGGCAGAATTTCCGCGAGCACCTGAGCGAGCGTGCCTGCCTGCGCGGCTTGCCCTGCAATCTGTTCGTCCAGCACAGCCACCCTGGAACGCGCCCGGGCGATGTCCTGATCCAGGGCCTCCAGCCCCGTGCTGTCCGCGCTGTCGCGAACCAGAAGCGCCTCACATCGCTGAAGTTCGGCGCTGAGTCGTTGTAAGGTCTCGGCGCGTGCATGTTCGGGGCCGACTGATTGCGGTGACGGCAAGTCGGGGAAGAACTCCCCGAGACGTGCAAACTGGCCCGCGAGCGAGGTACCGATGGTCGAGCGCCATGTCTCGACCGCCTCATTGGCTGCGGACACAGCGCGCTCGGCGTCGGCAACTTGCGTAGCACCCGCTGGCGACTGAACCGTGCGCCATTGCTCCCGCGCAGCGATGACGTCGCGCCGGACGCCTGCCAGACGCTGAAGTTCAGGCTTTTCTCGCCAGTTCTCAACAGCAGCGCGCAGGTCGCTATCGGACATCGCCGGCGTGACTTGAAGACCAAGCTCCGTCAGCCTCGCCGACAGACGGCCATTCACCGCCTGAAGCTCCCCGTCGAGACGGCTGGTTTGAGCCTTCTCGGTCGCAATCGTTTTGTCGAGGGACGGTATCGCTTCCCGTACCTCCCAATAGGCTGGGAGCGATCCGCGCAGGCGGCGGACGTCCCCAGCGTCATGCAGTCCGTCAATCAGCGCATCGAGATGATCAAGGCCGAGGAGGTCTTTGACGAACTTTGTGAGGGGTGAGTCGCTCCTGCGCGTATCTTTGTCTTCGTAGATCTCCAAGAGACGGCCAAGCGTCGCCTGAGCAAGATAGCAGCGCTCGCTGTAGAAGTGTGCTCGCTCGCGGGACAGCAGTGGCGTTCCTGAAACATCGCTGCGTGTCACTAGCGTTTCGGTCGACTTGGTCTCCCCGTCGAGGTTGTCCACTGTGGTGACAATTCGAGCGTCATTGGCGTCCTTGTGAACAAGATGCGAAACATAATCCCTATCGAGACGGGCGAGCGAGGGAACCTGGCTCGTCAACCCAAGCTCGATTGCCGAGAGAATGCTGGTTTTCCCGGCACCATTCTGGCCATGAATAAGGACCACTGGCGCATCAAGTGGAACCGTGACTGATCCTTTGATACTGCGAAAATTCGTGACCGTTATGGACTTCAACAATGGGGTCATGGCTCTACCCCGGCATCTTCCTCATCCAGTGGCTCAACGATGAGGGCGTGCAAGCGCGATTGGACAGCGTCGGCTCCCTGTGTGGCCACCTCCACGAGAGCCGCGATCTCGGGGTCGAGCCCGCCGAGGTTGCTCGCAATCTCGGTCAGAGGATCGGCGATGCGGGCGTTGGACGCTGGCAGGCTGAGTGGCATCAGGACAGCGAGCCAGTTTCGCAAAGTCGTGTCTGCGTCCGCGTCCAGAATCGTGCCGATGGGCAACACACGGCATACCCGCGACATCGATTCCAGCACGGTTGAACTCGGCCTTGGGCCGGCAAGAACGGCCGTCAGCGGGCGCTTCGACCGCACCACGTCCATAGCGCGCGCGATCCCTTCGATCTTTTTCAGTATACGCTGTTCCTGGTCGAACGCAGTGTCCGCGATGACGATGAGGTCCGGTGACGGATTCGTGCCGATGAATGCGGCAGGCAGGTCAAACCGCAAGCCGGCGATGTCGAGCGGCGTCGAAACACGGCGGTATCCGGCGCCGGTCAGCACTTCGGCGACACGGTCGACGGGCGTTGGCGCAGTCATAGTGCCACCTCCTCCCGAAAACGCTGAAGTAAGTCCGCGCTGGTGGCGGCCACACCGACGAGTTCGGCGATGCTCACCTCCCGCAAACCGGGGCGCCCCGCGCGGCCGAGCGCCCCCCGCGGCGACCTTGGTAAGCTGGGCGTTGTCTCCAGGCTATGAATGAGAATCGCATCGTCACCATCGAGCAAGTGCCCGTGATGCTGGAGACGCAACGCCGCGTGGCTATTCGCGACAACGTAGACCTTGACCGCACCAGCACTCGAAGTGACGCGGACAACGCCGCTCGTGCTATCGGAAGCATCGATGGCATCCAGCGTCCAGGCGCCGGCCTGCAAGCCTAGACCAAGAATCCCGGTGGCCGCGGCTGCTTCACGCAGTCCCGACGCTGGTAGAGCCGTGTCCGCTGCCAGCTGCTGAACGGGAACCTGTGAAATGGGATTGTAAGGTCGCGCGGTCGCGGGCGCATGGCCATCGCGAAACATCATGATTGCACGGCTGCTTTGGTCGATCAACGCGCGGACAAAACCCATGCGATCAGGCTCGGCCGCAGCAGCGAGGCGATCGCGAAGGGCTACAATACCTGCCTGCAGGTCCTGCCGATCCGCTGGCCCCAGCGCGCCGGGTGCGAGCTCGATCAATCGTCCGAGCTTCGCCCAGAGCGTGTGCAGCACCAACGACACCAGAAGCGCCTTCGCGTATGCGCGGATGAGGGCACTCTCCTCAATCAGCTGGCGCGTAGCGGGCGTGTACGCTGCGCGATAGACGTTCCGCAGCAGGCCTTGCTGATCAACGCCGATCGCATTCTCGGAAAACACGTAGCTTGGACGGTCGCCTGGCCACGGCCATGCCAACCGGGCTTCGGCCTGCGCGAAGATGGCCTGAATATTTGCGTCTTGGGCCGAGAGGCCCATCATCAGCGTCGGCTTCGTTGCGATGAGGTCGATTAGCCGTTGGACGATCGGTGCGTTATCCTGCCTGGCTACCCAGCCATGAATCTGCGATTGTCTGCCGACAAGAAACGGTCGGTATGTCGTCTCATCGGCTGTGGCCTTTACCGCGCACCCATGAAACTTGAATAATCGCGCTCTTTGTTGCGGTTCCCGGAGATCCTCCGACCGCACATAGACGACCAGGGCCGGCGCACCCCCGGTAAGTGTGTCGACGGCCTTCTCAACGAGACCATCCCAGTTAGCCGACGCGATATCCGACGACACACCCTCGAGCAGCAAGATTGCGATGCAGATGTGTTCGACATCAGGTTCAAGGCCAGCATCCGCAAATGTCGACGCGATGTCCACGCCGTTCCAGAGAACAAAATCGTCAGGTTCGCCATCAACCGATGTTTCGAGTAGACGCGCGTAGTTGCCGATCAATCGGCCGGTGATCGCATCCGCGTCCGGCCACTCCGTGAATGGACGAGCTAAATCAACACGGCCTTGCTCTTCATGCGAGAGCTGCGCCAGCGCCAGAGCTTGATTCAGCGCGGTTCTGAACCGGCAGGCTGCATTGCCGAGGTCGATTTGAGTGCGTAGGAATTCGATAACACGCGGTATGATTTGCTTTAGACCGTCGACGCGGCCGTACGAGATACCTGATCCAAGCCAAAGCGCGTATCGATCCTCGGCGACGCCTTCTGCGAAGGCTCGGAATGGCCCGTCCAACAATCCCAGCGTTTCGCTCACGGTGATGGTGGCTGCGGAAGGTGCAGGCGCCATGGCTAACTCAACAGATCGCCAGCACTACAGCAGCCGCTCTTGGCGGTCGGCATTGGTTGTTTCTCTCATCGCGCTAACTCCTCCCTCTCTTCTACTCAGATTTCCGTTTTGATGCCGATATTCCCCTATTCGGTCTCGAAGCCCTGGCTGTCGAACTTAAGGGTGCGGCTGTTCTCAGTAACGGTGCGCACGAGTTGATCTGTCGCCCCGTTGGGGAGTCTCGCTTCGATCTCGATCGTGACGGTGACTTCTGCGCCCATCTGACCCGCAAGGTGGGCGATCACCTCGTCGGCGATGCGGCCGGCGTCGCGACCCACACGGGTCGAATCGACCCGCACCGACCCATGGAAGCGCCGAAGCTGCTGGACCGCTGGCGGTGTCGGGGGCGTTTCGCCCGGATCGGGACGAGGATCGGACCCTCCGCCGCCAGGGGTGGGAGAGGGGCCGGGACTACTAGGAGGCGGCGTCTCGGCATCCAGTTGCTTGCTGGCCACGTCGGGCTTGACGAGGAACCCGGCACTATCGGCAGAGATGTTGACGCCGTGTCCGCCGTGTAACCCGCGATACCGTGACGCCGCATCGTCGTAGCTCTCGGCATAACCGAACGTGTCCGCGCGCCAAGTCAACAGTGCGAGGCCATCCCGAATGGCCCGCACCAATACCTCGGGACCGGCGACGCGCGGCAGATAAAGGTAGCGCGCGAAATCGTCGATGAGCTGCTTCACCGCGACATGATCGCCGCGCCACAGCGGAACATCATCAAGGTGCTTGCGCAGGATCGTCGAGCCGAGGCTTGCGACGAGCAGCTCATCACTACGGAGTTTCTTGCTGGCCCGGACAGCCAGGGCGTCGCTGCCGGTGAGGTGGGAGGCCTCCCAGACGACAGGCGCCTGTGGCGTCGATTGCTCCGGCACCAGAAGCCATTGATAGGTCTCGGGCAGTCGCGCCGTCACGGCGCCATCTGCCGCCTGCTTCTGGGTTTCGGCCTGCCGAGTCTGGTGCGGGTCGAGGTTGAGTGCCTCTTTCTCGGCGACGATCGACGACCAGGCCAGATATTTGCGCAGAGCCTCGTCGAGATCCTGTAACCGCACCTTGTCGGCGGCGAGGAAGACGAGCGTGTTCTGATAAAGCCGCGGGGCGTTGCCGCGCGCCTCGAGGATTGCCTTCGCCGCCATCTCGGCGGCATTGCCGCTTTCCTTGGTGTAGGCGTGCTCAGCCGGGAGAACGACAAGCCGCGCGTCGTAGTCGTCGGGCACGTCCGCGCCCCAGCGCGGCATCGGGTGAATGCGCGAAAAATCGCCGTTACGCTTGAGGTCGGCGCGCAACCGCGCCTCCAGCTCCGCGGCCACCTTGTCGGGATCGCGCTTGAGCTGCTCGGCGCGGTCCTCGGCTAACTTCGTCACCGTCGGCTGGGTTGCGTACCAGGCGCGCGGGCCGTCCTGGTAGAGATAGGTGGCGGCCGACGCGAGCCGGCGCAGCGCGTCACCGAAGACGGCCGGCGTCTCTCCCGGCATCACGCAGCCGAGCTTCACGCGACGGTCCTCGAGCCCGCGATGAGCTGCCGCCGCGGTCGGCGCCGAGCCCAGATAGATCGTACGCGCCACACGCCTTGTCGCAGATACCTTGCCGAGATTGGGCACCTCGCCGTCGATCCGCAGCGGAAGCGAATTGGGGCCGTCCACATCCTTCTCGATGATCGGCACCCAGTTGTCGGACAGGTATCGCGTCAGCTCGAACTGCACGCGCGGATCGTCGATCGGGATCGTCGAAGGGAGAATCAGCGGGTTGCGATCGCCCTTCTCCCAGAGGCTGTGGATCACTGCCGCCATCAGGCGCAGCACACCGCGTGTCCGCTGGAATTTCACCAACGTCGACCAATCGGTGTAGAGCCGGTCGAAGATCTCAGGGTGGATCGGATAGGCCGCCTGGATGCGCCTTTCATAATCGCCGGCACGGCACTCCGGCGGAAACTCGGCCGCCTGCGCCTGGTAGAGGTCGGCGAATGCCCGCGCGGTCAGATCGCGCTGCTTGAACATATCGCCTGCGATCGGCTCGAAGAGCCGTCGCCGCACGATCTCGAAGCCTTCTTCCGCCGTGGCCCGCCGCCATGACGATTCGACGCGCCCGACGACGTTCCGAAGGCGGTCGAGGGCCTCGCGGCCTCGAATGCCACCTACTTCCACATCATCGGCCTGGGTGTGTGGCGAGCCTGCCGTGTCGGACGCCGGGAGTGAGACGACCAGCAGGCAGTTCTTGGCGAGCTTCGCCGACTCAGTCAGCGCCTGCGCGAAGGTGAATTGAGTCTCGAAACTGCCGGCTGGCAGGTCGCTCTGGTCGTGAAGCTGACGGGCGTAGGCGACCCATTCGTCCACCAGCACGAGGCAGGGGCCATATTCGACAAACAGCTCCCGCAGGACATCGCCGGGGCTCGTCGACTTCTCGTCATCCTTGGCAATGCGCGCGAAAGCCTTGGCCCCGCCGAGCTGGTAGGCGAGCTCGCCCCACAATGTCCGCACCACCGTGCCGTCGGACTTGGTGACGGGGTTGCCGGGCGAAATCTTGTTGCCGACGAGCACGACTCGCCTAGCTTTGGGCAGCGACTTCATACCGGCCTCGGCCAGCACCGCGTCGATGCCGGCGAGTTCGCCAGGCGCTGCGCCGCCGAACAGATGGTAGAGCGCCAGCATCGAGTGCGTCTTACCGCCGCCGAAATTGGTCTGGAGCTGCACAACCGGATCGCCGCCCTGGCCGGACAGGCGTTGCACGCCGCCCACGAGAAGCCGCTTCAGGCTCTCCGTCAGGAAGGTGCGGCGGAAGAACTCGGCGGGCTTGCGGTATTCGTCGCTGCCCTCGCCCAGATGCACCTGCCAAAGATCCGCGGCGAACTCGGCCTGCTGATAGCGGCCGCTAGCGACGTCGGCATGCGGCGTCACGACCTCGCGCCAGGGCTTCAGGTTTCCGGCCGCGGCCGGTTCGATCAGCGAGCCACCGGCCTTGCGCTTCTCGCCCCGCATTTGCTCGTCGAAAATGAGCCGGCGCAGCTCCATCTTCATCTTCCCGACCTCGTCGGCCTGCGGCGCGGAGACGGCCGCGAGCAACCGCCCGATCGAATCAAGCGCCCGGTCGGCGTCGTCGCTGGAGAATGGATTCTGGTGCGCCCACTTGTTGCGCACGTCCCGCAACTCGCTCACTAGGCTGCGCTCGGCGAAACCCAGCGTGCGCTTGAACACGTCGTTCCAGGTTTCCCACGTCAGCTTCAGCAGGCCGGCGACGTCCCACTGCGCGATCGGCTTATTGCCCAGCATGGGATCTTCAGCGAAGCGGCGGACCGCGTCCATTCGGACGGCTCCGGCCTTCACAGCCGACTGCACCTCGCGCTCGACGAACGGGGCGAGGCCCGCCCTCAGCAGCTCCATCGCCTTGCCGACGCGTTCCTGGTTGGTCGTGGCCATGGATCAGCGCTCCCCCGCGTTGAAAAGATCCAGCTCCGCTGTCGCCGCTGATTTGTTTCCTTCCTGAGCAAGGCGGACGATCTCCGGCCAGCTTTTCACGAGGCCGTCATAGGGGCGTGCCTCGGCAGCCCGCTTGCGGCGCTCGGCCGCGATCACGTAGAGGCGGTATGCCAACTCCTTCGCGATCTCGGCTTTTCCTCCGAGCTTCACGACGATTCCCGCCGCGCCCGCTTCACCGCTTTGGTCAAGCGCGCGAACAAGCTGATGCACCATCTCCCACGCCGTTAGGCGCTTGTCGGTCACAGGGTCCCAATCGGCATCCAGCTCATCGGGCCTCAAGAGCCGTACCTTTCCTCGGCTAGCGGCCACTATCCGCGCCTCAACCAGACCGGCGATAGTCGTCACCTTGGCCTTCGAAAGCAGTTCTGCGGTGCCGTATTCACCCTCGGAGAATCCGTTTTGCTCGAACCATGCGAGCGCCCACCTGCTGTCCGAGTCGACGTCGCCTTCTTGCTCGGCCAGGGCGTCATCCAAAACCTCGTTAATTAGGGTAAGTGCGTCATGAACCGTCACTTCGGCGCCCTTAGCGTCGATCACCTTGGCGTAGCGTGTGTAGACCGCCATGCCTGGGCCGATGGCGGCCTGCGCCAAGTCGACCGGCGCAATATTTTCCGCCTGAAGGCGATGCAGCGCATCTGGCAGCTCAGCTTTCAACGAAGCGACGAACTGCCTACGGGTTGCCGCTGCTGCATTTGCCGGACGGGGTCTGCATACAAGAACGATCGAGGACGGGAGAGCGTTCGTCCCTATTCCAACTTGCCGGTTGTCGCCCTCCGTCCGCATCGGCCAAGTGCCGTTGATACTGAACCCGGCTCGAATGACTGCGGCCAGAAAGACTTCCCAGCCGGTGCTCGCCGTCCCAGCATCACTCTCCGTCTCAGACTGCTTAAAGGCATAGTAGATAGTTACTGGGAAAGCCGGGTGAGAGTCCTCCCGCAATTGCTTCATCGCTGCGGTCATACCCTCTAAGAAGAAGCGCTCTGCTTGTTCCTTACCGCCATGTCGATACGAGCTAGCGACGAGTTCCTCTGCCTTCGGAACGGCAAGGGTTGTAAACAAATCAGGAAACACGTTGCGAAGGGATCTTCGCATCCATGGATAGAAAAAGTCTGATAGATCGGCATAACCAACATTGTCGTAGTAGGGAGGATCTGTACTTTTTACGGGAGGAACAGAACCAAGGTCGAATGCTGCGCGCGCATCCTTCTGATATGCCATGCCCCCAACATTATTGGCGGTAATTTCGACCACCGTCGCGATCACGTCTACGCACTTCAAGAAGCCTGCACTTGAATCGCCAAAAGGAGATCCTTCCGCGAAGTCCCAGCTCATTGGTATAGCCTGCTTCGCAAGGCTCGATCGCATCGCGCTGTCTTTCGGACGCCATGTCGCGATTGTTGAACTGAAATCCACCATCCGATCGAGAGCGAACGCGAGATACACGCCCACGGCCTCCGCGTAGGCCGTCGCGCCAACGCTGCCCTCGCGCAGCGACTTGCTGTCATCGGCAAGGCCGGCCACCGCAGCGTCGGCTCTAACGCGCGTCATCGCCTCTCCGACGAGGTCTGAAAAGGTCGTCAGCGCAACGAGCTGGCGGTCAGTGAAATAGTCCCCAAAAGTGTTGAACCCATATCGCCGGCCCTGAGCGTTGCTCCCCCATGTCCCGCGGCTTGGCGTGTCTGGTTTCCAAGTATATTCCACTGCAAGAGGAAGAGATTCATGCTCGGGCGTTGGTGACAGATATACGCGCCCTCGCTTCCCTTCCGCGACAATCGCCATGAGGCGAGTTCCCATGCGACCAGAATTAGCTTCATTGTCGATGTAGTCGTACTTGAAGGGCGATCCCGACATCAAACATTTGAATGATCCCTGCGAGAGTTTCGTCCCGCTCTTTGCCGCTTCAGCCGCCTCTGCTTTGCCTGTCCTTACCGCGAAGCTATATTTGTCGCCCTCGATGATAGGCTCGACCCATACTTCCTTCCCGGCCTTCGTAGAGAGCATAAAGGTGGAGGCGAGCGGCACTTCGACGTTCGCAAAGGCCGGGTTGGGGCTCTTTACCGTACGCGCCCAGAGCCACGCGACGACGGTAAGTTTCTGACCGACGTAGGGCTTCAGGTCCGGCCGCTGGGCCGCCATATCCGCCGTCACTTCGACACTCGGGTAGAGGCCGCCAATTCGCTTTGCGGCCTCATCAAGCATCCATTGACCGTAAAAACGGACGTCATTCGCGAGGCCGTAAGCGCCCTTCCAAGATATATGAAGATCACGCTTCGAGTTCACTGGTGGCTGACCCGCGAACTTCGGGGGAATCTCGATCATGGCCTTGTTGATGAGCACAGCGACCGGGTTGAGATCGGACGCGTGCGCTTCAAGCCCCAACCGTTGAGCCTCGAGTGGAATGGCTCCACTGCCGGCAAAGGGATCAAGAAATGGCGGAAGCTTGTTGCGGTCGAAAAGCTCTCTTGCCTGCGGATGATCGACGTTTTCTGCGCACGCCCGCCGCCAACTCGTCCAGATCTCGTCCCGCGCTCGTTCGAGGACGACATCGTTTGACGTGTTTTCCCATTTCACAAGGTTCTCGATGATCCGAAAGAGGCGCTGACGCTCCTTCTCCTGAGCCTTCTCCGTAGGGAACAAATCAAGGAACGCCGACGGATCGTCCACCATCTGTGCGAAGACCACGGCTCGCGCCGCCGCGAGTGGACGCTGCGCCCACCATTTGTGAAGGGCCGTTGGATACCCACTTGGTGCCTTCCGCTTCCGGCGAGAGCCCTCCTCGTTGATCGCTTCCAGAGGCAACGCGACCTCAATCAGCTTCTTTCCTGTTCTTGCGGTCATACGGTTCTCACGACGGGGAGGCCGCTTCGGCAAGAAGTTGCGCGAAGGGGAAGTTGACAGTGGCGCCGGCGAAGTCGGTGGTGACGCCCTTCTCATGGAAGGGCCGGCGCAGGTAGCGGACCTCATGAAATCCGTCCGCGCCGAAAGCGACCATCGCCAGAATGAAATCATCAGGTTTGTTAAGCGAATAGAGGATCTCGTTCTTCGTCACAGTGACGGTGTCCGCGCCCGCGACGCGGCCCTTCACCTCGATGAAGCGCAGGCGTCCCGTGCCAGGGATGGCGCTTTCGATGTCGTAGCCGAGCTTCTCGAACTCTCGGTCAACCGGGACGAAGCCGAGGCTGCGCTCGACCTCCATCACAATCTCCCGCGCCCGCGCCGCTGCGGCCTGGGTATCGACGGCGGCCTGAGCCGACGTCTGCGGCTGCCCGCCGATCGCACGGATCAACCCGACGGGCGCGACCAGCAGACCACCAAGCACCACGGGGGGCAGCGGCGCCAACTGGCGCTCGCGCTTGATCTCCTCCATGCGCCTTTGCAGACGGGCCTGAAGCTCGTCCGCCCGCTTGCGGGCCTCGCCGGAGTTCAGCCGCGCGTTTGCCTTGCCGGCACGCTCCTGTTCTTTGAGCTGCTCGGCGCGGAAATCCCAGTAGTTGATTTCCTTTGTCAGCCGGTCTTTGACCGCCGCCTCGGTCTTGTCGAGCAACGCGAGCTTGCGGTTTCGGACCTCGGCCAGATGCTCCGGCACGACTTGAGCGATGGCGTGCGCCTGGGCCTTATTTTCGAGGTCGCGGCCGATCCATGAAGACTCGGGCCGTGAGAGGATCGCCTCCGCGGTCGGCTCGCCGTCGGTGAGCGGGCGATAGTCGAGATAGGGCGCATAGTTGAGGTGCCTCGCCGTGCCCTCAGCGTCGATTTCCACGAACAGCAGCCGCTTCGACACCACGCCCCGCTCGCCGGATTTGGTGACGCTGGCGTCTTGAATCGCGTGCTCAAGAAAGAACAGCACGCGCGGGCTCGTTCCGGGATCGCGTTCATCGACCAGCACGGCGCCCCGCCGCAGCAGGTCGCGGTAGCGTTCCAGGCTAATGTCGATCACGGCGTTCAGCAGCGGATGACCCGGACAGACGAACGCCGCCATCGGCTGCCCCTGCGGCGCCACCAGCGTCTTCTCGAAGGCCACGCGCTCATAACGCGGCAGCACCGGCTCGCCGAAGCCGATTAGCCGATCGCGGTTGCGCACCGGCGCCGGCACATGCGTGATCTCATAACGCCGCGGCTCGCGCTGCCTGATGGCGCCACCAAGGCGCTTGAAGACTTCCAGGAAGAAGGACTCGACATAGTGGGGCTGAAGCCGGCGAGCCTCGGCCCGCTCCATCTCCTCCCGAATGCGATAGACGCGGGAGGCGTCCATAGAATCGTGCGCCAGAGCGTGGTCTTCGAGCAGCTCCCGTAGAGACTCCTTGTCGAAGGCGTTCTCGACGACCTTGGTCAGCCGCGCCCGCACCTCCGGTTGGTCGCCATAGCGGATGGCATCGATCAGCAGCTCGCGTAGCGAGCGGCCTCAAACTGCACCTTGCCGAGTACGTCGAAGACCTGCCCGCCCAACGCGCTGCGGGCTTGCGCCAGCTTGTCCAGCAGCTTGCGATAGACGTCGCCCTCGCGGGTCTCCTCGGCCACCAGATTCCAGAGGTGGCAGACCTCCGTCTGGCCGATGCGGTGAATTCGCCCGAAGCGTTGCTCCAGCCGATTCGGGTTCCAGGGCAGGTCGTAGTTCACCATCAGGTGGGCGCGCTGGAGATTGATGCCTTCGCCAGCAGCGTCGGTCGCCAGCAAGACCTGCACCTCAGGATCATGCCGGAACGACTCCTGCGCCTTCATGCGTTCCTCGCGGCCCATACCGCCATGGATCGTGACGATCGCCTGAGCCCGGCCGAGCAATGTCCCGATCCGCGTGTGCAGGTAGTTCAGCGTGTCGCGGTGCTCGGTGAAGATGACGAGCTTCTGATGCGGTGACGGCGTCGGCTTCGGAGGTATGGGCACGCCAGCGTCATACGGCGCTGCGTCTTCGGCGAAGCCGTTCGCGATCGACGCCGGGGTGAAGATCTCGCCGAGCAAGGTCGCCAGCTCGCGCCACTTCTTGTCCTCGCCGCTGCGCCGGATCGACAGTGCGAGGCCTTCGAGACGCTTCAGCGTCTCGATCTCGATCCGTAGTTCCTCGATCGACCGCGCCGCCGTGGCTTGGTCGAGGACCTGCTCCTCGGTAGCTTCCATTTCAGCGTCCGGCGCGTCATCCAGATCTTCGACGTCTTCCTTGTCGAGGAGTGGAAACCGGGCATCGAGCACGCTGCTAACTTGGCCGCCGCGCTGCAGGACCTCCAGCTCACGCAAGCGGCTCTCAAGGCGCTCGCGCCGACGGCGCAGTGATTGGTAGATCGCTTCCGGGGACGACGCGAGCCGGCGCTGCAGGATGGTCAACGCGAAGCCGACGGTCCCGGCGCGCTGTCATTTTCCAGCGCCTCAGCGCGGTTGAACTCCTCGCGCACATAGTCGGTCACTTCCTTGTAGAGCGCGGCCTCGGCGTCGGACAGCTTGTAGGGGACGGTGTAGGCAACGCGCTCGGGGAAGAGCGGCGTCGCGTCGAACTTCAGCAGGTTCTCCTTCACCATACGGCGCATCAGGTCAGAGACGTCGGCCACATGCACGCCGTCGCGGAACTTGCCCTCGAAGCGGTCGCCGTCGAGGAGCGCCATGAAGAGCTGGAAGTCCTCCTCCTTGCCGTTGTGTGGCGTCGCCGTCATCAGCAGGAAGTGGCGGGTAAGCTGCGAGAGAAGCTGCCCCAGCCGGTAGCGCTTGGTGTATTTGACTTCCCCGCCAAAGAAGGTCGCGGACAGCTTGTGCGCCTCGTCGACCACGACCAGGTCCCAACGGCAATCGGGCGCTTGCAGCTTGAGCTGGACGTCCTCGTTGCGGGCGAGCTTATCGAGCCGCGCGATGGCGAGATTGGTTTCCAGGAACCAATTGCCGGTGAGCGCCGCCTCCAGCTTGTCGTTGGTCAGGATGTCGAAGGGCAGATTGAAGCGGCGATAGAGTTCGTCCTGCCACTGCTCGGCCAGGCTCCCCGGGCAGACGACAAGACAGCGTTGCAGGTCCCCGCGGGCGATCAGCTCCTTGATGAGGAGCCCCGCCATGATGGTCTTGCCGGCGCCCGGATCGTCGGCGAGCAGGAAGCGCAACGGCTGACGCGGCAACATGCTCTCGTAGACGGCCGTGATCTGGTGCGGCAGCGGCTCGACGACCGAGGTGTGAACCGCCAGCACCGGATCGAACAGATGGGCGAGGTGGATGCGCTGGGCCTCGGAGACTAACCGGAAAAGCGCTCCGTCCCCGTCGAAGCTCCAGGGCCGTCCTTCCTCGACGATTTCGAGATCCGCCTCCCGATCCCGGGAGAGCAGCTCGTTACCGACCTTGCCCGCCGCATCCTTATAGGTCAGCTCGATGGCATCCGATCCAAACCACTGGACGTTCACCACCGTGACGACACCGCTGGGCAAGACTCCGCGGATCGATCCGCCGGGCTTGAGGTCTTCAAGGACCGCCATTCAGCCCTCCACCGCCGCGGCGCCGGTGGCGCGAAGTTGCGCTTCCTGGTTCAGGAGGACGATCTGCTGATCCTGAGGGTGTCGCGCAGTGGGATCCGTGTCGAGCCCAAGGCGCTTAAGCGCGTAGTAGAGCAGCGCCTTCCGCACGGGGATTTTCGCCTTGTCGCTGTGCATTCCATAGTCGAGTGCAATGACCATCTTCTGCGTCTCGGAAAGCTCAGGGTGGGGGCCGATCTCGAGGGTGACAAACTCGTGCCAGTCGGTATCGGCATCGGGCGTCACTTCGCTCGGCCGCGCTTCGCGCGTCTCTAGCATCCGCGAGAGCAGGAAATCCTTGAACGTTCGATCCGTCTCGCAGTAGGCCCGAGCGTGCCACCGGAAGCCGTCAAAGGCGATCGCGTGCGGCGCGATCCAGCGCCAACGTGGCTCCGGGCGAGACAGAGACTGGTAGCGAATCTCGATTGCTTCCGATCGTCGGATCGCCGCCACGACCGTGCGAACGATTTCCGCGTTTACCCCGCGCACAGGCGTCGGTGCGGCATCATAAGCCGGGGACTGCCCAATCCAGGCTTGGGACCGATCGACTATGCCTTCGGAAACCGACCGGAGCTGATTCAGATACCCAGCCGGATCGGGCTTTAGAAAGCAGGGCTGAAAACGGTCGCTGGCGACATAGCGCTTGGCGCTCTTGTCGTACATCGCGTTGTTCGGAGCGCGCTCCTGGTAGAGCGTGAGGTCCTTTGAGGCCTGCGGCACGGACACGTCGAACATCTCCATGATGTCGGCGCGATTGACGCCGCCCTCCCAGAAGAGCCGGAACTCGATGAATTCGAGCCGCCGCTCCACCCCCCATTTCAGTCCTGTGCCAGCTTGCCCCATGAACCCTGCCCGAGGGATACGCGAATAGCTATGCTATCCATATAGTTTCTATTCGATAGGTAGCCCACGGTCAAGTTGAAAGCTGGGGACCGTCACCTGAGGCCTGATTGCCCCGATGGAGGGTTAGAAAGGGGAGCCTTGCGGCTTAAGACCGTCGTCCCGGCCACTTCTCTACGGGGGACCGCGCCGCCGTCGCCCCGTGCGTGGCGCCAGCGACTTGTCGCCCGATTTCCAGGCTTTGACGTTCTGCGCTTTCCATCTCAACGCTGGAGAGGCTTCTATCGCGGCGCGCACGAGTTCCGGCACATCTAGGGTAGACGCATCGATCTCGCCCTGCTCCAGCACAGCATCCAGAAACGCTCTCTCGCCGGCCATTAGCTGAAACAACGGCGCGAGCTTCTCC
>Ga0335074_10006641_pt1 | contig 16045 bp, 15 predicted proteins | sample Lox_Sample_23_FD_206715 | JGI IMG/M metagenome (GOLD analysis project Ga0335074, IMG submission 206715) | Soil microbial communities from Loxahatchee National Wildlife Refuge, Florida, United States - Lox_Sample_2.3 | ecosystem: Environmental > Terrestrial > Soil > Wetlands | place: USA... | reverse complement strand
CGCCGCAGCCATCCGCGGAAATCGGCGTGGTGAGCTTCGATAGTGCGGGGAATGTGACTATGTCAGGCACATTTGTTGGCGCCGGTCCAAGCGTAATTACCGGTACCTTCACAGGGACCTATACCGTCAACTCTAATGCGACCGGCACGATCACACTTGCAGCGACGCCCACTCAAAGTGTCCAAACGTTTGCGTTTGTGACTACTAATGACGGGAAATCGGGCCTGTTGTTGCTGCAAACTAATCGCTCCGGAAACGGAGTGTTGTTCGGAACCGGCCATCTTCAGTAGGAAAAATATTACCAGTCCGGGCGGTTCACGCCTACCGTCGTAATCAAAGGCCATCCCATGCCGCGTTCCGTACAGGGTGATGGGCCTGGATCTACTCCAGGCCAGGCTGGCGCAATACCCCAGCGGCACTGTCATTGACCTGAATAGGAACGGCGGCGCGGATCGCCTGGCGCCAGTTCTCCGCACGATACCCAAAACCGCGTCCGAAAGCGGGCTGGTAGTGACCGAGCCAGCCTCGAAGCCCCACCCACTGAGCCTGGTATCGCCCCCGCCTCCAGCGCGTTCCGCATGGGCGTAATATGGATGGGGAGGCTGTCTTGGCATGAATTTTTCCAGACGCTATTTCTTCTTCGGCTCGCTGTTGGCCGCCGCCGTGCCCACGCGCGGATTCGGGAGCGTACCGTCGCTCAAACGGCTGGGCTACAAATCGCCCAATGAAAAGTTGAATATCGCCGCGATCGGCGCGGGAGGCAAGGCCAGCAGCGACATCGATGGCTGCGCTTCGGAAAACATCGTGGTGCTCTGCGATGTCGACGATCAGCGCGCCGCGCGCAAGTTTAATCAATTTCCGAAGGTTCCCAAGTACAAAGATTTCCGCAAGATGCTCGACGAGCAGGCCAATAACATCGACGCCGTCATTGTAACCATCCCGGATTTCATGCATGCCACCGCAGCTATGTGGTGTATGGAGCGCGGCAAGCACGTCTACGTGCAAAAGCCTCTCACGCGCACCATCTGGGAAGCCCGGCAGTTGCAGGCGGCCGCGAAGAAATACAACGTCGCCACGCAGATGGGCAACCAGGGTTACTCGAACGAGGGAACCCGCCAGGCCGCCGAAATGATCTGGGCGGGCGAAATCGGCCAAGTCACCGAAGTACATGCCTGGACCGACCGCCCCATCTGGCCGCAAGGGCTGAAGCAGATCCCGCCGTCCGAACCGGTCCCCGCGACGCTCGATTGGGACCTGTGGCTGGGCATCGCCGAAAGCCGCCCCTACACCTCCGGCGGACCGGATTACAAATCGCCGCTACAAGGACATTTCTATCAGCCGGGCAACTGGCGCGGCTTTTACGATTTCGGATGCGGCGCGCTAGGCGACATGGCTTGCCATATTCTCGGGGCGCCCAACATGGCGCTGCTGCTAGGCTCGCCCACGAGCGTCGAATGCGTGCAGTTGGAAGGGCAGAGCGATTTCATGTTCCCGACGAAATCGGTCATCCGCTATGATTTTCCGGCGCGCGGTTCCATGCCTGCGGTGAAGGTGTTCTGGCATGATGGCTGTACCAAAACGCCGGAGTTCCCGGGAGTGCCCGCAGGCGAACTGCTGGGCGATCTGCCGGAGAATCCGCAGGAGCGATGGAAGCGGTATAGGAGCCAGGTTTACACGGGATTCATCGGCGATGTTTTCGATTACAAGAAATTCCTGGCCGACAAGGCCGATCCGAAGGCGGAAATGCCTACGCCAGACGGCAGCCTGTTCATCGGCGACAAGGGCATGATCACCACCGGCACGTATGGCGAAGATACGCGGCTGATTCCCGTCGAGAAGATGGAGAATTACCAGTTCCCGCAGCCGTTCCTGACGCGCTCGCCCGGGCATTACCGCGATTGGATCATGGCCTGCAAAGGCGGCGATCCGGCATGTTCCAATTTCGATGTGGCCGTGCCGTTTGTGGAGTGGATGCTGTTGGGCACCATCGCCCTGCGCTTCCCCGGCAAGCTCGAATGGGATGCGGACAACATGCGGTTCACCAATAACACGGCGGCGAATCAGTATCTGACACCGACGTTCCGCAACGGCTGGTCCTTTACATAGGGGTCGGGGGCCGGGGGATGAGGAACGGGGTTTAGTCTTACTGCCCACCAGCGGTTACAGTGACTGCATTCGCGGCGACCTGCTGTGGCGGGGCGCTTTGGCCGAAGATGCGAACAACTTCATCGGTGCGCTCGCTGTACAGATCCACTTGGTCGCCAACTTCGACTCGCGCGAATAGCTCCTGTACGTCTGAGTTGCGCATGCGGATGCAGCCATGCGATGCGGCGTGTCCGATCGAGCGCGGCGCGTTCGTGCCGTGAATGCCGTATCCGCCGCGGCTCAGTCCGATCCAGCGCGGGCCCAGCGGATTGTTTCTGCCAGGCGGCACAACCTTGTGCGGATGGTACCAGGTTGGCTGCGAAACGCGCGCCGCCACCGTGAAGTTGCCCGAAGGGCTGGGCGTGCGTGCCGCTCCCACTGCCACCGGATAGATCTTCACCACCTGCCCGTCTTCGATCAGCGCGAGCTTGCGATCCGGAATGCTGATAACAATACGGCGCAGCGGCTGCGTCTCCTGCGCCATGGCTTCTCCCGCGGCGATGAAAAGCGCCGCCAGCACCCTGATGTGCCTGTCTCTCATTTCTGACTTCCTCCGTTCCACCCTGCATAAATGCAGACCGCGTGCCGCCGCTATCCCGCTGATTCTCCGTGCGGCGCGTGTCCACCGCGACACAAACCGTGGAAGACACAACCACCAGGCACAAGCCACCAGCCACTAGCCCCTCGGGCGAAGGCCGCCGCAGCCCCGCGGCCGAAGCCCGCTAAAATAGTGATCGGATGGAGAACAAAGAGATCGCGCGCATCCTGTGGGAGACTGCCGATCTGATGGAGATCGCCGGCGAAGATTCCTTCCGCATCCGCAGCTATCGCAACGGCGCCACCGCTATTGAGGGCTATCCCGAGCGCATCGCCGACATCCTCAGAAATCCGGAACGCAAAGTCACCGACATACCCGGCATCGGCAAGGGTTTGGCGGTAGTGTTGGCGGAAATTGTGGATCATAAATCGTGCGAGCGCCGCGATCTTCTGCTGCAGAAATTCCCGCCCGGCGCGCTCGAGTTCCTCAAGATTCAGGGACTCGGTCCGAAAAGCATTGCGCTGCTCTTCGAACATTACAAGGTCGGCACCATCGACGAACTGGAGCGCCTGTGTGTCGAACAGAAATTGCGTGTGCTGCCGCGCATGGGCGCCAAGCTGGAAGAGAAGGTGCTGAAGTCCATCGCGCAGTACCGCCAGCGCACCGGCCGTTACCTGCTGAGTTATGCCGAAGGTATGGCGGACGAACTGACTACTTACCTAAAGGAGACGCCCGGCATCGAAGAAATTACGCCCGCCGGCAGCCTGCGCCGCGGACGCGAAACGGTGGGCGATCTCGACCTGCTGGTCACCGGTCCGGCCGCCGCCGAGGTGCTGGAGCGGTTCGTGCAGTTTCCCAAGGTCGGCGAGCTTCTGGCGCGCGGCGAAAACAAGGCCAGCGCCACGGTGGGGCGCGAAGGATTGCAGGTGGATGTGCGCGCGCTGCCGCGCGAGAGCTTTGGCGCGGCGCTACAGTATTTCACCGGCAGCAAGGATCATAACGTGGCGGTGCGCACGCGCGCCGTGAAAATGGGTTTCAAGCTGAGCGAATACGGCCTGTTTCGCGCGAGTGATGATGCGAAAGTCGCGGGCGAAACGGAAGCCGGTGTGTACCAGGCGCTGGGCTTGCGCTGGATTCCGCCGGAGCTGCGCGAGAATCTGGGCGAGATCGAACTGGCCGCCGAAGGCCGCCTGCCCGAGCTGGTGGAGCTGCCGCAAATTCGCGGCGACGTCCACATGCATACCACCGAAACCGATGGACGCGCCACGCTCGAAGAGATGGCCGCCGCCGCGCGCGAACGCGGCTACGAATACATCGCCATCACGGACCATTCAAAATCGCTGGCCATGACGTTTGGCCTGGACGAAGCGCGAGCGGTGGCTTTCGCCGCGCGCGTGCGCGAAATCAATCGCGATTCGCTCGGCCTGCGTGTTTTTTCGGGCCTCGAATGCGACATCCTGAAAGACGGCGCCATGGATCTGGCCAACGATGCGCTGGCGGAACTCGACTTCGTGATCGGCAGCGTGCACAGCCACATGAATATGGAATACGCGGAGATGACCGACCGGCTGCTGCGCGCGCTCGAATGCCCGTCACTGCGCGTGCTGGGGCATCCTACCGGGCGCATTCTGCTGCATCGCGAAGCGTATCCGTTCGATTTCGAGCGGGTGGTGGATGAAGCGGTGCGCCGCGGCGTGTGGCTGGAAATTAACGCCAGCCCGGAGCGGCTGGATCTGAGTGCTAATCACGTTCGCACGGCCAAGGCACGTGGCGCGCGCTTCATTATCTCGACCGACGCGCACCATCCCAAGCACCTGGCGAGCATGCATTACGGCGTGATTACGGCACGGCGCGGATGGCTGGCGCCCGGTGATGTCATGAATACGCTGCCCGCGGATCAATTTGCGGCAGCCATTGCGCGGAAACCGGTATGAAAATCATTTCTTCGAAAGAAGTCTACAAGTGCAAGTTGTTTCGCGTTACGGAAGAAGAAGCCACCGACCCGAGCGGGTTTCACATTGAGCGTTCCATCGTGCGGCACATGGGGTCGGCCGTGATGATGCCGGTGGATGAAAAGGGGCGGATCCTGCTGGTGCGGCAATTTCGTTTGCCGGCTGGGAAATCGCTGTGGGAATTGCCCGCCGGACGGCTGGATGAAGGCGAGAAGCCGCTCCAAACCGCGCGCCGCGAGCTGCGGGAAGAGACGGGCTATTCCGCGCGAACGTGGAAGAAGCTGGCTTCGTTTTGGCCCAGCCCCGGCTTCGTAGATGAGAAGATGACCATCTTCCTGGCGACGGATCTGACCGCCGGCGAAGCGCAGCCCATGGAAGACGAGCGCATCGAGTGCCGCTGGTTTACGCGCAAGGATTTAGACGGGATGATCCGCGCGGGGAAGATCGAGGATGGCAAGACCATGATCGGGTTTCTGACATGGCTGCGGTATAAGTAGGCCGCCCACAAAACCCCCGCCCTTACAGGCGGGGCTGAACGTATCACCAGGCTGATAGGAGGGGCGGCTTCAGCCGCGTCCCGTGAGGGCGCGGTTGAAGGCGAGGGCGCGAATCTGTTCCTGTATCGCGGTGTCTTCATCAGATCTGCTCGCGGCCCACGGGCTTGGCACGCAGCCATGCACGGTCCTGCCTGCTCCGCGGAGCCTTCGGATTGCAGTGTGGGAGCAGTTCCCCTATCGTATAACGCGGGCGCTTGCGAGGCTCTAAAATCAGGCGGCCAGCCTTGCGTCTATAAGTGATGCGCGCGGACATAGTAAGCGTTGCAGTATAGCCCAATCCCCAGCCCCTAACCCCTGCTACGGAGTCACCGGCTGGGCGCGGCGCACGCGCACCTGCGCCACGCGCAGTTCGTCGCTGGCCAGCACGTCGATGTGGATGCCGTCGCGCTCCACCGACTCGCCCGCTTGCGGCACGCGCCCCAGCCACTCGCTCACCAGCCCGCCCACGGTGGTCGATTCGATATCCTCCTCGGGATGGAATTCAAGCAGATCGCCCAGGCGCGCCACGTCGAAACTCCCGGAGACGATGTAGCCGCCCTGCCCATCTTCCTGCACGTCGGAATCGGGTTCGTGCTCGTCGCGAATTTCGCCGAGGATCACTTCCACCAGGTCTTCCATGGTGGCGAGACCGGCGGTATTGCCGTATTCATCCACCACCATCACCATATGGGTGTTGTCCTGCTGCATCTCGCGCATCAGATCGTTGACGGGTTTAGTTTCGGGCACGAAGCGGATGGGCCGCGCCAGTTCGCGCACGGTGCGGTTGGCGCGGTCATCTTCATCCAGTTCGAACATATCGCGCACGTGCACGAAGCCGATGATCTGATCGATATTTCCTTCAAATACCGGGATGCGCGAATACTGTTCGTTGATGACCAGCTGCCGCAATTCTTCGAGCGGGGCATCGGCGGAAATGGCCACGACATTCGGGCGCGGCGTCATCACCTCGCGCACCACTTTATCGCCGAATTCGACCACCGACTGAATCAGCTTGCGGTCCTCTTCCTCGATGAGGCCTTCCTCCGTGCCCGCGGAGATGAGCGCATCGATATTCTCGGCCTGGGTGGGCGGTTCTTCGCCGTTCTTGCTTTCGTCGGTCAACTCGACCAGTGACTGGAACACGCTCAGCATGGCCACTACCGGCTTCGCGGTCATGCCGACCACGCGCAGCAGCCCTGCCAGCGGCATGATCCAATGTGCGGAAGTGCGGCGATAGAGCACCTGCGGAATCACGTATTCCATCACGATCAAAGTGAGCCAGGATGCCAGCAGGGTTTCCAAGAGCTCGGGCCAGGTCCAAGCCTGCCCATCGGCGAAGACTACGAAGTACGAAACGCCGATCAGGAGGATGATGGTGTGCTTGACCAGCGTGAAGCAGGCCGCGCCGCTTTCGGCTTCAAATCCGATTCTGTCTTCCAGTTTTTCGCGAAAGAATTTGATGGATGGAAAATCGCGCGCACGCAGGCGCAGACTTTCGAGGTAGAGGACTTGGACGAACGTCACCAGGCCCAAGAGGAGGGAGAGCAGGGAGATGAGGATGGTCAGGGCTAGGGTCATGGGCGTACGCCCCGTGGCTGGCGGCGGGTGGCGGGTGGCTGGCGTTTTTGTCTTTCGATGACACCCGCGGGCAGCGCGAGCCTTTTTTGCCAACGCTTTTCGGCCCGTTGCATCTGGCCTTGGTCAGTTTCGTGATCCATGCCGAGAAGGTGCAGCAGACCGTGCAGCATCAGGATGCGGATTTCATCTTCGATTGTGTGCCCCAGCGCGGCGGCTTGCGCGCCCGCCCGCGCGGCCGAGATGGCCAGGTCACCTAAGTTCGCATTGCCATTTTGCTCAGCCGGGAATGACAACACATCCGTCGGATAATCTTTGCCCAGGAAATCGCGGTTCAGCCGGCGCAGTTCGGCATCGCCCGTAATCAAGCAAACGAAATCCGCACCCTTGGCGACTTGGCCGCGCAGCGTGCGGGCGAAGCATTCCAGTTTGGATCGGTCAAGTTCCGCCGGAGCCCGGCGGAACAAGACTATATGGTCGCCGGTGGAGGACATGTATCGGGTAGCGCTTCGGCGGGCGTATCGGTGAGCTTCAGGCTAAGCTGGCGCCCCGCGCCAATGGATTCGTTGTAGCGCTCGTAGGCCTTTACGATGCGCTGCACCAGGCAGTGGCGCACCACGTCGCGCTCATCGAATTGCACGAAATTGATGCCTTCCACGCCGCGCAAGACTTCCAGCGCGTCGATGAGGCCGCTGCGTTTGCCAAGCGGCAGATCGATCTGCGTGATATCGCCATTCACCACCATCTTCGAATTGCAGCCGGTGCGCGTCAACACCATCTTCATCTGCTCGGTGGTACTGTTCTGCGCTTCGTCCAGAATGATGAAGCTGTCGTTCAGCGTGCGCCCGCGCATAAACGCGATGGGCGCTACTTCGATGGTGTTGCGTTCGAGCAACTTGTCGACCTTCTCGGATTCCATCATATCGAACAAAGCATCGTAGAGCGGGCGCAGGTAAGGATCGACCTTTTCCTGCAAAGTGCCGGGCAGGAATCCGAGGCGCTCGCCGGCTTCCACGGCCGGACGGGTCAGGATAATGCGCGAAACGCGCTTGGCGAGCAGCGCCGAAACCGCCATGGCCACCGCCAGATAGGTCTTGCCGGTGCCGGCCGGACCCACGCCGAAGACCAGATCGTTACGTTCGATGGCTTCGAGGTAACGCCGCTGGTTCACCGTTTTGGGCGCCAGCATCTTTTTGCCGAAATTGCGCTGGCGTCCGCTGTGCACCAAGGCGCGGAAACTCACCTCGGGATCTTCGGTGACCACGCGCAGATAGCTGTTCAAGTCGCCGTTGTTGAAGACGTGCCCTTCGCGCACCAGCGCCACATACTCTTCCAGGATGTTTTCGGCGCGTGAGACGGCGTCGGCTTCGCCTTCGATTTCGAGCAGATTGTCGATAAGTTGGGTATTAACTTTCAAACCCGATTCGATCAACCGGATGTTTTCATCGCGGGTGCCAAACAGGCTTTCGATGCCTCGGCTGATTTGCACACTGGCTTTCATTGAGTGGGTGTGTGATTACCTCCAGAAGTTGCGAAGCGCAAAGAAGGGAGTAGGCCGGCTGGTCACGGCCGGTTGGGTAAACAGGATGTCCGCGTTGCGGGGTGGCGGAAAAACCATCCAGGGCCATTATAGCAAAACAATCCAATGGCCGGGGACCTTTTGTTCAATCCTTCGTTCAATCCAGCCAGGCGCGAGAAGATTCGGGCGGAATCGCGGGAATGGCGGGGAGCGCGCCAAAACGGCGCTGGCGGGCATGAAAATGGCGGATGGCGGCTTCCAGGTCGGCGGCGCCGAAATCCGGCCACATGCGGCGCGAAAAGATCAGCTCGGCGTAGGCACATTCCCACAGCAGAAAATCGCTCAGGCGTTGCTCGCCGCCGGTGCGGATCAGCAGATCGACCGGGGGACCCAATTGTTCATCCAGGCACTCGCGGCACACCAGTCCGGCGCGCGCGGCCTGGCGGAGGGCGCCGGCAATGGCATCGCGCCCGGAATAATCCACCGCGATGCGCAGGTGCAGCCGGCTTTGGGCGGCGGTGGCGGATTCCGACTCGGCAATGGCCGCGGCCAGTTCGTCGCCTAACCGGTCGCGGCGGCCGATCAGCTCGATGCGCACGCCGTTCGAGAGTGCCCGCGCGGTTTCCGAGCGGAGGTATTTCGATAGCAATTGCATGAGAGCGGCCACTTCGGCGGGCGGGCGGCGCCAATTGTCCGAGGAGAACGCGAACAAAGTGAGCACGCCGATCCCCAAGCCGGGGGCGGCTTCCACGGCGCGCCGCACGCCGTCCGCGCCGGCTTGATGTCCGGCCAGGCGGGGCAAGCCGCGCGCCAGCGCCCAACGGCCGTTGCCGTCCATAATGATGGCGGCGTGCAAACCGCACAAGTACTGCTGAGTACTTTGATCTACAAAGTTGGTAGCCATAAAAAAAGGAACCTATTTTTCGCGCATGGCGCCGATGAGCGCTTCCATGTGATCGAGATAACGTTCGAGCGCCCGCCGGCCGACGGGTGTGAGGCGGTATTCGGTCTTAGGCAGCCGGTTTTGGAAAGACTTGGTGCAGGTGATGTATTGCGCGTCTTCCAGTTTTCGCGCATGCACGCTCAGATTGCCGTCAGTAGTTTCGAGCAGCTTTTTCAGCTCGTTAAACGTCAGCGACTCATTCACGGCCAACGCGCTCAGAATCCCCAGGCGCAAGCGCTCATGAATGAGCCGATCGAGCTTCCCGGCGCCCCCCACCACTTCGGCGGGACGTAATTTTCGATCCCGCTCGCGCGGGAGTGCGTTTTGCTTAGCCACCGTATTTCACCGTAATCAAAGTGCCAAAGAGGATATGCAGTCCGCCAAAACCGGCGGCCAGGAACAGGTTGCCCCAAGCTGCGGGCGCAAACAGCGCCGCCGCGCCAACCGCCATAAAACAGATGCCCATTACGGGTATAACCTTCACGGAAGCCGCGCCGCCGCACAGGACGCCGGCGCCATACAGCAGCAGCCAAACGCCGGGCAACAACCCCGGCAGACCTTCCCGGAACAGCGTCAACGTGAGGAGCGCGCCGGCCAGCAAAGGCGGCGCGAATCCCAACAGGAATTTGCGGCCCGGGCCGGACAACAACGGCATGCCGGCTTTATGCGATTTATGCGCGGCCGCCCCCACGCCGATCAGGCACGCCAGGATAGCTTCGCCCAGCCACGCCGCCAGCCAGATTCTGGTATTGGCCAGCCCGCGCGCGAGCACCGCTACGGCCAGCGCGGTACAGCCAAGCACCAGGCCGCCCACTCCCGGCACCGCGGTAAATGCGCCGGCGCGTTCCATGGCGGAGCGGATATAGCGCAGGTTATCGAAGGCGTGCGCGCGCAACTCCACCGGTTCGGGAAGCGGTTGGCGAATGGGGCGGACAACAGCCACGAATCGATTATAAGACCGGAGCCCGACAGAATGCAAGTACTTTTTCCCATAAAGTGAACAGCCGGCCGGGACGGCCGCCGGGCATGCTACAGTAGCCGACTGTGGAACATGTGCAAGTGGAACGAGACGGCAGCCTGAAGATCCTGACGCTTTCGCGGGGCAAGGCCAATGCCCTGAACTACCAGTTGGTGGAGGAGTTGTGCGGCGCCGTAGCGGCCGCGGCCGAGGACGATTCGGTGCGCGGACTGGTGCTGGCCAGCAGCCGTCCCAGATTCTTTTCGAGCGGTTTCGATATCCGCGAAGTGTTCACATATGACCGCGACGGCATGATCGCTTTCTTCGGCCGGTTCATCGACCTCTATGAATCGCTTTTCCGCTGCCCGAAACCCGTGGTGGCGGCGCTTAGCGGGCATACCTTCGCGGGAGGCGCCATTCTGTCGATCGCCTGCGATTTCCGCATCATGGCGGAAGGTGACTTCGGATTCGCGCTGAACGAAATCAACCTGGGCTTGTCGCTTTCACCTACCATGCGGGCGATGTTGGTGAATGCGGTGGGACCCATCCACGCGCGCGAAGTGATGCTGTTGGGCGAACCGCTCATACCGGCACGGGCGCTCGAAATCGGATTGGCGCGGCAATTGGCGCCGGTCGATGAAGTGCGCGCACGAGCCGTGGATCTGGCCCGCCATCTGGCGGCAAAACCGCCCGTAGCCTACCGCGAGATCAAACGGGCGCTGCGCGAATCCGCGGGATGTGCGGATACGCACACCGACCGATCCACTCTGGTGCAATTCATCGATATCTGGTTCTCAAGCGAAGCGCGCGCCGCGCGCCAGGCAGTCGCCGCGCGATTGTAGAGGCAGCGCTTGAGATTCTACCCAGCCAGGGCTTCGCGCCTGCGCCGGGATCGGCCTCAGCCACGACTCGGCGATACGCGCCGTTGAGGCTATCGAATGCCGTCGATGATATCAAGCACCACACTAATGCACTTCGCATTCCGCTCGCTTGGTCCAAAATAAAAGCATGGACTTCAATCGATTCACTGAAAAGCTGCAAGACGCAATTCGCGCGGCGCAAACCAAAGCCACGCGCTACGGTAATCAGCAAATCGACGTCGAGCACCTGTTCGCGAGCTTGCTCGAGCAGGAAGGCGGACTGGCCGGTTCCATTCTGGCGCACGCCGGGGTGAATGTCGAAACCATGCGGGCGCGCCTCGATCAGGAACTGGACCGTCTGCCGAAAGTCTCCGGACCGTCAGGTCCACCGGACCAGGTCTTCGTCACGGCGCGCCTGAATCGCCTGTTGACCGAAGCCGAGGACGAAGCCAAAAAGCTCAAGGACGAATACATCTCCGTCGAGCATGTGCTGCTGGCGCTCACTGCCGACAGCGGTTTCAGCGGCCGCCTGCTGCGCGAATTCGGCGCCTCGCGCGAGCGGCTGATGCAAGCGCTGCGGGAAGTGCGCGGCAGCCAGCGCGTCACTTCACAGAATCCTGAGGCCACTTACGAAGCGTTGGAGCGCTACGGCCGCGATCTGACAAAGCTGGCGAGCCAGGGAAAGCTCGATCCGGTGATCGGCCGCGATGAAGAGATCCGCCGCGTGATTCAGGTGCTCTCGCGGCGCACTAAAAACAATCCGGTGCTGATCGGCGAGCCGGGCGTCGGCAAGACCGCCATCGTCGAAGGCCTGGCGCTGCGCATCGTGCGCGGCGATGTTCCCGAAGGGCTGAAGAACCGCCGCATCGTGTCGCTCGATATGGGCGCGCTGATCGCGGGCGCCAAATTTCGCGGCGAATTTGAGGAGCGCCTGAAGGCCGTTTTGAAGGAAGTGCAGGAGGCCGCGGGCGATATCATCCTGTTCATCGACGAACTGCACACGGTAGTGGGCGCGGGCAAGGCGGAAGGCGCCATGGACGCGGGCAACCTGCTGAAACCCATGCTGGCGCGCGGCGAATTGCATTGCATCGGCGCCACCACGCTCGACGAATATCGCAAGCACATCGAAAAGGACGCGGCGCTCGAACGCAGGTTTCAGCCCGTGAAGGTGGATCAGCCGTCGGTCGAAGACACCATCTCCATTCTGCGCGGGCTCAAGGAACGCTACGAAGTGCATCACGGCGTGCGGATCAAAGATGCGGCGCTGGTGGCCGCCGCGATCCTCTCGAACCGTTACATCACGGACCGGTTTCTGCCGGACAAAGCCATCGACCTGGTGGACGAAGCGGCCGCGCGCTTGCGCACCGAAATCGATTCCATGCCGGCGGAGTTGGATGAAATCCTGCGCCGCACCATGCAGCTTGAAATCGAGCGCGAGGCGCTCAAAAAAGAAAAAGATGCCGCCTCACGCGACCGTTTGAAGAAGCTCGAAAAAGAACTCGCCAATCTGAAAGCGGAAGGTGACGCCTTGAAAGCCCGTTGGCAGGCCGAAAAACAAACAGTGGCAAGTCTGCGCGCATTGCGCGAGCAGATCGAACAGACCAAAGTCGAGATGGAGAAGGCCGAGCGGGCTTACGATTTGAATCGCGCGGCGGAATTGAAGTACGGCAAGCTGGCGGAGTTGGAGCGGAAGCTGCAGGCCGCGTCGGACCAATTCGCCAAGAAGCAGGCGCAATCGCCATTGATTAAAGAGGAAGTCGGCGAAGAAGATATCGCGGAGGTGGTCAGCCGCTGGACCGGAGTGCCGGTGACCAAGCTGCTCGAAGGCGAGATGCAAAAGCTGTTGCATCTCGAAGACGAGTTGCATAAGCGGGTGATCGGCCAGGACGAAGCCGTGATCGCCGTCGCGGAGGCGGTCATTCGCGCGCGTTCGGGCTTGAAGGATCCCAACCGGCCGATCGGCAGCTTCATTTTCCTGGGTCCCACGGGCGTGGGTAAGACCGAGCTGGCGCGGGCGCTGGCGCAATTCCTTTTCGACGACGAGCGCGCCATGATTCGCATCGACATGACGGAGTATCAGGAGAAGCATACCGTCGCGCGTTTGATCGGCGCGCCTCCGGGATATGTGGGCTACGAAGAGGGCGGCCAGCTTACCGAAGCCGTGCGGCGGCGGCCCTATTCGGTGGTGCTGTTCGATGAGATCGAGAAAGCCCACCACGATGTGTTCAACGTGATGCTGCAGGTGCTCGACGACGGCCGGCTGACCGATGGCCAGGGGCGCACGGTAGACTTCCGCAACACCATCGTGATTATGACTTCAAACATCGGTAGCGCGCGCATTCTGGAGTATCGCGGCACATACGCGGGCGAGGGATACGAGCGCATGAAGGAGGCCGTGCTCGAAGAGATGCGGCGGCATTTCCGGCCCGAATTCCTCAATCGCGTGGATGAAACGATTGTCTTCCATGCGCTGAGTGAAGAGGATTTGAAAAAGATCGTGGAGATCCAGTTGGATCGTTTGCGGGCGCGGCTGGCGGATCGCCACATCACGCTTTCGCTGACCGACGAGGCGCGGCTGAACCTGGTGCGCACCGGCTTCGATCCGCATTATGGCGCGCGTCCGTTGAAGCGGGCCATTCAGAAGAAGGTGGAAACGCCGCTCGGCCGGCTGATTCTGAAAGGCGAGGTGCGGGACGGACAGCAGCTCGTGCTGGATGTGGGACCGGACGGGGAATTAACGTTTGCGCCGTCGGCGGAGAAGGTAAGTGGTTCGGCACGCTGAAGGCTTGGCGTGGCGGCTCGGGTGCCATCCCAGCGGCTGAGCCATGAACTCCATGCGTGAATACGAAAAACGCGGCGCTGCGCTATATGTCCATGGCGGCGCCGATGCTCCGGGGAGGAAGGTGGCCGGTCAGTCCCTCCGGGATGGTAAATAACAGACTTGTGTTTCCGCAAATGCATGGATGCTTGCCAAATACTTCCCGATGGCGGTATAACCATACCCCCGGAGGAAGTACATATGGCAAAGCTTCGGAAGACCTCGCTTCAGCTACCCCCAACACTCTTGCACGAAATGTCGCGCTGCCCGGGCCTCAACCGGAGCGAGGCCCTTCGGCTCTGGATCGAACGCGGGCAATATTTGGCAGGCATAAATTCCGCGAACGTTGCGCATATTGCGGAAGAGTACGCTCCGATTCTCCGCGCAGCCCTCGAAGACCTCGATTATGACGACTACCGTGTGGTGGTGCGGTCGCTGCCGCAGATGGTGGCTGGTTTCTTCGGCGAGGTTTTGAGCGAGCGAAGCGACGGCCGCTCTTGGCGATCCGAGGTTCACGATCATGAGCTGGACCCGAACGAGCTCGTGAAGAAGCTGGAGAACTGAATGCGGTCGACCGCATCGGGATCTTGGACTGCATCGTCGCGGAGCGCCACCGAAAAGGCATCGCCGCCGAGGACTGATTCGCCATGAATTGGTACATCGTGCGCAGCCGTGCCTCGGACGCGGACATTTGAAGGAACTGGAATGCGCATTTCAAAGTTCGAGTATTACCAAGGGGAATTTCCGGACCGTGACAAGCGGGAGTACGCCCGCAAGCTCGCCTTGGATATCCGGGGGTTCGAAATCGACCTCTATTGGAAGCGGGCCACCTATTTCTGGACCCTGATCGCGGCAGCGTTCGCTGGGTACTTCGCTCTTGCCTCAGCGAAAGATCCGCACCCTGACCTTGTTTTTCTTGCGAGCTGCGTCGGGCCTGTTTTGTCCACGAGCTGGTAGTCGCGGGGGCAAGTACTGGCAAGAGAATTGGGAGCGGCATGTCGACCTGCTAGAGGATGAGTTTGCCGGTCCTCTCTACAAGACTACGATTGCGAACGAACTGCTCGATTGGTGCAAGCCGTGGGATGGGTATCCCTTTTCGGTATCGAAGGTAAACCGGCTTACGAGCTTGTACGTGGGGTTGTCTGGCTTGGGCTGACAATCTTCTCGCTGCTGACAATAATCCTCTCGTTCCCGCTACGCCATCTGCCGCTTGGTTAGTGGTTTCCGGGGCAGTTGCCCTAGCGGCGAGCAGGGCGGCTCGCAAGGTAAGGTACGGCAAATTGACTTTTACAAAAGCCCGATTGAACCTTCAACAAAGGCGTAAGGGGGTTCCATCGTACAAACGGTTGAGCTGGCTTGCGAAGAAAGCGCGAAATTCCATATCTCCTTTGGCGTTGTGACGAATTGGGCGAAAAATTTTCGAACCGGCTTTGCCAGAGACCTGTCTGACGCCAATCTGAAAACGCTTGTCTTGCGAGTCCATACGCCCTGGGTATTGTCGAGGCACCTTTCGCGAGGGAGAACCTTCATGCAGAAATCAGGTCGCCGACTGAGAGAGCGGCTCATGAACCGCAAGCTCGGAAAATGCCGTGAAGTCCCCACCATTGAAAGTGTAGATAGTCTTTACGTCGTTGGCGAGCATCGCCGCCACGATTTGCAGATCAAATACATCGCCTCCCGTCACGGGATGACGGCGCAGCAATTCCAGCCAACCTTCAACAGCCGACGCGGGGACGGGCAGCACGCGCAGAAAATCGAGCATGCTGGCGATAGCTTCCGCTGCCTCGGCGGAGGATCGCGGCTTCGAGACGCGCCGTCGATTCGTCACGATAGAATAGAATTCGCAGAGGAGTTGTGAGGTAACGCAAAAGGTTCCCGGAGTGGCACGGGCGGCATCGAGCAAAGCCCGCGAAGCCACGTACTGCGGCGCGTCCGCGTCTATCGCATAAACCAAGACATTGGCATCGATGATGCTCGGCTCAACCGACATCGCTATAAATGTCGCGCCGGTGTAACGGACCGGTAGAACCGAGATGCCATACAGGCAACTGCCGTGATTCGCGGCGCGGCGCGGACTCCGCGCCGCCACGTTCATCTATGAGCTTCTGCAGAAGGGTATCGACCGAAATACCCCGCCGACGGGCTTCCTCGGTGAGGCGTGCTTCCGTCTGTTCTGAAATCATAAGGCTCATCGGCTTTTC
>Ga0335074_10006640_pt1 | contig 16051 bp, 14 predicted proteins | sample Lox_Sample_23_FD_206715 | JGI IMG/M metagenome (GOLD analysis project Ga0335074, IMG submission 206715) | Soil microbial communities from Loxahatchee National Wildlife Refuge, Florida, United States - Lox_Sample_2.3 | ecosystem: Environmental > Terrestrial > Soil > Wetlands | place: USA... | reverse complement strand
ACCACTTCCAGTGTTGGAAGCGGCTTTAGGTTGGGTACATGAACACTTTCGGCGTTGGCCCCTCAAGTTGGAGGGGCCAACCTCCGAACTACATAACTCGTCGGGGCGTTGCAGCGCCTCGGCGATGTTGGTGCTAATCAGTCGACACCAAAGATCCAGCACCGCATAGTTGACCTCCCTTTCGAATCAGGGGGGATGGATGGGACAGCGATCGCCCGGCTAGGGCGATCGCGCGCGACGACGGAGGGTTGTTGAGGCCCCACCGACCGTCGCACATTTCCGATTTTGCTCTATTTGCGTCCGGACCGCAACCCTTTGCTTCAAGACCTGACCAAGGTCCCTTTTAGGGCCAATTTGCGCTACAGCCAGGAGCTTATGGAGCCGAAATCTCTAAAGGCCAGGAACCCGCGTCCTCGAAAGGCCAGCCGATTTTGAGTAGGGAAGTCCGCAAGCGCGCCAAGCCAGAAGGGTCCGGGACTTCGATCCCGCGTGCGGTCTTGGTCGTCGTCGCTGTATCGGCGGCTACGGTCTGGCTCTATTTAGCGTGTCTCGCTCACCTCGCGCCTGCCGGGCACGAACGTGCCGAGCTTTGGCCTGTGATTGCGGGCGGCATGTGGGCGACATCGCTGAACGTGGTCCGGGTGCGGAACCGAAAAATGAGCTTCTGGATTGCGGTCACAGAGATCCCCGTTCTCGTAAGTATCGTCTTCCTCAGCCCCCTACAGAGCTTGACCGCAATCGGAGCAGGCTGCGCCGGTGCCTCCATTCAGCAGCGGCGTCGACCCGCAAAAACTGCCCTCAATGTGGCGGCATATTGGTTCGCGGTCAGTGTCGGCATAGATCAATACGACCACATGCTCGGGAAGGCGTCGCCGGTGCATGGTTGGGGTCTTCTGGTAAGCGGGGCGGCCGTTGCAACTATCGCGGCAACAGACCTCGCGCTTTTGATGGTTGGTTTTGCGTTCGCTGATCGACGAGGGCGTCGCCCGCCGCTCGTCCCGGTGTTGATACAGCTCGGCGTTTACATCGCAGTGTGTACGTCAGGCGGCCTTATCGCAATCTCGCTGGTTTTCCTCAACACCTGGAGCATCGTGCTCTTCATTGCCATTGCAGTGGCAGCGAGCCTTGCGTATCGTGCGACCGTTCAGTCAAGCCAGCGGTACGCCAACCTGGAGAAGTTGTACGGGTTCACCAAGGGGCTCGGCGGCCTAACCGAGGGCCATGACGTCATCGGGACGGCGCTCGAGCAGTCGAGGACCCTTCTCTCGGCGGGTCGCGCCGAACTCGTGGCTCCTCTGGAAGGGCCGCTCGAGGGTCTCGCTCTCCGCTGCACCCTGGTGGGCGACGGTGCTCCGTACTTCGACGAGGGCGCACCCCTTTCTCAGCTCGACGAGGTCGCCGTCCAGCGGGGCTCCTTCTTGTTCAACCCAGGCAGCGAGGACCAGGAGCTCGCAAGAGTGATGAAGGGACGTGGGCTCCGAGAAGTCATGGTTGCCCCTCTGGAGAAGGGCGACACCAAAGGCGGCTACCTCCTCGTGGCAGACCGGCCCTACCAACATGAGGGGTTCACTTCCACCGACTTACGCTTCTTCGAAACCCTCGCAGCGAACACCGGCGTCGCCTTACGAAGTAGCGAGTTACTACAGCAGCTACGGAGCGAAGTGGCGGTGCGACAGCACCAGGCCTATCACGACACGCTGACAGGCTTGCCGAACCGGCTCATGTTCACCGAGCGTCTCGAGGAGGCGCTCCTGGCGCGTAAAGAGGGCAAAGTCGCTGTCATGTTCCTCGACCTCGACGGGTTCAAGGACGTCAACGACACGCTTGGCCACGTCACCGGCGACGCGGTGCTGCGCGAGGTCGCGAGGCGCCTGGCACCATTCTCGAGCGAGCACAACCTCGTTGCCCGCCTTGGCGGGGACGAGTTCGCCGTGCTCCTCGCGGCCGCCCAGGATGAGCTCGCTATCGAAACCGCATGCGACCAGGTCCTGGGAGTGGTAACGCAGCCCTTTGCCATGGAGGGGCTCATATTCGACATCCGGGCGAGCATGGGTGTGGCTGTCGCGCCGCCGTACGGCCGAGGCCGGGACGCGACAAACCTCATGCGCCACGCCGATGTCGCGATGTACCTGGCGAAGGAGTCAGGCGGTGGCGTACGTACCTACGACCCCGCAGAAGACCATTCTACGCTGCGCCGTCTCACGCTTGCTACAGAACTGCGCCGGGCGATAGAGCGCGAGCGCCTCGACGTCTGGTACCAGCCAGTCGTCCAGCTCGGGACGGGGGAGGTCCTTTCCTTCGAGGCGCTGTTGCGCTGGAGCCACGACCAATTTGGCCCAGTCTCCCCAGTCGAGTTCATACCTGTCGCAGAAAGCGCCGGGCTCATTGACCCGCTCACCTGGTGGGTGCTCGACCGGGCATTGGAACAGGTCAAGACCTGGCGGTCACTGGTGCCCCGCTTAAGCGTCGCGGTGAACCTTTCGGCTCGGAGCTTGTCCACCAACACGCTCGCCGAACGCGTGGCCCGCGCGCTCCAACGTGCCGACGTGCCTCCCTCGGCCTTGACCCTGGAGCTCACAGAGTCCTGCATGATCTACGACCCGGCGACGTCCTCCAAAGCGATGAGGACTCTCGAAGAGCTGGGTGTCCACTTGTCGATCGACGACTACGGCACAGGCTTTTCCTCCCTCAGCCGGCTGAAGAACCTCCCCTTCAACGACCTGAAGATCGACCGCTCCTTCGTCAAGGAAATGATCACCGACAATGGGGACGAGGCAATCGTGCGGTCGACGATCGAGCTCGCGCGAAGCCTCGGCCGCACCGTGACGGCTGAAGGCGTCGAGGACGAGGCGACGCTTCAGCGACTGGCGAGCCTTGGTTGCCACGCAGCGCAAGGCTTTTACCTCGCGAGGCCGTTGCCCGTTATCGAGTGCGAGAGCTGGCTCAACACGTTCGTGCGCTGGCCAAGCACTGTTGCTGAGGTCACTGCAGCGTCAGTGGAGGGGAACGGGGGGCCGAGGGGCCTCCTCCTCGATCGTGACAGGGACGTGGCTCACAAGCCCTTCAATGGTTCGGGCGCTTCGGGCCAGCCGCGCAACATCGGCCCGCGAGAGTAGAGGTCCTCCTCGGGCCTGGAAGCCAAAAGGGGCCTTGCGGCGCTCCGGTGAACCGATCAGGCCGTGGGTAGTTCTTCCTGCAGGCTCATCGAGAGCTCGCTCCCGCTTACGCTACGTGAAGGCCCATACCCCGAAGGGCGGTTGGCGTGACGCATAACCCTGCTGACAACGGTGCTGAAATGCGAGAAGAGCTAGCCCCGCCGGCCCTGAACAGCTTGAGCAGCGAGGTTCGTTCCCAGTTATCCCGGCTCGAGCGCCTCTTGTGGCAAGACGCCGCCGAGGTCGACATCTCTGACGCCATCCCTCGCGCTCACCTGGAAGCGCTCGCTGCAGCGGGCTTCTATGGCATCTTCGCTCCCCTCGAGGCGGGCGGCCTGGGGCTCGACTACCTCCAGATGTGCGCGATCGTCGAGGAACTGGCGTCGGCTTGCGTGGCCACGACCTTTCTCTGGGCGCAGCATTTCCGCCTGCTTGGTGCCATGGTCGACCCAAGGGGGCCAGCCGTCTGGCAGGAGCGCCTAAAGGCACCTGTGATCGCTGGCGCGGTGAAGGGGGGAGTGGCGCTGACCGGGCTGCTGCCAGGGCCGCCCCGGCTCGTGGCTTCGCAGCACGGAGACGGGTGGACGCTTTCGGGCGAGGCGCCCTGGGTGAGCGGCTGGGGGACCATCGATGTCGTTGTCGTGGCTGCCCGAGCCCCCGACGATACCGTTGTTTGTCTCCTCGTCGACGCGGCCCCTCAGCAAGGGCTCAGCGTTCTGCCGGCAAAGTTGTCAGCGCTCAACGGGACACGTACGGTCGGGCTCAGCTTCGATGGCGTGTACGTAGATGGCGAGCGTCTCATGAGCCGAGAGACATACCAAGGCGCGCGGCAGCAGTCGGAGAGGTTGCGGCTAAATGGTTCGTTCGCATTGGGCCTCGCCAGGCGCTGCTGCGAGCTTCTCGGCCCAACGGCCCTCGACAAAGAGCTCCTCGGTTGCAGGGAGCGCTTGGACAGTTCCCAAGACGCAACAATAGGGGAGGCTCGAGCCGCAGCATGCGAGCTCGCTGTCAGGTCGGCGCACGCCCTGGCTGTCAGCCGGGGCAGTAGCTCGGCCTTGTCCGGGGATGTAGCCGAACGCCTGAGCCGGGAGGCGGCGCTCTTGCTTGTCTTCGGGAGCCGGCCCTCGATCAAAGACGGGCTCCTCAGGCGCTTCAATGCGCGGGGCAAGGGGGGCTGAGCCCCGGCCCTGGCTTGGCGGCCGGCTCAACGTGCGGGCAGCCGGTAACCCTTGCAGCGCTTGCACCACCAGCGATAGTTGAGGGCACCCTTGCAGCGTGGGCATCGGTAGACGCCAATGCCAGCCACGACGAAATGCCCGAGCCAAAGCAGCAGGCCAACCCACCGGAACCATCGTCCACGCCGCATAGAAATCTCCGTCTTGACCGAACCCTCGTCAGCCTATGGGGGAATGATACGGACAACCGAGACGCCCGCCTTTTGTCACTGTGACATTATTCATCCCCTTCGGCCAAGCGCCCACAGGAATAGTCCACTTCCTCCCGGCTCTCGCCATGTGACGGCAAAGAATAAGGCCTCGCTCAACCCTCCAGAGGGATGGGCCTGCCAACGAGGCGCGTAATCCCGATACCGTCACTGGCCCCTGAGAGAATTGTTGCCGTGGATAGGGCATTGCTTACCGCCGCGGCCTTCGGCGTTGCCGTCGCGCTCCTCTTGGTCATCAAGGCTCGGATGGACCTGCGCATTTACAAGCAGCGCTACCGCTGGACCGACGAGGACATCCAAGATGCCCGCCGCGACGCTGTGAGCCGAAGCCGCTCGACAGTGAGCGGCAAAGTGCAAGAGCACCTCGCACCGCTGTTCCCGGAGTTCTGCGCCGAGTTCAACGCGCGTGACGCCCGCTTTCTTGGGTCGCCGGTCGATTTCGTTATCTTCGACGGGCTGGATGCTGGCGGCGTAACGAGCATCGTCTTCCTCGAGGTCAAGACCGGTCGGTCGACGCTGTCCCTCCGAGAGCGCCAGGTGCGAGACGCAGTTGACCTCGGCAAGGTCGAATGGCGCGAGCTTCGTCTCGGGGGCCTCCTCATCCCAAGCGACCCCCTCCAGCCTGGGGGTTAGTCGAGCTGTCTGCCCGGGCCTCTCGAGGAAACTGGCGTCAGCCGGGCTATTCGAACACGCGTTCAATACGGGGAGGTGACGCGGGACGCGCGAACACTACGGTTCGCCCCGATCGCAAAGTGGGACCCCGACGTCAGGCGCCGGCCGGGAAGGGGAGGGGGGATGTGCCGGCAGCTCTGTGTCGCCGTGCGCCCGGGCACCCAGCCCGCCGCTCCAGTAACTTGACATAACGGACATTATCGGCGCTGGGGTAGGCCCTCCAGTTGCCGTGGCACGGGGCGTTGGGCTTCAGCTGGCGCCACGTGGCCACGCGTGGCCACGCTGAGTGAGGGCGACACGGCCTCGGCCGATGCGGCAAGTCGTCGTCAGCGACGCATTGTCCGTCGCTCTGTAACCAACGCGCTCAGTCGGCCCCGACGGACGACAAGTGCCGTAACTGATATTTCGGTGATGCCCAAGGGGTCTTGGTTGCGTCGCAGACATTTCTGCTCAGCGGGTCCCGAGGCCGGTGCGACCGTCGATGAGTTCTCGTGCCAGGTCAAGATGACCGGCGTGGCGTGCCGTCTCTTCGATCATGTGGAGCAGGACGTCCCGGGCGGTCTGAAGCTCCTCGGCGTAGGCGGACGGCACTTTGCCTGACGGCCTTGCCATGAGGGCGCTGCGGCCAAGCATCTCATCGGAGATCGCACACTGTGACTTATAGAAATCGAGGACCTCGCCCAGCGGATGCTCAGTGACGAACGGGTCGTGGTCTTCCCGTAGCTCTTGCCAGGGAGGTGGTGCAGCCCGGCCGGTGAGCACGCGCTGGAACCAGAACCGCTCGGCCCACGCGAGGTGTTCGATGATGCCGATCGGTTTCCAACCACTCGGGACGACAACCCGGCGGGCACCGTCGTCATCGAGACCATCGATGATCGCAAGGACGCTCCGGCGCTGGCCTTGCAGGAAGTTCATGAGGCTCGTGCGCTCGGCCTGCCAGATGGGATTTCCCGCCAGATCCTGATAGGGAGGGGTCAGCTCGAGCCATCGGCTCCGCCAGTGGCTCGGCTCCTGGCCGGCGAGGTAGGAGGCGAGGTTTTCGACATGAGCCTGCCAGCCGGCGCCGCGGGCGGCGAGGTCCTCAGGCGAGAGGCCCCGTTGCTCGAGCACAAGGACGGTCCGTCCGCCCTCGGCCGAGAGCCAGGCCTCGATCACGGTCTCGTCTTCTTCACCGGGGCTCATCGTCACCAGTAGCCGTTGTGGGGGCTCGCATACGTCTACCCGCCCCCGTCCTTCCCAGGTGCTGGTAAATCGCGCCCGGAACTCACCACCGGCACGAAGGTCGCCCTCCACCTCGCCGAGCCAGCGCGCCAGGCGTTGAGGGTCGGTCAAAGCCGACCAGAGGTCGTCGATGTCGGTGCCGAAAACGTCTTCCATACGCACGATGCCTCGACCATCGGCAGAGCGAACGCTCCCCACGATGCGCACTCCTGCCTGTGGGCTGGTGGTCATGTCTTCCTTCCTCGTTCACGCTTTCCTCGGGCGACTTCGGTGTGCAACGCGTCGAGCCGTTGTTCCCATAAGCCGCGGTACCGGGCCAACCATTCATCGACCTCGGCGAACGGCTCGGGCCGCAGGCTGTAGATCCGGCGCTGCGCCTCGTGACGGGCCTCGACGAGCCCTGCCTCTCGCAACACTCGAAGATGCCGTGATACCCCTGGTCGAGCGATCGGCAAGAGCGCGGCCAGCTCCCCGGCCGTTGCAGGGCCCTTCCGGAGCGTCTCGAGCATGGTCCGCCGGCTCCCGTCGGCGAGAGCCTGGAGCACCGCGTCCACCTCATCAACGTAGCTAGTCGGTTACGTAACTGTCAAGGTACTTACCCTGTTGACGTCTCGAAGCAGGCGGTCCTTCGCCACAGCCTTTGGCTCGGTCTCAAAGACTCCCTATCGATCCTGGCGGCCGAATGGCAGCTCTGGTCGATGGTCGGCCTCGTGCTGCTCGCTGTCGCCCTCACGGTCCACGACGCCAGGCGCCTGGCACGCTCGGGGATCACCGACGTCGACCGTGTGGACGGCTGCAGTTTCGAGGAGTACCTCGGATTGCTGTTCCGCCGTCTCGGTTATAGCGCCGAGGTGACACAGTACTCGGGCGACTACGGCGCCGACCTGGTCGTCAGCCGCGATGGGGTACGCCATGTCGTGCAGGCGAAACGCTCCAGGCGCCCCGTGGGCCCCCGGGCGGTCCAAGAGGTGGTGGCCGCCCGGCCCCGCTACCGCTGCCAAGGAGCGGTGGTAGTGACCAATAGCACGTTCACCTCGGCCGCACGCCGGCTCGCCGCAGAGAATGGGGTCAAGCTGTGGGACCGCCGGGACTTGGTGGACAAGATCCTGGTGCTGCGCCGCCAAGAGCGCCGTGGCCGACGCCGAACCCATTTGTAGCTGACGCCCCAGGCCAGGGGACCTTCGTCGGTGGGGCTCGGGGCACAGTCGCCGCTGGCAGCTCCGCCGCTATCAACAGCCCACCCCGCCTCCGCCTTGGGGACCGGGCCAAAGCTCATGTAGCCGTAGCCTTTGAGCACGGCGGGGTATTTGGTCGCCCCTGTGAGCCACTGAGGGTACCAGCCAGATTTGCCAGCACCGGTCACCCATACCACGTAGGCGTCTACCTCAGGCGGCAGTTCAACGAACACGTAGCCCGTGCCTCGCAACCACCGCCGTCGACTTTCAGAGCCTCATTGTCGGACCAAGACGAGAGCGGCAGGCAGTGTTCCCCCCCCGACGGAGATTTCGGGAATGGTGCAAACCCATGCCCTCAGCGGCCCTGCTCGCGCTCGAAATTGGCGGAGACCGCGGCAGCGGCATCACCGAGAACGCCAAGCGCCTTGTCGAGCTCATGATCGGCGATGTTGAGCGGGGGGCAGAGCGTGACCACGTCGCCACCACCCACTTTGAAACTAAGCCCTTGTTCCAAGCAGGCGTAGAGCAAGCAGTCGGCCAGTTCTGTTGCGGGCAAGCCGGCGAACGGTTTGACCTCGACACCCCAGTACATGCCGAGGCCGCGCACCGAGCCAAGGAGCGGGTTGCGGTCAGAGAGGTCTTGCAAGTGCCCAAGCGTCGACGAGCCGACCTCTCTCGCCCTCTGCACGAGGCCTTCCTCTTCGATCACCTCCAAGGTGGCGAGGGCCGCGGCTGCCCCGAGCGGGCTCTTTTCGTGGGTGTAGTGCCCGAGGGCGCCCCCGGCGGCGACATCCAGCTCCAGCCGGCATATCGTCGCCGCGAGCGGCATGATTCCGCCCCCCAGGCCTTTCCCGACCACCAGGATGTCGGGGACGACGTCGAAATGTTCGCACACGAACATCGAGCCAGTACGCCCGAGGCAGCTCGGGACCTCGTCGAAGATGAGCAACGTCCCGTGCTTGTCACAGCTTTCCCTGACCTTCGGCCAGAACCCGGGTGGCGGTACGTCGACCGTCGTCCACCGCACGGGCTCGGCCACGAGCGCGGCAATATCGCCTTCTACCTCGAGCACGTAGTCGATGTAGTCGGCAAGCCTCTCGTGCGCGTGCCCGTCGTCGCCAAAAAACCGCTTTGCGAGGCGCAACGGTGGGACGTGCTCGGTGCCAGGTAGCAGCGGCCCCAGGTCGTTTCGAAACAACGCCTCGCCACCGATCGAGATCGTGTCCAGGTTGGCGCCATGAAAGGACTCCCACATGGAGATCGTCTTGTGCCGCCTCGTCGCGGTACGGGCCAGTTTCAATGCCATCCCCATGGCAGCCGCGCCGCTTGGGGCGAAGAGCACCTTGCCGAGCTGGCCGGGCGCAAGCTCTGTCAAGCGGCGGGCAAGCTCTATCACCTTCGCGTTGGTGAACCGGCGTGGGCAGAACGGTAAGGAGTCGAGCTCGGTCTTTACGGCAGCGACAACCTTCGGGTGGCCCCAACCAACCTGGTGAGCGCTGTTACCGTGAAAATCGAGGATCTCGCGCCCTTCGAGGTCGACCAGGGTAGCGCCCCTCGCGCCACTGAGGACGTCCAAGCACGGGGTCGACAGCGACTGGCGCAGGAAATAACGCTCGTCCTCTTCGAGCGCTGCCCTTGTCATGCCAGAAAGGCCGGCCGTCCACGCCTCCCGGCCTGCCGTCATATTTACATCGCCCTCGCTCAAGTGCCGCTCCACGGGCCGAAACGCTAATCAATGAGACCGCCTGCGAGCGAAGAAGGCCGCGCTTAGCAATATCGTCACAGTGATGTAACCGTGCTCCCCGCCGCGTCCCCGCGGTGCACCGGGTGCTTGAGGTAGCTTTTGCGAGGCGTGCGCGAACAGCGATTGGTCTTTGGCGAAGAGGCGGAGCTTTACGACAGAGCCCGCCCCACTTACCCCGGCCAACTGCTCGATTACGTGGTCGCTCTTGCCGGGGTGCCAGCCCGTGCTCTGGACATAGGTTGCGGGACCGGTAAGGCGACGGTCCTGCTCGCCGCTCGCGGGGTAAGCGGCATAGCGCTTGATGCCCACCCGGCCATGGCCGAGCTGGCGAGGCGGAACCTCGCGCCGTACCGAGATTGGGTCGTCGAAGTGGGCGACTTTGAGAGATGGCGCCCTCCCCCAGGTCCCCGCCCCTTCGACTTAACCTGCAGTGCTCAGGCCTGGCATTGGCTCGACCCGAGCGTCCGCTTCCATAAAGTTCACGACCTGCTGCGAGAGGGCGGCTGGTTGGCGCTTTGGTGGAACGGTTCTTCCAGTACCGGTCCCGTAGCGGAAGAAATCGACGAGATATACGCCGAGCTCGTCCCCGAAATAACGCACAAGTCCGGCAGTACAAATCGCGACCTGGACCTCGAACAGGTCCCGTCTGACCTGACCTTTCGCGGCCCACTTCGCAAAGACTTCAAGTGGGCCAAGGACTATTCCGCCGAGCAGTGGGTTGCATTATTGCGCACTCAGTCGGACCATATGCTTTTGGCGACCGAGCTGCTCTGCGAACTGACGGCTCGCGTGCGCTCATGCATTGAAAGTCACGGTGGTTATTACCACCAGGACTACGTCTGCCGCCTTGCTACTTATCAAAAAGGAGCACCGGACGCTGAACATTACACGCCCATGCGGCCCGTCGGCCTCTGAGGCAAATTTATGGCCCGCTGGATGATCAGCATGAGGCACGCCTAACACCGCTTAGAAGTTCACCGTAAACGCCCTGGCGCTCAGCTGGGCGAGTGGACGAAAGTCACGTGCTGGCACTGCAAACGGGCCCTCAGCGTGATTGTCTTTGATATCCGCGCAATGTATAATTTGGTCGTGTAGCCGCATAAGGAGGCACTGCAATGATGAGCAGTTGCCCGGTTTGTTCGGAGAGGTTCCAAAGCGGCAATGACGTGCGCTGGCACCTGAGCCACGAGCACCACCGCCTCGCTGACGAGGCTCTCAAGTTCGAAGTCGAAAGAGCGCTATCGGTGCGGCTCGACTGGCACGTCTTCAAGGAATTCGCGTCAGCGAGCTGTAAGGGCTCGGTGAGCATCGTCCTCCCCACGACCCCCGTCGTGCACCGAGGGCACATGGTCGGCATCGACGAGAGTTGGCTCCACTACCTGAGCGGCAAAGCGGACCGGCTGATGACCAAGGTGCTGCGCCCAGACGACCTGGCGGTTATGTCCTGGCGCCTGAGCACTTCGATTGCCGCCGTCGCTCGTGGCCCGTACGACAAGGGCCTCGCGATCCTCGTCAACCCGGAAAAGATTGGCATTTTCCGTTTGTCCGTAGCCCCACGAGCTCGGGTGACGGTCGGGACCGAGTTCACGGTGCGGGACCTCCTCGAGTCGCTGCAACACTCACCGCCATATCGCGTGCTTGTCATCGGCGGTTGCCAACCGCGCCTCTTGGAAGGCTGGGGCGCTCACCTAGAGGAGGTTGCGCCCCTTGGTACCCTGTCGAGCGAAGATCTTGCCCGCCGCTGCCTGCACCATGACGTGACTCGCGGCGAGCCTCCTCCGGGGGTAACCGGGGCCATCCCAGGTACGCACGAGCTCTACCTGCGCGAGGAAAGAGAAACCTTGGAGCACTGGCTCTGGAGCGCACGGCGCCAGCGGGCGCTTGTGCAGGAGGCCGATGTTGCCCTTTCTGAACGGTCAGTCCCTGGTTCTCAACGGCCGCTGGTCGTGGTTGGCCCAGCGCGTCTTTTGGCCGCCTGGCGCGATTACACCTCGTGCAGTTCGCCCGTAGTAGGGGTCGTCCGCACTCATCGCGTTGAAGCCACCCACCAAGTGATCGGGCAGATGACAGCGCCGTTGGTCTCATCCTGGCACGAAGCTGCTCGGGCTGTCGAGGTCGCATGTCTTGAACACGCGGACCGGCACGGGCTTATCAAGTGGGGCTTGAGCGCCGCTTGGAGCGCCTTGGCGACCGGGCGCGCGTCGGAGCTATGGGTAGGCCACCATTTCGGCTTCGCGCCCTTGGACAGCGAAGCCGGGGTCATACTCCTCGATCGGCAGTTTGGTCCCGAGTGCCACCTGGATGACCCAGTAGAGGACGTCATCAGGAAGGCCTTGGCGGCTGGCGCTCGCGTCCATTTGCTCGAGGAGCCCATTTCCAATCATGCTGAAGCGATTGGAGTGCAGCTGGCGCCCTCCGCGCAGCGAGCCGTGCCCAAGGAGCAGCGGCGCACCCTGCCCGTCTAGGCCCGCAGGACAAGTCCCGAAAGGCGGGCTGGCAACCTCCGAACTACCATCACGGCTGTGAGCCAGACCAGTAGTGGTGACGAAGACGGCGTTGAAGAGGACAGTGGGAGTTGGTTCGGAGTGCGTTGTGTCTTCGACTACGACCATAACCGGCCGGGGGGCCCTCGAGACCTCTCCCCTGGTGACCATGCCTATGAGGAGCGGGTTACCTTGTGGTTCGCCGGCTCAGCGGACGAAGCCATCGAGCTCGCCGAGAAAGACGCCGACGATTACGCAGCTTCCACGGGTTGCGAGTACACCGGGCTTGCGCAGTCCTACTGGTTAGAGGGCGAGCCTGGCCATGGTGAGGTCGCCTTTTCTCTCGTCCGCAAGAGCAACCTGGGGCCCGATTCGTACATAGATAGCTTCTTCGACACCGGCTCAGAGTACGAAGAGGCCCCCGAGAGCTAGAGCCCACAGGCGCGCCTGCTTGAACGGAGAGCCTCTCCCCCGTCGCCAATCGCCGCCACCGCTCACACAGATGGCCTCTGGTCAGCGGGTTAAGGTGGTCCGATGGCCCGGGCGGTGATCTTAGGCGGCACCGGAGCGATTGGCTGGGCGACGGCTCGCCGCCTGCTTAGCGAGGGTTGGCAAGTCCTCGTTACTGGCAGGGACGTGTCCCACGTACCGCCCCGGCTCAAAGCCCTCGGCGCACAGTTCGAACTGGCCGACCGAGACGACGCCCGTGCGGTTCCTGCGCTGCTCGGCGGTGGCGCAGACCTATTAGTCGACTGCACCTGCTACACGGCTGCCCACGCGACCAAGGTGATCCCCTGGCTCGGGCACGTAACTTCGGCCGTCATGATCTCCGGCAAGGCGGTCTACGTCGATGACATGGGGCGTCACGTAAACTCCGAGGCTCCTCCCCATTTCGCGGTGCCCATCAGGGAAAACCAGCCAACTTTGCGCCCAAATGGCGCCGACTTTAACTCCCGAGAAGGCTATGGCCCGAACAAAGTGGCGGCCGAGGAAGTCCTCTTGGACAGTGGGCTGCCGGTGACGGTGCTGCGCCCTTCTAAGGTCCATGGCGCCTGCGCCCGCGTGCCACGAGAGTGGGTATTTCTCAAGCGGGTAATTGACAGGCGCCCAGTTGTGTTCTTGGCACGCGAGGGCCGAGGCGCGGACCACCCCTCCGCCGCGCTGAACATCGCCGCGCTGATAAGTCTTGTCGCCAAAAAGCCTGGGCGGCGCATAATGAACATCGCAGACCCTGATTGCCCCAACGGCCGCTCCATTGCTCGGTGCGTTGCCGCGCATTTCGGCCATTCATGGAAGGAGGTCCTTCTTGATGAGAACGATCACGGCGCCCTTGGGGCTCATCCCTGGGACTTCTGGCCTCCGATAGTCTTGGACACGACAGCGGCTACGGACCTTGGGTACCAACCAGTAGGGACCTATGAGGCGACGATCCCTGACGAGCTCGACTGGATAGCGCCGCGAGGGCGCACAGACCAAGCTCTCAACCTCCCTCAGGTGCTTGGCAGCCATTATTTCCAATCGTTCTTTGATTACGCCGCCGAGGGTCGCTACCTCGCTGAGCACGGCTGGCAATGACCCACGAACAACTGGCCAGCGGGAGCGATTGTCCCAGGCAACGCCGCGGCGGGACATGCGTTCAACGACTGAGACGGCACTAAGGGTACGGGTTGCCCGCGGCCCTGGGCCTTCTCAAATCGACGGGGCCGACAGGAGAACAGTTCAACCCCCGCCGGGCCCCGGCCGATACAACCATCACGCACACGGCAAGGCGGCAGGTATGAGCAAGTTCATGGTGGGTCGCCAACCGATCTTCGACGGCAGCCTGAGCGTCCAGGGCTACGAGCTGCTCTTTGCGGATTCGCGTTATTCCCGGCCGTCAGCCGACGCGATGACTGCGGACCTTGTCGTCCACGCTGGCCTCGACATCGGGTTGTGCAACCTCGTAGGGAACAAGCCGGTCTTTATAGACGCCACCCGTCCCTATCTCGTAGGCGAGCTCGAAGTCCCCTTTGCAGCCGGGGAGACCGTCCTCAACATCCCCGAGGACGTGCCTCGCGATGAAGAAGTCCTTGCAGGCTGCCGGCGGCTGGTGAGCAGCGGCTACAGGTTGGCGGCCGAGGGCCACTCGACGGCTGAGGAAGACCCACTGTACGAACTGCTATCCATGCTGAAGCTGGATGTCTTCGGCGCTTCAGCTGACGAGCTTCGGGACTGGGCACACCGGACCGCTCAGCCCCTCAAGCTGGTGGCCAAGGGCGTCGAGCACCATGACCAGTTCCGGGACTGCAAGAAGGCCGGTTTCCACCTTTTCCAGGGCTATGTCCTCTCCAGCCCCGAGGTGATCGAGGGCCGCTCGATCAGCCCTAACAAGGCGACCTGCCTGCGCATACTCGAGCAGTTATGCGACCGGACGACCTCAGCTGAGGACATTGCCGAGATCGTCAAAACGGACGCAGGCCTCAGCTACCGGTTCCTGCGTCTCGCTGGCGCGGGCGCTGGCGGCGGCTTTTACAGGCAGATCAGTTCCGTACGTGAGGGAGTAGTGCTCGTTGGGGAACGGCGGCTCCGGGACTGGGTCTCCCTGATGCTCCTTGCCGACCTCCACTCGGGCTCGGACGAACAGCTGAACATCGCCATGACCAGGGCTCGGATGGCTGAACTGATCTGCCAAAAGATCGACCCCAAGCTCTCGGAGCAAGCTTTCACCGCCGGCCTCATTTCCTCGTTGGACCTTCTCCTTGGCTGTTCGCTCTTCGATGTCGTGCGCGGCCTGGCGTTGAGCGCTCAACTGGAAGATGCCGTCCTTGGTCACAAAGGCTTGCTCGGCGCCATCCTGAGCGATGTCATCGCTTGGGAAGTGGGCGGGATGGGCTCCCTGCGTTCGGGCCTCGGGATGCTGACCATCGCCGAGTCCTATGTCGAGGCACTTGCCTGGTCGACGGCCGTCTGCGGCTCTTTCGAAAGCTGCGCATAACGTCCTAAGGCAACCTTCTAGCTGCAGCCACCGAGCCGCAGCCACGTGGCGCGCTCTGCTCCGGGCGGCGGCCCAAAGCCCTCAACGCGAGCCCACGCCTCTCGGCTCGCCCGTATAACCCGGCCCATGAAAACGGGCAAGTGACGTTTTCTTCGTCTCAGCCACTGATGAGCAAGCCAGCCGCTCAACACTGACGCTCAGGAGCCGACACACAGACATGAGAACCAATGGGAGCCATCAGGGCCTCTTCGGCACCGGGCACTAGTCGCGTCGCGCGCCACGTGACGGCACGACCCGCGCCAGGTCAGCGACGGCGGCGGCCTGCCGCGTCGGGCGCGCGCGCGGTCGCGCTCGTCGCACCTGCACCTGTCGTGCTCGTAGTGATGAGAGCACTTTCGGGCTCGGAGAGCATTGGCCTCGTGCCTTCCGGCATCGTCTTGGGCGCGGCCGTCGTGCTGGTCGTGGCAGCCGCCTTGGCCTGCTTTGACGGCACCCGAGGGGGTTCGCCCGGAGAAGCACAGCAGGCAGGAGGTCAGTCCCCGGCCCTGCTGTCGCCCTGGCACCTGGCCCCGGCAGACCCCGGGCTGGTGAGCGTGGAGCGGTGGCTCGTCAACTGGCCTGGTGTGGCCGGAGTGGCGACAGTCGCGTGGTGTGGCGCACGCGCAGGGGCAGCCGGGCTCCTCGTCGACCTCGGCTGGGACTTCGCCGGATGGCCGCACCGCGCTTGGGCCCTTGGAGGCGCAGTTGGGTGCCTGGCCGCTCTACAGCTGCCCCCCATAGCCCGGCGAGCCGTCCACTTGTCGTACTGGGCGGTCGGATTAGCGGGCACCGCTATCACGGTGAGCGGCTTGGTGGCGGTGGCAGAGGGCCGGCTCCGGCTGAAGCTCGTACCTTCCGGCCAGCTCTGGCCCCCCTCCTGGGCCCAGGGTGCACCGTTGGGGACCGCTGCGGCTGACGTTGCAACGCTCTCCTTGCTGGCAGTCGCGCTGCTCGCCATCAGGCCGGCTATGCCTGGCTCGGACCGGGGCGCTCGGCAGGCAGCGACCGCTATGACCGTAGTACCCATCTGCTGTTGGGCTCTCGCAGTCCCGCTCCTTGTCCGCGCTGGCACCGCCGGCACGGGGCGGGCCACGGTCTCGGGAGGCCCGGGCTCTCTCGCCCAGTCGCTGCAAGGTCTCCTAGC
>Ga0335074_10006639_pt1 | contig 16052 bp, 10 predicted proteins | sample Lox_Sample_23_FD_206715 | JGI IMG/M metagenome (GOLD analysis project Ga0335074, IMG submission 206715) | Soil microbial communities from Loxahatchee National Wildlife Refuge, Florida, United States - Lox_Sample_2.3 | ecosystem: Environmental > Terrestrial > Soil > Wetlands | place: USA... | reverse complement strand
CGCGGTGCTGCCCGCGCTCGCAAGGCAGCCCAACTTCGAGCTGCGCCCGCTGTGCAACGTGCTGCGCGTCAATCGGGATTCCACCGGCAAGAAGGCCACCGGCGTCACCTACATCGACGCCCGCGGTAACGAGGTCGAGCAGCCGGCCGACATCGTCATCCTGGGCGCCTATTGCTTCAGCAACGTGCGGCTGCTGCTGCTGTCGGGCATCGGCACCCCCTACGACCCGCTTACCGGCAAAGGGGTGGTCGGCCGCAACTATTCCTACCAGCAGGGCGGCTCGGTGCAGGTGTTCTTTGACGATCGCGAATTCAATCCGTTTATCGGCGGCGGCCAGGTCAACACCTCGATCGACGAATTCAACGGCGACCTGATCGACCGTGGCCCGCTCGGCTTTATCGGCGGCGCCTATATCAACACCGCGTCGAGCGGCGCGACCCCGATCAAGGGCAAGCGCGTGCCGCCCGGCACGCCACGCTGGGGCGGCGAATGGAAGAAAGCCGTCGCCCAGTACTACCGCCGAAACATGTCGGTCACCATTCACGCATCGTGCCTCAGCTATCGGCACAACTATCTCGATCTCGACCCGACCTACAAAGACGCCTACGGCCTGCCGCTCTTGCGCATGACGTTCGACTGGAACGACAACGATCTGCGGATGATGAAATACATGACCGAGCGCAGCACCGAGATCGGCCGGGCGCTCAACGGCTCGCGCCTGGGTGGCACGAACAAGGGTACGCACTTCGGCATCACCGGATACCAGAGCACGCACAATGTCGGCGGCGCGGTGATGGGCAGCGATCCGTCAACCAGCGTGGTCAACAAATACCTGCAGTCGTGGGACGCCTCGAACCTGTTCGTGGTCGGCGGCAGCGCGTTCCCGCAGAACCCCGCGAACGGCCCCACCGAGACGATTGGCATGCTGGCCTGTTGGGCGGCCGATGCGATCAAGGATTATGTGCGTAAGCCGGGTTCATTGGTCTGAACAGCGACGCGAAACCCCGCGTTGCGAAGCCGACTTTCTGCCGCGGCACATTCGGTGTTGCCTGCGGCGCATTCGCCGACCTGTCGCTGACCTCGCCGACTTTGTCGGCCTGGGAGCAGAGCCGGCACGCATGGGTCGCGTTCGGCCACCCGATCGAGGGATTTCAGCAAGCGGTCGTCAGAGCCCCGGCAGATCGAGGCGCGCCCGAGTAGCTTTCGCATCCTGGAACAGCGGGAATTATCCCTGCCTCTCGCGTGTTGATTGACGGCCAAGGAAGGAAATTGCCGCCCCCGATGTCGCAACTTGTCGGATTTGACAACCCCGCCACCGCCGGCGGCGCGATCATGGGGCGGCGGCTCCGGGTCAGCGCATATCTCGCCTGGCGCATCCTGACCGACGAGAAAGGGCGCACGGCGCTGGCGTTTGCCGGGGTGCTGATCGCGATCCTCCTGGTGTTTATCGAGCTCGGCTTTTTCATCGCCGTGCCGCAAGGCGGGATGCTGGTTTACGACCACATGCGGTTCGATCTGCTGCTCGCCTCCAGCGATTACCAGTTCCAGGCGCAGCCGTGGCAGTTCCCGCGTGCGCGGCTCGCCGAGGCGGCCTCCGTCGCGGGCGTGACCAAGGTGACACCGATCTATTTCGCCGCCGGCTCGTGGCAGGACCCGAGCGGCGGCGATCTGCTCGACGTGTTCCTGATCGGCTGCGACCCGAACGCGCACCCGTTCCGCGACGGCGACATCGAACGGCAGCAGGACATGCTGGCGCAGAGGGACACGATGCTGGTCGACGACCAGACGCGGCCGATCTTCGGGCCGCTGACCGCCGGGCGCGAAATCGATATCGACGGGCACCGCATGACAATCGGCGGAAGCTACCGGCTCGGCACCGGGTTTCTCGGGATCGGCGTCGCGCTGATGGACGAGGCGAATTTCTTCCGTGTCACGCATCGCCGCGACGACCCGGTAAATCTCGGGCTGATCACGCTGGCGCCCGGCGCCGACATCGCCGCCGTCCAGGCGGCGCTGAGCAACAAGCTGCCCGACGACGTGCAGCTCTTCAACCGGAAGGAACTGACCCGGCACGAAGACGCCTACTGGACGACACGCACCTCGGTCGGGCTGATTTTCGGCTCGGGCCTCGTGGTGTCGCTGATCGTCGGGCTGATGGTGCTCTATCAGACGCTGGCGACGCAGATCACCCGGCACCTCCCCGAATTCGCCACCATGAAAGCCATCGGCTACGGCGATGCCAGCCTCGCGGCCGTGGTGCTGATCGAAGCGGGGATCATCGTCATCGCCGCCTTCATCCCCGCCGCGATCGGGGCGATGGCGGTCTATGCGCTGATCCGCAGCGAGACCCTGCTGCCGTTGGCGCTGAGCCCCGGCAGCATGGCGATCGTGCTTTTCGGCGTGCTGATCATGGCGGCGGGATCGGCCTTCCTGTCGCTCGGCAATCTGCGCCGCGCCGACCCGGCGGAGATTTTCTGAGCATGACGGCGCTGACCCTGCCGCGGCGAGGGCTGGCGCGCCTCAGGCCGGCGCGCGTCCCGCTCGCGTGGCGCAATCTGGTGGCCGACAAGTGGCGGCTCGCACGGGCAAGCGCAGGAATCGCCTTCGCCGTGCTGCTGATGCTGGTGCAGCTCGGCTTCGAGCAATCGTTCTTCACCGCCTCGCTCGCCGCGGTCGAGCAGCTCAATGGCGACCTGGTCGTGCAAAATGCCTCGAAATACCGTTTCGGAACGCGCAACCCCTTTGCACCAAAGGACTTCGAGACGATCAAGACGGTGGCGGGGATCGCCACCGCGGCGCCGCTCTATGCCGACTGGGTGGATTTCTTCTGGACCAGCCCGGTCGACAACAAGCCGCATCTCGTGCGGGTCTTCGCGGTCGACCCGGACGCCCCGGCGGTATTCTCCATCCCTGGCATCGCCGACCAGCAGACCCGGCTCAAGACAGACGACAGCGTGCTGATCGATAGCGAATCGCGGCGTTTCCTCGGCATGAACCGCAATGTGACCGAAGCGAAGCTCAACGGCGTGAGTGTGCATGTCGCCGGCAAGTTCAGCCTCGGCCCCGATTTCATGAGCGACGGCACGGTGGTGATGAGCGACCGGACCTTCGCCTATTTCTTCCGCACCACGCCGGCGGCGATGCCGATCGAGGCGGCGGTGATCCGGCTGCAGCCGAATCAAAACGCGGCGGAGGTGCAAAAGCGTCTGACCGCCGCGCTGCCGGGAACGCTGAAGGTGTTCACAAAGGCCGAGCTGGTGCAGTTCGAAAGCAATTTCCAGGCAAAGCTGTCGTCGGCCGCGCCGATCTTTTGGCTCGGCGCGCTGGTCGGCTTTGTCGTGGGCACGCTGATCTCGTATCAGATCATGTACACCGAGCTGTCCGACCGGATGCCGCAATACGCGACATTGAAGGGTATCGGCTACGAAAACGGCTACCTGGCGGGAAGCGTCCTGCGGCAGTCGTTGCTGACCGGCATTGCCGGTTATGTGCCGGCGTGGCTGCTCTGCCTCGCGGTCTACCGGGTCGTCGGCCACATCGCGCTGTTGCCGCTGCACATGACTTGGCGAGTGACGCTCTTAAGCCTCGCGCTTACTCTCGGCATGTGCCTGCTTGCCGGCATGATCGCGCTGCGGCGGGTGATCGCCGCCGACCCCGCGGAGATTTTCTGATGAGTCTGCCTGTCCCGCCCCCAACCCCGGCGATCCGCATCGACGGTCTCGATTTCGCCTATGGGCAGGGACCGGCGCGCTACAAGGTGCTGTTCGACGTCGCGCTCGACATACCGCCGGGGCAACTTGCAGTGCTGACCGGGCCGTCGGGGTCGGGCAAGACGACGCTGCTGACGCTGATCGGCGGGTTGCGTTCGCTGCAGAAAGGACGGATCGAGGTGCTCGGGCGCGACCTGTCGGGGCTGTCGGCGCGCGAGCTGGTGCCGGTGCGGCGCGACATCGGCTTCATCTTCCAGATGCACAATTTGTTCGACTCGCTGACCGCAAGCGAGAATGTGCGCATGGCGCTGGAGCTGGGCAGCGGCTCGCGCGACGAAAACCGCCACGCGGCGCATGAAATGCTGAAGGAGCTCGGGCTCGGCAACCGGGTCGGCGCGAAGCCGCGCATGCTCTCGGGCGGGCAGCGCCAGCGCGTGGCGATCGCGCGTGCGCTCGCCAACCGGCCGAGGCTCATCCTCGCGGACGAGCCGACGGCAGCGCTTGACAAGGAGTCGACGCGCAAGGTCGTGACCTTGTTCAAGCGGATGACGGTCGAGACCGGCGCCGCGGTGCTGATGGTCACGCACGACCACCGCATCATCGAGCTCGCCGACCGGCTCATCCATATGGTCGACGGCCGCATCGCCTCGGATGTGATGCTCGACAACGAATCGCGCCTCGGCGAGTTCTTGAAGAGCGTCGAGCCGTTCAGCGCGCTCAACCTGGCCGACCTGACGCGCATCGCCGAGACCGCGACGTTGCGTCATTTCGAGCCGGGCGAGGTCATCATCCGCGCGGGCGACGCGGGCGACGAACTGTTCCTCATCTCGGAAGGCGAGGTCGAGGTGATGCGCGACGACCACGAGGTCGCGCGGCTCGGCCCCGCCGAATTCTTTGGCGAGGTGTCGGTGATCTCCGGTGAGCCGCGCAACGCGACCGTTATCGCCACCGAGCCGGTCGACGCCTATGTCGTCGAAAAGGACGAACTCGACGCAGCGATGCAGCACAGCACCCGCTTCCGCCAGCAGCTGCGGCGGTTTTTCAACCGGCGGCGGTAAACAGCCTTCTCTATTGTCATTCCGGACAACGCGGAGCGCGCTGGACCCGGAACCCATGAACACCAACGGCGACAGGCTTGCTTGGTCGCCTGTCGCCAACGGTGAGGCCCATGTTCATGGGTCTCGGGCTCGCCGCGATGCGGCGCCCCGGGATGACGACTAAAGCAGTACCGCTGTCCCTCGGAACCACTTGGCGCGGAAGATGAATGCGCCGACAATCGTGCCGAGTTAGCGGGTGGCAGCGATGAACGACAGCGGACCTTCCTCTGCCGGACCGTGGATCGGGCAATCGGTCAAGCGGCGCGAGGACCGGCGCCTGTTGACCGGGCAGGGCCAGTTTGTCGCCGATCTCGTGCTGCCGCGGATGCTGCACGCGGTGCTGGTGCGCAGCTCGCTCGCCCATGCGCGCATCCGCGCGGTCGACCTCGCGCGCGCCGCCGCGGCGCCGGGGGTGGTCTACGCGATGAACGGGGCCGATCTGCTGCAGCTGCTGCCGCCGATCCCGGAAGGCCAGATCTCGCTGCCGCCGAAATGGACGACGCAGATCCAGCACAAATTCCTCAACCCGCAGGAGCCGCTGCTGGCGCACGACAAGGCGCGGCATGTCGGCGAGGCGCTGGCGATCATCGTCGCCGAGACGCGGCACCAGGCCGAGGATGCGGCCGAGCTGGTCACGCTCGACCTCGAAGGGCTGCCGGCGGTCACCGACCCCGAGGCCGGGCTGAAACCGGGGAGTTCGATCGTCCACGAGCGGTTCGACACCAATTTGATCGGCGAGTTCACCGTCGGGCGTGGCGACGCAGCGAGCGCGATGGCGAAGGCGCCGCACCGCCTCAAGCGGCGCTTCTACCATCACCGCTACACCGCGATGCCGATGGAGACGCGCGGCGTGCTGGCCGCCTACGAGCCGCGCACCGATGCGATGACGATCTGGTCGTCGACCCAAGTGGTGCATTGGGTGCGGCGCGAGGCGGCGACCTTGCTCGGCATTCCGGAGGCGCGGGTGCGCTGCATCGCGCCCGATGTCGGCGGCGGGTTCGGCGGCAAAGGGCACGTCTACCCCGAGGACATGCTGGTGACGTTTCTGGCGCGCAAGCTCGGCCGGCCGGTCAAGTGGATCGAAGGGCGCAGCGAGCACCTGCAAAGCGCGACGCACTCGCGCGACCAGCTGCACGACATCGAGGTCGGGTTTGACGATGACGGGCGCATCCTGGCGCTCCGCGACGACTACATCGTCGATTGCGGTGCGTGGAACCCGATCGGCTCGGCGGTCGCCTACAATACCGCGGTGCACCTGACGGGACCGTACAAGATCGAGAACTATCAGGCGCGTGGCCGTGTCGCCGTTAGCACCAAGGTGCCGAACGCGCCCTATCGCGGCGCCGGACGCCCGGAAGCCTGTTTCGCGATGGAGCGGACGATCGACCTCGTCGCCCGCACGCTGGGTCTCGAAGCCGCCGAGGTACGCCGCCGCAACATGATCGCCGCGGCCGAGATGCCCTACGCGGTCGGCATGCCCTATCGCGACGGCGAGCCGATCGTGTACGACAGCGGCAATTATCCGGCGGCGCTGGAAAAGGCGCTTGATGCCGTCGGCGGGGTCGAAGCCTTTCGCGCGCGGCAGGCGGCGGCGCGACGGGACGGAAGGCATCTCGGCCTCGGCATCGGCTTCTATATCGAGGGCACCGGGGTCGGGCCGTTCGAGAGCGCCTTTGTCCGCGTCGATCCGAGCGGCAAGATTTTCATCTCGGGTGGCGCGGCGCCGCAGGGCCAGGGGATGGAGACGATCTTCGCGCAAATCACCGCCGATCTGTGGAAGGTGAAGCCGGACGATGTGGTCGTCTCGCTCGCCGACACCGCATCGATCGCGATCGGCTTTGGCACGATGGCGAGCCGCAGCACGGTGACCCTGTCGGGCGCGCTGCACCACGCCAGCGAGCGGCTGCGCGACAAGGTGTTCGCGATCGCCGCCAATATCCTCGAATGCGCGCCGGCCGATCTCGAATTGCGCGACGGCGGGGTCGGGGTGGTCGGCGTGCCGGGCGCGACCTTAAGCCTTTCGAGCATCGCCCGCGCCGCGATCCCCGGCTGGACCAACGAACGGCCGCCCGGTATCGATGCCGGGCTCGAAGAGACGTATTACTGGCAGCCGCCGACCGTCACCTGGAGCTATGCGGTGCATGTCGCGGTGGTCGAGGTCGATGCCGAGACCGGCCGGGTGCGGGTCGACGACTACGCGGTGGCGCACGATTGCGGCAATGTCGTCAATCCGATGCTGGTAGAAGGCCAGATCCACGGCGGCGCGGTGCAGGGCCTCGGCGGCATCCTCTGCGAGGCCATCGCCTACGATGCCAACGGTCAGCTGCTCTCCGGCTCGTTGATGGATTACGCGATGCCCATCGCGACCGACGTGCCAAACATCAAGATCGCCCATCTGCATTCGCCTTCGCCGTTGAACCCGCTCGGGGTCAAGGGGGTCGGCGAAGGCGGCGCGGTGGCGCCGCCGGCCGCGGTCGCCAACGCGGTGTGCGACGCGCTGGGCGAGATGGGGCTGGAAATCAACGCGACGCCGGTGCGGCCGGAGGAGATCGCCAAACTGGCGCGCGGCTTGCGGATGGCCGCGGCATGAGCGCCGCCGCCACTATCCCGGGCGACGTCCCGGCAACCCCCGGCGTCTTCCACGAGACCGCGTCGGGGCGCAGCCTTTTGGGCGTCGTCGATCTGCGCGTCTACGGCCGGCGCTCGAACGCGCAAGGCGCGGCGCGCGCGGCGGCGCATCTCGCCTGCATGGCGGCGACGGGCGCGCTGGTGTGGCTGGCGCTGCCCTATTGGCCGCTGCTGGTTCCGGCGATGCTGCTGCACGGCCTGACCTTGGTGACGATGTTCGCGCCGATGCATGAATGCACGCACCGCACCGCGTTTGCCGCAGCGGCGGCGAATGCGGCGGTTGGCTGGATCGCCGGGCTGTTGAGCTTCTACAACTCGACCTATTACCGCTATTACCATTCCTGGCATCACCGCTACACTCAGGACCCGGCGCGCGATCCCGAGCTGATGTTTCCGCGCACCAGCAGCCGGGCGCGGTATCTGTTGGAGATCAGCACGCTCGGGTTCTGGTACCGCCGGGTGGTCGATTACGCGATCCTGGCGGCGGGCATGGCGCGGCTGCCGTTTCTGCCCGAGCGCGCGCGGCGGACGGTGGCGCTCTCGGTGTCGATCCAGATTCTGGTCTATCTCACGGCCGGGGCGGCGGTTGTGGTGGGCTTCACGGCACCGCTCTATTTCTTCTTTCTGCCGTCGCTCTTGGCAATGCCCTTCATGCGGGCCTATCTGATTGCCGAGCACACGCTGTGCTGCCGCGACCAGAATTTCCTCAGCAACACGCGCACCACGCTGACCATTTTCGCGGTGCGGCTCCTCATGTGGAACATGCCGTTCCACGCCGAGCACCACCTGTTTCCGTCGGTGCCGTTCCACCGCCTGCCGGCGCTGCACGAGGCGATCGGCGACCGCTTCGCCCATGTCGCGCCGGGCTACGTCGCGGTGAACCGCGCGGTGTGGCGGTCGCTGACATAAGGCTCGGCCCGGTCTATCCGCATAACACCCCTCCCGACCTCCCCCATCAAGGAGGAGGAGTGCATTAGGGAAGCTGCGGAAAAAACCCTCCCCCTGGATGGCGAGGGTTTGGGTGGGGGTGGCCTCAGCCCAGCACCTCGTAATGCGCGGCTGTGGGGGTCATCGCCGCACCGTTGATCGGCACCATGTCCTGCGGGCAGGCGGAAAACGCGACGATGCAATCTATTTCGGCGCGCAGGGTCACATAGCTGCCCGGCGTGCTGACCGGCGGCAGCACGTCGATCCGGTTACCGTCGATCACCGGGATGTTCATGAAGAGGTTGAGCGGTGACGGCGTCTCGGGCGGCGTGAGGCCCAACGCGCCGAGCGCCGCCGCGAGATTGTCGGTGCAATTGTCGTGGTGACCGACCGCGCCCAGAAGCTCATAGCGCCAGCGGTCGCAGGCGGCGACCAGCGTATCGTGGATGCCGCCCGAATTGTCTTCGGTGAGAGTGAGGATCGGCCGGCGATGATTGGTGACGAGCGGGTCGCCAACAAGCGGGATGATCCGGCCGATGAAGATGCGGGTGTGCTCCATCGACATGAACTCGCGCGGGTCGCCAGCGCGGAACGCCCAGGTATCGACAACCTGCTGACCGAAGGTGTTGATGACCTTGACGCTTTGGCCGACGGCGAGCCGTGCCGCGACGCCGCGCCGCGCCGGTATTTCGATCATTCCGCGTGCCCCCTCGTTGGTACCGCGACCCACGCCGATCGTATGCCGGAGCGCGGATAATTTTGAGTTTTGATTAAGCTTGTTTCGTTAACCTCGCCCTATGCCGAGGAATTTCGTCTCGACAGCTGTCGCGAAACTGGGCCGTCACCCAGGAAACCGCCGCGTCTATATCATCGGCATCCTGTGCGTCGCGATCACGATCGCGGCGGCTTGCCTGTCGATCGGGCTCTTGCGCCGCGACCAGATCAATCAGCAGCAGAGCGACGCCGAGAAACTGTCGATCGTGCTCGCGGCGCAGGCGGCGCGCTCGATCCAGGCGGTCGATCTTGTCGTCCAGGAAACCCGCTCCATGGTGTTGCGCTCCGGAGTCACGACCCCCGACGAGCTTCGCCAGACGATGGGGACGCAGGACTTCCACAATTTTCTGGTCGGCCGGCTGCGCAGCCTGCCCCAGGCCAATTCGCTGGCGCTGCTCGACGACACCGGCACGATCGTCAATTTCTCGCATACCTGGCCGATCCCGGCGATCCACGCCGCCGACCGCGACTTCTTCACGTATCTGCGGGACCATGACGATCCCAACCCGGTGATCGGCATGCCGGTCGTGGACCGCTTCACCCAGGCCTGGGTCATCATGATCGCGCGGCGCATCGACGGACCACATGGCGAGTTCCTCGGCGTCGCCTGCGGCGTCGTCGAAGCGCGCTATTTCGAGGATTTCTACAAGGAGGTCCGCGCCGGCCAATCGGCGTCGGCGTCGCTGTTCCGCTCGGATGGCATGCTGCTGGCGCGCTATCCGCGGCTCGAGAGCGCGATCGGACGCAGGCTGTCGCACGATTCCGGCTGGTACGCCATGCTGGCGACGGGCGGCGGCTCGTATATCACGCCGGGCTATTTCGACCAGGTCGAGCGTATCGTCGCGGTGCACCCGGTCTCGGATTATCCGCTCGCCGTGTCGGTCGGGATCGACGATGCCGCCGCACTCGCACCTTGGCGACGGCAGACGCTGATCATCGCCATCGGTACGCTGGGCGCGGTGGCCGGGTTCATCTTCCTGTTCGGGGCGCTGGCGGTGCAGTTCCACCGTGTCGAAGAGCGCTCCACTGATCTCGAACGAAGCGAGAGCCGGTTCCGCGACTTCGCGCTGACCTCGTCGGACTGGTTCTGGGAAACCGACGAGAACCACCGCTTCACGTATATCTCGGAGGGCATCCGCCAATTCGGCCAGGAACCGGCGAGCCGCATCGGCAAAAGCCGCATCGAGTTGGCGGTCGATCTCGACAGCGACGCCGAGAAGTGGCGCGCCCACGCCGCCGAACTCCAGCGGCACGAGCCGTTCCGCAATTTCGTCTATACCCGCAAGGTCGGCGACGAGCCGGAAAACACGGTAGCGATCAGCGGCAATCCGGTTTTCGATGCGGCCGGCCGGTTTATCGGCTATCGCGGCACCGCGCGCGACATCACGGGGCAGGTCCAGGCGGAGCACAGCCTGCGCATCGCCAAGGAAGCGGCCGAAGCGGCCAACGTCGCCAAGTCGCAATTCCTCGCCAATATGAGCCACGAACTGCGCACGCCGCTCAATGCGATCATCGGTTTCTCGGAGGCGATGGAGCTCGGCATGGTGGGCGAGCTGCAGCCGCGGCAGGCGGAATACGCCTCGCTGATCCACCAGAGCGGCGAGCATCTCCACGCCGTCATCAATGACATTCTCGACTTGGCGAAGGTCGATGCCGGCAAGCTCGATCTGCACGAGGAAACCGCCATCGACCCGCGCGAGGTGGTCGACGGCTGCGTGACGCTGATGAAGAGCCACGCGGCCGCCGGTTCGATCGCGCTGTCGGTCGAGGCCGAAGACCGGCTGCCGCTGCTGCGCGCGGATGCCATGCGGCTGAAGCAGATCTTGCTGAACCTTGTCTCGAACGCGGTCAAATTCACCCTGGCCGGCGGTTCGGTGGTGGTCTCGGTGGGGCGAAGCGCCGATGGCGGGATCATGTTCACGGTACGCGATACCGGCCCCGGCATGACGCCGCGCGAGATCAAAACCGCGCTCGAACCGTTCGGCCAGGTCGATGCCGGCCACGCCAGACGCTACGAAGGCACCGGGCTCGGCCTGCCACTGGCGCAGCGCCTCACCGAACTGCACGACGGCTCGCTGATTGTCGACAGCCTCAAGGGGGCCGGCACCACGGTGACGGTGATCCTGCCGCCAGAGCGCGTGGTGGCGACGGCGTCCGTCGCCGCCGCCGACTAGGGTCGTTTTTCGCGGATTAGGCCCAGCGCGCGACCTCGTCGAGTGCGAGGCGCGGCGGACGCGGGTGCAGCGCGGCGCGATCGCCATAGCCGATATTCATCAAGAAGTTCGATTTGCAGCGCCCGTCGGGGAAGAACTCGGCGTCGACCGCGGCGTTGTTGAAACCCGACATCGGGCCACAATCGAGCCCCAACGCGCGCAGCGCCAGGATGAAATAGGCGCCCTGCAGCGACGAATTGCGGAACGCGGTCTCGGTCGCCAGCGCCTCGTTGCTGGTGAACCAGCCGCGCGCGTCGGTGTGCGGGAAAAGCCGCGGCAGGTGGTCGTAAAACTGCGTATCGTAGGCGACGATGGCGGTCACCGGCGCGGTGCGCACCTTTTCCGAGTTGCCCGACGACACGCAGCGCAGCAAGCGTTCCTTGCCCGCCGTGCTCTTCACCAGCACCAGCCGCATCGGCTCGCAATTGCCGCTGGTCGGTCCGAGCAGTGCCGTGGCCGCCGCGCGCTCGATCAGCGCGTCCGGCACTGCCCGCTCCTGCCAGCGGGAAAAGGTCCGCGCCTCGTGAAACAGCCGGCCGAGCGCCGTGTCGTCGATCTTCGTCATCGCCATCGTCCCTTGTTCCCGTCGATCAGGGCGCGCCCCAGCCGCCGCCGCCCGGCGTCTCGACGACGACGACCTCGCCTTCCGCCAGGGTGAGGCTTGCCTTACCCGCAACCTCCTCGACCGAGCCGTCATTGTGGACGACCGCATTGCGGCCGCGCTTGCCGTCGGCGCCGCCGTGCAGGCCGTAGGGCGCAAAGCGCCGCCGCTCGCATTGCAGCGACACGCGCGCCTCGCCGCCGACGGCGCGGATCGCGCGGACGAGCCCGTCGCCACCCCGGTTCCTGCCAGCGCCGGACGAACCCTCGCGCAGCTCGTAGCGCTCGACGCGCAGCGGGTAACTGATCTCCAGCGCCTCGATCGGCGTGTTCATGGTGTTGGTCATGTTGCACTGGATGCCGTCATCGCCCGGTCCCATCGGCCGACCGCCCTGGCCGCCGCCGATCGTCTCGATATAGCTGTAGGCGCGCCCCCCTGGAATATTGGCCCGCGGATCGCGGCCACCGACCGCGATCGTGTTCATCGTGCCCTGGCTCGCCGCCGGGATGCGGTCGGGCGCGAACTGGGCGAAGACCTTGAGGACGGTGTCGGCGATACGCTGCGTCGTCTCGGTGTTGCCGGCGCAGGTCGCCGCGGGCGGCTTGGAGGCGAGGAAGCTGCCCTCGGGGATTTTCAGCTCGACCGGACGGAAGGTGCCGGCGTTTACCGGGATTTCCGGGTCGGTCAGGATCTTCACCGCGAAGAACGAGCCGGAATAGGTCATCGGCGCGACGGCATTGATGTTGCCCTTGCGCTGGGGCGAGGAGCCGGCGAAATCGAGGGTGAGCTTGTCCGGCGCCACGGTGACTTGCAGCGCGATGCGCACCGGCTCCTCGTCGGTGCCGTCGTCGTCGAGAAAATCCTCGCCGGCATAGGTGCCGGGCGGCAGCTCGGCGAGGCGGCGGCGCATGCGCCGCTCGGCATAATCGAGGATCGCATCAAACCCGGCGCAGAGCAGGTCGGCGCCGTAGCGCGCGGCGAGCTCCTTCAAGCGCTGCTCGCCGACCCTGAGCGCAGCGAGCTGAGCGTTGAGGTCGCCCTTGCGCTCGTCGGCGGTGCGCACGTTGGCGAGGATGAGGCGCATCACATCGTCCTGCAGCTCGCCCCTGCGGTAGAGCCGGATCGCCGGGATGACGATGCCCTCCTGGTAGACCTCGCGGCTGTTGCCGGGCATCGAGCCCGGCTCCATGCCGCCGACATCGGCGTGGTGCGCGCGGGTCGCGACATAGCCGAGATGCCGCGTCTCGACGAAAACGGGCGCGACGAGGGTGATGTCGGGCAGGTGCGAGCCGCCGATAAACGGGTCGTTGACGATGACGACATCGCCGTCGTCGCAGCGCCCGGCGGCGGCGATTGTCGCGCTCACCGCGCGCAGCATCGACCCCAGATGCACCGGCACATGCTCGGCCTGGGCGACAAGCTGAGCCTCGGCATCGAAGATCGCGCAGGACGCGTCCATGCGCTCCTTGATGTTGGGCGAGAACGAGGTGCGCTTGAGCACGACGCCCATCTCGTCGGCGATCGATTCGAGCCCGTTACGCAACACTTCGAGAGTTATCGGATCGATGGTGTTCGGGAAGGACGCGTCGCGCCGGTCAGTCATTTGCCGTCCTCGCCGCCAGAGGTCCGCTGCGCGGCACCGTGCCGCCGGTGATGCCGCCGTCGATGACGAACTCGGCCCCGGTGATATAGCTCGATGCGTCGGAAGCGAGGAACAGCACCGTGTTGGCGATGTCCTGCGCCGTGCCGACCCGGCCGAGCGGCGCGCCGAGCCGGCCCATCTCGGCGATGTCGAGCGGCGCGTTGCGGCCGCTCGCCAGGTCCTTTTCCCAAATCGGCGTGTCGATAATGCCGGGATGTATCGAATTGACCCGCACCCCGTCGCCGCGCGCCGCGCATTCCATCGCGACCGCCTTGGAAAAGAGGCGAACGCCGCCCTTGGTCGCGCAATATCCGGCCAGTACCGGCGAGCCGCGCAAGCCGGCGATCGACGAGGTGACGACGATCGAGCCGCCGCCCGACCGGCGCATCAGCGGCAGGCAGTATTTGACCGAGAGAAACACGCCATCGAGGTTGACCGCGGTCTGCCGGCGCCACTCGGCGAGGCTCATGTCGACAATCGACGGCGCGCCGATGCCGATGCCGGCATTGGCGAACAGGATATCGAGCCGGCCATGGCGCCGGTCGATCTCGGCGGCGACGCTCTGCCAGTTCGCTTCGTCGGTGACGTCGAGCGGGAGGAATGCCGCCTCGCCGCCGGCGGACTCGATCGCCTTCACGACCTCGCCGCCGCGCGCCGCGTCGATGTCGGCGACGACGACCCGCGCGCCCTCGCGCGCCAGCGTTTGGCAACTGGCCGCCCCAATCCCGGAGGCGCCGCCCGTCACGACCGCAACCTTGCCGTCCACCTGGCCCATCGCTACCTCCTTATCCGACCTCCACGATGAGGCTGCCGAATTCGTCGATCCGCACCCGGTCGCCAGGATAAAGCACCGTGGTCGCCGAGATTTCCTCGACGATCGCCGGGCCGGCCAGCTCGTTGCCGGCGAGGAGCGCCTCGCGGCGCCAGACGCGGCACTCATGCCAATTGCCGCCGCTCGGGCCGGCGGCCTCGAAATAGACGCGACGCAGACCGGCCTGCGCGGCGGCGGGCGGGATGGCCGTACCCTGCTCGGGGCGCGGCAGCTCGGGCGTGTCGATGAGCCCGCGCGCGGTCACGGCGAGGCTGACGATCTCGACTGGCGCGGCCGGATCGGCATGCCCGAAGCGGCGGCGATGTTCGGCGTGGAACGCCGGCACCAGCGCGGCCCATTCGGCGTCGCCGAAACCGGCGAGCGGCACCTTCAGCTCGAATGACTGGCCGATATAGCGCATCTCGATGTGCGCCTCGACGCGCTGCCGCTCGGGAGGGATGCGGTCACCGGCAAGCGCCCGGCGCGCCTCTTCGAGCATCGGCGCGAAGGCGGCTTCGGCCGCGGCGGCGGACAGATCGGCGTGCGCGGCGAGCTTTGTTTGCGACAGGTCGTGGCGCAGATCGGCGACCAAGAGGCCGAGCGCGCAGAGAATGCCAGGGGTCGGCGGCACCAGCAGGCGCGGGATCGCCAGGTCGCGCGCCACCGGCGAGCCGTGCATCGGCCCGGCGCCGCCAAACGGCACCAGGGTCAAGCCGCGCGGATCGTGCCCGCGCTCGATCGACACGACGCGGATGCCGCGCCCCATGTTGGCGTTGGCGACGCGCAGGATGCCGGAAGCCGCGGTGACGAGGTCGAGGCCGAGCGGGCCGGCGATGTGTTCTTCGATGGCGCGCGAAGCGGCATCGGGGGCGAGCACGAGCTCGCCGCCGAGCCGCGTCTCGCCGCCAAACCGGCCGAGCACGAGATTGGCGTCGGTGACGGTCGGCAGCGTCCCGCCGCGGCCGTAGCAGGCCGGGCCGGGAATCGCCTCGGCGCTCTGCGGGCCGACGCGCAGCGCGCCGCCATCGTCGATCCAGGCGATCGAACCGCCACCCGCGCCGATCGCGTTGATGTCGATGACCGGGATGCGGATCGGGGTACGCTCGAGGCTCGCCTCGCGCGTCACCTGCGGCGCACTGCGGAGGATGAGGCTGATGTCGGTCGAGGTGCCGCCCATGTCCATCGTGATGATGTCGGGGAAGCCCGACAGCGCGGCAACATGGGCGCTGGCGACCACCCCGCCGGCGGGGCCTGACAGCACGGTATGCACCGGGCGCTCGCGCGCGGTCGCCACGGTCATGAGGCCGCCCGAGGCTTCCATGATCATGACCGGGACGCCGCCGGCGAGGCCGAGTCCCTTGGCCGGGTCGGCGAGAAGCCCGGTCAGCGACGCCAGGTAATGCTCCATGATCGGCATCAGAAAGGCGTTCAGCACGACCGTGCTGGTCCGCTCGTATTCGCGGAACTCGGCGAGGATGTCGGTCGAGGCGCAGACCGGGACGCCGGGCAGGGCGTCGACGAGGATCGCCTTGGCGCGGCGCTCATGCGCGGGGTTGGCGTAGGCGTGCAGAAAGCAGATCGCCACCGCCTCGATCCTGTCCTGCCTGAGACGGGCGGCGATGGCGCGCAACGTCTCGTCGTCGAGCGGG
>Ga0335074_10006638_pt1 | contig 16053 bp, 11 predicted proteins | sample Lox_Sample_23_FD_206715 | JGI IMG/M metagenome (GOLD analysis project Ga0335074, IMG submission 206715) | Soil microbial communities from Loxahatchee National Wildlife Refuge, Florida, United States - Lox_Sample_2.3 | ecosystem: Environmental > Terrestrial > Soil > Wetlands | place: USA... | reverse complement strand
GAGCGGTAGTTCCTGGTCAGCTCCACCGTGGCGGCGCCCGGGAAGTCGGCCGCGAACCGGCCGAAGATGCCCACGTCGGCGCCGCGGAAGCCGTAGATGGCCTGGTCCGGGTCGCCGATGGCGGTCAGCCCGGCGCCGTCGCCGGCGATCGCGCGGAGCAGGGCGTACTGCACGGCGTCCATGTCCTGGTACTCGTCCACGCTGACGAACGGCCACCGCGCCCGCAGCCCGGCCGCGACGGCCGGGTGCCCGGCCAGCAGCGCCGCCGCCATCTCGGCCAGCCCGTCGAAGTCCACCAGGCCGCGGGCGATCAGTTCCGCGCGCAGCGCCAGCCGGCCCTCCGCGTCCTCGGCCAGCTTGCGCGCGTCCCGCTCGGACCCGGTCAGCTCGGCCGCGACCCGCAGCCGGGCCGCCTCGTCCGCCACCCCGAACTCCGGCGGCAGCCCCGCCGCCGCGTGGTGCTCGCGCAGGATCCGCAGGGCCAGGCCGTGGAACGTGGTCACGGTCAGCTCATCGTCGGTGCCCGCGCCCAGCCCGGTCAGCCGGTCGCGCATCTCCTGCGCGGCCCGCCGGGTGAACGTGAGGGCCAGGCACTGCCGGGCGGGCCGGCCCTGCTCGGCGATCTGGTAGGCGATGCGGTGGGTCAGCGTCCGGGTCTTGCCGGTGCCCGGCCCGGCGATGATCAGCAGCGGGCCCGCGGCCGTCGCCGCGGCGCGCTGGTCCGGGTCCAGGCCCTGGAGTACCGATCCCGTGGCCGGAGCAGCCGTCGCAGCGTTGTCCCTGGGGGCTTCTGGTGCGTGCGCCGCCTGGGGTACCCCGGCCCGTTGGGCAGAAATATTCTTTCCTGTCCCGCGGGCGGGCAGGTCGGTCACGGGGAACAGCGCCGCGGTCCCGGCCAGTTCATCGGGCTGGAACAGGCGGATGGTGCCGTACTCCCCGTCGTAGCCGGCGTCCCTGACCACCTCGCCCCGCCGCAGCCGGCCGATGGCCTCGGCGAGCCGGGCCCCGCCGGCCCGGCGCAGGTCGTCGAGGGGGACCTCGCGCAGGATGCTCAGCTCAGGACCGAGCACGGCGACCAGCCGGCCCACCTCGCCGGTCACCTTCTTGCTCTTCGGCCCGGTGGCGAAGATCTCGCCCATGATCTCGGGCAGCTGGACCAGGCAGGTGAAGCCCGCCGCCCCCTCGGGCCGGAAGCCGAGCGGGCGGTCGGCCAGTTCCGCGACCCGGTGCAGGACGCCGACGGTCAGCGGCTTGCCGCACCCGGGACACCTGGCCGCCAGCGCGCGGGTCTGTTCGGGCTCGATGCGGACCCCGCACTTGCGGTGCCCGTCCAGGTGATACTTTCCCTCCTCGGGAAAGAACTCGATCGTGCCCGCCAGGCCCGGCCCGGTCCGCAGCGCCTCGGCCATCGCGAAGTAGTCCAGGTCGGTGCCGAACACCGTGGCCTCCCGGCCCAGCATCGGCGGGGAGTGCGCGTCGGAGTTGCTGACCAGCCGGTAGTCATCCAGCGATGAGCAGGTCCAGTTCATGGCCGGATCCGAGGACAGGCCGGTTTCCACGGCGAAGATGTGACCGGCCAGGTCGGCGTAGCAGTCCCGTACCGCGTCGAACCCGGACTTGGACCCGAGCACGGCGAACCACGGCGTCCAGACGTGCGCGGGCACCAGGTAGCAGCCCGGGCCGCCCTCCAGCGTGATCTCCAGCAGGTCACGGGAGTCGAGCCCGAGGATGGGCCGTCCGTCCGAGGCCAGGTTGCCGATCTTGGCCAGCGCCGCGGTGATGCGGTCCGCGGCCTCGAAGCTCGGCGCGTACAGCAGGTGGTGGACCTTCCGGGTCCGCTCGTCGCGGCGGTAGATCGTCGAGATTTCCACCGAGAGCATGAAGCGCACGGTCCCGGCGCAGCTGGCCGGGGTGTCGCGCTCGATCGTGTGTTCCAGGTCGGGCCGCACCCGGAACAGGCCGGGCTCGGCTTCGACCAGGGTGTCCTTCAGCTCCGCGGCCCAGGCCGGGTGGGTGAAGTCGCCGGTGCCGAGCACGGTAAGGCCCTTGCGCCGCGCCCACCAGGACAGGTGCTCGATATCGCAGTCCTTGCTGCACGCGCGCGAGAACCGCGAGTGGATATGCAGATCGGCGGTGAACATGTCGGTCCGATCCTGTCACGCCCCACTGTCAGCCGCCGGTCTTGTCCGCGAACGCGCATTCGTTCTTTACGTGCGAAGCGAATTCGCCCTCGCGGACCTCCAGCGTGACGCCGCGCCCTGCCGGCCGGCCGAGCCAGGACCGCGCCCTGCTGGCCGCCAGCTACCTGGGCGCGGCTCCCGACGGCGGAGGACCCCGCCGGTAACCAGTGGACTGGCAGTTTCACTACGTGGGCAACCCGGCCGGGCATCTTCACCTGGGCTGATGGCCGACTCATAATGAGGGGCACGCGGGTGGCCGCCGCAGCGCTCGCGCGAGGAGGCGGACCATGGCGATGCCGAGCGCAGACGTCGACGAGCTGGCCAAGTTCGGGTACAAGCAGGAACTGGACCGCTCGCTCGGGCTGTTCTCCTCGTTCGCCGCGGGGTTCAGCTACATCTCGATCATGACCGGGGTGTTCGAGCTGTTCTTCTTCGGCTACTTCTCGGGCGGCCCGGCGTTCATCTGGACCTGGCCCGCGGTGTTCGTCGGCCAGTTCCTGGTCGCGCTCTGCTTCGCGGAGATGGCCGGGCAGTTCCCGCTGGCCGGCTCGGTGTACCAGTGGTCCAAGCAGATCGCCAAGCCGTTCACCTCCTTCTTCGGCGGCTGGATCCTGACCGTGGGCTCGGTGGTCACGCTGGCCGCGGTGGCGGTCGCCTACCAGGTCGTCGCGCCGCAGATCTCCTCGGTGTTCGAGATCATCGGGACCAAGGCCGACATCGGCCAGGTGGCCACGCCGGGCGGCGCCAAGAACGCGCTGCTGCTGGCGGCGGCCCTGGTGGTGTTCACCACCATCATCAACATGGTCGGGGTCAAGACCATGGCCCGGATCAACAACTTCGGCGTCTTCACCGAACTGGTCGGCGTCACGCTGCTGATTATCCTGCTGGCCGCGCACATCCGGCGCGGGCCCGGCGTCATCTTCGACACGTTCGGCCTCGGCCGCGGCTACCCGCTGGGGTACTTCGGCGCGTTCCTGGTGGCGGGGCTGATGAGCGCGTACGTGATGTACGGGTTCGACACGGCCGGGTCGCTGGCCGAGGAGACCAATAACCCGAGGAAGAACGCCCCGCCCGCCATCCTGCGCGCGCTGGCCGCGGCCGGCCTGGCGGGCTTCCTGGTCATCTTGTTCGGCGAGATGTCCACGCCGGACATCCACGCCTCGCAGCTCGGCACCTCCGGGCTGCCGTACCTGGTCAAGGCGACGCTCGGCACCACGATCGGCGACTTGTTCCTGATCATCTCGCTCATCGCTATCACCGTGTGCAGCCTGGCCGTGCACGCCGGCGGGATCCGGATGATCTTCACCATGGGCCGCGACAACCGGCTGCCGTACGCGTCGGCCATCGCCAGGGTGCACGGCAAGTCCAAGACGCCGCTGGTGCCCTCGATCGTGATCGGCGTGATCACGATCCTGCTGCTGGTGCTGAACGTCGGCAACCAGCGCGCGTTCTTCGTGCTCACCTCGGTCGCGATCATCATGTTCTACATCGCCTACATGTGTGTCACCGGGCCGCTGCTGATCGCCCGGCTGCGCGGCAAGTGGCCGACCCCCGAGCACGGCCCGTACTTCAACATGGGCCGCTGGGGCCTGGTGGTGAACGTGCTGGCCGTCATCTTCCAGATCGGCGTCATGGTCAACCTGGCCTGGCCGCGCCCGGCGGTCTACGGCGCGGACCACTGGTACTTCCAGTGGGGCGCGTTCACCTTCACCGGGGTGCTCAGCCTCGTCGGCGTCGTCTACTACCTGGCCAAGCTGCGCGGCCGCCCGGCGGCGGTCCTGGCCGAGCACCGGGCCGGCCCCGTTCCGGCGGCGGTCGGCGTGGCCGAGTCCGTTCCCGGCGACCCCGCCGGATCCTGACCCGGCCGGTGGCTGAGTCCGGCCCCGATCCGGGGATCGCCGCCTTCCTGGGCTCCCGGCCGCCGTTCGACACGATAGGGGCCGAGGACCTGGCCCGGGTCGCGGCGGTGACCGAGGTCGAGGCCAGCCCGCGGGGGAAGACGATCTTCTCGCAGGGCGCCGGGCCGGTCGAGTACCTGTGGATGGTCCGGGACGGCTTGGTCGAGGTCGTCGACGACGGGCGGGTCCTGGACCTGCTGGGCCCGGGCGAGCTGTTCGGGCAGGCCTCGATGATGTCCGGGCTGCCGACTGGCTTCCAGACCCGGGCCGCCGAGGACACCGTGTGCTACCGCATCCCGGCGGACGTGGTGCGGCCGCTGCTGGCCCGCCCGGACGTGCTCGCCTTCGTGGCCCGGTCGGTCGTGTCCGGGCGCGGCCGGGCGCCGGCGCCCGCCGGGCCGGCCGAGCTGGGGCAGCGGCCGGTGGCCACACTGATCCGCACGCCGCCGCTGCTGTGCCCGGCCAGCGAGCCGATCCGCGCTGCGGCCCAGCGGATGACCGCGCAGGGCGCGACCGCGGTGCTGGTCCGGACCGGACAGGGGCTCGGCATCGTGACCGACCGGGACTTCCGCTCGCGGGTGGTCGCGGCGGGCGTCAGCCCCGACGGCCCGGTCTCGGCCATCATGACCGAGCCCGCCTATACCGTGACCGCCGACCGCCTGGCCGGTGAGGTCCTGCTGGACATGCTCGAGCGCAACATCCATCACGTGCCCGTGCTGTCCGCGGCCGGCCAGGTCCTGGGCGTGGTCGACGAGGGCGACCTGATGTCGGCGCAGGCCCGCCAGCCGTTCCTGCTGCGCCGGGCCATCGCCCGGGCGGCCAGCCCGGCCGAACTGGCCGCCGCGGCCACCGAGCTGGACCGGATGACCGTCGCCCTGCGCGACGCGCGGGTGGCGGCCGAGCAGGTGGCGGCGGTGCGTTCGGTCGTGGTGGACGCGCTGACCCGGCGGCTGGCCGAGCTGGCCGTGGCGGCGGCGGGCGATCCGCCGGCGCCGTTCACCTGGTTCGCGCTGGGCAGCCTGGCCCGGCGGGAGGCGGTACCATCCTCGGACGTCGACAGCGCGCTGGCCTGGCAGGACGGCGACGCTCCCGACGCGGTGGCGGCCGGGTACGTGACCGGGATGGCGCACGCGGTCGAGGACGGCCTGCGGGCGTGCGGGCTGCGGCCCGACCCGCACGGCGCCAGCGCGTCGAACCCCTTGTTCGCGCGGTCGCTGGCCTCCTGGCGGGCGGCCGCGCGCCGCCTGTGCCAGGACCCGACCCAGGAGAAGGCGCTGATCCTGGTCTCGGTGCTGACCGACAGCCGCCCGGTCTGGGACTCCGGCGGGCTCGGGGCCTCGGTCGCCGCCGGGCTGTGGGAGGCCCGGACCGAGCTGGATCAGGCCGACCTGCGGCGGCTGCTGGCCCAGTTCGCCCTGTCGTTCCGGCCGCCCACCGGGTTCCTGCGCGACTTCGTGGTCGAGCACTCCGGCGAGCGCCGGGGGCAGCTCGACCTCAAGCACGGCGGGCTGATCCCGATCGTGGACCTGGCCCGCTGGGCCGGGATGGGCGCGGGCGTGGCCGGCGCCTCGACCCGGGAGCGGCTGCGGGCGGCCCAGGCGGCCGGGACGCTGGAGGCCGCGGAGGCGAGCACCCTGATCGAGGCGTTCGACTTCATCTTCTCGCTGCGCCTGGATCACCAGGTGGAGCAGGTGCGCCGCGGCGCGGCGCCGGATGACTTCATCGACCCCAAGACGCTGAACCCGCTGGCCCGGTCCTACCTCCGGGAGGCGTTCCGGGCGGTGGCGTCGGTCCAGGCCGGCCTGTCGGCCGAGCTGTCGCTCGGGGTGCGCTGGGGCTAGGGCCCGCGAGCCGGTCCCGGGCCGCGGCGATCACGGCCTGGCCGAGGCTGATCCCGCCGTCGTTGCACGGGACGCGCGAGTGGGTCAGGACACGGAACCCGCACGCCTCCAGCCGGGCGATCGTGGCCCGCAGCAGCAGCATGTTCTGGAATACGCCGCCGGACAGGGCGACCGTGGCCAGGCCGTGACGCTCGCGCAGGTGCCGGCAGCCCGCATCGATCAGGGCGGCGACCCCGTGGTGGAAGCGAGCGGCGATGACGGGAGCGGGAAGCTGGTTCGTTAGGTCATCAATGACAGCGTGCAGGAGATCGGCGCCGCAGGCCTGGAACGGGCCCTCGCCGGTCTTGATGGCCGCCGGGTAGGCGGCAGAGTCGCCGGGATCGGCGAGTTGCTCGAGCTCCACGGCGGCCTGGCCCTCGTAGTTGATCGTGTCACGGACGCCGAGGATGGCGGCGGCGGCGTCGAACAGCCGGCCCGCGCTCGAGGTGAGCGGGGCGTTGACGCCCTTGACCGCCATGGCGGTGACCGCGGCCCACCGGTCCTGGTTGCGCCCGCGGACGCCAAGGCTGGCCGGGGCTCCGGGGCCGAGGTAGGCGGCGGCCATCCGCCACGGCTGCCGGATGGCGGCCGCCCCGCCCGGCATCGGCACCGGGGCCAGGTGCCCGCCCCGCTCGAAGCCGGCCAGGTCGGCGACCAGGAACTCACCACCCCAGATGGTGCCGTCGGTACCGTAGCCGGTGCCGTCGAAGGCCACGCCGATGACGGGGCCGTCTTCGCCGTTGTCGGCCAGGCAGGAGGCGATGTGCGCGTGGTGATGCTGAACTGGCCGCAGGTCCACCTCGTCCAGATCGACCGCGTACTTGGTGGACAGGTACTCCGGGTGCAGGTCGTGGGCCACGACCTGCGGGTCGATATCGAACAGCCGGCGGAAGTGCTCGATGCCCTCGGTGAACGAGCGCAGCGTCTCGGCGTTCTCCAGGTCGCCGATGTGGTGCGAGAGGAACGCACGGTGGTCCTTGGCCAGGCAGAACGTGTTCTTCAGCTCGGCGCCGCAGGCCAGGACGGGACGCGGGAACCCGGCGCGAACCGGGACCGGCTCGGGAACGTAGCCGCGGGACCGCCGGATCGGCATCGGCCGGCCGCGGAACGTCCGGGCCACCGAGTCGTCGGTCCTGATGTGGATGGCCCGATCGTGGACCAGGAACGCGTCGGCGATCGGGCCGAGCCGGGCCAGCGCGTCGTCGTCGTGGTAGGCGATCGGCTCGTCGGAGACGTTCCCGCTGGTCAGCACCATCGGACGGGCCAGGGCCCGGACGAGCAGGTGGTGCAGCGGGGTGTAGGGCAGCATGACCCCGAGGCAGCGGTTGCCGGGGGCGGTCGCGGCGGCGACGTTCGCGTCCGGGCGGCGGGGCAGCAGGACGATGGGCCGGGCGGGACCGCTCAGCAGGCTGGCGGCGGCCGGGTCGACCTCGGCGAGGTCCCGGGCCTGGGCCAGGTCGGCGGCCAGGACCGCGAACGGCTTGTCCTCGCGGCGCTTGCGGGCCCGCAGCGCGGCGACCGCGGCCGGGTGGCGGGCGTCGGCGGCCAGGTGGTAGCCGCCCAGGCCCTTGACGGCCAGGATCTGGCCGTCGCGGAGGAGTTCCGCGGCCTGGGCCAGCGGGTCGCCGGGCAGCGGGATCCCGGTGCCGTCTTTGAGCGTCAGCCTCGGACCGCAGGCCGGGCAGCAGGTGGGCTGGGCGTGAAAGCGGCGGTCGGCGGGGTCGTGGTATTCGGCCGCGCACGGCTGGCACATGGCGAACCGGGCCATGGTGGTGAACGGCCGGTCGTAGGGCACGTCCCGCACGATGGTGAACCGGGGCCCGCAGTTGGTGCAGTTGATGAACGGGTAACCGTAGCGCCGGTCGGCCGGGTCGGCCAGCTCGCGCAGGCAGTCATCGCAGGTCGCGGTGTCCGCGGAGATCAGGGCGCGGCGCGGGCCGGCCGGCCCGCTGGGGGCGATGGCGAAGGACGTCTCGCCGGTCGCGGCCACGGTGGTGGCGGTGACCCGCTCGATCCGGGCCAGCGGCGGCGGGTGGCGTTCGAGCTGGCGGAGGAACTCGGTGACTTTGGCCGACGGTCCTTCGACCTCGACGAACACGCCGTCGACGTCGTTGCCGACGAACCCGCCGAGGCCCAGGCCAGTGGCCAGCGTATAGACGAACGGGCGGAAGCCGACGCCCTGGACGATCCCCTCGACCCGGATCGCGGTGCGCACCGGCGGGGTCACTGGCGGTCTCCCAGGACGGCGGCGATGTGCTCGACCATCTCGGCCAGGATGGGCTGGGGCGTGGCGAAGTTGAGCCGGAAGGCACCCGGGCCGCCGTCGCCGAAGGCGGGGCCGTCGATGACCGTGACCTTGGCCCGCTCGGTGACCAGGGCACCGGGCGAGCCGGGCAGGTCCATCGCCGTGCAGTCGAGCCAGGCCAGGTACGTGCCGTCGGGCGGGCGGTAGCGCACCCGCGGCAGGTGGCGCTGGAGCAGGCGGGCCAGCAGGCGGCGGCTGTCGTCGAGGTAGGCGAGCACCTCGTCCAGCCAGGCTCCGCCGTGCCGGTACGCGGCGATGTTGGCCACCACGCCGGGGTTACTGGCCCCGTGGGCGGCGTAGAAGCCCATGTCCTCCCAGGTCTGCCGGTCCGGCTCGCTGGACAGGATCACCTGGGCGCACTTGAGGCCGGGCAGGTTCCAGGCCTTGGAGGCCGACGTGGCGGTCAGCGTGTGCGCCGCGGCGGTGGCCGAGGTGGCGGCGTAGGGGAGGTGCCGCTGCCCGGGATAGACCAGCGCGCCGTGGATCTCGTCGGCGAAGACCCGGCCGCCGTGCCGGTCGACCACGTCGGTCAGCCGGGCGATCTCTGCCGCGGTGAAGACCCGGCCGAGCGGGTTGCAGGGGTTGCAGAAGATGAGCAGGTGCCCCCCGGCCCGGAAGGCGGCCTCGATCGCGTCCAGGTCGAAGGTGAAGAAGCCGGCGTCGTCGCGCATCCGGACCTGGATGATCTCGCGGCCGAGAAAGCCCGGCACGGACAGGAACGGCATGTAGGCGGGCGTGGGCAAGATGACCGGCGAACCCGGGCGGGAGAAGTGCGTGATGGCGATCTCCAGGGCCTTGAGCACGTCCGGGACGGGATGGATCAGCGCGGGATCGACCTCCCAGCCGTACCGGCGGCGCTGGAACTCCGCGCAGGCACCGGCCAGCTGATCGGCCAGGACCGGGGACAGGTAGCCGAAGTTCGCGTCGGCCGACAGCGCGGCGAGCGCGTCCAGGATGGCCGGCGCGGCGCCGAAGTCCATCTCCGCCACCGCCGCGCCGAGCCCGTCCGGGCCCGGAGCGGTCCACTTGAAGCTGCCGCGGGCGCGGAGCATGGTCACGGTGGTGGCGTCGATGGCCTGCCGGAGTGTTCCTGCCACACCGTTATCCTCGCACCTGGCCAGGCCCGGCCCGCTGGGGCAAGCTAGGGTCATGCCGGAGGTTCTGGGTGCGCCGCGCGTCATCACCGGCTCGGAGACCGTCGCGGACGGAGCCGTGGTCGTCGGCGACGGCGTGCTGGAGTGGGTGGGTGCGGCCGGGACGCTGCCCGCGGAGTACGCGGCTGCGCCGCGGACGGACTATCCGGACGCGACGATCATGCCGGGGCTGATCGACAGCCACGTGCACCTGGGGTTCGACGGCGGCCCGGATCCGGTCGCGCGGATGCGCGCCGAGACCGACGAGCAGCAGCTGGTCCTGATGCTGCGTAGCGCGCGCGAGCTGCTCGGCGTGGGCGTGACCACCGCCCGCGACCTCGGCGGGCGGGGCTACCTGAACGTGGTCGTGCGAGACGCGATAGCGGCCGGGCTGGCCCGGGGCCCGCGGCTGGTGGTGGCGGCCAGCCCGATCACCGTCACCGGCGGGCACTGCTGGTTCATGGGCGGCGAGGCCGATAGTGAGGATGACCTGCGCCGCCTGGTCCGGACCCACCACAAGCACGGCGCTGACCTGATCAAGGTAATGGCCACCGGCGGGTTCATGACCGAAGGCTCGGCGCCGTGGTATGCGCAGTTCAGCACCGGGCAGCTGGCCGTGATCGTCGAGGAGGCCAGGCGCGTCGACAAGCCCGTCGCGGCGCACGCCCACGGCGTCGAGGGCATCGCGCGGGCGGTCGAGGCCGGGGTGACCACGATCGAGCACGGCTTCTTCGTGACCGAGACCGGCGAGCGGCGCTTCGACGAGCGCCTGGCCGCCCAGATGGCCGAGCGGGGAATCTACCTCTGCCCGACCATCAACGTAAACGCGCGCTACATCGCGGAGCGGACCGACCTCGTGCCAGGCGAGTACGTCATGGCCCTGCGCGAGGCGGGCGTGCGGATCATCGCGGGCACCGACGCGGGCATCGACAGCAACCCGCATCACCAGTACGTCGGCGGCCTGGAGTACCTGGTGCAGCTGGGCTTCCGGCCCGAGGAGGTGATCGCGATGGCCACCACCGGGGCCGCGGCCGCGCTCGGCGTCGGCGCGGTCACCGGCCGGCTGGCGCCGGGCTACCATGCGGACCTGATCGTGGTGGACGGCGACCCCCGGACCGACATCGCGGCCCTGGGCCGGCTGCGCCGGGTGATCGCCCGCGGCCGGGACTACGTGCCGGACAGCGGCCGGTTCGACGTCAGCGCGCCGGGTACCCCGTTCGCCGACCCCGGCCACCCGCTCAGCCTCCGGGTCCTCACCCTGACGGCCAGGCGGCAGGCCGTCCGGCGGACGTGAGCTTGATATGTCCGCCGGCCGGTCGTGCCGTCGGCTATCCGTGCACGCCCTGCACGAGCATGAACGCTCCCGCCCCGACGGCGATGACGATCAGCACGATCAGCAGGCGGAGCAGTTCCTTCCAGAAGATGGCGGCACCCACGGCGATCACGACGATCACGGCCCGGACGCTCTCGATGTCCTGGACTGATCCCTGGCTGGCTAGCATGTTCCCTCCCGACTGGGTGTAGCTGGAAGGCACACGCGGATGAGCCGCCCTTTGATTAGCCGCATTGCGGCGCCACGGGGCGGGCGTGTCAGGATGGCGGCATGGCGGATCCGCGTGCGGGGCAGCCGGCGGCTGCCGACGACCTGGTCGACGTGGCCAAGCTGGTCACCGCGTACTACTCGGTGCATCCCGATCCGGGGGAGGCGAGCCAGCGGGTGTCGTTCGGCACCTCCGGGCACCGGGGATCGGCGTTCACCGCGACGTTCAACGAGGACCACATCCTGGCTACCACCCAGGCCATCTGCGAGTACCGGGCCGGGCACGGGATCGACGGGCCGTTGTTCCTGGGCGCCGACACGCACGCGCTTTCCGAGCCGGCGCAGGTCAGCGCGCTGGAGGTGCTGGCCGCCCACGGCGTCCAGGTCCTGGTCGACGCCCGCGGCGGGTACACGCCGACGCCGTCGGTGTCCCGGGCCATCCTGGCCCACAACTCCGGCGGCCCCGGGCCGCGGGCCGACGGGATCGTGGTCACCCCCTCGCACAACCCGCCGCCGGACGGCGGGTTCAAGTACAACCCGCCGGACGGGGGGCCGGCCGGGACCGACATCACCATCCAGATCCAGGACCGGGCCAATGAGCTGCTGGCCGGCGGGCTGAAGGCGGTGCGCCGGGTGCCGTACGCCCGGGCCATGGCGGCCGACACCACCGGGCGGTACGACTTCCTGGCCGGCTACCTGTCGGCCCTGCCCCGGGTGGTAGACCTGCCCGCGATCCGGGCCGCGCGGGTGCGGATCGGCGCCGACCCGCTGGGCGGGGCCAGCGTGGCCTACTGGGGCGAGATCGCCAGCTACTACGACCTGGACCTGACCGTGGTCAACCCGGGCGTCGACCCGACGTTCCGGTTCATGACGCTGGACTGGGACGGCAAGATCCGGATGGACTGCTCGTCCCCGTACGCCATGGCCAGCCTGATCGCGCGCCAGCACGAGTTCACGATCGCCACCGGGAACGACACCGACGCCGACCGGCACGGAATCGTGACGCCCGACGGCGGGCTGATGAACCCCAACCACTACCTGGCCGTGGCCATCGACTACCTGTACCAGGCCCGGGACGGCTGGCCTGCTTCGGCGGCGGTGGGCAAGACCCTGGTCAGCTCGTCGATGATCGACCGGGTGACGCAAGGCCTGGGGCGGGAGCTGCTGGAGGTGCCGGTCGGGTTCAAGTGGTTCGTGCCGGGGCTGCTGGACGGGTCGGTGGCCTTCGGCGGCGAGGAGAGCGCCGGGGCGTCGTTCCTGCAGCGGGACGGCTCGGTGTGGACGACGGACAAGGACGGGGTCATCCTGGCCCTGCTCGCCGCCGAGATCACGGCCGTGACCGGGTACTCGCCGTCGGAGCGGTACCAGGACCTGACCGAGCGCTACGGGGATCCGGTCTACGCGCGGGTCGATACCGCGGCGACCCGGGAGCAGAAGGCCGCGCTGGCCCGGCTGTCGCCGTCGCAGGTCGCCGCCAGTGAGCTCGCGGGCGAGCCGATCGTGGCGGCGCTGACCACCGCGCCCGGCAACGGGGAGCCGATCGGCGGGCTCAAGGTGGTGGCCGCCTCGGGCTGGTTCGCGGCCCGCCCGTCGGGCACAGAGGACGTCTACAAGCTGTACGCCGAGTCGTTCAGGGGTCCTTCGCACCTGGCCGCCATCCAGGAGCAGGCGCGGGAGATCATCGCCGCGGCCATCGGGTTATCGCTTGGCGCGGCGCCAGATGACCGACTCCCAGGGGCGGAGCTTCAGGTCCGGCGGCGGCTGGAGCGGCCCGGTGCCGGGCAGGTTGGCCAGGACGACGGCCGCGTCGGCCCACTCGGGGTCCAGGGGCAGGGCGGCGGCCGTCACGTCGGCGGAGAAGTTGGCCGCGATCAGCAGCTCGGCGTCGGGGCCGCGGCGCAGGAAGGCCCAGATGGCGGGGTGGTCGGGCAGCAGCAGCTCGAAGTCGCCGTCGGTGACGACCGGGTCGGTGTGGCGGAGCTCGATGAGCTTGCGGTAGTGCTCGAACACCGAGCCGGGCTGGCCGGCCTGGGCGGCCGCATTGACCTCGGGGTAGTCCGGGTTGACCGCGATCCAGGGGGTGCCGGTGGTGAAGCCGGCATTGGCCGAGGCATCCCACTGCACCGGGGTGCGGGCCTGGTCACGGCTCATCGTGCCGATGGCCCGCAGCAGCGCGGCCAGGTCCACGTCGCCGCGCGCGGCGGCCTGCGCGTAGTAGTTGAGCGTCTCGATGTCGCGGAAGTCGCCGATAGCGGTCCACGGCGAGTTGACCATGCCCAGCTCATCGCCCTGGTACACGTACGGGGTGCCCTGGTGCAGGTGCAGCACGGTAGCCAGCGTCTTGGCCGAGGCCACCCGGTGTGCGCCGTCGTCACCGAACCGCGACACCGCACGGGGCTGGTCATGGTTGCCCCAGTACAGCGAGTTCCAGCCGCGCCCGGCCAGGCCCGCCTGCCAGGCGGCCAGCGACGCCTTCAGGTCGGGCAGGTGCAGCGGGCGCAGGTCGAACTTGGTGGTGCCGATGTCCAGCTGGACGTGCTCGAACTGGAACACCATGTCGAGCTCGCGGCGTTCGGGCGCGGTGAACAAGATGGCCTGACCGATGGTGACGCCCGGCATCTCGCCCACGGTGAGAATGTGCGCTTGCTCATTGCGCTCATCGCGGGTGGCGAAGACCTCGCGGTACATCTCCTGCAGGAACTCGTGGTTGCGGGGGCCGCAGGTGAAGTACTGATCGCCGGGCCCGTACGGCGACCCGGGCCGGGGCACGGTGTCCGGCAGGGACGTGTCCTTGCTGATCATGTTGATCACGTCCATCCGGAACCCGTCCACGCCCCGGTCCAGCCACCACCGCATCATGGCGTAGACGGCCTGGCGGACCTCGGGATTCTCCCAGTTCAGGTCGGGTTGCTTGGGGGAGAAGATGTGCAGGTAGTACTGGCCGGTGTGTTCGTCCCAGGTCCAGGTCGGGCCGGAGAAATGCGACTCCCAGTTGGTGGGCTCGGCGCCCGGGGTGCCCGGGGTGGTGCCGGGGCGGGGATCGCGCCACCAGTACCAGTCGCGCTTGGGGTTGTCGCGGCTGGACCGCGACTCGCCGAACCAGGGGTGTTCGTCCGAGGTGTGGTTCACCACCAGGTCCATGACCAGCCGCATGCCGCGGGCGTGCAGCTCGGCGATCAGCTCGTCCAGGTCGGCCAGCGTGCCGAACAGCGGGTCGATGTCGGTGTAGTCGCTGATGTCGTAGCCGTTGTCGTCCATCGGCGAGCGGTACACCGGGGACAGCCAGAGCACGTCCACGCCCAGCCGCTGCAGGTGGTCCAGGCGGGCCAGCACGCCGGGCAGGTCGCCGACGCCGTCCCCGTTCGAGTCGGCGAAGCTGCGCGGGTACACCTGGTAGACGACCCACGGCCGCCACTGGTCGTCCGGCACCGCGGCCTACAGGCCCATGTCGTCGAGCTCTTTGTGCAGGTCGGCCCGCGGATGGCCCCGGGTGACCTGGAGTTCCTTGGTGCCTGCCGGGCTTTGCTTGCCTGGGGGGCTTTGCGGGCCGGGCCTGGCCCGGTTCCGGCCGCTGCGCCGGGTGCTGCTGCGCCGGGTGCTGCTGCGCCGGGTGCGGAAGATCCAGCCGCAGGCCACCCCGCCGACCAGCCCGCCCAGGTGGCCGATCCAGCTCACCCCGGGGGTGCCGGGGATGGCCACGGTCAGGATGTAGGCGTAGGACAGCGCCATGACCACCGCGGCCAGGGCGTCGATCAGGTTCCGGTCGATCAGCCCGCGGGACAGGACGTAACCGAAGTAGCCGAAGATCAGGCCGCTGGCCCCGACGGTGAGCTGGTTGTTGCCCTGGAACAGCCACACGGCCAGGCCGCTGGTGATGGCCACGATCACCGTCACGCCGAGGAACTTGACCACGCCGCGGTAGGCGGCCAGCAGGCCGAAGACGAACAGCGGCCCGGAGTTCCCCTCGATGTGATCCCAGGAGAAGTGCAGGAACGGGGCGGTGAAGATGTCGCCCAGGTGTCCCAGGCTGCGCGGCAGGATCCCGTAGCTGCCATCGAGGGCGTAGTGGTCGGCCCAGTTCGCGACCTGGAGGATCCAGATCAGCGCGATGAACCCGACCATCAGGAAGAACGCCTTCCTGGCCTCGTCCACGTCGATCTCGGCCGCCCGGCGGCGCGGGCCTCGGGACCCGGCCTGTCCTGGGGAGGGAGCCGTTCCGGGGCTGGGACTCGTCATGCTCCCATTGTCCACTAGCTTTCCTGTGCTGGGACTGGACGGCGGATCCGGATCTGGCCGGCGCCGGCCGTGCGCGGCCTGACCGCTGAGCTGGGTGCATACCGGGATCATCCGGACGTACAGTTACCTCGATGGCATCATTACGCCCAGCTGACGGTCAGCCGGCGGCGGCGTGAATGGTTGCGGAGGTGGCGGTGGCCGCTGTGGTGTTCGGTCCGGATCGGGCGCATCATGGTGCCCGCCGGACCGCTCTGGTGCTCGGGGCGGGCGGGGTCCTCGGTGCGGCCTGGATGACCGGCGCCCTGGCCAGCCTGGCCGGCCGGCTGCCGTGCGCGGCCGCCGACGTCGACCTCATCGTCGGGACCAGCGCCGGCAGCGTAATGGCCGCCGCGCTGCGCTGCCGTGCGCCGTTCGAGGAGATGGTGGGGTGGCAGCGCGGCCAGGCCACGGGCCTGCTCCGCGAGTCCGCCGCCCTGGCCGCGCACGACGGGCCGCTGCCACCGCTGCCACGGTGGCGGTTCGGCTCGGTGCCACTGGCCTGGGCGGCGCTGGTCACGCCGCACCGGGTGCCGCCCTGGGTGGCCGCGAGCGCCTGGCTGCCACACGGCCGCGGCCAGCACGCGGCGCTGCGGTCGCTGGTCACCGGGATGCAGGTTGCCTTTGCCGGGCTGCCGTCATCGTGGGCCGATGACCGGACCTGGATCGCCGCGGTGGACTACGACAGCGGACAGCGGGTGCTGTTCGGACGGGACGGCGCCCCGCGCGCCTCGCTGCCCGACGCCGTGGTCGCCTCCTGCTCCATCCCCGGCTGGTACGAGCCGGCCGTCATCGGCGGCCGGCGCTACGTCGACGGCGGCGTCCGGTCCATGACCTCGCTGGAC
>Ga0335074_10006637_pt1 | contig 16054 bp, 12 predicted proteins | sample Lox_Sample_23_FD_206715 | JGI IMG/M metagenome (GOLD analysis project Ga0335074, IMG submission 206715) | Soil microbial communities from Loxahatchee National Wildlife Refuge, Florida, United States - Lox_Sample_2.3 | ecosystem: Environmental > Terrestrial > Soil > Wetlands | place: USA... | reverse complement strand
AAGTACTTACGCGCCTTATATAGACAGTTACGGCCAGAGCATTTATTCGACTTATCCAACCAAGGTGCAAACGGATTCCGACTTACAATCCGCCGCCGCGGAGGAACAGACCATGCTGGCAAGCTGGGGCCTTGCCACTGGCTACGACGCTTGGGGCGGCGTAGTGAACGCCGGTTGGCAGGATACCGCCACGGGTTACTTTCACGTAGTGAAGCACAATAGCGTCTGGTGGCTGATTTCGCCCGCCGGCAATCCTTGTTTTTATATCGGCCTGGATACCGCGCCTGGTACTACCGGCAACAACACTCCCACCACCAGCCGCGAGTTCGAATTCGCCGCGCTGCCTTCCGAAGATGTCCCTTACGATCTTGCCTGGGGCTACAACGATTGGAGCGACAACGGATTCTACAGCGTCTCATTCGACACCTGGAACATGATCCGCAAATACGGCACATCGAACTGGCAGACGATCGCGACAAATCTTACCGTCCAGCGCATGGAAACCTGGGGCTTTTCGGGATTCGGTAAGTGGTCGACGCCAACGGGTAACTTGCCGGTCGTGCCCGTGCTCTGGCCCAATAACGTGCCCAATTTAGTGCTTCATCCGGATTTCTTCAATACTCAAATCGCCGGACAACTTCAATCCGTGCTGGAGCAGCAGATGCAGGGCAGCACCAACGATCCGGCGATTGTGGGCTGGTCATTCGATAACGAATATAACGAAATCATCCAGCCGTCTGAAATCTCGTCCATCCTGGCGATGAACGCGCAAGTGTCCTCGAAACAAGCGCTGGTGAATGAGGCACTGGGCGCAATTTACGGCAACGATATCGCGGCCATGGCCGCCGCTTGGGGGGTGAGCGCCGCGAACGTCACCGATCTTTACAATGCCGTACCCAATCCGCCGGCGACTGACATCGAGACGTTGCGGGAATATTATGCGGATCAATATTACGGATTCCTCTACAAAACGATCAAGGGTATCGATCCCAATCATTTGTACTTCGGCTTCTGGATCGTTCCCGGATTATGGGTAAACCAGACGGATTGGCAGCTTAACGCCGCGCATCTGGATGTGATCGGCTACGACCGCTACAATCCGGTGTTCGAGGACAGCCAGTTGCAGAGCTTGGCGCAATCTACAAACATGCCTATTTTTCTTGGCGAATTTTCGTTTCCGCCGCATTACGACCTGGCGCGCGGTTACGAAGTGTATCCATCCGCTTACGCCACGGACGATCAGGATGCCGGCGCGGAGTACGCCGCGAATCTGGCCGCCGCCGCGCGCAATCCCTGGTGCGTAGGCGTGAATTGGTTCGAATATCGCGATGAGCCGGTGGCGGGCCGCGGTTATGATGGCGAAACGGATCTTGATTTAGTGGAAGGTGAAGACTACGCCTTTGGCATGGTGGATGTTACTGACAATCCTAAGTACGACTTAGTAACTCAGGTTCGCGCGACTAACCTCGCCATGGCGCAGCGCCGCCTGCAATTCGCACCGCCGAGTCTGAATACCGGCGGCGTGGTGAATAACGCAAGCTTCGCCGCTAACACGCCGGTCGCGCCCGGAAGCATCATCTCCATTTTCGGTTCGAATTTGTCGGATGGAAGTCAAACCGCGGCCAGCGTGCCTCTGCCAACCGTGCTCGGTGGAGCATCGCTGACTTTGGGCGGCGTGGCCGTGCCGATCATCCACGCCTTTCCGCTGCAGATCGATGCCCAAGTGCCTTGGGAGCTCGCGCAGCAGGGCCAGGCGCAACTGACCATGGTGAACGACGACCTGTACGGCAATGCCATCACCGTACCGCTGGCGCCATTCTCGCCGGGGATCTACACGGCGGCCGGCAACGGGTCGGGCCAAGGCGCGATTGTCATCAACGGAACGAATCTGCTGGCCGCGCCCGGCAATCCCGCCCATCGCGGGACTGACTACATCGACATCTACGCCACCGGGCTGGGACCAGTGAACAACCAGCCGGCCACCGGCTCGCCCGCGCCGGCGAGTCCGCTGGCGTACACAACCAATACGGTGACCGTGACATTCGGCGCCGTGCCGGTAACGGCGGCCTTCGCGGGACTAGCGCCGGGATTCGTGGGGTTATACCAGGTGAACGTGGAAGTGCCGTCCGATGCACCGGTAGGGAACGCCGTGCCGCTGATACTGGAAGTCGGCGGAGTCACATCCAACCAGGTCACCATAGCCGTCCAATAGTGGCGTGGCGCAGTCCGCGGCACTGCGGGGCGGACGATCGTTTTGTGGTCGTCTGTCCGCGTTGGCGAACGACAGGCCACACAAACGATGGCCTGTCCCACCCGACTGGTGCACCGTAAAGCCTATCCTGTTTGGAATAGAGCGAACGCAGTCGCATCCTATTTCATCCGCGTCCCGCGTCAAAACGTGTGAGAGCCTGCCGCCCTTCCGCCCACTCATTTAAACGAATCCATGCTCACAACCCACAAACAAATCCTGATTGTTGAAGACGAAGGCATTATCGCCGCCGATATCCAAAGCCGGCTGGAACGTCTGGGGTATCGGGTCCCCGCTATCGCCCGTTCGGGCGAAGAAGCGCTGCATTTCGCGCGATCCACCCCATTCGATCTGGTCCTGATGGATATCCGCATCAAGGGCGATATGGACGGCATCGCCACCGCGAAAACCTTGAAGACGGAACTCGAAACCCCGGTGGTTTACATCACCGCGCATGCCGATGAGGAGACCATCAACCGGGCTACCGCGACCGAGCCCTTCGGTTACATCCTGAAGCCCATCCGCGATTCCGAATTGCGCAGCGCCGTGCAGATTTCCATCCACAAACACGAGATGGAACGCAGCTTGCGCGCCAGCGAGGCCTGGCTTTCCACTACTTTGCGGAGTATTGGCGAAGGCGTGATCGCCACCAACACCGATGGCGCGGTGGTATTCATGAATCCGGTCGCCGAGCAGCTTACCGGCTGGCCGGCCGCCGATGCGCATGGCTGTCTGCTGATGGACATACTCGCGTTGCACGATGAAACCACCGGCGCGCCGGCGGAAAACCCGGTGATCGAGTTGCTGGCCGGATCAGCATCCGCCGTGCGGAGCGCCGCCAACCGGGCGTACGTTCTGATGTCCACCACCGGCGCCATGGCCACGGTCGAGCTGGCCTGTTTCGAGAATCGATCCGACGATCTGCTGGGAGCGATCCTGGTGCTGCACGACATCGGCGGCCGCCGCGAGCTGGAAAAACGCGTCATGCAATCGCAGCGCATGGAAGCCGTCGCCAACCTGGCGGCCGGCTTGGCGCACGATTTCAACAATCAGCTTACGGTCATCCTGGGGTGTGCCGACGAATTATCGGAAAACCTGGCGGGCGGCGACCGCGCACGCGCGGTGGAGATCAAACACGCCTGCTCGCTGGCCACTTCGCTGACCGGCCAACTGCTCACGTTGAGCCGTCACCAGGGGATGCACGCCGAGCCGCTCCATCTCAACGAACTGGTGATGGAAATGCAGCCGACCATCACCTCCGCTTTGGGCAAAACGCGCACCCTTACCACGCATCTTGGTCCGGATCTGGGCCGGGTGCGCGCGGACCGCAATCAGTTCAAACAGGTGCTCCTCAATCTATCGTTTAATGCCCGCGATGCCATGGCGCTGGGCGGCGAATTACGCATCGAAACCTCCAATTTCGAGGTCCTGTCCGACAGCCCCAAGGCGGACATGTACCCGCCCGGCCAGTACGTGCGGCTGCTAGTGTCCGATTCGGGTGAAGGCATGGATCAGACGACTCTCACGCGTATCTTCGAGCCTTTTTTCACCACGAAAAGGCCGGGATTCGGCACCGGATTGGGGCTTTCCATGGTTCACAGCATCGTGGTGCAAAGCGGCGGACATATTTCGGCGCGCAGCGAACTAGGCTTGGGCACAGCCTTCGAGATCCTGTTGCCCCGCCTGGCTGCGTTTCAAAAATTGCGGGGTCCCCAGAGCCATGCGGCCGTCCCGGTGGGCGCGGAGGCCACCCCCACTGTGCTGCTGGTCGAGGATCAGGACACCGTGCGCCGCGCCATGCACAATCGTTTTGAAAGAGAGGGATATCAACTCCTGGAAGCCAGTGACGGCGAGGAAGCCGAGTTGATTGCGGGACAGTACAACGAGCCGATTCACTTGCTGGTCACCGATGTAATGATGCCAGGCATTTCCGGACCGCAATTGGCCGATCGCCTGACGGCCCGGCGTCCCGATCTCAAGGTGCTTTTCGTCTCCGGCTATCCGCACGATTTGCTCGAACGCCATGGTGCTTTCGATCATGAGCGGAATTTCCTGCGCAAGCCCTTCACGGGCACGGAACTGCTGGGCCGGGTGCGCGCGCTGTTGGGCGCGGCGGCACCAGTAGAGGCTTGATCCTTGTGGCGCGATGCTCACCGAATCACACGTCGCCGCCATCGTCAACTCCCGCGACGATGCGATTATCAGCGGGCGTCTCGGCGGCGCCATGGAAGCCTGGAATCCCGCCGCTGGGCGCCGGTTCGGTTATTCCTCTCGGGAGAGTTGCCGCCACCACATCTCGCTGATTATAATGCCCGAACAATCCGGCGAGATCTCCGCAATTCTGGAGCGGGTGGCCCGAGGCGAATCTATTCATCATCACCGCACCAGCCGCATGCGGAAAGATGGCGGAAGCATCGCGGTGTCCGTGACGGTTTCCCCCATTAGCGACGGGGCCGGCGGTGTGTATGGCGCATCTGCTATTCTTTTGCGCCGTAGCGCGGAGCGCTATGGGGCCTTGGCGCCGGCCAGTGCGCAGATCGTCTGGACAAAAAATGCGCAAGGCAAAATGACGGCGGATTGGCCCTTTTGGGGCCTCGTCACGGGGCAGATGCCGGAGGAGGCCTCCGCACACGGCTGGATCAACGTGGTCGATCCCGAGGATCACGACCGGCGCGCGCCGCTAGGCGCCATTCATGGCTTTTCGCGGATTCTCTTTGAAGCGCACGCGGCCGAAGTTTCCGCCGATCCAGTCGCGCAAGCGCTGCGGGATCTCAACGCGGAACTCCAGCCGCGCATCGCAATCGGCGCGCAGCCATCCGCCAATGAGCGCGTCTCTATTTGCTGCAACCGCGATGACGGTATCGGGTTGGCAACCGTGCAACGCATCGTCCACCGGCACGGCGGGCACGTGTGGGCCGAATCGCAGATGGATCGCGGCGCGACGTTCTATTTCACCTTGGAGCCGGAATCGTGAGCGATCCCATTGAGATTCTGCTGGTGGACGATAATCCCAGCGACGCTGAACTCACCCAACATGTTCTGAGCCGGCATGGCTTCGGCGTGGGCATCTTCCACGCACACGACGGCGCCGAAGCTTTGGATTTCCTCTTGGCGACGGGCGCGTATGCCGGCCGCGATCCCGCGCAACTTCCCAAAATGCTGCTGCTCGACCTGTACCTGCCGAAGGCCGATGGCTTTGAAGTCCTGCGCCGCGTGAAGGACCATCCACGCACGCGTGCCATACCCGTGGTGGTCCTCAGCTCTTCTTGGGAAGCCCGCGACCAAAAGCGCGCGCGGGAACTCGGCGCCCATAGCTACGTGGTGAAGCCCGTGGATTTCGCCCAGTTTGTGGAAGCCGTGCGCACGGCTTTGGCCGCCGCGAAGGAGCATGGTTCCAAGTGAACGGCAAGACTATCCTGCGCGTGTTGCTCCTGGAAGACCGGCCCGAGGACGCAGAATTGATGTTGCGCGAACTGCGCCGCGGCGGTTTCGATCCGCAATGCGAGCGAGTAGAAACCGAGCCGGATTTTCTGGCGCGTCTGGATCCTCCACCGGATGTGATCCTGTCGGATTACCGTATGCCGGAATTGGATGCCACGCGCGCGCTCGAGCTGATGCAAGAGCGAAACCTGCATATCCCTTTTATCGTGGTTTCCGGAACCATCGGAGAGGATGTGGCCGTCGCCCTCATGCGCCAGGGCGCCGCGGATTATCTTTTGAAAGATCGCTTGGGACGCCTGGCGCCGGCAGTGAGGAACGCGCTCACGGAGAGCGCCTTGCGCCGCGAGAAACGCAGTGCCGAGCAGGAGCTCGAAGCCAGCGAAGCGCGTTTTCACGCGTTCATGCGAAACAGTCCGGCGCTGGCGTTTATTGCCAATGACGGCGGGCAGATTCTGGATGTGAACCACGCTTCGGCGGATGCCACGGAGATCGCCGCCCAACTTCGCGCGGATGCCTCGGTTCTGGAGACCGCTCAGCCTTCGCGGACCATCGCTCAGGTGACCACGACTTCCGGGCAAATCCGGCAGATGCTGTGTTTCCGGTTCCTTTTTCACGATGCGGCCGGCCATCGTCTGCTGGGGGGGGTGGCCGTGGATATTACCGAGCAAAAGGCCGCCGAGAAAGCTCTGTCCGAAGCCCTGGCTGGAAAGGACGTGCTGCTGCGGGAATTGCACCATCGCGTGAAGAACAATCTGCAGACCATTTCGAGCTTGCTGAACATGCAAGCGGAGATGCTACCCGATCGCGCCGCGCGCCAGGCTTTGCGCGACGCCCAGCGGCGTGTGCATTCCATGGCGTTGATCCACGAGCAGATGTACGGCGACAAAGATATGGACGAGGTGGATTTTGGGGAGTACGCCAGCCGCTTGGCGCGCGATGTGCTCGAATCCTTCGGCCCCACCGCCTCGCGCACGCATCTGCGCTTTGAATTGCAACCCGTTTCGCTGACCATGGATCAGATGATTCCATGTGGTTTGATCCTGAACGAACTGCTTACGAATTGCCTGAAATACGCGTTCCCTGGCGAGCGCAGCGGCGAAATCGCTGTGTCGCTGCGCTGCGCGGACGGCCGCATCGTTACGTTGACCGTGGCAGACAATGGAGTTGGATTGCCCGCGGGCGTGGCGCAGAAACGTCCCAATTCTTTGGGAACGCGGATTGTGGAGATCCTCACGCGGCAGCTCGGCGGCAGTCTGACACGGCGATCCAAAAATGGTCTTAGCACGGCCGTTATGTTCACTCGGCCGGGGGGTGGGAGCTAGCGAAGACTTTTTTTTTAGGCTTTTACGGCATCCAGCTCGAAGACTGGGTGTGAGCGCCGCGGCAAAGACCCTGACCAGAGCTCGGCTCGACCGCAAGTCTGCGTCCGGTTTCGGCAGCCGGACTTGGATTTTTTCATGAAGGCGGGCAGCACATAGAGCGCCTTCTTGAGGTTCACAACTTACATCATCCGATAAGCATTCCGGTTGAAGCTCTCCCGCAACTCGTAAACGCCTGGTCCAAACTGAAACAGAGGCTCGATATCGAGGGGCGTTTTGCCCTGCTGCAATTCATAAAGCCTGAAGCCGAAGGAGCCTTTCACTTCGTGTGGCAGGGTCGAAAAAACGTGCTTGCTGCTGCCAATCCACACTACCGGCCGGGTTAATGGCGGGGCTGATGGCTTGGCTCCCCTGATCTGCCTTCGGCTTTCGCATCGACGCATTGTGGCAGATTTATCATATTTCGTCGAATCTCGATTTATGACAGGCCACTACAAAGCGATGGCCTGTCCCACAGGGTGTGTTTAGAACTTCAGCCTGAGCTCCACCCACGCGCGGCGCGGCGCACCGGGAGAAAAGAACGTGACACTTTGCGCCGGCGCCTGTCCGGCATAAGGCCCCGTGGTGTATACCGGAAACGGGAGAGACTGCACGGCCCCCTGGGCATTCAGCGCGGTGTTCGCCAGCCACGCCGAAGTATAGTATTCGCGGTTGAAGAGATTGTCAGCCTGGAGCGCTACCTGAACGTGCCGCGACACATCATAATGCGCGCGCAGATTGGTCACGGCATAACCTGGCGAAACGCCGGGGCCGAGATAGTAAATCCCATCGGCCGTATATGCATTATTTTCATTGCCCCGCGCATAGGAGCTGGACACGGCCACCTCGTCGAGATCCAGCCCGAGTTTGGAAGTAATTTGGACCTCCACATAAGCCTTCCCGGATTGCTTCGGAATAAGTGGAATCCGGTCCCCGGGTTGAACGGTAATTACTCCCGGTAACCCTGGATAACCCTGCAACGCGATGTTATTCGTATTATTCGCCGACCCGTCCAGCGTCTCGGCGCTCTGATAAGTCGCCGATACGAAAGTCCAATCCAGCCCCCATGTCACACGGCCGGAACTTCCGTCCAAATCGGCATCGAATCCCTCGCGCAGTGTTTTGGCGAAGTTCTGAAAATAGCCCGTGCCGGTCTGTGGAGCAGCCACGAACAGGATATCGTTGTGATTTTCGCCGCGGAACGTTCCCGCGTTCCAGCTTAAGCCCGGCAGGAAGCGGATCTCGGGTTTGCCGCGCAGCCCGGCCTCCCAGGTATCGGTGACCACCTGCTGCAGCAGCGGATCGGAAGACAATGCGTTCGGCAAACTGCATGGCGCGCTGGGATTGGCGCATCCGAGTTCGATCGACGTGGGCGCGCGGCTGCCTTGCGAGTATCTGGCGTAGGCATTCACCGTGGAAAACGGGCTCCAAGTAACTCCGATCGCCGGATTGAATCGCGCGAAGACATAGTCGCCGGTCAGTGAGTCGGGGCCCGGAGTAGGATGGATCAGGTCGAGATTATCAATGGTAAACCTGTTATAGCGTCCGGAAACCGTAACATTCACTTTCTTCGCGAACGTAAGTGTATCGGTAAAATAAGCGCTCCAGTTCGGAGTAAGCCCATGCAGGTCGACCGCTGCGCCAGTCTGCCATGCCGGAACGCCGGTGAGCGTGTAATTCGGATTGACATAAGCATAGTCAGTCGTTTCTGTATAAGTTACGCTGCCGCGATCCGCGGTGGCGCCGGCGGCCAGTTGGTTCCTTCCCACGCGCGTAGAACCGACCCATGTAATTTGTCCTGACAATCCGTATTCGTTTTGTATCTCGTTCGAATAGATATTCACGCCGTCGCAGGTCTGGTCCGGATCGCCTGATGACAGCGCTTCGGCGAGGCACGGCCACTTCGGAAAGGGCGTGTTCGAGATATTGGCGCCGCCGGTGGGGAAACCGGTATAACCCGTCCCGGTGAGGATGGCCTGTTCCTGTGGCGTGGGTTGATACACCAACAGACCCTGCGCGTCGCCATTGAAATTGGGATCGATGGCGTAAGTGCGGATGTCACGGAACCAGGCGTTGCCAGCGAATGAAACGGCGTTGTTGAAGATATGCCGTGCGATGAGATTCACTGATGGCGAGCGGTCGAGCGTGCTGTCGGGGATCGAATAGACGCTCGCGTAGTTTCTTTCGAGCAGTTGATAATCCTGCAGTCCATTGCCGATCAGAATGTTGTAGGCGTACGACGTGGTGAGGGCCAAATCTGTTCTATCGTTGCGCCAGCCGAGCTTCACAAATCCCTGCCCAACGTCAGATGGAGAGTCGAACCGCCAACCCGATTCATGGAATGCCAGGCCGGAGACAAACCAGTTGAACCCGGTGGCTTTGCCCCCGCCCCACTCGGCCTCCGCCTGCTTCCGTCCGCTGCTGCCGTACAGCACCCCGCCACTTACTCCGGGGTTACTAAGTCCGCTCTTAGTGGTGACCGAGATGGCGCCGCCTAACGTGTTCAAGCCGAACAGCGGATCCGATCCCGGCACCAGTGTCATTTCCGAGATCGAATCTTTGGGAATCAGATCCCAACTCACGACGTCGCCAAACGGCTGATTTTGCCGCACGCCGTCCAGATATACCGAGATGCCCGCGGGTGTTCCCAGCAACGGCGAGGCCGTGTAGCCGCGGAAATTCACATCGGGCTGGAATGGGTTTTCCTGCATGTCATTCAGATAAACTCCGTTCAAGCGGCGGCTCATAAAATCCGCGAGGTTGAGGGCGCCACTGTTTTCGACGTCGGCGGCGGAGGCCGTCTGGACAGGCCCGGCGATCTGATCGGGGGCCAGATCCGTGCCGGAAAGCGGCGTGGTGGCGACCACATCCACGCGCGAAGATTGCGCCGCTACGGGCAGGCTGACGGTGCATGCGACCACCGCCGGAGATTCGACATCGATATGCGTCGATTGCGTGACGAATCCGGGCCGTGAGATTTCCAGCATGTATCTGCCGTAAGACAAATCACGGAAGGTAAATGTGCCGTGCGTATCGGTGCGGAATTTCAGTTTTGACACACCCGCTACGCCGCTGAGGATTCCGGACGCCTGCATGGCCGCGCCCGAGGAATCCTGCACTTGAAGCCGGATCTGGCCGTGTGGCGTCTGCGCACCGAGCCATGCGGCCGTTGGAGGGAGCAATAAGAAGAAGACGCCGGGCGCCAATAGCCGCACATTATCTAAGTTCCACAACGCGATAGCTTGTTCAGTGTTTTTGAAGGCGCACGAAAACATTAAACAAATCCGCTCGCGGCGGAATATACAATAGGGAAGTTGCATGCTGTCTCGTGTGGCAGATTCGATCGCTTTGCCCGCCAAAACCCGATCCCCCGGCGCGGGCAAGGGACACGGCAAATTGGAGCACGAGGTCACCGGCCTCTTCGACCAATACCGTGAGCCGTTGCTGCGCTACCTTTGGAGCAGCGGACTGCCGGTTTCAGACGGAGAAGAGATTCTGCAGGATGTTTTTCTTTCGCTGTTCCGGCATTTAGCGGGCGGCAAGTCTCTGGACAACACGCGCGGCTGGCTGTTTCGCGTGGCGCGAAACCTGGCCTTGAAACGGCGATACCGCCTGCGCCGGGAATCGTTCGCCGCAGCGGATTCGGACCTGACCGTAGATCCGGCGCCCGACCCTGAGGTTTGCGCGGCCCATAGCCAGGCGCAGCGGCGGCTGATGTCGGTGGTGGACGCGTTGCCGGAGCAAGACCGGCAATGTCTCTTTTTGCGCGCCGATGGATTGCGCTACCGGGAGATCGCGGAGGTCCTCGATATGTCACTCGGCGCCGTGTCTCTTTCTCTATCCCGTTCGCTGGCCCGCATCGGGCGTTCGACGGAAAGGAGCGGTTTATGAATCGCGCGGAGTTTCATCCTTCCGATGAGCAATTGCTTCGCGAAATCGATGGGGAGATCTCGCAGCATGACCGGCGCATCGTCGCGCAGCATCTGGAGGAGTGCTGGCGGTGCCGCGCCCGGCGGCAGGAGCTGCAGAATGCGATCGGCGGATTCGTGCGCGCGTATCAGGAGGAGTTCGATTCCGCGTTACCCCCGGGCGCTGGTCCGCGGGCGCTGCTTAAGGCGAAACTTGCCGAGTGCGCAGCCAGTGAGCCGCCGGCAGGCATCCGGCGCTTGTTCGCGGCGCGCACAGTTCTGGCTGCGACGGCCGCATGCGCACTGTTAGCCGCCGCTTTGGGCGCGCGGTACATGGCGCGGCTGGCACACCGCTATTCCCGCGTGCCACAGGCCGTGATCCTGATACCGGACGCGCGATTGACTCCTGGCGCCACGCTGCTGGTGAATCGTCCGGCGGTGTGTGCCGAGCCGGATACCAATAACAAAGCTGTCCCGGCGGCCGTGCGCCAAAAAGTCTTCGAAGAATATGGAATCCGCGGAGCCGATCCGCGCGCTTATGAAGTGGATTATCTGGTAACGCCGGCGCTGGGGGGGGCGGACGACATTCACAATCTTTGGCCGCATTCGTACGCGGCGACCGTTTGGAACGCGCGCGTGAAAGATGCCCTCGAAGAGCGCCTGCGCAACATGGTTTGTGGCGGGAGCCTGGATCTGGGAGAGGCGCAGCGGGAGATCGCGTCTAACTGGATCGCCGCTTATCAAAAATACTTTCACACCGAGCAACCGCTTGGCGCCGTGCGATAACCGGATATGAGCGCCGATGCCTGTCTGACTCCCGAAGAGCGCGCTCACGCGATCCGGCTTCTGGAGGAAACCGCGGACGAATTCTTGAATTTGATTTCCGGTTTGAACGGCGAACAGTGGACGCGGAAGCCGATAACCGACGGTTGGCCGGTGCAGCAGATTGCCGAACATATGGTGCTGGCTGAAAAGGCGATGTTCGCCAAAGTCCAGGAGGCACTGGCCAGCCCGCCGCATGTTGATTGGGTGACAGTGGCCGCGCGCAAAACCGCTTATATTGGCCGCGTGTTGCCGGATCGCAAGCAGAAAGCCGCTGCGCCGTCGGGTCTGGAGCCGCACCGCGGCTGGAGCATCGAGGAAACCGTGGCACATTTTCGGGCGGGCCGTGCGCGGACGCTGGAATTTGCGCGCAAAACAGACCGTCCGCTTAAGGGTCATATATCGCGGCATCCCTTTCCGCTGTTTGATCTGTTAAACGCACATCAGTGGCTGCTCTATATCCCGCTGCATAATGTGCGGCATAACCGGCAGATCGCGGAGGTACTGCAGGTCTGAATGCCCCCGCCCTTACTGGCGGGGCTCGAATGAAAGGGCGGGGCTGGGAAAAGGCTTCAGCCCCGTCCCGTGAGGGCGGGGTTGCTTGTGAGATAAAGGATGATACGCATGAGAACCATCGTGGTCACGGGCGGCGGTGCAGGGATCGGACGCGCGGTGGCGATCGCGTGCGCCGCGCGCGGGGATCGCATCGCCGTGCTGGATATCGACGGACCTGCGGCGCGGGATACCGCGGCGGCTGCGCTCGTCGCGGGCGCCGCTGCGTCTCTCGCGCTCGAATGCGATGTCTCGCGTGAAGAAAGCGTCGCGCGCGCCTTTGACGAAAGCTCCGCCGTGCTCGGGCCGCTCTATGGCGCATTCGCCAACGCCGGCATCGACGCGGGCGGTTTCCTGCACGAACTGCCCTTTGAAACATGGCGGCGCGTGCTCGATACGAACCTGACCGGCATCTATCTGACTTGCAAATACGCACTGCAACACATCATGAAAACCGGGAGTCCCGGATCGATAGTGTGCACCTCGTCGCCTGCCGCGTCGGTAGCTTTTGCCGCGGGTGGGGCCAGCGCTTATAGTGCGTCGAAAGGGGGAGTGTCCGCGCTGGTGCGCACGCTGGCGGTGGATTATGCCAAGTACGGCATTCGCGTGAACGCGGTGGTGCCGGGCGCCACGGAAACGCGTTTGATGTGGGCCAATGTGGAGCCATCCGCCATGCCCGAAATGCGCCGCCGCATCTGCGCGGAAGTGCCGCTGGGCAGGCTGGCCAGCCCCGAGGAGCCGGCGCGCGCGGTAGTATGGCTGTTATCGGATGAGTCGTCCTATGTGACGGGTTCGCACTTGGTGTGCGATGGAGGAATCCTGGCGAAGGCTGCGATCAGCGTTTAGCCACCGCCGCCGCCCAGCCTCCCCCGAAAGGAAAGGAGAGGCCGGGCGCGGCGCATCCCGCCCGGTTCGGAGACCGCCCCGCCTCCTCGCCGGACGCCGTCCGGACAACCGTCGCAAATTGTCCGGCAAGCCTTTCTAAAGGGCTCCGGGTGGATGGCCGCCAGCCGGGCGCTGATTTCCGGCTGTCGACGGGAGAAGCGCCCAACACGCTTCTCCTAGGAGCCGCCGCCAAGTCAGCACGGTGCTCCTTTCTTGACTCCACCATGGCACGCGCCTGCGTGGCCGGCGGTTTCGCGATTGTCTAAGTAACTGAATTCGAAGATCAAAAAAAAATCTTTCCGCTTGGGACTGACAGAGGTTTCTTCGGCTTGCGGTGTGCCAACGCGGCACCCGCGAAACATTGAGGGGGACCGCAAGCTGATGAAACCGGTCGGTGAACTAAACCGCAACCCGGGGCGGGCGACATTTACAAAACGCTACATTAATTGGCTTCAATGGTAAGGTTCCGGACGCAACGAAACTCGGGGCCAAGCGTTTGTCTAAGCAGGAGGGTATGATGATGCAGAAAAAACTGGCATTGGTTCTGCTGACAGCGGCCACGTTTTTCTCACTGGCCTCTTGTGCGGGACGCACCTATTATGTGAATCCGCCGCCAGGTCCGGGCGCTTATTGGGTGCCGGGGCACTATGTTACGGGTCCTTATGGGGGCGAACATTGGGTTCCAGGGCACTGGCAATAAAGTGTGGCCTTAGCGCGCCACTTCAACGCCCTTCCAGCTACTAATCAAATCGCGCAAAACGGGCCGCGGCCCCCCCAACCATAACGCGACTTCTGCCCTGCATCGCGGCGCGGGAACTCGCGCCCCTTTGTGCTGGTTGGTGAGCAGTCACACAAACGGCAAGTGAGTTGGGCCATCACCTTGCTTGCATTTTCGTGAGGAGGTATGGATAAATGCCTGAAAAAGGTAAATGCGCTCACCCGGCCTGCCATTGCCCAGCAGCGCCGGACAGCAAATATTGCAGCCAATACTGCCAAGATGCAGCGGGGACGCTGGAGATCGCTTGTAACTGCGGTCACGAGATATGCGAGGTTAGCATGGCCAGCCAGCCGGCTGCCTAGAATCCGCTTACCCCTGATACTGTTTATCTCCGCCATTCTGCCGGCCGGAGTCACTACGGTCATGATCGCCCAGCGGCCTGTGGCAACGTCGCAGTACGGGGCCGCGCGTACTGGCGCCAATCTGTACGAATCCACATTGACTCCGCGGAACGTGAATCGAAGCCACTTCGGCAAGCTGGGCGCATTTGCGGTGGATGGCGCCATATACGCACAGCCGCTGTTTCTGCCATCGGTGAACGTGCCGGGAAAAGGCACACATGACATTGTGTTCGTGGCCACCGAGCACGATAGTATCTATGCTTTCGACGCGCAGGCTACCGGCGCGGCGCCGCCTCTGTGGCATGTCAGCTTTCTCTCCTCGAATATTTCATCCGTGCCGGCGAATGATGTCGAATGCCCGTTGATTTCGCCGGAGGTTGGAATTACATCCGCGCCCGCCATCGATCTCGACACCGGCACGCTATATGTATTGGCGCGCACCAAGGAACACCGGGGACCCTTGGGCGATGCGTACGTCCAAAAGTTGCACGCGCTCGCGATCACCACGGGAGTGGAGAAGTTCGGCGGACCGGTGACCATCCACGCATACGTGATGGGACGCGGCGCGGGTAACTCGCATGGCGCGATTCTTTTCGATCCCCGCCGGGAGAATCCGCGCGCCGCGGTGCTCCTTTCGCAGGGCAGGATTTATCTCGCGTGGGCATCCTCGTGTGACGCGGGCCCGTATCACGGCTGGGTGATGGCCTACGATGCGCGCACGCTAAAGCAACTGGCGGTCTTCAATAGCTCGCCCGACGCGAACGACGCGGGCATTTGGCTCAGCGACACCGGGCCGGCGGCCGATGACGCGGGCGATATTTTCGTCGTGACCGGCAATGGCCATTTCGACGTGGCGAGCGGCGGGCGCGATTACGGCGATAGCGTTCTGAAACTGCGCCTGGATGGCGGCAAACTCACGGTCGAGGATTACTTCACGCCTTTCAATCAAAAGGAACTGGATTCGAGCGATCTGGACTTGGGATCGGGTGGGCCGGTGTTGCTGCCGGCTCAGCCTGGGCCGTACCCGCATGAAATGCTCGCGGGCGGTAAGGGCGGCACGCTTTATGTAATCAATCGCGACCATATGGGCGGATATCACGCGCTCGCCGACGATCCCGTCCTGGGCACGTGGCATTTTCCGAAACTCTGCCTGTTTGGCGCGCCGGCTTTCTGGAACGGGCACGTGTATGTAACCGCGGGCAATGACGTTCTGCGGCAATTCCGTTTGGGTGATGGCAAATTGACGCTGGAGCATGCGGCGGCCTCGCCCAAGTATCCTGATGCGGGAGCCACCCCGGTCATATCCGCGCAAGGTGAGCGTGATGGCGTGGTGTGGGCGATTGCCACTTACGATTGGCAACGATCGGGACCACCCGCCGTGCTGCATGCTTACGACGCAACCGACGTGCGGCATGAGTTGTACAACACTGAGCAAGATAGCACCCGCGACCGCGCCGGCGAAGCTTTGCGCTTCACCATTCCGTTAGTGGCCGGTGGCCGGGTGTATGTCGGGACACGCCGTGAATTAGACGTCTACGGCTTACTTCCCGAGCGCTAAAGCGTGTTAATACTGAAATCATGTTGCGCTATTCGATCTTAGTGCCACTCAGCATTTTGGCTGCGTTTGGGCAGCCAGCCGCGGTGCATGGAGGAAAAACAGAGCAGACGGGGGCGGTTGCACGAGGCAAGTATCTGGTCGAAGACGTAGTGATGTGCGAACA
>Ga0335074_10006636_pt1 | contig 16055 bp, 10 predicted proteins | sample Lox_Sample_23_FD_206715 | JGI IMG/M metagenome (GOLD analysis project Ga0335074, IMG submission 206715) | Soil microbial communities from Loxahatchee National Wildlife Refuge, Florida, United States - Lox_Sample_2.3 | ecosystem: Environmental > Terrestrial > Soil > Wetlands | place: USA... | reverse complement strand
TCGCCGCGGCCAAGGACGACGAGGACACGATCGAGCGCATCGCCGCTGAGGTGCGCGAACTCCTCGCTGGATTCCCCATGCCGGGCTGGTCCGCCGCGGTCTGAGCCGTTACTGAATGGCGCTCTCCGGCCGGGTGGAATGGCACTGCCGGCCGGGAAGATCGGCGTCGCGATCTGCCTGCATCCGGGCCGGGAACGGCTGAGCGGCGGCCCCAGCTTGCCTGCCGAGGCTGACGAATGTATGTTCGAAAGCAGTAAGTCTGCCTGTCTTCCCCTGGGCGGAGGGCTGGCACCCGCGGGTGCCCGCGCAGGGAGTGGCAGATGCTCAGCACGCCCGGCGAGCCAGTAGAGGTTTGGCTGACGGACGGCAGGCCCGGCAGGTTCGTCTGGCGCGGCCGCATGTACACCGTCATGCTCGTGCTCGAGTACGAGCCCGGCCCGCAGGGCGCCCGTGACTCTGGCCCGGGCGATCCCGGCGCTGGCGATACCGGCGGCAGCGATCGCAGTCGGCGCGGCCGCGGCCGCACTGGCGCCGGCCGCACTGGCGCTGGCCGCACTGGCGCCGGCCGCGAGTGCTGGCGGGTCGAGGCCACACCGCTGCGCGCCGTTCCGCCCGCGGCCTACGAACTCTGCCGCGACATTGTCACTGACCGGTGGTCCCTGCAGCGCATTTAATTGCCTGCTTATCGGCGGCGCGTCGCGCGAATCGCGGCGATCATCGCTACTAATCTGTTGTGGCTGAGTGCTGGGTCAATTGCAGTGCCGGCTTATGCGCTATTGCTGTGCGGCGGGACGCTCGTGCTGGTCTCCCCCGTCAGCGTGGTTCTGGCAGGCGACGCAGGGTTATGGGAGGGTGCGGCTCGTTATGCCGGCAACATGCGCGCGGACTCGCCGGCTGCATTCCGGAGGCAAATCGGGAGCGGCAGCGGAGATGGCCGGCCGGCTTTCGTGCCGCAGACGGCTTCCCGTGCGTACGCATAATGACCCGCTGGCGCCCTGAAAACGAGAGCCGAATTGGTCATGCCTGATTCCGGAACGCGCGGCGGGCAGGGGGTCCGGCGACTCCGCCGGCTGTCGCCCCTCGGACTGGCGGCCGTCTTGCTGCTGAGCGGCGGGCCTGCCGGAGCCTTCGGCGCGACCAGTGCGTCCGGTGCGGCTGCGCCTGCGCTGAAGGCGGTCTCGTTCCACGGCTACCGGTTCGAGGTACCGGCGGCCTGGCCGGTCATCAGCCTGGCCCGCCATCCGACCACGTGCGTACGGTTCGACCTGCACGCTGTGTACGTCGGCAAGCCCGGCGCCGACCAGCGCTGCCCGAGTTGGCTGCTCGGCGTCACCGAGTCCATCCTGATCCAGCCGGGAGCGATGCATGCTCGCCGGAAGTCGCAGGAGAACCCAGTCGCCGATCAGGTCACAGCTAGCGCGCCCGGGCTCGCGATCACGGCAACGTACGAGTCCGGTCCGGCTGTGATCGACCGGATCCTCGCAAGCGCAGGCCTGCCAGCACCCGTCGTCGCAATTCCGAACCCGAGCCCGGCGGTGGCCTCGAGCGCCACAGCCCCGTCCGGCAGCAGCGGCGCAGCCGCGTCGGCCGCGGCCGGGAGCATCGACGCGGTGACCACCCTCGCCCCGGCTCCGGCCCCGCTGTCGGCGGCGCTCGCGGTGTCGGCCGCGCTGGAGAAGTCCGCGTCGACCTTCCGTGCGCCACTGCTGTCAGCCACGGTCGGCAATGAGGTCGGTCTCGGCTTCGACACGTGCGCAGCACCGAGCACCAGCTACATGCGTGCCTGGCGGCGTGACTCGCGCTATCGGGCCGTCGGCATCTACATCGGCGGCGCGGACCGATCCTGCTACCAGCGGAACCTGTCGCCGGACTGGGTTCGCGAGCAAGCCGCGGACGGCTGGCGCTTCATTCCCATGTATGCGGGCCCGCAGGCTGCCTACGGCCAGCTGCGGGCCCCGGCGCCCCAGGGCCGGAGTGCGGCCAAGGACGCCGTGCAGCAAGCCGAGCGGCTGGGCTTCGGGCCGCTCACGCCGCTGTACTACGACATGGAGGCGTATCCGGCGGCGGAAAGCGACCGGGTGCTGACATTCCTGTCGGCCTGGACCCGGCAGCTGCACCATCTCGGCTACCGGTCCGGCGTCTACAGCAGCTCCGACGCAGCCGTTGCCAACCTGGCCCGGCAGTACCGGACTGGCCAGTTCGCCATGCCCGATGTCATCTATGACGCGCTCTGGAACGGCAGGGCGAACACCGCCGACCGCGTGCTGCGCGGTGCCTGGACCAACCAGCGCCGCTTGCACCAGTTCAGCGGGAACGTCCTGCAGACCTATGGCGGCGACACGCTCCTGATCGACCAGGACTACCTGGATGTCAGCCTGACCGCCGCGGGCGGCACCTTGCAGGCCTCGCCCGGCATTACGACTCCGACAGGACTGCCGACGCTGTTCTATAAGGGCGCCGATCATCACCTGTGGGAGGAGGCTGCCCGGCGCGGAGGCCGGTGGACCCGCACCGACCTTGGCGGCTACCTGACATCGCAGCCGAGCGTCGTGCAGCTCAGCTCAGGCCGGCTCGACGTCTTCTACCGCGGCCGCGATGACGTGCTCCGGGTCCTCAGCCTGGGCGGCAGGAGGCCGCGCCAGACCGTCGCGCTCCCGCAGATGCGGCAGGTCGGCAGCCCGCACGCGGTCGCGCAGCCGAACGGCGTCATCGACGTGTTCTGGCACGGCACCCACGACGACTATCTGTGGCACGCGCAGTACAACCCGGGCCAGGGCTGGCGCGGACCGCAGGACCTGCAGGGAGCACTCCAGACCAATCCCTATCCGGTGGAGACGTCGGCCGGACAGGTTCAAGTGTTCTGGAAAGGGCAGTACGGCAACCTATGGCGGGTGGTGCGGAGTCCCGGCGGCCGGTGGAGCGCGCCGCAGGATCTGGGCATGCGCACCCTCGGAGGCGCGCCAATCGCGGTCGCGCTGCCCGGCGGCGAGGTCGACGTGTTCTGGCGCGGGACGGTGCCGCACGCCATCTGGTCAGCCGTACTCAAGCCGGGTCAGCGCATCGTCGGACCGCGGCGACTCGGCGGAGTGAGCACGGGCATGCCATGGGCCGTCAGCGCCGCCGGCACGGAGTACGTCCTGCTGCGCAAGCCAGGCGGTGCCCTCTGGGTGCTGCACCGCAAGCCGAACGGTCCGTGGTCGGCACCGGTCCGCGCGGACGGGAGTACCGGGTTGCTGTCGGCGCCGTTCTCGGTCGCCGGGCCGAGCGCGGCGAAGCTGCAGGTCTTCTGGGTCGGCCGGCACGGGCAGCTCTGGACCGTATCGCTGGCGAAGCCCGGGCACTGGAAGTCGCCGCGGAATCTGGGCGGCCGTCTGTAGCGATGGGCAGGTCCCTGAGGCGCCGTCGTTTCCATCCTGGTGATGCCGATCGCACGATCGCGATGCGATCGGCGGTCGCGCCAGCGCTCGGGTGGGTCGCAATCGAGTCAAGGTGCGATAACGCAGGGATTAGATATGCCGGAGGGTTTCGGGCGAACCGCTCGGCCGGTTCCCGTACTGTAGACCTGACTGACACCCAGCGAGAGCCCTCACGTAACCGAGGACACCCATGACTTCAGTACCGGACAAGATCGCCGAGGCCGCCTGGCGACTGGTTCCCGCGCCGCTCGAGCAGAAGCTGCGCACCGAGGCTGGGAAGCGGTTTATCCGGTTCATCTGGGTGGCTCTGGCTGCGGTCATCACCAGTCAGGTCGTGCTGGGACTGCTGGTCGGCCCGGTGAACATGAGCGCGGGTGAGGCGGGCGTCATCGCCTCCATGGTCGCGGCGCTGGTGAGCTACCTGCTCAGCCGGTGGGCCTGGGAGCGGAAGGGCAAGCCGGACTGGCTGCGGGAGACCCTGCCGTTCTGGATCGTGTCCATCGCGGTCTGGGGGATTCTCGGTCTGACGTCGCACTACGCCAGCGTCTATGCGCATTCAATGGGGTACACCCACCTCAAGAGGCACCTCGTCGTCCAGGGCTCCTACTTCGTCATGAACTGCGTGACGTTCGTCGCCCGGTTCCTGATCTTCCACTACGTGCTGTTCGCCAACAAGAAGGCCGCCCCTGGCCCGGTCCCGGACGAGATGCCGATGGCGGCGACCGCGGATGCAGCGACCGGTGGCGACACCGGGCCGATGGCCTTCATCTCGGGCGACTCCGGCTCGCCGCGGAGCTGACATCGGTTCTCCGCTGCTGAGCGACCTCCTGTCTTCGGGCTGCGGCGGCCCGCGACTCGCTGAAGCCGCAGCAATCCCTGTGTCATGCTGGGCTGAGTTCCGGCTGGCTTGACCGGCACGAGGAGGTGCGGGGGCGTGACCTGGCCAAACGCGGCGCCAGGAGTGGCGGATCCGGCGACCGAAGAGTCCTACCGGATCCTGCGGTCCCGAATCGACTTCTCCCGGCTGCCCAGGCTCAGCCGCGATGTGACCGAGCGGGTCATTCACGCCAGCGCCGACTTCGACTACTTCACTGACCTCGTGTGCGACGAGGAGTCGCTGGCTGAGGGCGTGAGCGCGCTTGCGGCCGGAGCGCCGGTCATCGCGGACACAGGCATGGTCGCGGCGGGCATCACCGGCAGCCCGGTGCTGTGCAAGATCGGCGAGCCGCTGACGGCGCGGCTGGCCAGGACAGCCTCGATCACCCGGGCGGCCGCTGCGGTGCGGCTGGCGTTCGGGGAGGTCGGGCCGGGCGCCATCTGGGTGGTGGGCGGCGGTCCAGGGGCACTCGCCGAGATCCTGTCGCGCCGCGTGGAGCCGGCCTTCGTCGTGGGGTTGCCGGCCGGGTTCGTAGGAGCCGCCGACGCCAAGGACGCGCTGCGTGCGACTGGGCTGCCGTCCGTGAGCAACGTGTCCGAGAAGGGCGGTCCGCCGGTTGCGGTGGCGGCGTTCAACGCCCTGCTGCGGGACGCCATGGAAGTGAAAGGGTCGCGGGCGGGCTGGGGAGCTAATCGCCCGGCCTCGGCCCCGCCGGAAGACGACAGCGCCGGCTGGTAGGCGCGCCGGTCGGGGGGTGCGGCGGCCTGGGGCGGTGTGGATGGGCCTGCGCTGCGGCTACTGTGCGGTGGACGGCCGGCTCGGGTTCGGCGTGTGGATGATCGGCCCTTGGGGAGATGTGGATGACCGGCCTGGGGCTGGTGTGGATGACCGGCCTGGGGCTGGTGTGGATTGGCCGGCCTGGGGCCGGTGCGCAGCGGATGGAGTAAGCGGTCAGTTGTCACCCGACGTGCACGCATTCCCGGACGACCAGCGGGCGGCGATCTACCGCGTCATCGAGGAGCGCCGTGATGTCCGCCGCGGCTTCCGGCCTGACCCGGTCCCTCCGGAGGTGCTCGGCCGCGTCCTCGGCGCTGCTCACCGGGCACCGTCGGTCGGCTTCTCGCAGCCGTGGGATTTCATCGTCATTACCGATCACGCCCGGCGGGCCAGGATCAAGGCGCTGGCCGAGCGATCGAGGGAAGACTTCGCGGCCGCGCTCCCAGCGGCTCGGGCTCGCGCGTTCGACCGGCTGAAGACCGAGGCGATCCTGCAGACACCGGTCAACGTCGTCGTGACCTGCGATCCGACCAGGGGCGGACGGCACACGCTCGGTCGGCATGCCCAGCCGCAGACGGGCCAGTACTCCAGCGTGCTCGCCGTCGCGAACCTGTGGCTGGCGGCCAGGGCGGAAGGGCTCGGCGTTGGCTGGGTGAGCTTCTTCGGCGAGCGCGAGCTGGCAGCCGAGCTGGGCTTGCCGGAGCACCTCGAGGTTGTCGCCTACCTCTGCCTGGGTTACGTCGAGGGCTTCGCGCCCGAGCCGGAGCTTGAGCTCGCCGGCTGGGCGCGCAGACGACCGCTCGGGTGGGCCGTGCACGCCGAGGAGTACGGCAGACGGGAGCTGCCGGGCGGCGAGGCGGTCAGCCTGCTCGACGACGTGACGGCGGCCATCACGCCGCTGGACGCCGACGCGGTGACCGCGGCGCGGCGGCGGCAGGCGCAGCTGACCAAGCCCGCTGGCTCGCTGGGCGTGCTGGAGGACGTCTCGGTGCAGCTCGCTGGGCTGGCTGGCTGCTGCCCGGCGCCGCTACCGGAGCCTGCCGCAGTGGCGGTCTTCGCGGCCGACCATGGCGTGCACGCCCAGGGCGTGACGCCGTGGCCCCAGGAGGTGACCGGCCAGATGGTGGCCAACTTCCTGGCAGGCGGCGCTGTGGTCAACGCCTTCGCGGCGCAAGCGGGTGCCGAGGTCGTGGTAGTCGATGTCGGGGTTGCCACTGACCTCGGCCAGGTGCCGGGACTGCTGCCGCGGAAGATCGGCAGAGGTACGCAGGACTTCTCCGCGGGACCAGCCATGAGCCGGGCGGAAGCGCTCGCAGCCATCGGGGTAGGTATCGAGGTGGCCAGGGACCTGGTCGCGGCCGGCAACCGGTGCCTGCTGACAGGTGACATGGGCATCGCGAACACGACCGCATCAGCGGCGCTGATCTGCGCCTTCACCGGTCGCGACCCGGACGAGGTCACCGGCCGCGGCACTGGCGTGGACGATGCGACCCTGGCCAGGAAGATCGAAGTCGTCCGCCAGGGCCTGGCGCGCCACCAGCCAGACGCGGCCGATCCGGTGGCCGTCCTGGCCGCTGTCGGCGGGTTCGAGCATGCGGCGATCGCGGGCTTCATCCTGGCGGGCGCGGCGCTGCGCGTGCCGGTGGTGCTGGATGGCGTGATCGCAGGCGCCGCGGCTCTGGCCGCGACCGCCATCGCGCCTGGTGCGGCCTGCTGCCTCATCGCCGGGCACCGTTCAGCGGAGCCTGGCCACACCGTCACCCTGGAGCACCTCGGGCTGCGGCCGCTGGTAGACCTCAGCCTGCGGCTCGGAGAGGGGACTGGCGCGCTCCTGGCCCTGCCGATCGTGCAGAGCGCAGCCAGGGCGCTGCGGGATGTAGCCACCTTTGACTCCGCAGGTGTCACTGAGAAGTAACTGAGATCTAAAGGCGGACATCTGTCGAATATGTATTCGATTACATGCTGTTGCCTGTCACTATGATCGAATCTTGGCGAGCGCGATGCGGGCCGCTGCCGACCCGGATTGCTGGGAGGACTGTCCCGTTGCGATATGTACGCGGCCATGTTGCTGCGTTACTGCCGGTAATCTGCGCTAGCGGCGCACAATTACCTCAAGGGCCCGGATACTGTCGCTCCAGGACTGGACAATCGCGGGCCTTGCGGTCGAAAGTCGTGGTGATAAGACGTGAGCGTTCAGGGCGCGGGGGCAGGCGAGCGGCCGGCCGGCTTTCCTAGCTGCTGGCGCCGACTGTCAGGCCGATGACCAGCGAAAACGCCGGCGCACCCGACCGCGAGCTTGTAGCGCCAACCGAAGAGACTGCCGACGAACGAGGCAACTGGGGCAGGAGACCCGCAGTGATGACGGAGGGACAGGATCCGGTCGCGACGCCGTCGCCATGGGACGGCGCCAGGCGGCTTGCTCCGGCATCCGCGGACCCGTCCCTCGATGGTGCGCGCAGTCCGGTTCCTCCGGCCTTTGCGGGGCATCCGCTCGCGGCCCCGGTTCCGTCCAGCGTGCCGACCCCGGCCGCGGCCGTCGCCGAGAGCGGGACTGGCTGGCCAGCCGGTGAGCCCGAGTCGGCTGCCGACGCCGCGGAGCAGGCAGGCCATGCGCCGTCGGGCGGTCGGTCCTCGGATGGCCGGTCCTCGGATGGCCGGTCCTCGGATGGCCGGTCCTCGGATGGCCGGTCCTCGGATGGCCGGTCCTCGGATGGCCGGTCCTCGGATGGCCGGTCCTCGGGCGGTCGGTCGTCGGCCGGCGGTTCGTCAGGAGCTGCGCCGTCAGCCGCTGAGGCGTCGGCCGGTGCTGAGCGGCAGGCGCCCGCGTCGGCGACGCCAGGCGCGCCCGGCTGGCCGCCGAGCGAGGCGAACGGTCCGGCCGGACCGGCGCGACCGGCGGGGCCTGCTGGCCGGCGAGCGCCGGCCGGGTCGATCTGGACCAAGCCGGCTGCTGTCAACGGCCCGGAACCCGGTGAGCTGGACGACCAGCCGTTCGCGCGGGTAGACGCCCGGAAGCTCGAAGCTGCTCTGCTGTCGCTCCGGCGGCCGATCGTCTCAGTGCCGCTGGCGCTGGAAGCCCCTGGTGTGGCCGAGGCCAGGGTTGAGCGGGTCAAGCTCCTCAGCCAGATCGACGACTACCTGTTGCCCAGGCTGCGGCAGTCGGGTGCGCCGATCCTGGTCGCGCTGGTCGGCTCTACCGGGGCCGGGAAGTCGACCTTGCTCAACACCGTTGCCGGCAAGAAGGTCAGTGCCACCGGCATCCGGCGGCCGACTACCAACAGCCCGGTGCTCGCATGCCACCCGGACGACATGCGCTGGTTTGCTGAGAACGTCTTCCTGCCGACGCTACCGCGGGTCCGCCAGCAGGGGCTTGCGATGCCCGGCCGCGATGGGCTCCTGGTCCTGGCGGCCACAGAGGGCATGCCGCCGGGCGTGGCGGTGCTCGACACGCCCGACATCGACTCGGTGGTGCAAGCGCATCGGGACTTCGCGCACCAGTTCCTCGACGCGTCGGACCTCTGGTTGTTCGTGACCACCGCGCGCCGGTACGCGGACGCGGCGGTATGGGAGATGCTGCAGGATGCCCGTGATCGAGGGGCGGCGCTGGCCGTCGCGCTCTCCCGCGTGCCGCCAGCAGCCACCGCGGAGCTCACCGCTCACTTCGAGGCCATGCTGGAAGCCAACGGCCTGCGCGAGGAGCGCCGCTTCATCATCCCCGAGACGACGATCACCGACTCGCAGCTTCCGACTGAGGTTGCTGCACCTGTCCGGAACTGGCTGGCCGACACGGCAAGGCGTGAGGACCGGCGGGTGGCAGTGCTGACCCAGACGATGTCCGGGGTCCTCGACACGTTCCGGGCGCGGGTGCCGGCGCTGGCTGACCAGGTCGCCGAGCAGCTTGTCCTGCGGCGCCAGCTGCGGGAGGCGGTCGACACGGTCTTCGCCGCCGCGCTGGCCGAGTTCGACGAGATGATCCGCGACGGAATGCTGCTTCAGGGCGAAGTGCTAGCCCGATGGCAGGACTTCGCGGGCACCGGCGACCTGCTGCGCATCCTCCAGATGCGGCGCGGCCGCGGCGCCGCGCGCCAGAAGAGACAAGGGATGCCAGCGAGGGCCACCGCGCTGAAGGACGCACTGCAGACCAGCGTGGAATCGCTGATCGCCGCCACTGCCGACCGGGCGGCCGAGCGAGTTGTCGATCGCTGGCGGCAGCATTCCGCCGGCGCCGGACTGCTGGCAGGGATGGGTCAGGAGGACCAGGGCAGCCGGGCCACTTCGAGCGAGGAGGACTTCGTCGCCACCGCGCTCGCCGACCTCGGTCTGGTCAGCGGCACGAGTGAGGATGCCGAGCACTCCGATCCGGCGGCGCTGGCGCGAGCCACAGCAGGCTTGATGACAGCAGCCGAGCGGGCGGTCACTGCCTGGCAGGCGAGCGTTGTCCAGCTCGTCCGGGCGGAGAACGTGACGAAGCGCTCGGTCGCCCGCGTCGTGACCTTCGACGAGGCGCCGCTGGCACTGGTGCTCACCGTCGGCGTGCTCGACCATGGCGCGGCTGGCGGGTCTGCTGGCGCGGCCGGGTCGGGAGCGTCTGAGTCCGCCGCCTTGGCGCCGCAGCGGCTGCTCGAGTCGCTGTTCGGTGCAGGCTCGCTGCGCGACATGGGCACCCGGATCCGGCACGATCTGCACGAGCGCGTCAGCGAGCTGCTAACCGCCGAGGCGGAGCGCTTCTTCGCCGTGATCGACTCGGCAGGCAGCTCAGATGAGTCTGCCGCCGCCGAGCTGCTGCAGGCCGGGTATGCGCTTGAGGAAGCCCGATGACCGCGACGCTGACCACGCAGATCTCGGACGATGAACGCGCCGGGCTGTCCGCCAGGCTGACCGCGCTGGCCCGGCTGGTGCAGATCGCCAGCGTACGGACCGGGCCTGATGGCTTCAGCGAGCAGCTGCTGGCGGACTCAGGCGACCTGCTCACCCGGGCTGGGCAACGGCTGATGCTCTCCTCCCGGCACAGTGTCGTGGCCCTGGCCGGGGGCACTGGAAGCGGGAAGTCGTCGTTGTTCAACTGCCTGGCCGGCGCTGACTTCTCCACCGTCGGGGTGACCCGGCCAGTCACCAGGGAAGCCCACGCGTGCGTCTGGGGCGTCAACGGATCCGGTCCGCTCCTCGAGTGGCTCGGCGTGCCGCGGCGATACCGATACGCGCGGGCCAGCGCACTGGGCACCGGCGAGCAGTCGATGGAAGGGCTAGTCCTGCTCGACCTGCCTGACCACGACTCCGTGATGGGGCACGCGACGGACCTGGTGGACCAGCTGGTTGGCCTGTCGGACCTTATGGTCTGGGTACTTGACCCGCAGAAGTACGCGGACGCGGCAGTGCACCGGCGCTTCCTCGTCCCGCTGGCCGGCCATTCCGAGGTTGTCGCCGTCGTGCTGAACCAGGCGGATCTGCTGACTGCCGCGCAGATCGAGGACTGCGTCCAGGATCTGCGCCGACTTCTGGACTCGGAGAACCTGCATGATGTCCAGATCCTGGTTACCTCTGCCAAGACCGGCGCAGGCATCGAGGAACTGCGCAAGCTGCTGATCGAGGCAGTGTCGAGCCGCCGGGCCGCGGTGGCCAGAATCTCGGCCGACGTGGACAAGGTCGTGGCCCAGTTCCAGCCGCATGGCGCGCGTGAGCATGCGGCTGACGGACTTGCCGTGGCCGGTGCGGCCGGGCCTGACACGGACGAGCAGCTGCCCGCCGAGACTGCGGTGGAACTCGCCGGGTCGTTTGCTTCCGCGGCCGGTGTCTCCGCGATCGGCGACGCGCTGTGCAGCGCGCGCGAGCTAAGGGCTGCTGACTACGTCGGCTGGCCAGTCAGCTGGGCAGTCGAACGCATGACCAGCCCTGACCCAGCCAGGAAGATCAGGCTCGGCAAGCTGTGGGATGAGCTGCACAGCGTCACCGCCGGTCCGTCGGGCGCCCAGCAGGCCGAGATCGACAACGCGCTCACCCAGGTCGCCACTGAACGGGTGCCAGCGCTGCCGAAGCCATGGTCGCGCACCGTGCGGACTGCGGTCAGATCACGGTCAGCGGAGATACCAAGGTCCATCGGCGCCGAGCTGAGCGCTGCGCTGCCGGCTGGCGCGTCGGCCGACAGATGGTGGCGGGCGGTTGGCGTGCTGCAGGGCTTGCTGCTCGGCTGCGCTCTGGTGGGCGCCGCGTGGGCTATTGCCCTGCTGATTCTCGGCGTTGGCGGGGTTGGCTCAGGAGTGCCGAAGCTGTTCACCGAGACCTGGCTGCTGCCGGTGGCCGCGGCCATGATGGCGCTCGGGCTGTTCGGTGGCTGGCTGACCGCACGGATCTGCACAGCGAAGGTGCAGGAGGCGGCCAGCCGCGAGCGAGATGAGCTGCTGGATGACATCCGCGAGCGCCTCTCCGGCGTCGCGCAGGACCTCGTTGTAGGCCCGGCCGAGCTCGAGCTTGCAGAGCTGGGCCGGTTCAGGACCGAGCTGCGGTCGGCCGGCCGCTGAAGGTATCGCGCGTCACAGCCAGACCCGCAGGTCGCCCATGGCCGACAAGCCCGCTCGCTGGCAGAGCATACGCTGACAACCCTCTCGCTGGCACAGGCCCTGGAAGAGCCTCCGGCTGACGCGGAAAGGGCCTCCGGCTGACGGTGGCGCTCACGCTGAAAGGGCCTCCGGCCGTCACGTCTCCCGCTGATGACCCTCCCGCGTGCGTCACGGCGGCGCGCATCCACAGGCCCGGCTCGTCCCCCGGCGGTTATGCACAGACGGTGTCGCGAGACAGCACTGGGTGGCTGTGTCGGCAGATCCTTGATCACGAAGCTCGGGGCGCCGGGTCGCGAGCGAGGAGCGCAGTGCCGTCCGATGCGACGGCTTGCCGCTCTCACTGTCAAGGAGGCCAGGGACATGATCAATGAGGCGCACTTCAGCGTGACCGGCTACGTTGCCACCGATCCGAAGGGCGGCTACACCAGGGACGGGATGCGGATGCTGTCCATGCGCGTGGGCTGGACACCGCGGCGGCTCGACCGCGCCACCGGAGAGTGGGTTGACCAAGCCAGCTCGTTCATCAGTGTGCAGTGCTTCAGAAAGGTCGCCGAGAACGCAGCGTTCTCCTTACGGCGCGGCGATCCCATCACCCTCACGGGCACGCTGCGAGTGCGCGAGTACTCGGACCAGGCAGGGGCGAAGCGGATCTCAGTCGACGTGGTGGCGAACACGATCGGGCACGACATGTCGCGCGGTATCAGCATGTTCGCCCGGCCCCGCTCGTCACAGGAGCCGACCGCGGCGGAGCGTGAGCAGGCCGAGACAGTTGAGCGTGACCCACTACCGGGAGACCGCGCGTCGGCACTGATGCCGGGACAGACCCGCCCGTATGGTGTGCTGCGCGGCCCGGACTCCTCGTCTGCCGCAGCCGGATCCGCTGGATCTGACTTGGACGACGAGGAATTCGAGGCAGACGCCGAGGAGATCCTGGATCTCGAGGAGCAGCGCGCCGAGGCTCTGACCGAGTCGGCCGAGTCGGCCGAGTCGGCTGAGACGGTGCCAGCTCTGGTCTGACCAGGGCTCGTCGGATGTCTGGCCGCGACGCCGGCCGGGCAACGGGTCAGCGCCAGGCTCTGTGGTTCTTCGGCCGCCCGCCGTCGCCGCCCCGCCGACATGCGCGGCAGGTGCCGGGCCGGCGGGGGGCTCGTCCGCCGTCCGGCTGGCAGCGTCGTCTGGCTGGGGGCAGGCTGGTTTGTCCGTTCGGGTGGCCGGGTCGCCGGGCCGGGTCGCCGGGCCGGCCGGGACTGGCCTGCCGATCGACGGGACGCGGCAGGGGACTGGTCTGACCGGGTCAGCCACCCCGACCCGAGCTCCCGCCGGCCGATATGGCGAGGCCTCGCTGGGCCCGGCCCGGCCCTGGACTCGTCGAGGCAGCGGGTCGGAGCCGCGGCCCGGCGGGCCCCGGCCAGGAGGGCCCCGGCCAGGAGGGCCCCAGCCAGGAGGGCCCCGGCCAGGAGGGCCCCGGCCAGGAGGGCCCCGGCCAGGAGGGCCCCGGCCAGGCCGGGCTCGCCATAGTGCCGCAGTTCGTAGCCCTACCTTGCAGCCCCTACGCTTAAGAGCATGCCGGAGTTCATCTACCAGATGAGCCGTGTGCGCAAGGCACATGGCGAAAAGGTCATCCTCGACGACGTCACGCTTGCATTCCTTCCGGGTGCCAAGATCGGCGTGGTAGGCCCGAATGGCATGGGCAAGTCCACGCTGCTGCGGATGATGGCCGGGGTCGAGCAGCCGTCCAACGGCGACGCCCGGCTGATGCCTGGCTTCAGCGTCGGGATCCTGGAGCAGGAGCCGGCGCTGAATGACACGAAGACCGTGCTCGGCAACGTCGAGGAAGGCGTGGCGGAGACCAAGGCGCTGCTTGAGCGCTACAACCAGATCGCCGAGCAGATGGCGACGGACTACTCCGACGAGCTGCTGGAGGAGATGGGTCAGCTGCAGGAGCAGCTTGACCACAAGGACGCGTGGGATCTGGAGAGCCAGCTAGAGCAGGCAATGGACGCCCTCCGCTGCCCGCCGCCCGATGCTGACGTGTCTGTGCTCTCCGGTGGAGAGCGCCGCCGGGTCGCGCTCTGCAAGCTGCTGCTGTCGCAGCCGGACCTGTTGCTGCTGGACGAGCCGACCAACCACCTGGACGCGGAGAGCGTGCAGTGGCTGGAGCAGCACCTGGAGAAGTACCCGGGTACCGTCGTCGCGGTGACCCACGACCGGTACTTCCTGGACAACGTGGCCGGCTGGATCCTCGAGCTGGACCGCGGGCACGCCTACCCGTACGAGGGGAACTACTCCACATATCTGGAGACGAAGGCCGCCCGGCTGAAGATCGAGGGTGCCAAGGACGCCAAGCGGCGCAAGCGGCTGGAGGACGAACTGGAGTGGGTCCGCTCCAGCCCGCGCGCCCGGCAGGCCAAGAGCCGCGCCAGGCTGCAGCGCTACGAGGAGATGGCGACCGAGGCCGACAAGAACCGCAAGCTGGATTTCGAGGAGATCCAGATCCCGCCCGGCCCGCGGCTCGGCACCAACGTTGTGCAGGTCGACGGCCTGGCCAAGGGCTTTGATAACCGGGAGCTGTTCGAGGACCTGTCGTTCAGCCTGCCGCAGGGCGGCATTGTCGGTGTGCTCGGGCCGAACGGCGTCGGCAAGACGACGCTGTTCAAGATGATCGTCGGCGAGGAGCAGCCAGACTCCGGCACCATCAAGATCGGCGAGACCGTCGAGATCGCCTACGTCGATCAGTCGCGATCCAGGATCGACGCGGCCAAGAACGTCTGGGAGGTCATCTCAGACGGGCAGAGCTACATCACCGCGGGCAAGACCGAGATCCCCAGTCGTGCGTACGTGGCCGCGTTCGGCTTCAAGGGCAGCGACCAGCAGAAGCCGGCGGGCATCTTGTCGGGCGGGGAGCGTAACCGGGTCAACCTCGCGCTCACGCTCAAGCAAGGCGGCAACTTGCTGCTGCTGGACGAGCCGACCAACGACCTGGACGTGGAGACACTGTCGTCGCTGGAGAATGCGCTGCTGGAGTTCCCTGGCTGCGCCGTGATCACTAGCCACGACCGGTGGTTCCTGGACCGGATCGCTACCCACATCCTGGCGTGGGAGGGCGGGGCGAGCTGGTTCTGGTTCGAGGGCAACTTCGAGTCCTACGAGAAGAACAAGATCGAGCGGCTCGGCGCTGAGGCCGCGCGGCCGCACCGCGTCACTTACCGCAAGCTCACCAGGGGCTGACGGGTTAGCTCAGCTCCTTGACGTTGGCGTTCTCGATCACGCCGTTCACGACCGTGTACGTGCCTGAGAACGTCTTGGTCGAGCCGTTCTGCTGTGCGGCGGCCAGCGTGGCAGTGACGACATCACCCTTGACGGACAAGATCTTGACCCGGTCGTGCGCAGTACCCGCGAAACCGGCCTCGAACGTCTTGAACGCCCCGCGGTCACCGACGAGGTGCCATGCCTTCAGGTAATGGTGCCCGTTGATTGCCGCGAAGTAAGCGACAACCGTGGCGGCCGGATTCGGCTGGCCTGCTCCCGTAGAACTGCCCGCCGCGGGGGGTGACGTCGGCCCGTGGCGGCCTGCCAGCGCGTATGCGATCCCGCCAATGAGCGCGGCGCAGGCGACCGCTATCACCGCGACCAGCGCGACGCTGCGGCCGCGCCGCCGCCGATCGCCTAGGCGGCTGCGTTCCTGCACGCGGCCGCTGCCCCGGGCTGCTCCGCCTTGCTGGCGCGGCCACGTGTCCGGCGGCGCGTTCCAGGACTGGCCGACCGAGCCTGGTGGTCCGAGGGGATCAGCCGGCTCCCGCGCTTGCGGGTGCGGCCGCCCGTCGGCTCCCGGGCCGCGATGCCAGTCGGGTTCGGCGGGAATGTGCCCGTCCCAGCTAGTGACAGCAAGCGGGCGCGCGCCAGCCGTGGGGCGAGCCGGGCTCGCCGGCGGAGGCGCCGCATAATCCGCGCCCGGCCGCTGGGATGCATCGCCGTTCGGCGAATGCTCCTGCTGCCACCGATCCGGACGCCAGCTGTCCGGATGCCCAGCGTCCGGCTGCCCAGCGTTCGGATGCCTAACGTCGGGGTACCCGACGTCCGGGTGCCTGCCGTCCGGGTGCCCGGCGCTCGGGTGCCTAACGTCCGGGTGCCCGACGTCCGGGTGCCCGACGTCCGGGTGCCTGCCATCCGGGTGCGCGGCATCGCGAGCGAGTGCTACATCGCGGCCCGGATATTCGTCCTGACGGCGCGGCTGCCAGTGCTCGCGAGGGTCGTCGGCCTGGCGGGTGTCCTGGGGCTGGCGGGCGTCCCAGGGCTGGAGGACGTCCCCGCGATGGTGGGCGTCCCCGGCCTGGCGGGCGTCCCAGGGCTGGGGGACGTCCCCGCGATGGGGGCCGTCTCCGGGATGGGGGGCGTCCCCGGTATCCCCGGCCTGGCGGGCGTCCTGGGACT
>Ga0335074_10006634_pt1 | contig 16056 bp, 11 predicted proteins | sample Lox_Sample_23_FD_206715 | JGI IMG/M metagenome (GOLD analysis project Ga0335074, IMG submission 206715) | Soil microbial communities from Loxahatchee National Wildlife Refuge, Florida, United States - Lox_Sample_2.3 | ecosystem: Environmental > Terrestrial > Soil > Wetlands | place: USA... | reverse complement strand
GCTTCGATTCGGCCTTCTCTTTGGCGATTTCCCAATACAAACGGTATTCCGATTGTAGTTCCTTAGATGCTTCTTCCCAATTTTTATCCTGATATCGTTTGCGCCATTTCTTCTGAAGCTTTGACACATCTTCTTTAGGAATTAGGGTCAAATCAGACAGTTTATTGCAAAGTTCATCGAGCGAACGAACATTTGCCACCAATTGAACAATTTGAGAACGATCTTCCTCCAGAATTTTTAATTTAATATCCCCCCACGACTTGCCATCATATTTGCTTTTTAACGCTGCAATTTTCTTTTGGCCGTCTTTTTTGGCGCTGCGAAACTCATCACGATGCGCTAATGCACTTATTAGTGCATCAAGCGAACTTGATTTCTTGGCTTCTTCACACAGAGCTTTTTCGAGCATCCAGCCGGGGCGCTTTCCTGAAACCTTCTTCGCCATGCCTGTTTTAGATGTACCACGAGACCGAATGTTCTTGGCTGTTGATTTACTATTTGTCAGAAGATCGAAATCGTCCCGCGGCATTTGGGCGCCGGCACCATCTTCGCCTGGGGGACACAATTCCTCCGCAATTCGTCGACAGCATTCGGCAAGTTTGACGGCATCAGCTTCCGTTTTTCCCTTGTCTTTAAATACAAACAGCAGCTTATGATTTTCAATGAGCGCACACAATGCAGGATCAGTTTTGTAATGGTTTCTTGCGCTCTCAAGTTTTGTGATAGTGGTAATCTTCTCCCATTCCCGCCAGATGCCGTCTTTCTTTTCCCGAAAGATGCCCGCACCTCGGTGCATTATAAGAAGCCAACCCGTGAGATAGTCCACACCTTTGTTGAATGCTTCACGTGTGTCATCCAACCAGCGTTGAACTGTTTGCACCTCCTCGGCACGGCTTTTGAAACGACGACTATCTACAATCAGTTCGTGATCTCGAAAGTCCAATCGTAATTTGTAGCTCTTTGTTGCCACCCCATTCTCCTGCCGATCTGACGGGCAGACATCATACCACGACTACGCCCGTTTCACCTTTAGGTAGGCTCTCTGTACTGAAGACGTTTTAACCGCCGTCGATTTGTTTGATACAATGCGGTCCCATTAAAAAGAAACGCCGCCTTGCGGCGGCGTCGGTCCGGAGATGCTATCTCCGGAGGGGTTAACATTATTACTTCAGGTAGTATATGAAATCGGAGCAAAATAGTCAATTTCTTGAGATGAAATCTCCATCGCCTGCCCTGAAGCGGGTTATTGCGTATGTCGATGGATTTAACCTTTATTTTGGACTAAAAGAAGAAAAATGGCGGCGTCTATATTGGTTGGATATCGCATTGTTGGTTAAGAATCTGCTCAAGCCTGACCAAATCTTATCATTCACAAACTATTTTACATCACGGGTTCGAGGTGCCGCACCTGGAGATTCCGCCGGCGCCGCCGCAGATCGAGAAGCCAGCCGCCGCCGTCAAACAATCTTTTTGGAAGCGCTTGCCACATTTCCAAATCTTAAAATTGTTGAGGGGCACTTTCTATATAAACCGGTGAAATGTCGAAACTGCAAACAAGTAAATTATAGATTTGAAGAAAAAATGACGGACGTGAATATTGCAACACAATTGCTCGTTGACGCTTATGCAGACAAATTCGATGTTGCGTTTATCATTTCAGCTGACAGCGATTTAATTTCGCCGGTCAAAGCGGTGCGCCAGCATTTCCCATCGAAACGGATTGTCATTGTATTCCCGCCTAAACGAGATTCTCGAGCTCTTGCCAATGTTTCCAATGCTTGTTTGCGCATCGGTCGAAGGACTTTATTGAAAAGCTTATTGCCTTTAGTTGTATCGCTTCCAGATGGACGAACGGTGCAATGTCCTCCCGAATGGCGATAACCATAAATTCAATGAGATATGCACAATTAGTAATTCAGTTAACTCTTATACAACCACTACTCCAGTTTCCCCCTTTGGTAGGCTCTCTCCCAGCACCGTAGCCGATTCACGCGCTGCTTCTTCATCCGGCCCAAGGTCGAGGATAATCGCCTGATCGTCCTTCAAATTCAGTTCCTCCTCCAACGCCGTCTGCATTCGCACGCGATCGATATCCTTGAGCACACAAAAAAAAACGGAATATTGCCAATGCTCGCCGAAACCCTTCATGGCCTTGAAAACACGCCGCCAGCGTTTCGGATCGCGAATGTCATAACAAACCAGAAAACAGCGCCGCATGTAATTCCTCTAACGAGTGGTTAGAAATGACAATGTATCGACGTCGCCTACCAGCCATGCAGCAATCATCCGGGCATGCAGCATCACCATACGCCGATAACTCAGGCGATAGCCATAGACCGGATGCGTGATTTCGGTATCCATGCGTCTGCCCCAGGCTCCAAAGAATGCCTTGCGGCCTGAATCGGTCATAGCGCACCCGGCGGCGGTTTTGGAAAAATGACCTTCAACGAGTTCCCCACGATTAAAGCTGGAAATAGCAACTGAATCCGCAACTAATGGACGGAAGGGTTCCATCAAATCCAGCGCCAACGCCGGGCGACCGGGGCGGCAAACATGAAACGCGCCGATGGTTGGTTCGAGCCGCGCCAGACGGAGGGCGGAAACGCATTCATGCGTGAGCATCGTGTAGCCGAAGGAAAGCACGCAATTAACCGGATCGGGCGGCGGACGACGCTGCCGACCGTTAGTGTCAAATTCCCGCGCGAACGATTCTTTAAAAATGGGACCAAAGTTTCCAAAATAAATTGCCGCCGCCTGACCCTCGAATCCGCGAAGTTCATCGGGTTTTTTCGCCTCCATGCTCTTGCGAGCTAAATCCATCAGATCGGAAGCAACGTTTGACGACAAGTCCGAACGGTTGCGCATTAGAATGGTGCGCTGATTGGTGATTTTAGCGGCGATCAGAACTCGCGAAAGTTCCAATACAGCAGCCGGATCGTCGAATCGGCGAACCTGACTGGTGCGGACCAATGCACTGACGGAGTCCAGGGGGTCGATCATGGCCACAAGCCGCCCCGCGGAAGTCATGTAAGCAACCGGAATTTCCTGATCCGCCAAAACGCCCAGCGCCTGAGTGGAAAGCTGCACGTTTCCCACGATGGCCAGACTCTCCATACTGGAGAGTGGAATTTCACGGGCCAGTTGGCCTTCACGATCCGTAACGCGCAAACATTGGCCGCGCACGCCGATGCGAGTACCTTCCTGCTGTGCCACAAGATGAATGGCGTCATCACGCAAAGGCCAGATGCGGCGCGGTGATTGATCCTGTTTTTGAGCAAAAGCGACTTCATCGGGCAGGCAGATGGGCTGGAGCGAACAACGCAGACAACGCGAATCATGAACCAACGGCGGCGGTCGCGGGCCGGTAGAGCAATTTCGCGCCGCGTCCAGCGTACTTAAAGCTTCCTGCCGCAGTGCATCATCAATTTCCACGTCGAGACGGCGTTTTTCTGCGGCATAATAAATTACGCCGCGTGTAACGCGATAACCCGCATCTTCCAGCAGTAATGCCTGCAAGCCAAGCTGGACGCGGTCCGTCGGCCAGGGCGACGCCGCTGCTAATGGTGGATCGTCGCTTTCACCCGGATCGTCCGGCGGCGGACTCATGGTGGCATATTGCGGCCGGCCTTTGCGGTATTCAACGGGAACGGCGGTTTGTCCTTGAATTTCCGCAAGATCCAGGGTTGCGGTGAGGTGATACTTCTCACTCGTGAGAACTAAACTTCGCGCGACTTTCGGGCGATTGATATCAACTTGATCCGCCGCACCGTTGCCATTGGATTCATGACTCGGTTTGTCCACGCGTTTATGGACGGCGTTGCCTTTTTCCGTGTCAGCGTTGGCCAGATGAATGCCTTCGACTTCCATCATGTAAAAGAGTCTCGGGCAGTAGGCATATTCGGCGACATTGCGCGCCGGCCAGTAATATTCGTCCATGGCGGCCCCCCGCAAATTTCCCACAATCCGTTGAAATGATTTGTCCAATAATTTAAGTATGGCACGTGAATCTAGTTATGCAAATTTATCGAATTATTTTGATGTAAAGCAGAATATTATCGGAACACGATACCGTAATTCTATATTGACGTGCTAACCACATTTCGCCGTCGATTTCTACACAACTTCAACGCGCGGCTTTGCCGCGAAGTAAAAAGTTAAAGGAAGAACGGCTATGCCGCAGGTTTAAGTATTTGCAATCGCGAAGGAATGAAGAGGGCTCACCGAAGTCAGATTCCACAGATCACAATTTTGCGAACAAAAACAATCCTTACTGAACTTCCTTATTTGCTCACCTGGTCGCCTGATCAACTGTTCTACTCTCTCGGCGTGGCTTCGCCGCGCCGGTTGGTTTGCCTATTCAGTGTATAGGCTCTTAAGGCCGGTTCTTTGACAAGTGAATAAGAAAAGTGACAAATCATCTGATTCTACGGAATCCGTCTGTCCATTCTCTGTCCAGATGACCGATTGTCACTCTTTCGGGACTAAAGCAGGAAAAATCTAACCGCTACAGCGCTACAACCCCTGAAAATATAGATGTTTCCTCCACTCTTAAAGGCGCAACAAGCATTAATCATGTTACGGATCAGAAAGTGTGAAATACTCTATAAAATAAGCCTTTGTAACGTTGTAGCGCTTAGAAGGCCAAAAATTGGAGCAATAAATCCTAATATGTGTTTAGTGTCTCTAACAAAATTAAGGCGGGAGCTGTTAATACTTTCGTGCTTTTCGTGGTTAGAAATCGTCGTCTCTTTGTGTCGTTGTGGTAAAAACTCCCGTCTCCCGTCTTCCGTCTCCAGACTCGGTATAGCTGCCGCCTCTGTGGCAAAATCGTTTTATCACGCTTCCTGGACTAAAGCAGGAAAAATCTAATCGCTACAGCGCAACAACCCCTGAAAATATAGATGTTTCCTCCACTCTTAAAGGCGCAACAAGCACGAATCATGTTACGGATCAGAAAGTGTGAAATACTCTATAAAATAAGCCTTTGTAACGTTGTAACGGCTCGGAGGCCCAAAATTGGAGCAATAAACCCAACTATGTAATCAGAGGCGCTCAGGACATTGAGGAACTAAATGCAGCCGTCGTTGCGGTGAAAAATCTGTATCAATCGGCGTCATCAGCGGATCGTTTTGCCTTTTTACTTTTTCCTTTTTACTTCAACTATTCCCTGTCACCTGTACCCTATCACCTTCGTTGTTTCCGCGACATTTTAGCCACCTGTACAAATTGTTTTGCCGAATCACCGAGAACTTCGCCGCGCTCATGACACGAATATGTATTGCGAACGCCGCCAATAAACCGGGCTTTAATTAAATTCCAATACGCCGTAGCCGATCTGGCCGTTGCGGACAATATCAAATCTTACCTGTTTAGCCTGCGGCATAAGCGGCAGGAGCGCGCCCAGATCGTCAAGCGTACGTATACGGTTGCCGCCAACGCCAACCAGAACATCGCCAGGCTGAAGACCGGCGTTGGAGGACACGGAATTGGGATCGACTTCCTGAATTAACAGGCCATTGTCAATCGGCAACTGATATTTTGCCGACAAAGCCGGCGTGAGTTCCACAACGCTGATGCCCAGTTCCTGTTTGGCTTTAAGCACAATCGGGGATGGAGGCACCGCGGAAACAGCAAATGTTTTTTGCGTGCCGTCGGAAAAACCAACGGTAACCGTTTTTTGGTTCAGCGTGACATTCAGAAGGTCGGCGCAGGCATCCACCAGCGTCGGCGTAGCCTGGCCGTCGATGGAAGTAACGGCGGGGCCATTAGTTCCAGAGAGAACAATGATTTCATGCGGACCGTTAGGCTCGGTGCCAGTGCGAATCGCGGAAACCTGCGCCGGGATCTGGACCTGATTGGTCGTCGCGGGGCTCATAAGTTGCGGCAGTATTTGAGTAAGTTGATCCACCCCAATGGCAAAACCGATATTCTCGGCGCTTTGACGAATGGCGGTATTAATACCGATCACGCGCCCATAGGCGTCCAGCAAAGGGCCGCCGGAATTGCCGGGATTAATGGCCGCATCGGTCTGAATAAGATTTTTGAGTGGAGTGGGATTGTCGGGTTCGTCAATTTCGCGGCCAATGGCGGAGACAATTCCGGAACTAACGCTCTGGGCATAGCCGAAAGGATTGCCCACGGCGATCGCCGGCTCGCCAATCATCAGGTCGCTGGAGGTGCCCAGCGGGATCGTGGGAAATGTTTGATTGGAATCTATTTTGAGAACGGCCAGATCCGCGGTTGAACTGCTGCCGATTAAATGAGCGGAAAACGTTTGTCCGTTCGAGAGCGTGACGGAAATGCTCTGCGCCTGATCGATGACGTGATTATTGGTGACCACGTAGCCGTCTTTCTGGATGATGAAGCCGCTGCCAAGGAAATTCTCCTTTGCCCTTCCAATCGGAATCTCTTCCTGCGGCATGTTGTACATGCCTGCGAAAGGGTTATAAAACGCAGTAACAATCTTGTTGGCGGTGATGCTGACGATGGCTGGTCCATAATGCTGCACGATCTGGGCCGTAACGCTATCGCGAAGATTGTTGGGATCAGCTTGGGGCTGCCAGTTGTCATCGGCCCAGATAGGGCAGCAGGTAAAAAGAGCCGCCAGAAGGGCTATAGCTATAGTTTGTAAACGCATCGAAACCTCCAAAACCATACTAACTATACGTTATAAATGAGGGAAAAGCTGCAATTTCGGGGCAGGAAGGTGGTAATATTTCAAATAACCCCGGCAAGAAATGCCGGGGGCTTTGGATAAAAACCCGCTGCGTCCTTGGTTCACCCTAAGCGTTTGGCGCGGCGGCGGGAGCAATAAGTAAATCGAGCAATTCATTGCGGCGCAGAACGCGAATACCGGTATGTCGGCCTATAAACTGGTCGGTGAGTATGCGGTGCAAATCATCCACGCCTGCTATAGGTTTGGAGTCCAGGGCCAGGATCACGTCGCCGTCCTGAATGTCGGCTTTAGCGGCGGGGCTGTTTGATTCTACTCCAACAACCAGGACGCCCGTCTTCAGGGGAAGATGGTAAAAATTGACGAGGCGCTGATGCACCGGAACATTTTGTCCGGCCACACCGATATAGCTACGGTGAATTTTACCATCGCGAATCAGGTGCGAAGCGACAAATGAAGCCGTGTTGGCGGAAATGGCCAGACAGATGCCCTGTGCGGGAAGTATCACGGCGGTATTTACGCCGATGACTTTTCCATCAGAAGCCACAAGCGGGCCGCCGGAATTTCCCGGATTAAGTGCGGCGTCGGTCTGGATGATGTCGTCGATCAGCCGCCCGGACCGCGAACGCATGGAGCGCGCCAGGGCACTGACTATGCCGGCGGTTACCGAAGCCTGGAAACCAAGGGGATTGCCCATGGCCACGACAAGTTGCCCGACACGGAGTTTAGATGAATCGCCAAGCTCGGCGCTGGATAGATCATCCGCGTCGATGCGTACTACGGCCAAATCGGTATGTGGATCATCGCCAATAATGGTCGCGGGAAATTGGCCGCCGTCGGCGAGGGTCACAAGGATTTTTACCGCGCCATGAACTACATGGCTGTTGGTGAGGATAAAACCGTCCGGCGTGAATATAAAACCCGAACCGGCTCCGCCGCGGCGTGGTTGGTTGTCGCCGCGCTGGGCATGAAAAACTTCGATGTTGACCACGCTGGGACCGACTTTTTCGACCACATCAATGACGGCGCGGGAATAAGCGTCGAGAAGCTGGGCGTCATTATCGCCGTTCTGGGTGGTAAACGCCTGATGGCGGCTAAGCCCATCCAGCGTGCTGGAAACGAATTTTACCCAAGCCATGAAGGCTCACAATGCAGCTCTGTTTTTATGGCAAAGGTCAAAGTCCCCGGAAACGCACGTGCCGGCGGGCTGGAAATCTTGGAGCTTCATCAGACAGAGCATGCAAAGTACCGAAGTGAAGCGGTCCGTAATTGCCGTACAATTATAGGCGCGGCGGCAAGTGCGAAGTAAAAAATCAAAAGTAAATATGCAATAGGAGCAAGAGCGGCGGGACGGCCGTATTATTTTGTTAAAGACGTTACGAGCCTTCTATCGCTTTTTTGAGCGGTCCGAGGTGCTTTTCATAGTTCCGCCATTTTCCAACGGACGAATCATAAATCGGCTCGCGGACCTGCAGAACGCTCGAGGTGACGACGGCGCGCTTGGTTTGATAAAAACGCAGGCAGCGATCATCCCAGGGCAGATCGACAAACTGCACCATTCGCCGGGCCTGGTTTTCCGTATCTTTGACCAGCTCTTCATAGTTGACGTTTAGAATCGGTATGTCGAGAACTTTGTTCCAATGCTCCATCAACCGATGGTAATCACGATAAAAAATGCCCAGATTTGTCAGGTCATATTTGAATTTGTGACCCGTGTTGAAGGAAGTCATAAAGCAGGAAAGGCACGTATCCATCGGATCGCGCTGGCAGTGTATGATTTTAATACCCGGCAAGAGCGACGGAGCCATGCCCAGATAGAGAAAATTCATCGGCATTTTGTCGGTAATGCGCTTTGCTTCGGGTTTTAAGGCGACCAGCGGTTTAATATAAATCTGCGCCAACCCGTCGGCCTGATCCGCGGTGAGGTTGTCCAGGCAGCGGGGGTAATCGGTAATATTTGCCCGGAGCATTCCCAGCGCGCCCATGAACATCTGGTGCATAAAATCCAGTTCGCCAGCGCCGTGCACTTCCGGATGGGAAGCAAGAATTTGCTCCACCAGAGAAGTACCTGACCGCGGCATGCCGAGAATCAGCACCGGTTTGTCGTTGTGAAGCGTCGCTCTGGGTAAAGAAGCGAGGCGCTCGCGAGTGAAATATTCAATGCGCGCGTCGGTCCACTTCGTCTGCTCCGACGGATCGTAGCCAACGGGACGGCCCATCTGGTTGCCGCGCATGACATAAGAAAATGCATCGTCGTATCGTCCGGCGCGGTCGAGTAAATTAGCCGCGGTTAAATACAAACTGAACTCCCTCGGGTTGATGTTGTTTTCGAGTATTTTCAATATGACGCGAAGCGCTTCTTCGTGCCGGCCATATCGTGGCGCCAGGCGCCCGTATAATCGGGCAAATGACGGCGTGATTTGATTCCGAGCGACCAGCTTTTCAACGAGTTGCCAGGACTGATCAAGTTCGCCGGCGGCTTCGAGAACCCAGGCGCGGCCTTCCATAAAGAGCGGGTTGTCCGGCTCAGCTTCAATGGCTTTTTGGGAAGCGGTTAAGGCGTCCTCGATAAGTCCGTGTTGCAGGAGCCATTGCCCCAGCCAGGATTGAGCCACGGCTAGTTTCGGGTTTATCTGAACCGTCGTCTGAAGATAGGAGCCGGCTTTTTCAGTTTGCCCCTCTCCCCAAAAACTCATTGCCGCAGCCCAATGGTAATAGGCATCTTCGGGCGCCAGTCGAATTGCTTCAAGAAAACATGCTGCCGCCTGTGCCCACTGTTCTCGGGAAAAAAAAGTTTGTCCGGCCCGCGCCTGTTGTCGGGCCTGGAGACGTGTGTTTTGCGCAGGCGCAACCCAATGCGCGGAGTCAGAGTCTTCTTTATTAAATGGATAATTCATGCAAGCCCACAATATCTACGTTTGGGAACAAAAAAAGTTGCATCAATCGAAACAATGAAACTCATTGACCACTACAATACACGAACGTCACACCACCACTTTATGGCGAGATTCCAAGCGACAGTTGTTCAAAACAAACGGTGAAAAACCACCCACGGCTACAACGACCTTCGCTTAAACATTATATACGGCGCAGGGAACATTAGCATTGTATTAATTCCGCGGATTTTGATCTGCTGTATGAGCATGTCCCTGATAGGTGTTTATGCTTATGTGTTGGATGATTTTATCTTACAGATGTCAGGCCGTTAGCTATCGCAAATTTCGTCAGGCCGGCGATGGAGTGAATCCCCAGTTTCTGCATGATATTGAACCGGTGTGCGTCAACCGTGCGCGTGCTGATATGCAGGAGCGCGGCAACCTGACCACTGGAGCGACCCTCGGCCACTAACTGAAGAATTTCCCGTTCGCGGCCGGAGAGTTTGTCCAGTATATTTTCAGAAAGTTTTTTCCCGCTCGCTCGGTCAACGTAATCCTCCATAACCAGTTCCGTCAGCGGCGGGCTTAAATACCGGCGTCCGGCTTTTACGAGGCGAATCGCACTGAGCAGTTCGTTAAATGCGGCGTCTTTAAGCACATATCCCACCGCGCCCGCACGGAGTGATTCGAAAACGTATTGCGGTTCCGAATACATCGAAAGCATGATTACTTTAGTTTCGGGATGTTCGCGGATAATTCGGCGGGTCGTCTCGATGCCGTTGAGTTCACGCATTTCGACGTCCATCAATATCAGGTCCGGGTTAAGCCGCGCGCAAAGCTCCATTGCCTCGCGGCCATTGCCGGCTTCGCCCACGACTTTTACCTCAGGGGAATCATCAAGCAAAGACCGGATTCCGGAACGCACGAGAGTATGATCTTCCACCAACAGAATCGACAGGGTCATGCGTGTTGCTCCTGGGTAACGGGGACTTCCAGCACGGCACGTGTGCCGGTTTGCGTATTGGACTCAATTCTAACATTACCCCCGAATGAACCAAGCCGCTCCTGGATGCTCGCAAGCCCCAGTCCTCTGGTAACATCGGGCGCCAGAACCACACCGGGTTCAAAACCGCTTCCATCATCATCAACCACGATGCGCAGCGACGCCGGCGACCAATAAAGCGAAACAATGATTTGTTTTGCGTGACCATGTTTGGCCGAGTTGTTGAGCAATTCCTTGACGGCGCGAAAAATGTAGTTTGTGATAACCGGCGGAAGCGATTGCGAAACGTCTTCCTCGTTGATTGTCACATCAATGCCGGTTTGCTGGGTGAACTGTTTCGCATGGTGGCGCAGAGTCGGGGTTAACCCCAGATGTTCCAGCATGGCCGGATGCAGATCGAACGTAAGCGTGCGGGCATTATTAATTAAATCGCTCACAATATCTATGGAAGACTTGATTCGATTCCACTGCGGCGAATCCTGCCGGCTTTCGGACAGACTTGCAGCCAGGCTTAGTTTCAACGCGGACAACATCTGGCTGAAACCGTCATGAATGTCATGTGCCAGACGGCGGCGCTGGATATCTTCGGCTTCGGACAATTGAGTCGCAAGCCGTCTTAATGACTTGGTTCGCTCCTCCACCATCTTTTCAAGTTGAGTGTTCAGATCTTTAAAAGCACACAAAATAAGAACCGCGATGGAGAGAAGCACGACCCTTGTGATGGCGTTGGCAATCGCATATTTCAGAGGCAGGGTCACTCCGGAATAGCCCAGCCGATCGGCGGAGTACCACGTCAACATGGTGATGACCATCATTAAAAAACCGGCTTTTCTGCCGAGGTACCAAGCCATCAAAAGCACCGGCATGGCATAAAAATATGAGATGGCAAAAGGACCGGTGTTTTTGTCCAGGTAGAGAACTGAAGCCAGCAGAAAAATCGCTATAATAAAAACCACCAAAACTGGCGGTCGGGCAAAAAGAAACCGGTGGAAAAACGAAGGTTTCCTCTCCGACATTTCGGAAAAATCGCGCCGTAAGTGATCAGAATGTTCGGGCGCGACAGGAGTCGAATTTAAAGTGGATTGCTGCATGATTATGCCCTGATCTTAGCTTAAAAGACTGCCGGATTAAACAGCGTGTCGATTTTATGAAATATAAGGGTAAAGAAGATTGTCCCCAACAATTTTACAAAGTTGTTTGATTTTTGTGAAAAACCTTCGCCGTCGACGTTTAACGGCAAATTTTTGCTTTCAGACATAAAACCCACGGAACCGACGGAACGTAGAGTTTTGTATTTCCGGTGGTTTTATGCTTCAATATGACAAGTATTTTGGCAGGGGATGCCGCTTTTCGCCTTCTGGTTGCAGGATAAGCATGAGATTACGGTGGACGAAAAAATGGCCGCTATTTGCGGCGTTATCCGTCGTTTTGTTAACCACTGGATGTTTGAAAGTGGACGACAAGCCGGCAACGGACATTTCCCCAGACGCTTTCATGCGTCCGAATGCACCGGAAGATGTGCCAACCACATTTCCAACGGCGCCGACGCAAACGATGGCGGATCCGGCGCCGGACCAGCAGCAGGAAGTTGAAGTTTCCACGGATCCCAACCCCGCACCGATTCCACCACCAGTGCCCCAAGCTCCGGACATCCAGGCCGGTCCGGAGCCGCAACCAGGCCAGGTGCTCTCGGTAGCTGGGCTTCTGGGGACCGTCAACGGCATGCCGATCTTTGTAAGCGATGTTCTGAATCCGATAGCCGATCAGCTTAAAACGGCCGCAGCGCAAAGCCGTACGGAAGATTATTTCCGCGAACAGATTGTCCAGGCCATAGGGCAGCAGGTGCAGGGGAAAGTCGACGACATACTGATGCTTCATGCGGCACAGGCGTCGCTTACCAGCGACGATATGAAAGAAGTGGATGCCTGGGTGGCGCAAAAAAAGGCGGAAATAGTCGCCCAATATCAGGGCTCGGTAGATCAGGCCAATCTTGAACTCGAAGCCTCCACCGGCAAATCCCTGGACCAGACGCTTCAGGATCTTCACGATCAAGGGGTGATTGAATTTTACAAAGAAAGGAACATCGTGCCCAAAGTGGTCGTGACGCGCAAGCAAATTTTGGATTATTACCAGAGCCACATGTATGACTACACTCAGCAGGCGAGCGCGGATTTGTACACCATCACTTACCCCGTGATTCGCATGTGGCCGCTGGATCCCACCGATCCGACGCATACGAATCACATCACCGACCCGACGCCGCAGCAGATTCAGGAAGCCCGAAACAAGGCCATGGCCTATTGTCAGAGTCTTGAAGACCAGATCAAACAAGGCGCCAATTTCGCTTTTCTGGCGGAGGACAATTCGGTGGATTATGAAGCGCAGAACGGCGGCCACACCCCGAATGTAAGCCCCGGCGAATTTACCGATGTCATTAACAAGGTGATCTTTTCGCTGCCGTCGAATTCCATGTCGCCGCCGCTGTTAATTCCCGATCCGCAAAACCCAAAACGCGACGTGATCATGATCATCAAAGTCGGCCATGTGCAGCCCTTCAGCGTTGTTCCATTCGGCGTCGCTCAAACCACCATCACCGAGACGCTAAAAAATCAGCAATATCAGGCGCTGATGAACAACTACATTGAGCAACTGCAGAATGGTGCTTCAATCAGCGCCGAAGTGCAGATGGTAAATACCGCAACCGACGTGGCTGTGGCGCTTTATTATAAATAAATGCATCGCAGGCAATATTAAAAAACGTTCAACCAGTCATTGTCCTATTGAAGATTCGCCGCGATGGATTCGGTGATCCGGGTGGCAACGTCGACGGCGAACAGACCGTCTTCGCCGGTAACCGCGGGTTTGCCGCGCGTGCGCACGGCTTGAAGGAATGATTCAATTTCCACGCGGAGCGGCTCGACATCCTGAATCTGCAACTGCTCGTAATTGACCAGCTCGGTGTAATTCAAATCGGTTAATTCGGCCACTTCGCCGGCGGCGATTTTGCCGCGAACCATTTCCAGTTGCTGTTCATTGGCGGTTTTGCGTATCACCACCCCTGCCTTCTTGTGATAATCCACGCTGATATACGCATTGGGGCTGAACAGGCGCATTTTGCGTTCGGTTTTAAGCGCTAATCGCGATGCAGTGATGTTGGCGACGCAGCCATTGGCAAACACGATGCGGGCATTGGCCACGTCCTCGAACTGGCCGAGCACTGCAACGCCCGCGGCGGCGACGGATTTGACCGGTGAGTTTACAAAATGATGCACGATGTCGATGTCGTGAATCATCATGTCCAGTACGACGCCGATGTCGATGCTGCGGAACGTCATTGGACTGATGCGATGCACTTCAATAAACCGGGGCTGAAGATCATAACCATCTAAAGCCCGTACGACGGGATTAAAACGTTCTGAATGGCCGACTTGCAGCACGCGGCGATTCTTTTGAGCGGCGGAAATAATCGCCTGTGCTTCGGCGATGCCGGTGGCCAACGGTTTTTCAATCAGCAGGTCCACGTCGCGCGCCAGGAATTGGTCGGCGATTTGTCCGTGCGAGACCGTAGGCGTGGCCACGGTTGCCGCGTGGAGTTCCTGGCCGGAATCAAGCAGTTCTTCCACGGAACCAAACGCCTTGCAGTTATATTCACGCGCCAATTTGGCGGCGCGGTCGGTATGGTGATCGCATACCCCAACGAGGCGGCATCCTTCGGTTTGCGAGTAGATGCGCGCATGATGCGCGCCCATGCGTCCTGCGCCGGCCACGGCCACACAGAGGATTCCATCGAATTTTGAATCTATAGGCATAAACGCTTTTGGTTCAGACAGAGCCCGGGCTCATTCGCCGGATTCCGGCTCGGCGCCGAATTTTCCCCGCAGCGACTCGCGATAGCGTCCGAATTTTCCTTCCGCGGATCGCTGGATGAATGCGAGCAATGTGGCGATATCGGAATTGTCCGGATAAAGCTTCATAAGTTCCTGCGCACCGAAGGAAAAGGGTTTATCCTTATCCTGCCGGTAAAGTAGTCGATACGCGGTCTTGAGCGCTTCCAGACGTTCTTCAGAAAACCCCCGTCGTTTAAGACCGGTGCGGTTAATTCCCTTGACTGCGGCGGGATGGCCGTCAAACGCCATAAAGGGAGGCACATCATGCACCACGCCGGCCACCCCTCCAACGAACGAATATTGTCCCACAGTCACAAAATGAGTAATAGCCGCGGCGCCGGAAATCACGGCGCCGTCCTGCACCTCAATGTGGCCGGCCAGCATGACGTTGTTGGCGATTACACAACCATTGCGGACGAAACAATCATGAGCGACGTGCACATTGATCATGAGCAAATTATCGTTACCGACTTCGGTAAGCCCGCCGCCGCTTTCCGTTCCGATGTGAATGGTGGCATGCTCACGAATGCGATTGTTATTGCCAATCACGACGCGGCAATCCCCTCCCAGGTATTTGAGGTCCTGCGGAATGCACCCCACGGCGCTAAATGGAAAAAAAATATTTTTTTCCCCGGCCGTGGTATTGCCTTCGATTGACGCATGATGGTGAACCACACAGCCGCGTCCCAATTCGACCTTGGGGCCGATATAAGCATACGGCCCGACGATCACGTCGTCGGCGAGTTGGGCTCCGTTTTCAACCAGCGCCTGGGGATGAATTTGCGGCATAGTGGACTCGTTTATTCCTGTTGTTCGTCTACAAGCATAAATTTAATGATCGCCTCGGCGGCCAGTTGATCGCCGACCATCGCCCGGCATTTGACATGACCTGTCCGGGCTTTCACCCGAATGTTTTCCGATTCCAAAATAAGCTGATCGCCCGGGACCACTGGCCGTCGCAATTTGACCTTATCCATGGACAAAAGCATGGCTATTTTACCCGAGTGTTCAAGCTTTCGAGCCAAAAGAAGACCCGAAAGCTGCGCCATGGCTTCCACAATCAATACGCCGGGCATGACTGGTGTGCCGGGATAATGCCCCTGGAAAATTTGTTCATTGACGGTGACGTTTTTAACCCCAACGGCGCGCCGGTCGCCGTCCATTTCGATTACACGGTCAACCAAAAGCATTGGATAGCGGTGGGGAAGCACACGACTGATCTGCCGGATATCCATAACCGGCTCACCAACGCTCAAAGCGCGGCGGCGCTGAGCCTGGAGCATGGAAACCAGGCGGCGCACCAGCATGTGATTGAGCGAATGACCGGATTTATAAGCGATGATTTTGCCGCGAATCGAACAACCCAAAAGGTACAGATCGCCGATTAAATCCAGAACTTTGTGGCGCACGCATTCATCGGGAAAACGGTATTGTGTGCCTATGGGGCCGTTCTGATCCAGCACCAGCACGTCGCCGGGCTGAAGATGCAACCCGAGGCCGCGCTGCCGGAGCATTTCCGCTTCCTGTTTAAGGACAAAGGTACGCGCCGGCGCGATCTGGTCAGGAAAATCATTGCCCAGAGTGTAAGAAAACAACTGATGGCCAATCGGCGTATTT
>Ga0335074_10006632_pt1 | contig 16056 bp, 18 predicted proteins | sample Lox_Sample_23_FD_206715 | JGI IMG/M metagenome (GOLD analysis project Ga0335074, IMG submission 206715) | Soil microbial communities from Loxahatchee National Wildlife Refuge, Florida, United States - Lox_Sample_2.3 | ecosystem: Environmental > Terrestrial > Soil > Wetlands | place: USA... | reverse complement strand
TTCAGCCAGACGAGCGGGGCCCAGTACCTGACCGCGACGCTCGGACAGATCCACTACTTCTCGCTCCCGCGGGTGCTCTTGCCCGATGAGATCACGCAGACGCTCCCCGGCCAGACGCTCACCACCCTGCCCGGACAGCAGGGCCAGATCATCCTGCCGGGGCAGAACCTCCCCACCCTGCCCGGGCAGACCCTCTCCACGGCGCCCGGCGAGACGGCGCAGGCCTATCACGCCTCGGATCTGGTCGGCGAGGTCTCGCTGCAGGCCTACAAGAACTGGACCGTGAACCTCGATTACCAGTGGAATCCGTACACCTCGCAGACCGATAAATCGGAGGTGCTGCTGCAGTATCACCCCGATCCCAACAAGGTGGTCAACGTCGGCTACCGCTTCCAGCAGGACATCCTCAAGCAATACGACGTGTCCTTCGCCTGGCCGATCGCCGGCCACTGGAACACCGTCGGGCGCTACGTGTACTCCATTCAGGACCGCCAGATGATCGAGCAGCTGGTGGGCGTCGAGTACAAGAGCTGCTGCTGGAAGATCCAGGTGTTGCAGCGGCGCTACTTGACCAATCGAACCGGGGGACTGGACACCTCGGTTGCTTTACAATTGGAACTGACCGGCCTGAGCTCGGTCGGAAAGCGGTCGGACGCGTTCTTGTCCAGAGAGATCAGCGGCTACACGACCAGCGACCAAGACCAGCAGCAGTGACCCCGCCCAATTCCAACAGGAAGCGATCTATGCGAAACCCAGCGGTCCTTTGCGGGCTCCTCCTTGCGGCGGCCCTGGCCGGCTTCGACGCCCATGCCCAGACCCAGGAAATCGGCGCGCACGGCGAGCTTCTCGACCGCATCGCGGCCATCGTCAACGACGGCATCGTGCTCAAGAGCGAGCTCGACGATCAGATGGCGGCGGTGACCAAGCGTCTTCAGGAACAGAAGGTCGAGCTGCCCCCCGAAAGCGTCCTGCGCCAGCAGGTGCTCGAGCGGCTGATCCTGCAGGAGATCGAGACCCAGCGCGCCAAGCACGTCGGCCTGAGCATCTCGGACGAGCAGCTGAACGGTGCATTGCAGGAGATCGCCCAGCGCAACAAGATTCCCTTCGACCAGCTGCCCACGGCGCTCGCCGCGCAGGGGGTCGACTACAAGCAATACCGCGAGAGCATGCGCAAGGAGCTCACGCTCAGCACCCTCAGGCAGCGCGACGTGATCGCCCACATCAACGTCTCCCCGCACGAGCTCGAGCAGTACCTGGCGCGCGAGCAGTCCGCGGCGGCGAACGATGAGTTCAACATCTCGCACATTCTCTTGTCCCTGCCCCAGGCGGCGACGCCGCAGCAGTTCGAGGAGATCACCAAGAAGGCGAACGACATCGCCGCGCGGGCCGCCAAGGGCGAGGACTTCGGCCAGCTCGCGATCGCCAATTCCAACGCCCAGACGGCCCTCGACGGCGGCCAGCTCGGCTGGCGCAAGGGCTCGCAGCTGCCGCAGTTCATTCTCGATCTGGTCACCAAGATGAAGCCGGGCGAGGTGAGCGCGCCGGTGCGCACGCCGAGCGGCTACAACATCGTCAAGCTCAACGACCGGCGCAGCGGCGAGACCCCCGTGATCGTCAACCAGATCCACGTGCGCCACATCCTGATGAAGACCAACGAGCTCGACGACGATGCGACCGTGAGAGAGAAGCTCATGAAGATCCGCCAGCGCATCTTGAACGGCGAGGACTTTGCCGGCATCGCCTCGGCGACCTCCGAGGATCCGGGGTCGGCGCCGGACGGCGGCGATCTCGGCTGGACCGGCCCCGGCACCTTCGTGCCGGAGTTCGACAAGGCGATCGCGGACTTGAAGCCCAACCAGATCAGCATGCCGTTCAAGACCCGCTACGGCTGGCACATCGTGCAGATGCTCGGCACGCGGACCTACGACAGCACCGACGATGTACGCCGGCAGAAGGCCTATGCCGCCATCCGCGAGAGCAAGGCGGACGAGGAGACGGAGCTGTGGCTTCGCCGCCTCCGCGATGAGGCATTCGTCGAAATAAAGATGTAGTGCCAGTCCCCCGGATCGTCGTCACCTCGGGAGAGCCGGCCGGCATCGGACCGGACGCCTGCGTCGCGCTCGCCGAGCGTGACTGGGAGGCCGAGGTCATCATCGCCTGCGACCCGGCCCTGCTCGAGCGCACGGCGGCGGCGCTCGGCGCCGCAGCGCGCATCGAGCACTACCGGCCCGCCGCCGCCCCGGCCCCGAGCCGCGCACGCACGCTGACGCTGTTGCCGCTGGCGCTCGCGCATCCGGTGCGCGCCGGCACCCTCGATGTGCGCAACGCCCCCTACGTCATCGAGATGCTCGATCGGGCCTGCGACGGCTGCTCGAGCGGGGAGTTCGCCGCCATGGTCACGGCACCCGTGCAGAAGAGCACGCTCATGGAGGCGGGCTTTGCGTTCATGGGACATACCGAATACCTGGCGGCACGCACGCGCGCCGCCTTGCCGGTGATGATGTTGCAGAGCGCCACGCTGCGCGTCGCGCTCGTGACCACACACCTCGCGCTCGCCGAGGTGCCCCGGGCCATCACCGCGCAGCGGCTGCGCGCCACCCTGCGCATCGTGCATGCGGACCTGCGCCGTCGGTTCAGGGTTCCCGCGCCGCGCATCGCCGTGCTCGGCTTGAACCCGCACGCCGGCGAGTCGGGGCACCTCGGGCGAGAGGAGATCGAGGTGATCGAGCCGGTGCTCGCGCAGCTGCGCGGGGAGGGGCTCGATGTGCGCGGCCCCGTTCCCGCCGATACCGCATTCACCCCGCAGTTCCTGGCGAGCGGCGTCGACGTGGTGGTCGCGATGTATCACGACCAGGGCTTGCCCGCCGTCAAGCTGCAGGGCTTCGGCCATACGGTGAACGTGACGCTCGGGCTGCCGATCGTGCGCACCAGCGTGGATCACGGCACCGCGCTGTCGCTCGCGCGAACCGGCAAGGCGGACACGGGGAGCCTGCAGGCCGCGGTGAGCCTCGCGATCGAGCTGTCGGGCGCGAGCCATGGTGGTCCGTAAGCGCTTCGGCCAGCATTTCCTGCACGATCCCGCGGTCATTCGCCGCATCATCGACGCCGTCGCGCCGCAGGACGGCGAGCGCCTGCTCGAGCTCGGTCCCGGGCGCGGAGCGATCACCTGGAGCTTGCTCGAGCGCGCCAAGCGCCTGGAGGCGGTCGAGATCGATCGCGATCTCGCGCGCGCGCTCGAGGCCGATCCGCGCGGCCGGGGGCGCCTGCGGGTTCACGTCGAGAGCATGCTCGATACGGACCTCGTGCGCCTCAAGGGCGAGGGACCCGGGTTCAGGATCGTCGGCAACCTGCCCTACAACATCTCGACGCCCATGCTGTTTCGCTTGCTGAGCCAGCGCGCCGCCGTCGCAGACATGCACTTCATGCTGCAAAAGGAAGTGGTCGACCGCATGTCGGCCGCGCCCGGCGGCAAGCAGTACGGGCGGCTCACGGTGATGCTGGCGGCCTACGCGCAGGTCGAGGCGCTGTTCGACGTCGGTCCCGGCGCCTTCCACCCGCAGCCCCGGGTGTGGTCGGCGATCGTGCGCCTGCGCCCGCAGCTCGAGCCGCGCTTCGCCATCGGCAGCGATGCGGCGCTCAAGTGCCTGGTGAGCGCCGCGTTCTCGCAGCGGCGCAAGACCTTGCGCAACGGCCTGAAGGGGCTGCTCGGCGCGCAGGACATCGAAGCGTGCGGCATCGACCCGCAGGCGCGGCCGCAAACGCTGGCGCCCGCGCAGTTCGGCCGGCTCGCGGCCCGCTTCTGTCAACTCGGGGCTGGCGCAGCGGAACACGGCGGCGGCGCGTCCGCGCAGGCCACTCGTTGAACGTTGGCGCACTCCGCTATACTAAGAAGCGATGGCCGCATACCGCAAGGTGTTGGTGTTGTTGGACCTCGCCGCAGGCAGTGAGAAGGTTTACCTGGCCGGCCGCGACATCGCCGCGCATTCGAACGCCGCGATCGTCGCGTTGCACGTGGTGGAATACATACCGGTCGAGCCCATGGGAGAGTCCATCATGCCCAGCATGCAGATCGAGACGAGCCTCACCGAGCGCTCGCGCGAGCTGCTCGCTGAGTTCGTCAGCCGCTACGGGCCCGCCGGCGCCACGGCCCGGGTGGAGGTCGGCAATACCAAGGCGGAGAGCCTGCGCGTCGCCGAAGAGGAGCACGCCGATCTCATCGTCCTCGGCAGCCGCGAGCGGCACGGGCTCGCCATCCTGGTCAATTTCACCGAGGACACCGTCCTGCACGCCGCCCACTGCGATGTGCTCGCGGTGCGCCTGAGCTGACGCCCTCGCCATGACATCCGACTCCGAAAGACCCCGCATCCGCGTCGAGGTCGAGACCGCCTATGTCGAGGAGCAATCCGATCCGCGCGACAAGCGCTTCGTGTTCTCCTACACCATCACCATTCGCAACGAGGGGCGGGTTCCGGCGCGCTTGCTCACGCGGCACTGGATCATCACGGATGCCAACGGCAACGTGAAGGAAACCCGCGGCGACGGGGTGGTGGGCGAGCAGCCCTACCTCAAGCCGGGGCAGGGCTTTCGCTACTCGAGCGGCGCCGTCATCGAGACTCCGGTAGGCACCATGCAGGGAAGCTACCAGATGATGGCCGACAACGGGCTGCAGTTCGATGCCCCGATCGCGCCCTTCCGGCTCGCCATACCGGGAGTTCTGCACTAGGGCCGTATGCCCCTCTATGCCATCGGCGACGTGCAGGGATGCGACGCCGAGCTCGAGCGCCTGCTCAAGACCCTGCGGTTCTCGCCGGATCGGGATCGCCTGTGGTTCGTCGGCGATCTGGTGAATCGCGGACCCGCTTCGCTTGCGGTCCTGCGCCGCGTGCGCGCGCTCGGCGAGGCCGCGACGGTCACGCTCGGCAATCACGACCTGCACCTGCTGGCGGTCGCGCTCGGCGGTGCGCGCCTGCGCAGCGGCGACACCCTCGATGCGATTCTCGCCGCGAGCGATCGCGACGAGTTGCTCGAGTGGCTCGCCGCGCGCCCGCTGCTCGCCGAGGATCGCGCCCTGAACCTGTGCCTGGTGCACGCCGGGCTCTCGCCGCAGTGGGACCTGCCGACCGCGCGCGGCTGCGCGCGCGAGCTCGAGCAGGCGCTCAAGTCCCACCCGCAGCGGCTGTTCCGGCACATGTACGGGGACAAGCCCGACCGCTGGGACGCGAGCCTCGAGGGCGCCGAGCGGCTGCGCTACATCGTCAACTGCTTCACACGGCTGCGCTACCTGGACGCGCAGGGCCGCCTTGAGCTGCACGCCAAGGGCGCGCCGAGCAAGGCGACGCGCGCCGCCCTCATGCCCTGGTTCGAGGCGCCGCAGGCGCGCTGGCGCGGCACCCGCGTCGTCTTCGGCCACTGGTCGACCCTCGGCTTCCTGCAAAATGCCGACGTCATCGGGCTCGACACGGGTTGCGTGTGGGGCGGAAGTCTCAGCGCGCTGCGCCTCGATGGCGGCGACGCCGTGCCGGTGCAGATTCCCTGCGCGTCCTCGGCTCGCGGCTAGGCCGAGCCGGCCCCGCTGCGCGGCACGGCGCGCAGGACCTCGCCCTGGACGAAGAATCGGCTCGAGCCCGGCCGATAGGGCACGCAGTCGATCTTCTGCCGCACATCGCGCACCGTGAGCGCGGGCAGGATCTGCCGCGCGAACTCCCGCACCAGCTCGCAGTCGCCGATGCCGATGTTGCGAAAGGCATCGCTGGTGATGGTGAAGCGCTCGAAGCGGCCCGACGGCAGATCGCCGGCCGCCTCGCGCAGCGCCGCGGCGTCGGCCGGCGCCGCGGCGAAGAAGTCGATGGCGAGTCGCAGGCCGTCCGCCCGGCTCGACTGCTCGGCGCCCGCCGAGTCGCGGTCGTAGGCGGCGCAGCCGCGCACCGCGATGCGCAGATCCGGCCGCACGCCGAGATCGAGCAGCATGGCGCGCACCCGCTCGCGCAGGCCGTTGCAGGAATAGAGCGATGTGCGGCCGAGGTAATGGAACTCGACCTGATGTTTCTTCCAGATGGCCGCGCGGGGCGGCCCCGCGAGGGGCAGCGCCCCGCCCGGGTCGCCGAGCGCCCCGCCCGGATCATTCAGGGCCGCGGCATGGGCGCTCATCAGGCACGCGCACGCCGCCAGGGCCGGAAAAGCCGTAGCGCACCGCACGAGATCCTCCGTACTCGGGTTTCGACCCGCGCGGCGCGTCGAAAGTTTCGCTGCGCCGGCGCGCTATAATCGGCGCATGCGCCTGGCCCCTCCCTTCAATCTGCGCGCCTGGGTCGATGAGCACCGTGCGCTGCTCAAGCCCCCGGTCGGCAACAAGCTGCTGTTCGAGAACGGCGAGCTCATCGTCATGGCGGTCGGCGGCCCCAATTCGCGCAGCGACTTTCACCACGATCCGGGCGCCGAGTTCTTCTACCAGCTCGAGGGCGACATGGTGCTGCGGACCATTCAATCCGGCCGCAGGCTCGATGTGCCGATCCGTGAGGGAGAGGTGTTTCTGCTGCCCCCGGAAGTGCCGCACTCTCCCCAGCGGCGCGCCGGCACCGTCGGCATCGTGGTGGAGCGGCGCCGCGCCGCCGAAGAGCTCGACGGCTTCTCCTGGTACTGCGAGAACTGCGGGCATTGCCTGTACCTGGAGCGCACTCACGTGCACGACATAGAGAGCCAGCTGCCCGGCATCTTTCAGCGCTTTTTCTCGAGCATCGAGCGGCGCACCTGCTCGGTGTGCGGCGCAGTCGCGGCGGCGCCGGGCGAGACGAGCCGCTCGAGCGCAGCCTGAGCGGGCCGCGCGAAGCGCACGCCGCGCGCGCTGCGAGTCTCGACGCGCGCGATCCGCTCGCGCCGTTTGCGGCCGAATTTCATCGGCCCGCCGCCGCCGACGGGCGCAAGGCGGTGTACCTGTGCGGCCATTCGCTCGGCTTGCAGCCGAAAGCCGCGCAATCCTACGTCGCGCAGGAGCTCGCCGACTGGCAGCGGCTGGGCGTTCTCGGACACCATGCGGCGGCCCGTCCCTGGATCGGCTATCACGAGCACGCCGCCGCGGCCCTCGCCGCGCTCGCCGGCGCCGGCGAGCGCGAGGTCGTCGCCATGAACTCGCTCACCGTGAATCTGCATCTCATGATGGTGAGCTTCTTCAGGCCGCGCGGGCGGCGCAATCGCCTGCTGATCGAGAAGTCGGCGTTCCCCTCGGACCGCTACGCCGTCGCCTCGCAGCTCGCCTTTCACGGGCTCGATCCGGCGGAGCATCTGATCGAGCTCGAGCCGCGCCCGCACGAGCAGTCGCTGCGCACCGAGGATATCCTCGCCTGCCTCGAGCGCGAGGCGCCGCGCCTCGCGCTCGTGCTCTGGCCGGGCGTGCAATACCTCACCGGGCAGTTGTTTGATCTCGGCGCCATCTGCGCCGCGGCGCGCGCCGCCGGCGCTGCGGTCGGGCTCGATCTGGCGCACGCCATCGGCAACGTGCCGCTGCGCCTGCACGACTGGAACGCGGACTTCGCGGTGTGGTGCAGCTACAAGTACCTGAACTCCGGACCGGGCGCGATCGGCGGATGCTTCGTGCACGAGCGGCACGCCGCGGCGTTCGATCTGCCGCGCTTTGCCGGCTGGTGGGGGCATGACAAGGCGCGCCGCTTCGAGATGGAGCCGCAATTTCAGCCCATCGCCGGCGCCGAAGGATGGCAGCTGAGCAATCCGCCCGTGCTCTCCGCCGCGCCGCTCCTCGCCTCGCTCGACATCTTTCGCCGTGCCGGCATGAGCCGCCTGCGCGAGAAGTCCATCGCTCTCACCGGGTTCCTCGAGGAGGCGATCGAGCGGCGCCTCGCCGCAACGGTCGAGATCATCACGCCGCGCCGCCCCGAGGAGCGCGGCTCGCAGCTGAGCCTGCGTCTTGCGCTCCCGGCGCCGGCGGCGCGGCGCTGCCATGAGCGCCTGACGGCGCAGGGCGTCATCGCGGACTGGCGCGAGCCCGCCACCTTGCGCCTCGCGCCGGTTCCCCTGTACAACTCCTTCGGCGACGTGGCCGCCGCCGTCGATGCGCTCGCGCACGCGGTCGGCGCGTGAGGTTCGCGCACCAGCCGGTCGCCATTGCCGGCGCCGGCCCCACCGGCGCGCTGCTCGCGATTCTGCTCGCGCGCCGCGGACTGCGCGTGACGCTGTACGAGCGCCGCCGCGATCCGCGCGGCGCGAGCGGCGATCTCGGGCGCTCGATCAATCTCGCGCTCGCCGACCGGGGCATGCATGCGCTCGAGCGCGCCGGGTTGCTCGAGGAGATCAGGCCGCTGCTGGTCCCCATGCGCGGCCGCTTCGTCCACCCGGCGGATGCGCCGGGCGGCCTGCAGCCCTACGGCCGGCGGCCGGGCGAGGTGATCCATTCCATCTCGCGCCGCCGGCTCAACGGCGCGCTCATCGACGCCGCGGCGAGGGCGGGCATCGAGGTGCGCTTCCAGTGCCGCCTCGAGAGCGCGGATTTCACCGCCCGGCTCGCCCGCTTTCGCGACCAGCACGCCCGGCGCAGCCTCGAGATTCCCATGCGGCCGCTGCTCGCCGCGGACGGCGCCGGCTCGGTGCTGCGCCGGAGCATGGCGGCGCAGGGGCTCATCGCGGCCGAGGAGTCCGATCTCGAGCACGGCTACAAGGAGCTCACCATCCCCGCCGGCCCGAGCGCCGGCGGGCGGCTCGAGCGCGAGGCGCTGCACATCTGGCCGCGCGGCGGCTACATGCTCATCGCGCTGCCGAATCTCGACGGCAGCTTCACCGCCACGCTGTTCCTGCCGATGCGCGGCTCGGCGAGCTTCGCCGGCCTCGATTCGCCGCGCGCCATCGATGAGTTTCTGTCCGCGAGCTTTCCCGACGCGCGCGCGCTCATGCCCGATTGCGTCGCCGAGTTCGCGCGCAATCCGACCGGATCTCTCGGCACCGTGCATGCCCGCGGCTGGCACGTGAGCGGCAGCGCCGCGCTCGTGGGCGATGCCGCCCACGCCATCGTGCCGTTTCACGGTCAGGGGATGAATTGCTGCTTCGAGGATTGTCTGCAGCTCGATGCCTGCCTCGAGCGGCAACCCGCCTGGGAATCCGTGTTCGAGGAGTTCTACGCCCTGCGCAAGCCGAACACCGACGCCATCGCCGAGATGGCCCTGGAGAATTATCGCGAGATGCGCGAGCGCGTGGTCGATCCCGCCTTCCGCCTGCAGCAGGCGCTGGCGCACGAGCTCGAGCGGCGCCATCCGCAGCGCTTCATTCCGCGCTATTCCATGGTCATGTTCCATCACGAGATCCCCTACCGGACCGCACTGGAGCGCGGGGCGGTCCAGGCGCAGATACTGGCCGAGCTCACCGCGGGCGCGGACACCCTCGAGCAGGTGGACTATGCGCGTGCGGCGCGGCTCATCGAGGCGGGGCTCGCCCCGCTCCCGCACCGCTCGAGCGTCACGAAGCTGTAGGGCGAGGAGTTCCCATCGTCGGCCTCGTGACGCTCGCGCGACGCCTCGCGCCACTGCGGGCCGCGCCAGCCCTCGAAGAACGCATCGCCGCCCTCCACGGGCGTGTGCACCAGCGTCAAGTGGATGCGCGCGATGAACGGCAGGCACAGGCGGTAGACCTCGGCTCCGCCGATGACCATGAGCGGCGCGGCGAGCGCCGCCGCGTACGCGGCCGCAATGCTCGGCACGACGATGCAATCGGGCAGACTCAGCTCGCTCGAGCGGCTCAGCACCAGATTCTGCCGCCCGGGCAACGCATGGCCAATCGACTCGTAGGTCCTGCGTCCCATGAGGATGGGCTTGCCCCAGGTGAGCGCCTTGAAGCGGCGCAGATCCGCCGACAGCCGCCAGGGCAGATGATTGCCCCGGCCGATGACGTCATTCTCCGCGACCGCAACCACCAGCTCCATGCCGGCAGCTTATACGAGGGGCGCGGTGAAAGCTTCCCGTCGGCGCCCCTGCCCGTCGGCGCCCCTGCCCTGCTCGGTTGCGCCTCAGTTGCGCGCCACCTGCGTCGCGCTGGTCCGCACGCTGCGCGCCTCGACCGGGGCCGCGTGAGCCGGCAGCGGCTGCATCGAGGCGACGGCGCCGTGGGTGTTCGCGAGACAGCGCACGCGCGCGATCACCTCGCCCGTCTTCGGATCGTTGGCCTGCAGCTCGAAGGTGTATTCACTCGGAAAGTACTGCGCCACGGAGCTCGAGAAGCGGTCCCCCTGATAGACGACCTTGAAGGCGCGGGCGCTCTCGCCGGCCGGCGCGAGCGTCTTCTCGAACGCATTCACGCAGGCATCGAGCGAGCTCTTGCCGGGCCAGGCGCCGGCGACGGCGGGAGCGAGTGCGGACAAGGCGGCGATCGTGAGTCCGGCGGTACGAATGTTCATGGTGGTATTCCTTGATGGTCAAAGATACCAACGCCCCAGGATCACGATAGGCGCCGCGTGCGTCGCGCGGCAAACGAGAAATGTTCTACCTGCGTTCGAATTCTCTCATGCGTGTGAGCCGCCTCACACTTCAGGCCACCCGGCACTCGCTCAGGATCCATTGCGTGAGCTCCTGCAGATCCTCGCGCTTGCCGTCCTCGGGCCGGTGCAGCAGCACATAGCTCTCGTTCGTGCTCAGCTCCTCGCTGAACAGCTTCACCAGGCCGCCCGCGGCGAAGCGGTCCGCGCTCAGGCGCGAGGGCACGAGCGCGACGCCGATGCCCTGCTCGGCGGCGAGCACCACGGCGGACATGGTATTGAGCCGCACCAGACGATTGGGCTTGATCGGCGCGATCTTGAGGCCCAGCGCCCAGCGCTCCCATGCGTCGCGCCGCTCCTCGTGCAGCAGCAGATTCTTGCCGTTGAGATCCTCGTAGGTCTCGATCGGATTCTCCAGCAGAAAGCCCGGCGAGCACGCGGCGATGAAGCTCTGCGCGAACAGCTCGTGGACCGTGAGTCCCTCCCACGGGCCCGCGCCGACCACCACCGACAGGTCCGCCTCGGGCGGGTGGCTCTTAGGGGCCGATGAGGTGGTCTCGATGCGGATGTCGGTCTCCTCGCGCGCCTGCGTGAACGAGGCGAGCCGCGGCAGCAGCAATGCGCGCGCGAAGAACGGCGGCACGTTCAGGCGCAGGATGCTGCGGCCATAGCGCATCTTCAGCTGCTCGGTGACCGATTCGAGCTTGGAGAAGATGTCGCTGATGTGCTCGAGGTAGTGCGCGCCCGCGTCCGTCAGCGTCAGCGTGCGCACGCCGCGCTCGAACAGCGCCACGCCGAGCTGCTCCTCGAGCGCCTTGATCTGATGGCTGACCGCGGACGGCGTGAGGTACAGCTCCTCGGCGGCCGCCTTGAAGCTCTTGAGCCTGGCCGCGACCTGAAAGGTCTTCAAGAATTTGAGCGAAGGCAACCGCATGAGTAGATCTTAGCAACTATCGTGCCAGGCACTGCGCCTCTCGTTGCCGCTTCGGTGTCGGCCCGCTCGCCGATGCGCCGCGCCGGTGCTGCCTTCCCGAGCATGGCGCTCGATTGCTGCACAAACGTGGCGCAGCGCCGCGGACGCGGCTGCTTGCGGCCGTGAGGCGGCCGCCTACTCGCGCGCGCGCAGCCACCCCGTGAGACTCAGCCGGGCGCGGCGCGCCGGCAGCACCTCGTGCTGCCGTGATTCTGTCAAAAACGCGACCAGCCGCCCGCCCAGCGGCTCGATGTCGCGCTGCGCCCCCTGTTCCCCGTGCATGCGCAGCGCCCCGCCGTCGCCCGTCGACCAGTCCTCGTTCAGATAGAGCACCAGCGACACGCGCCGCTGCGCGCGCCCGAGCGGCTGATCGACGTGCCGTGCGTAGCCCGCGCCCGGCGGATACCAGGCGTAGTGCAGCTCCAGATCGAACAGCCCCAGGAAGGCCTCGCGATTGAGGCGCTGGCGCAGCGCCTCGAGACGCCCGAGGATCCGTGCCTCGGCGGCGCCTTGCGGCTGCGTCAGCCAGCAGATCGAGTCGCCGCGCACATCGGTGCGCTGCGCGATGCGCGGCCCCGCGCCGATGCGCCCCTCGGCGAACTCGCCGCGCCCGCGCCGCGCGCGCGCGCAACCGGCGAGCGCCCGCACCTCGCGCGGCGACAGAAACGCATCGCGCACCGCCATGCCCTGCGCGCAAAGCTCCGCCGCGATGCTCTCGAGCGCGATCGTCTCGAGCCCGCCCAGCGCCTCAGCCCCCAGGCGCCTCAGCGCCCACCGCCTCAGCGCCCACGGCGGCGCGATCGCTTGCGGCCGGCGCGCCTCGCCTGGTCCGCGCGCACCTGCTTGTCCGCGCGCGCCTTCTTCCCCGTACGCGCCTTCTTCCCCGTACGCGCCTTCTTCCCCGTACGCGCCTGCTTGCGCGGCTCGAGCATGCTGCCGCGGCAGCCCGCCGCGCCGCATCGGCATGCGAACACCTCATCGACGTCGTCCGGATCGTCCGGATCACGGCCGATCGAATAATCGTAGGCGAGCTCCTCGCCCGGCTGTATGGTGCGGATCGCCTCGATGAACACGCGCTTCGCGCTCACGGCGCTCTCGCAGTTCGGGTTGCAGCCGTGATTGATGAAGCGCGCCTCGTTGCCGTTGCATCCGGCATCGATCACGGTCTTCGAGTCCACCGTGAACAGGAAGGTGTGATTGTCCGACTCCGACTTGTCCGCGTAGCGCTCGTCCGCCTCCTCGTGACTGAGCCGGTCGCCCAGGTACTCGATCACGGTCGTGCCCTTGCGGATGCGGCGCAGCGCGAACACCCCGTATCCATGGATGGGAGAGTGACGGACTTCGATCATCGGCCTGCGGCGGTCGCGTGTGTTCATGGGTCTTTAGAGAACCTGTCAGCCGGGGATCGGCGCCTCGATGGCGGCGCGGCGAGCGCGGCCCGTCCATGGGACAGGGATTGTACCTATCCCTCCGGCGACGGGAAGACGCTATTCGGTTTCGCCGGCGCGGCGCGGGCGAACGGCGCCGCGGACCCGGCTTCAGCAGCCGAGCGCCTCCAGCAGGGAGTCGAGCTGGTAGGAGGCATGCGTCATGATGAGCCCGCAATCCTCGGCCTTCAGCCCGATCAACTGGAACGAGGGGCTTCGCTCGATCTCCTCGCCTCGCTTCGCTCCGCTGATGAGCACGTCGGCAAGCATCATGGCGACGATGAGAATATCGGAAAGGATCGGCTGCGCACGCGCCGGCAATGACGTTGCATACTGATCCTTGACGGCCTGCGCGATGCAGCGGTCCATGTCCCAGTTCTCGAGAACCATTTGCCCGATGACCGGGTGCCAATCGGCGATGAGGCCGGCCAGCGCATCCGAATCGACGGACTTGGTGGTGTAGCCGACGGCGCGCACCATGATGTAGAGCTGCCCGATGCCGTGCAGGAGTCCCGTGAGAAAGGCCTCCTCGGGTGGCACGTGGGTCCGCCGCGCCACCACCTGACAGATCGACGCGGTCGTGATGCTGTGCTTCCAGAGCGCGGTGAGAGGCTCGGCGATCGGCGCCAGCGACGGCGCCTGCTTGAGCTGGTGAACGGCGTAGGCCATGGCCGCGCCTTGAACCATCTGGTGGCCGAGGCGCGTGATCGCCGTCTTGAGATCGGTCACGCGCTTCCCCGCCGCATTGACGGCCGCCGAGTTGGCCATCTGCAGCAGTCGCGCCGCCAGGCGAGGCTCCGCGCCGATCATTCGCGCCACCGCGTCGGTCGACATCTGCGGATCGGCGAGCGCCTCGCGGATCTTGAGAACCACATTCGGAAAGCACGGCAGGTCGACCGTGCCCTTGGACAGCTCCGCCGACAGGCCCTGCAGAAACTGCAGGGCCGCGAGGCCCGCCTCGCCTGCCGAGTGGCGGGCGGCGACCGAGGTCTGTACGTGGATGCTCGGCGCGGCCACGGGATAGCTGAGCGATGGAGTGCGCCGTCCTCGGAATGCGTTTTTCATCGATCCACCGCCGGATAATCCATGCACCACCCTCACACCGAAGCGATATGCGATCACCTCCCCGAGCGAGGTGGCCCGCGCGCCCATCTAAAGCGAAGGGGCGGAGGATGGGTATACGTACCTTCCGCACTTTCCGCGGACTGAGACGACCATCACATTCGTGCCGTGGCAGCGCTGCTTCGGCCCGAGACTCATCATTGAGGCAATGCCCTATCGGGCGATGGGAGCGGAAATCGCCGGATGCGGCTCGTAACCGGCGATCTCGAAGTCCTCGAACTCGTAGTCGAAGATCGTCGGCGGCCTGCGACGCAACGAGAGCGTCGGCAGGCGGCGCGGCTCGCGACTGAGCTGCAAGCGGGCCTGCTCGAGGTGGTTCGAGTACAGATGGGCATCGCCCAGGGAATAGACGACCTCTCCTGGCTCGAGATCGCACTGCTGCGCGACCATGCAAGTGAGCAATGCGGTGCTCGCGGCGTTGTAGGGCAGGCCCAGGAATACATCGCAGCTGCGCTGGGTGAGCATGCAGCTGAGGCGTCCATCCCGCACGTAGAACTGGTACATGACGTGGCACGGAGCCAACGCCATCTTGCCCTCGGCGGCGTTGACCTGGGGGGGCTTCGACTCCTCCGGCAGGTACGCGACGTTCCATGCGCTGATGATGTGGCGGCGGCTGTCGGGCTTGTTGCGAATGCTCTCGATCAGCCTCGCCACCTGGTCGAAGGTCTCTCCCGAGGGGCCCTGCCACGCTCGCCACTGCGAGCCGTAAACCGGGCCCAGATCGCCCTGCGGCGTTGCCCATTCGTCCCAGATGGTGACGCCGTGGTCGTGGAGGAATCCGATGTTCGTGTCCCCCCTGAGAAACCACAGCAGCTCGTACAGGATCGACTTCACGTGCAGCCGCTTGGTCGTCAGCAGCGGAAGGCCGTCCCGAAGGTCGTGACGCAGCATGCGCCCGAAGACCGACAGCGTGCCGGTTCCGGTGCGATCGCTCTTCCTCGCGCCGTTCGCCAAGATGTCCTGCAGAAGATCGAGGTATGCCCGGTCCATCGCTGTGCTTTCAAGCCTCGGCCGCCGCCTTCACCGCGGTCAGATTGCCGCTCGGCTGATCGCGCCGGTAGGCATAGACCATCACGATCACGCCGGCGAGAATCATCGGCATCGTCAGCAGCATCCCCATCGTCAGCCAGTCGCCCGCCAGGTAGCCGATGTCGGCATCGGGCAGCCGCACCCACTCCACCGCGAACCGCGCGCAGCCGTAGACGACGAGAAACAGGCCGGTGGGCGCCAGGCGCGGCCGGGGTTTGATGGTGAACCACCACAGGATCAGGAACAGCACCAGGCCCTCGAGCGTCGCCTCGTAGAGCTGCGAGGGATGGCGCACCGTGAACGTGCCGTCGGGATTGGGGACGGCGAACCCCCAGGGCAGATGCGTCGGCTTGCCCCACAGCTCGCCGTTGATGAAGTTTCCGATGCGCCCCGCCATCAGACCGATGCCGGGGAGCGGCACCACGAAATCGAGCACGTCGGCGAAGCTCTTGCGCTTGAGCCGCGCGAACAGCAGCGTCGCCACCATCACGCCGAGCATGCCGCCATGGAACGACATGCCGCCGTCCCAGATGCGAAACACGTTCAGCCAGCTCTGCGCGATGACGTCGTGCCCGTAGAAGATGCACCAGCCGATGCGTCCGCCGAGAATCACCCCCACGGCGCAATAGAAGATCAGGTCGTCGATGTCGAGCGCCGTCCAGGTCGAGCCGGGGCGGCGCGCACGGTAGCGCGCCAGCAGCCAGGCCGCGACGAACCCGATGAGGTACATGATGCCGTACCAGTGTATTTTCAGCGGGCCGATGGACACGGCGACGGGATTGATGTGCGGATAGGTCAGCATGGGGCTACTTTAAACTCTCGTTGACGCGGCAGAAATAGGACTTCAGGTAGCGCGTTTCCGGGATCGCCGGATGCACCGGATGATCGGGCGCCTGCCCGCCCAGCTCGAGCAGCTGCAGGTGCTTGCCGGCGCCGCGCGCCGCCTTGACGATGGCATCCTGCAGCGCCTCGGCGCTCACGTGATGGGAGCACGAGCAGGACACCAGGATGCCCTCATCCGCGGTCAGCCCGAGCGC
>Ga0335074_10006631_pt1 | contig 16059 bp, 11 predicted proteins | sample Lox_Sample_23_FD_206715 | JGI IMG/M metagenome (GOLD analysis project Ga0335074, IMG submission 206715) | Soil microbial communities from Loxahatchee National Wildlife Refuge, Florida, United States - Lox_Sample_2.3 | ecosystem: Environmental > Terrestrial > Soil > Wetlands | place: USA... | reverse complement strand
GACCTGGGCCTCCGCCGGCGTGGCGGCGACGCCGAGAGCGAATGCAGCAATTGCCAGGAGGCCGGCTCGCGAAAGGATCGTGTGGGATCGTCGCATCGGGCACATCTCCTTCCGGTCATGCAAGCCGGTCGACAGTCGGCGATCGTCCGGTAAGGTCGACCGAGGGATGCGCGGAGCGCCTCGGACCCGTGGTCCAAGCGTTCAATCCCGTCCGCCCGATTCCCCAGCCCAGAGTCAAATGTCAGACCCGGGAGCGAGCTCCTGGAGCGCCTTGCAAACCTGTTCGGACACGCATGCAGCGAGCAGCCCAAGCACCGGACCCGTGGGGCAGGAGTTCTGGCCGGTCTTGCGCCGGATGGCGATTCTTCTCCCGACTATGTAACGGAATCTATGGGTTGTCGGCCAAGCCTTGTTGCCAAACTATCCCATTACACGACCGGAAGTGTCAAGCGCTTGGCCAGACCGTGCCCGACGGTCTGACGCGGCTCATCGGAACGGCGGCTCATCGAAGCTGCGCAGCTTGCGCGAGTGCAGCGCGCCGATGTCGCCGCGCAGCGCATCGAGCGTGGCGAGCCCGATCGCCAGATGCTCGCCGACCGCCCGCTGGTAGAAGGCGCTCGCCGCCCCGGGCAGTTTCAGCTCGCCATGCAGGGGCTTGTCGGAGACGCAGAGCAGCGTGCCGTACGGCACCCGCAACCGGTAGCCCTGCGCGGCCAGCGTGCCGCTCTCCATGTCGACGGCGATGGCGCGCGACAGGTTGATCCGTCGGCGCTCCTGCGACCAGCGCAGTTCCCAGTTGCGGTCGTCGTAGCTCACGACGGTGCCGGTGCGCAGCCGCCGCTTCAGCGCCGCACCGTGATCGCCGGTGACCTTCGCCGCGGCCGACTGCAGCGCGAGCTGCACCTCGGCCAGTGCCGGGATCGGCACTTCCGGCGGCACCAGCTCATCGAGGATGCGGTCGCGCCGCAGATAGCCGTGCGCCAGCACGTAATCGCCGATCACCTGGGTCTGGCGCAGCCCGCCGCAATGTCCGACCATGATCCAGCAATGCGGCCGCAGCACCGCGAGATGGTCGGTGATGTTTTTCGCGTTCGCGGGTCCGACGCCGATATTGACCAGCGTCGTGCCGCCCGCTTCGTCGCCGCGCAGCAAGTGATAGGCCGGCATCTGGAAACTGTGCCAGGGCGCAGCCGCCGCCGCGGCCGCGGCTGCATCCGGATCGTGATCGCGGCCGATTGCGACACCGCCCGGCAGAACGATCGCCGTGTACGGACTGCCCGGGCGGCGCAACTCATCGAGCCCCCAGCGGACGAACTGGTCGACGTAGCGATGGTAGTTGGTGAGCAGCAGCCAGGGCTGGATCGCCCGCCAGTCGGTCCCGGTGTAGTGCACCAGGCGACGCAGCGAGTAGTCGACGCGCGCGCCGTCGAACAGGGCCAGCGGCAACGGCTCGCCCGGCCGTGATTCCCAGGCCCCGTCCGCGATCTCGTCGCCCACGGCGGAGAGTTTCGGTGTCGGGAAATGCCGCGCGAGGGCGGCAACCGGCACGTCGCTCCCGGCCGGCAGCTCCACCGTCTCCAGCACGTACGGATAGGGCATTTCCTGCTCGCCGGGTGCGACGTCCAGCGTCGCGCCATAGTCCTCCACCAGCGGCCGCAGCTGGTCCAGCAGGTAGCCGCGGAAGAAGCCGGGCTGCGTCACCGTGGTCGCGTAGAGCCCGGGCGCCTGCAGCTTCGCCCAGGCGCGGCGCAGCGTCGGCAGCGGCAGGCGCGGCTCGTGCCACAGGCGCAGCTCGGGGTAGCGGAACAGCGCACGTTCTTCCGGCGACGGCGGCGGACCGCCATCGAGGAAGCGTGCGAGCGTCTGCCGCAACGCCGCCACCGCCGCGGCGTGCAGTTCTTCGAGGTGATCCACCGCCTGGTCCGGGGTGATGGTCCGGCTGCCGGGCTGTCGAGCCGATTCGAACACTTGCGCCTCGCTCGCATCGCGTCGCCGGCGCGGCGGTCGGGCGCCGGGGACAGCGGTGTTGGCACCGACCGGGCCTGCAGGCAAGCGTTGGCTGAGCTCCTCAGGTGCCCGGATCTTTCTTTCCATAATATTCCTTATGCGGCAATTGCGCGTGCGCCGAACACCAAGCTCTCGCATCTCCCCGCATCAGCGGCGGCAGCGCCGCGACGGCTGGGCGGACCGAGGCGGGCCCCGAGTGGGTCCGATCGCGGCGCCCGGACGACCGTCGCGGCGCGGCAGTGAGGCGGTCGGTTTGCCGGCGAGCGGGCAAGGCCCGAATTCGCTGGCGCATTTGCGATTCGGGGCCATAGGTGGACGGCACCGCATTCACCGGACACAGCGATGACCGACACTCCCGAGGTCGAACTCCGTCGCCTGCTCGACATCATGGCGGCACTCCGCGATCCGCATTCGGGCTGCCCCTGGGACCGCGAGCAGTGCTTCGCGACGATCGCGCCATACACGATCGAGGAGGCCTGCGAGGTCGCCGACGCCATCGCCCGCGGCGACGACGCAGCACTGCCCGACGAGCTCGGCGACCTGCTGTTCCAGGTCGTCTACCATGCGCGCATGGCCGAAGAGGTCGGGCAGTTCGGCTTCGCCGAGGTGGCCCGGTCGATCGCCGACAAGATGATCCGGCGCCATCCGCACGTCTTCGGCGCGGCGGCGGCGCGCGACGCCACCGCCCAGACCGCGGCCTGGGAGGTGCAGAAAGCGGCGGAACGGGCGGCGCGGGCGGAGACCGGCGCGCTCGCCGGCGTGCCGTCCAGCCTGCCTGCCCTCACCCGAGCTGCCAAGCTGACCGCGCGCGCCGCCCGGGTCGGCTTCGACTGGCCGGACGCGGCGGCGGTGCTCGACAAGCTGGAGGAAGAGGCCACGGAGTTGCGGGCCGAACTCGCCACCGCCGATCCCATGCGGCTGGCCGATGAGGTCGGCGACCTGCTGTTCGTGCTGGCCAATCTTGCCCGCAAGCTGCAGCTCGACCCGGAAGAGTGTCTGCGCGCGGCCAACCGCAAATTCACCCGCCGCTTCGGCGCCGTCGAGCAACGCCTCGCCGCCGCCGGCCAGGGGCCGGGCGACGCGACGCTCCTCGAGATGGAGGAAGCGTGGCAGGCCGTGAAGGCGGCCGAAGGCCGCCTGCCGTAGCACCGTCGCGGACCCGGGCGTCACGCGCCGCGGCTATGCGTGGACCGTCGCCGGCACACCGTGCAGCGTGAAGCGGAACGTGGCTCCCTCCCCTGGCGTCGATTCGAGCCAGATGCGTCCGCCATGCCGTTCGACGATGCGCTTGACGACGGCGAGTCCGATACCGCTGCCCTCATACGCGTCACGCCCATGCAGGCGCTGGAACATCTGAAAGATCCGGTCGGCGTGCTGCCTGTCGATGCCGATGCCGTTGTCGGCGACGGCAAAGACCCAGTCCTGACCGCGCGGTTCCGCGGTGATCGTCACGCGCGGCGCTCGATCCGACCGGAACTTGACCGCGTTGCTGATCAGGTTCTGGAACACCTGGCCGAGTTGCATTTCGTCGGCCAGGACGACCGGGAGCGGACCGTATTCGACGGAGACGCCGGACTCCTGAAGCATGGGCCGGAGGTCGCTGTCGACCTGCCTGAGAACGGCGTCCACGTCGACCGGCGCAAGCGGGCCGCCCTGCGAGCCGAGGCGCGCGTAGGCGAGGAGACCGCTGACCAGTCGTTGCATGCGCCGGGCGCCGTCCGAGGCGAAGTGCAGGTACCGGTCGGCGCGCTCGTCCAGCCGTCCCCGATACCGGTCGGCCAGAAGCTGGGTGAAGTTCGCCACGATCCGCAGCGGCTCCTGCAGATCGTGTGAGGCCACGTAGGCGAACTGCTCGAGTTCCGCAATGCTCCGTTCCAGTTCTGCGCCGCGACGCTTGAGCTCCGTGATGTCCCGCATGATCGACGACATCCCGATGGCCTCGCCGGCCTCGTCGCGAATCGGCGACATGGTCACCGAGACATCGACCGGTGTGCCGCTCTTGCAGACGCAGACCGTTTCGAGACGCGTCACCGGCGTGGCGCGGCGGATCTGCTCCGCGACCGGGGCGGCGGGCAGCAGCATTTGTTTCGACCGCCCGATTGCCTCCTCTGCGCGGTAGCCGAACAGATGTTCGGCCCCACCATTCCAGCTGGTGATGATGCCATCGAGTGATTCGCCGATGATCGCATCGGAGGAGGAGGCCACGATCGCCGCCAGCCGGTCGTTCACGGTCTCGATGCGGAGGAGCCAGGTGCAGGTCAGGCAGACCAAGGTTCCCAGGATCACGATCATCGCGACGGTGAGCACGGCGAATCCGAACGCCGCCTCGATCGCGTGGCTTTCGACCGCCATCAGGACGCCACCGGCGCAGACCAGCGGGATCATCAGTACCGCCGGCATCAGCAGCCGGAAGGCAGTGCCGGCGTGACCACCGCGGATCGCGAATTGGATCCATCCCCTGTCTGGCCGCGCCAGAAGCACGGCGGTCAGCAGCGCGCCTTGCGCCAGCGCCGTTGGCAGCGACATCGCCGAGAACGGGAACACGCGATAGAGCGCGTCGATTCCGTAGGCATAGCCGACGAGATCGATCAGGCAGACGATCAGACCGAGCGTGGCCAGGGTGACGGCAATGCGGTGCCGTGTCACATCGGTGGCGAGCAGCGCTGCGCCCAGCACGATGAAACCCGCCGCCGTGGCCGGCGACAATCTGCCGAGTTCACGGCCCAGCAGGTATCCGGCGTCGGGTCGGCCGGCGACGTATTCCGCGAGACAGTACAGGCCGACGACCAGCACAATGGTGCCGCCGGCCGGCCGCACCCGGAACCGGCGGAGCGACACCTGGGTCAGCGAGAAGGCGGCCGCGGCACTCAGCACCAGGCAGATGGCGGTTGCAACCGAGGTGGTCGCGCGGCCAACCCCGAAACTCGTCATGACGCGCAGCCGCACGGCCCAGCCGAGCAGAGCCGAGACGGCAAAGACTGCGACGGCCCCGGCGCAAAGCCGCGAGACCGTCCTGACCCTTTGGACGGCGTGATATCCCGGTGCGGAGCTCACAGGTCCCTCCGCCGACCATCGTATTTTCCCGCTTCGGCCATTCGCCGGTCAAGCCGGCGGGTGAAGGGGGTCTGGGGCCTCAGGCCCCAGCGGGGTCCAGGGGCGGAGCCCCTGGCCTTCCTTCCTTGCTACGCTCCGAGCAGCGTCTCCCGCAGCGCGTCCCAGCTTGCGGCATCGGGGGCGCAAAGCATCCCCCCATCGCTCCGCGCCGCACTGTATTCAGTGCCGTCCAGCCGAAGTGCATAGCCGCCGGCCTCGCGATGGAGCAGCCAGCCGGGCGCGTGGTCCCAGGGCATCAGCCGGTGGAAGATGGCGAAATGGCAGTGGCCAGCGGCCAGCATGCGGTATTGGTGCGCGGCGCAGCGATAGTCCCAGGCGGCGGCCATGCGGCAGAGATTGGCGCAGACGCGCTGCCGCATCGGCTCGGGGAAGTAGCGCCAGGAGACCGAGCCGGTCATCGCCGCCGCGGGTCCTGGCGCAGCGACGCGAAGATCGCGCGTTGCACCGTCGGGTGCCTCGATCCAGGCGCCCTCGCCGCGCACGGCCAGGGCCGAATCATCGCCCACCGGATCGTAGATCACCGACGCGACGATTTCGCCGCGGTACACCGCCGCCACCATGGTGCCGAACAGTGGCAGTTCGGCGACGTAATTGGCGGTGCCGTCGATCGGGTCGAGCACGAATGCAAGCTCCGCATCGCCCAGCCGTCCGAGCAGTGTGGGGTCGGCGGCGCACGCCTCCTCTCCCACCACCAGGCATCCGGGGAAGCGGTGGTGCAGCCCATCGGTGATGAGGCGCTCGGCCGCTTCGTCCGCCGCGGTCACCAGGTCGAGCGGTCCGGTTTTCATCCGCACCGCCGCGACGTCCAGTCGCCGGAAGTGCGGCAGGATCACCTCGCGTCCGGCGCGGCGGAGGAGATCGGCGATGTCCCGCGTCGCCCGTCGGTCGGGCCTGATCACGCGGCGCGGCCGCCGGATCCGGCGGAACTACCGCCCGGGCCAGTGCGCGGCAGCTCGTCGCGCTCGAACCGAGCGCGGTCGGCCGGCAGCAGCCGGACGCCGACATGGATGCCGGCCTCCGCCTCCTGACGCGACACCACCTCGCCGTGGCGATAGAGCCAGGCGAGCCGCGCCCCGTCCGTCAGCGGCAGGTCGTATTCGGCGAACTCCATACCCTCGGCGATGCGGGCTTCGATCGCCGCGCGAAGGGCCGGGAGCCCCTCACCGCTCAGTGCCGAGACCGCGACGCTGCCCGGCCGTACCGGCACGTGCGCGACGCCGCCAAGGAGGTCGGCCTTGTTCAGCACCTCGATCGTGCGCTGCGGCCAGTCGGCATCGAGCACGCCCTCCTGCACCATGCCGTCGAGGACGGCGACCACGTCGGCGCGCTGCGCCAGCGTGTCGGGATGCGCCGCATCGCGCACGTGCAGGATCACGTCGGCCTCGGCAACCTCCTCGAGCGTCGCGCGGAAGGCGGCGACCAGCTCGGTCGGCAGCTCGCTGATGAAGCCGACCGTGTCGGAGAGGATGATGCGCCGGCCGGACGGCAGGCGGATCCCGCGCATGGTCGGATCGAGCGTCGCGAAGAGCTGGTCTTCGGCGACCACATGCGCGCCGGTCAGGGCGTTGAACAGCGTCGACTTGCCGGCATTGGTGTAGCCGGCGAGCGCCACCACCGGGAACGGCACGCGGCGGCGCGCGGTGCGGTGCAGGCCGCGGGTGCGCCGCACCTGCTCGAGCTCGCGCTTGAGCTTGACGATGCGTTCGCCGATCAGCCGCCGGTCGGCCTCGATCTGCGTCTCGCCCGGGCCGCCGAGGAAGCCGAAGCCGCCGCGCTGCCGCTCGAGATGGGTCCAGGACCGCACCAGGCGCGAGCGCTGGTATTCGAGATGCGCCAGTTCGACCTGCAGCGCGCCCTCGCGGGTGCGCGCGCGCTCACCGAAGATGTCGAGGATCAGCCCGGTGCGGTCGATCACCTTGCAGCGCCATTCGCGCTCCAGGTTGCGCTGCTGCACCGGAGAGAGCGCCGCGTCCACCACGGCGACCTCCACCCGCTGCTCGGCAATCGCCTGCCCCGCCATTGCCACCTGCCCCGGCCCGAGCAGGGTCGAGGGCCGGCGCCCGCGCAGCGGGAAGATCGCGCTGTGCACGACGAGCAGCCCGATCGAGGCGGCAAGTCCGACCGCCTCGGCCAGCCGCGCTTCCGCCGCGCGCGCCGCGTCTTCCCGTACCGGCCGCTCCCAGGGCAGCAGGATGGCGGACCGGACGGGCTCCGGCGTGCGATCAGACGGGCTGGGCGGCAGAACCGGTCTCCCGCGCCGTGGCACCCTCGCCGCGGGCATCGAACAGCTGGATCGGGGCGCCCGGCATCACCGTGCTGATCGCGTGCTTGTAGACGAGCTGGGTGTGGCCGTCCCGGCGCAGCAGGACCGAGAAATTGTCGAACCAGGTGATGATTCCCTGGAGTTTCACGCCATTCACCAGAAAGACGGTGACGGGAGTCTTGTTCTTGCGCACATGGTTCAGGAACACGTCCTGAACGTTCTGTGCCTTCTCATTCGCCACGGTGGAGTCCTTCTTGTTCTTGTTGCCTTGGTCGTGTTGCCGCTCCGCGACCGGCTGATCCGGTGTGTCCGCGTCGCGCAACGCCGCCTGCCGCGCGGCCGCACTTTCCTCGGCCGCTTCCGACGGGGCGGCCATCGTCTGTGCCGAGCGACTGCCCGCACCCGTCGCGGTGACCGGGCGCACCCGCCCCGGTCGGATCGTATTATTGCCTGCCATCTCCCGGTATGCCGCTTTTCGGCTGAAACATCCCCCGCCCGCACCCGCCCGGTTCGCCCGACAACCGCGCCGCGGGTGGAGAGCTCGCCCCTAACTCACTGTTCGTGCTGACGATCACCGCCGCGTGCCCGCGCCGCGCACGGGGCCTCGCCGCCGGTGCTCGCCCCGCCGACCGGTCCGGTCGCGCGGGAGGCACCCGGCACTCTAGCAGCGCCGCCCCCCCAAGCAAGCGAGACAAATCCCGCCGCCGGATCAGGCCGGCGCCGGCGGCGCGCGATCTCCGCCGCCGATATGGTTGAGGAACAGCGCGAACAGCCGCGCGGCCACCGGCCCCACCTGCCCGTCACCCACCGCGCGTCCATCGATACGAAGCACCGGGCGGACATAGGAGCTGGCGCTGGTCAGGAACACCTCGCGTGCCCGACGCAACTCGTCCAGGCTGCAGCCGCGCTCCTCGAAGCCGATGCCGACCTCGTGGAGGAGGTCGATCAGCGCGGCGCGGGTGCAGCCGGGCAATACCGCGTGATCGAGCCGCCGGGTGCGAAGCGTGCCCGCGTCGTCGACCAGCCAGACCGTCGTCGATGCGCCCTCCGTCACCTGGCCGGCGGCATCGATCAGGATCGCCTCGTTCGCCCCCTGCTCGCGCGCCGCCTGCCGCGCCAGCGCGTTAGGCAGCAAGGCGACGCTCTTGATGTCGCACCGGGCCCAGCGCTCATCGGGATGCGTGATCGCGGTCGTGGCCCAGCGCGCGACATCCCCGGGCGGCGGCGGCAGGGTTTTCGCCGTGACCACCAGCGCCGGGCGCACCGAAGGCGCCGGGAAGGCATGGTCGCGTCGGGCGACGCCGCGCGTGACCTGCAGATAGAGCAGGCCGTGGCGGAGCCGGTTGCGCCGCGCCACCTCCGCGAGAACGTTGCGCAGTGCCGCGCGGCTCATCGGCGGCCGCATGCGAAGCTCGCGCAGCGAGCGGTCGAGCCGGTCGAGATGCAACACCTCGTCGACCGGCCTGCCGCCGGCCACCAGCACCACCTCGTACACCCCGTCGGCGAACTGGTAGCCGCGATCCTCGACATTCACGCTGGCCTGGTGCAGCGGCAGGTAACGGCCGTTGACGTAGGCGATGCGGCTCATCGATCCCCCAAAGAAAGCGGGGGCCCGTGCCCCCATGAAACCAGGCGCGCCGGCGCGTCGCTCGCTCAGCTCGCGGCGCGGTCCTCGGAGCTGACGCCGAGCTGCTTCAGCTTGCGATGCAGCGCGCTGCGCTCCATGCCGACGAAGCCGGCGGTGCGGCTGATATTGCCGCCGAAGCGCATGAGCTGCGCCTGCAGATACTGCGTCTCGAACAGATCGCGCGCCTCGCGCAGCGGCAGCGCCATGACATCGGCGCCGGCGTCGAAGTTGAGCAGCGCCGGCGCACCCTGCACGATCTCCGGCGGCAGCATTTCGGCCCGCACCGGATCGGCGGAGGTCCCCGGCGCCATGATCAGCAGCCAGTCCATTAGATTGCGCAGCTGCCGCACATTGCCGGGCCATTCGTAGGCCTGCAGCGCTGCCATCGCATCGGCCGACAGCTCGCGCGACGGCATGCCGGCATTCTCCGCCGAGCGCGCCAGGAAATGCTGCGCCAGCAACGGCACGTCCTCGCGCCGCTCGCGCAGGCTCGGCAGGCGCAGCGGCACCACGGCGAGACGGTAGTAGAGATCCTCACGGAAACGGCCGGCGGCGATTTCCGCCTGGAGATCCTTGTTGGTGGTCGCGAGCACGCGGACATCGACCTTGACCCGCGCCGAGCCGCCCAGCCGCTCGAAGGTCTGATCCTGCAGGGCGCGCACGATCTTGCCCTGCGTCTCGAGCGGCATGTCGGAGACCTCGTCGAGCAGCAGCGTGCCGCCATGCGCGCGTTCCAGCACGCCGGCGCGGCGCGGCTTCGAGGCCGGATCCGGTCCCGCCTCGAACCCGAACAGCTCCTCCTCGAAACGGCCCGGATTGAGCGTGGCGCAGTTCAGCACCACGAACGGCCCGTCGGTCCGGCGGGACCGGGCATGGATCATGCGCGCCGCTACTTCCTTGCCCGAGCCGGCCGGGCCGGTGATCAGCACGCGCGAGCCGGTCGGCGCCACGCGCTCGATCGCGCCGCGCACCCCGGCGATCGCGGCACTCTGGCCGGTCAGCGCCGAATCGGCGCCGGCGCGCAGCCGCAGCTCCGCGTTCTCACGCCACAGCCGCGCCGCCTCCAGCGCACGCCGCACCACCAGCAGCAGCCGGTCGGACTTGAACGGTTTCTCCAGGAAGTCGTAGGCGCCCTCCTGGATTGCCGCGACCGCCATCTCGATCGTGCCGTGCCCGGAGATCATCACCACCGGGACCTGCGGCTCCTCGCCACGCATCGCCTTGAGGATGCCGAGCCCATCGAGGCGCGAGCCCTGCAACCACACATCGAGAATCACCAGCGCCGGGCGGCGGGCGTTGAAGGCGGCGAGCGCCGCGTCCGAATCGGCGGCCTGGCGCGTCTCATAGCCCTCGTCGCGCAGCAGCCCCTCGATCAGCAGCCGGATATCGGGTTCGTCGTCGACGATCAGAATCTCGTGTGCCATGCCGCCTCACGCATGCTCGGTCTGCTGCACGGCCTGCGGCAGACGGGCCGGCACGACCAGGGTGGCGATGGCGCCGGGGCCGTCGAGACGGTCATCGAGGACGAGTCGACCGCCATGATCCTCCATGATCTTCTTGACGATCGCCAGCCCCAGCCCGGTGCCTTTCGGCTTGTGGGTCACGTAGGGCTCGGTCAGACGCGGGCGCTCGTCGTCCTGCGGCAGGCCTACCCCGTCATCGGTCACGCTGATGCCCACCTCCTTCTCGCCCGGCCGCACGCTCAGACATATGTGGCCGGCACCCGGCCGCATCGCCACCGCATCGGCGGCGTTCTGCAGCAGGTTGGTCAGCGCCTGGCCGAGCAGCCGGCGGTCACAGGGCGCGACCGGTCCCTGCTCGGGGATGTCCGTCGCCCAGTCGATCTCGGGATGCGCGTTGCGGTGCAGGACGAGCGCCTCGCGCGCCACCAGTCCGATATCCTCCGGCCGGATCACCGGCTGCGGCATGCGCGCGAAGGCCGAGAACTCGTCCACCATGCGGCCGATATCGCTGACGTGCCGGATGATGGTGTCGGCGCACTGGGTGAAGGTTTCCGGATCGGAGGTGATCTCGCGGGCGAACTTGCGCTTCAGCCGCTCGGCGGAGAGCTGGATCGGGGTCAGCGGATTCTTGATCTCGTGCGCGATGCGACGGGCGACGTCGGCCCAGGCGGCCTTGCGCTGCGCCGCCTCGAGTTCGGTCACGTCGTCGAAGGTGACGACGTAGCCGTCGACGCGTCGGCCCTTCAGTTCGGCGCCGATACGCAGCAGCAGCGTCCGCCGCCGGCCGGGCGGGCCGATCTGCACCTCCGCGACACAGGGCATGTGCGATCGCGCCGCCTCGCGCAGCAGCGGTGCGAATTCCGGCACGATCTCGGTCAGCGGCCGGCCGATCGCCGCCAGCAGGTCGGTGCCGAGCAGCTCGCTCGCCGCCCGGTTGGGCAGCTCGATCGCGCCCTCCGCGTCAAGCCCGATCACCCCGGCGGAGACCCCGGCCAGCACCGTCTCGGTGAAGCGGCGGCGCTCGTCGATCTGGCTGTAGGCGTCCATCAGCTCGGCGCGCTGCGCCGCGAGCTGGCCGGTCATGCGGTTGAAGGCGCGGGACAGGCCCGCCAGCTCGTCGCCGCTTGCCACCTCCGGCACCTGCACGCCGAGGTCGCCGGCGCGCACCCGGTCCGCCGCCTGGATCAGCCGGCCCACCGGCCGCGCGATCTGGTTGGCGATCACCAGGCCGATCAGCACCGCGGCGGAGAGCACGATCAGTGCGATCAGCGCGAAGATCAGCGCGAAGGTCACCTGCAGCCGGCCGCGGTTCAGCGCCAGACGTTCGTATTGCTCCACCGCCTGCTGCGTGCGCAGCGCGTGGTCGAGGATCTGCGGATCGACCGGCCGCTCGATCAGCAGCATGTAGGGCGGCGTCGTGTTGAGCTGGACCACCGCCCGCACCCGGGTCCCGTCCCGCGAGTTGATCACCGCGACATCGCCGGAGCGGGCGATCTCCACCGCATCGGCGGGCGCCCGGTCGGTGCCGCTCGACATGAACCCGGCCGAGGCCATCACCTGGCCGGTGACCGGGTCGAAGATCATCGCCTCGGTCAGGCCGCGCAGCGCCGTCTGCGTCGCCATAACCTGCGCGAAATCGGTCGGATCCTCGATCAGCATGGGCCCCAGGCGAGAGAGATCATTCGCCATGCCAAGCGCATCGGCGCGGATATTGTTGCGATGCTCGTCGAGATAGCCCTGGCTGACCTGCAGGCTCTCCTCGAGAACGGTGCGCACCCGGTCGTTGAACCAGGCCTGGATGCCGAGATTGAAGAACGCGGTCGCGAACACCCCGACGACGATGGTCGGGGTCACCGCCACCACCGCGAACAGCAGCACCAGGCGCACGTGCAGCCGGGCCCCGGCCGAACCGCGGCGCCGCTCCACCCAAACCCGTGTGAGCCGCCCGGCCAGGACCGCCCCCAGCACCAGCAGGACGATCAGGTTCGACAGCACGAGGCCAAAAGCCAGGTTCGGGTTGCTGGCAAACGGCGCGCCGTTCGCCATCACCGCGAAACTCGCCATGCCGAGCGCCAGCGCCACCGCGGCGAGGATCAGCGTCACCAGCTTGCCGAGCAGGATGTCGGCGACGCGGCGCAGCGGCGTCGGCCGCTCGGGCCGCGGCGGTTCCGGGATCAGGGCGACGGGAGACGGGGTCACGTTCAAGCGGGCAGCTTCCGGTGCGTCCGTTGCAACAAGGGCGGCCCGGCCCGGACCTGGACGGGCGGACCGCCGCCGCGGCCTTCCCATTAAAAGGCGCCGCACCCGCGATTCTCCAACCCGGGTGCGGCGCTTGTACCACATTCTGCCGTGCGGTTCTGCCCCAAGCGGCGCGGTCGGCTTCGATCCGCGCGGATCGGAGGGCGGCGCCTGCCCGCTCGCGTGGCGTCGCCTGGCCGTCAGGCGATGCCGCGCACCACGGGTATCTCCAGGTCGCGGATCTTCTTGCGCAACGTGTTTCGGTTGAGCCCGAGCATGGCCGCCGCCTTGATCTGGTTGCCGCGCGTCGCCGACAGCGTCATGCGGATCAGCGGCCGCTCAACCTCGGCGATCACCCGGTCGTAGATATCGTGCATCGGCATGCCGTCATGGCTCGCCGCCAGGAACTGGCGGATATGCCGCTCCACCGCGGCGGCCAGCGGCTCCGGTCCGGCCGGCAAGCCGGGCATCTCCGCCGGCAGCGGCGCCTCGGCAAGCTCGGCGGCGACGATGTCGGCGCCGAGCCGCTCCTGCGGATAGAGGGCGGCCAGGCGTCGCATCAGATTCTCGAGCTCGCGCACATTGCCCGGCCAGCGATAGCCGCGCAGCACCTCCATCGCCGCCTCATCGAGCGTTTTCTGCGGCAGCCCGGCCTGGCGCGCCTTTTCCAGGAAATGGCGGGCGAGCTCGGGGATGTCCTCGACCCGCTCGCGCAGCGGCGGCAGCCGGATCGGCACCACGTTGAGGCGGTAGAACAGATCCTCGCGGAACTGACCGTTGCGGATCGCGAGCCGGAGATCGCGATGCGTCGCGGTGATGATGCGCACATTGGCGCGGATCGGCTGGCGGCCGCCGACCGTGGTGAACTCGCCCTCCTGCAGCACGCGCAGCAGCCGGGTCTGCGCCTCGGCCGGCATGTCGCCGATCTCGTCCAGAAACAGCGTGCCGCCGGCCGCCTGCTCGAAGCGCCCGGCGGTGCGGTTAAGCGCGCCGGTGAAGGCGCCGCGCTCATGGCCGAACAGCTCGCTCTCGATCAGCTCGCGCGGGATCGCCGCCATGTTGATCGCGACGAACGGACCGCCGCGGCGACGGCCGTAATCGTGCAGCGCGCGGGCGACCAGCTCCTTGCCGGTGCCGGACTCGCCGTTGATCATCACCGTGAGGTCGGCGGTGGTGAGCCGGGCGATCGTCCGGTAGATGTCCTGCATCGCCGGGCTGCGGCCGATCAGCGGCAGCCGGTCCTCGCCCTCGGACGCGACCGGGGCATCGGCCTGCGGCAGCGGCGCCGCCAGCGCGCGCCCGACCACGGCCAGCAATTCCTGTAAATCGAACGGCTTGGGAAGGTATTCGAAGGCGCCGCGCTGGGCCGCCTTCACCGCCGTCATCAGCGTCGACTGCGCGCTCATCACCACCACGCGCAGATCCGGGCGCACGCGACGGATGCGCGGGATCAGGTCGAGCCCGTTCTCGTCCGGCATCACCACGTCGGTGATGACGAGATCACCCTCGCCGTCCTCCACCCAACGCCAGAGGGTCGAGGCATTCGAGGTCGAGCGGACCTGGTAGCCGGCCCGGCCGAGCGCCTGGGTCAGCACGGTGCGAATGGAACGGTCGTCATCCGCGACCAGAATCGTCGGCAGCGTCATCGCCCTCGGTGCCTAGCGGGGTAGTGACAAAGACAGGCCAGGGCTCTGCCCTGGACGGGTTCCCATCGCGCTTGCGCTTTGGCAACCCGACGCTGGGGCCCGAGGCCCCAGACCCCCATGACCTGACGAATCGCTTTGCAAAGGCCGTGCCTTCGCGGGGGTCACGCTTGGCATTGCCGGAGGGGCGCCATCATCCCGCCCTAGATGATCTCGACCTCACCCGAATCCTCCGCGAGAACCGGCAGGAACAGGCGGAACTCGGTGCGGCCGGGGCGGCTGTCGACCTCGATCAGACCGCCATGGTCGCCGATGATCTTGGCCACCAGCGCCAGCCCCAGCCCGCTGCCGGACGGCTTCGAGGTGACGAAGGGCTCGAAGAGATGCGGCCTGATGTCCTCGGGAATGCCCGGACCGTCATCACGCACGGTCACCGCCAGCGGCAGATGAACGCGCACCGGTGAGCCCGGAATCGCGAGCCGCACGCCATGCTGATAGGCGGTGACCAGGGTGATCTCGCCACGGCCGGAATCGCCGGTGATCGCCTCGGCCGCGTTCTTCACCAGGTTCAGCACCACCTGCACGAGCTGGTCGCGATTGCCCCAGACCGGCGGCAGCGAGGGATCGTACAGCTCGGTGATCCGCAGATGCGCGGCCACACCACTCCCGGCCAGCCGCTTCACGTGCTCGAGCACGCGATGGATATTGACCGCGCGCCGCTCGATCGGCTTCTCCCCGAACACGTCCATCCGGTCGACCAGGCCACGAATCCGGTCGGCCTCGTCGCGGATCAACACCGCAAGCTCACGATCCGTCTCGGCGACGCTGCCCTCGAGGAGCTGTGCCGCGCCGCGAATGCCGGAGAGCGGGTTCTTGACCTCATGCGCCAGCACCGCCGCCATGCCGGTGACGGTGCGGGCGGCGCCCCGGAAAGTGAGCTGGCGATCGAGCGCCCGGGCGGCCGAGACGTCGTGCAGGGTCAGCAGCACCATGCCCGGCTCGTCCGGCACGGTGGTGCCGTGCACGACGATGCCGGGCTTGTGCAGGCGCGGGCTTTCCAGCGTCAGATCGTGATCGGCGATAGTCGCCTCCGCCCGCCGCACCTGCTCGATCAGCCGGAACAGCGGGCTGTCCTGCGGCACCAGATCGGCCAGGCTGAGCTGCACGAGCTGCGGCAACGAGATGCCGAGGAACTGCTCCGCCGCCTGGTTGGCGTAGCGGAACCGGTTTGCCGGATCGAGCAGCACGACCGGCACCGGCACCGCCCCCATCATCGCGGCATGGTCGAGTGCGGGAGTGCGGACGCGGCGCACCAGGGCGAGCGGGCTGGTCATGCCGCGAGCTCCGCCGGCAGCGGTGCCGCGCGGCCCGCCCCGCGTTCGATCAGCGGGTCGAGGAAGGCGTCGATCCGCCGTTCGACCTCGGCAACCGTTGCCAGGCGGTTGATCGTGGCCCGGAACTCCGCGGCGCCGGGCAGGCCGCGCGCGTACCAGCCGAGATGCTTGCGCGCCAGGCGCAGCCCGGCCTCGATCCCGTAATGTCCGAGCATGGCGCGGTAATGCCCCAGAATGATGGATTTCTGTTCAAACAATGCCGGCTCCGGCAGCCGCCGTCCGGTGCGCAGGAAATGCGCCACCTGGCGCAGGAACCAGGGCCGGCCGTAGCAGCCGCGGCCGATCATCACCCCGTCGGCGCCCGACCGGG
>Ga0335074_10006630_pt1 | contig 16060 bp, 12 predicted proteins | sample Lox_Sample_23_FD_206715 | JGI IMG/M metagenome (GOLD analysis project Ga0335074, IMG submission 206715) | Soil microbial communities from Loxahatchee National Wildlife Refuge, Florida, United States - Lox_Sample_2.3 | ecosystem: Environmental > Terrestrial > Soil > Wetlands | place: USA... | reverse complement strand
CGGGATGTTCTTTTTGTCGCCGATCCGGGCGAGCATCTTCAGCACCGCCTCGTTGGCGCCGCCATGCGCCGGGCCCCACAACGAGGCGATGCCGGCGGCGATACAGGCAAACGGATTGGCGCCCGATGAGCCGGCGTTGCGCACGGTCGCGGTCGAGGCGTTTTGCTCGTGGTCGGCGTGGAGAATGAAGATCAAATCCATCGCCTTCGAGAGGATCGGATTGACCTTGTACTCCTCGCACGGCACCGCGAAGGTCATGTAGAGGAAATTCTCGGCGTAGCCCAGCGAGTTCTTCGGATACATGAACGGCTGGCCATGCGCGTATTTGTAGGCCATCGCGCCGATTGTCGGCAGCTTGGCGATCAGCCGGTGCGAGGCGACCATCCGCTGGTACGGATCGTTGATGTCGGTCGAGTCGTGATAAAACGCCGACAGCGCGCCGACCACGCCGCAGAGCACCGCCATCGGGTGCGCATCGCGGCGGAAGCCGCGGAAGAAGGTGGTGATCTGTTCATGCACCATCGTGTGGTGCGTGATGTCGGAGACGAACTGCTGCTTCTGGTCCGCGTTGGGCAATTCGCCGTTCAGCAACAAATAAGCGACTTCCAGGAAGTCGCTTTTTGCCGCCAACTCTTGGATCGGGTAGCCCCGGTACATGAGGATGCCCTGATCGCCGTCGATATAGGTAATGCTCGAGCGACAGGCGGCGGTCGCCATGAAGCCGGGGTCATAGGTGAACATCCCGGTCTTGGCGTAGAGGCTACGGACATCCATGACCTTGGGGCCGACCGACCCGTCCAGCACCGGGAAATCCCACGACTTACCGGTGCTGTTATCGGTCAGCGTCATCGTGCCGTTCTGAGCGCCCACCTTTGAATTATTGCCGTCCATGGGATGTACCTCGATGCTCCGCCCAGTGGTCGATTCCCGCGGGGCGATTGTGACACCTTTGCGCAGGATATGCTGCCGCTTGCTGATTATCAAATGGCGCTACCTTATTGCAACGCAATATCGCAGTTGCGAGATCATTTCGCTTTAGCAGCATCCTCGATCCGTCCGAGCGTCTCGTCGCGACCGAGCACTTCCATGACCTCGAAAATGCCGGGAGAAGTCGTTGAACCAGTCAAGGCGACGCGCAGCGGCTGAGCCAGCCGGCCAAAATTGCCAACCGTTCTCTCAGCGAGCGGGCGCAATCTAGCGCTGAGATTTGGCGTGCTCCAACTTTCGGCGCTTAAATCCGCAAGCTCTGACAGAGCCTGGCCGAGCACTTGTTTGGCATCTTCGGTTAGTAGGGCAGCGGCCAAATCATTAATCGGGCGGATAGGTCGCGGCGCGATATAAAACCAAGCGCTTTCGGCCAATTCCACGATGGTTTTGGCGCGTGGCTTCAGTGCTGGCATCGCATCGAGCAACCGCTGCCGATATTGCTTCTCGAAAAGGTACGCGAACTCTACGGGAAGCCGTGGGGTCAATCGCTCCACCACCAAATCAACGAGGCGCGCATCGTCCGCTTGGCGGATGTAATGCGCGTTTACATCATTCAGTTTGACGAAATCGAATTGGGCTGGCGAGCGAGCGAAGTGTCCGGTGATCCGCTTTCCCCGAATTCCAGGGAAATCGGCCATCGGTTGCGTCAATAATTCCCTATGGCCGATATCGCTGGGTGGTGCGTCGGCCGGCACCTCTGGGAGGTCGAACCACTCTATCGCCTGCTCGGTCGAGATGATCTCGTCGTCGCCGTGGCTCCAGCCGAGCCGCAGCAGATAGTTGCGGATCGCCTCGGGCAGGTAGCCCAGCTTGCGGTATTCGTCGATGCCGAGCGCGCCGTGCCGCTTCGACATCTTCGCGCCGTCCGAGCCGTGGATCAGCGGAATGTGCGCCCATTCCGGCTCCGGCCAGCCGAGCGCGCGGTAGATCTGCGTCTGCCGGAAGGCGTTGCGGAAATGCTCGTTGCCGCGGATGACGTGGCTGATGCCCATGTCGTGATCGTCGACGACGACCGAGAAATTATAGGTCGGGGTGCCATCGGAGCGCAGGATGATGAGGTCGTCCAGCTCTCCGTTGCCGACCGTGACCTCGCCCAGCACGTGGTCGCGGATGACCGTCGCGCCGGTCCGCTCGGCCTTGAGGCGGATCGCCGGCGCGACCCCTGGCGGCGCCTCGGCCGGATCACGGTCGCGCCAGGTGCCGTCGTAGCGCACCGAGCGCTTCTCGGCGAGCGCCTTGGCGCGCATCGCCTCCAATTCCTCGGGCGTGCAGTAGCAGCGATAGGCATGGCCGGCGTCGAGCAGTTGGCGGGCGATCTCGGCGTGATGCGCCGCTCGCGAGAACTGATAGACGACCTCTCCGTCCCACTCGATGCCGAGCCATTTGAGCCCGTCGACGATCGCTTCCTCGGCGGCTTTCGTCGAGCGCTCGCGGTCGGTGTCCTCGATCCGTAGGCGAAACGCCCCGCCGTGATGGCGCGCGAACAGCCAGTTGAACAGCGCCGTGCGGGCGCCGCCGATATGCAGAAAGCCGGTCGGCGACGGAGCGAAACGGACAGTAACGGTCATCTAACGTCGTTGCATCCAGTAAGCGTGCTTCGAGACGCGATGCATCGCATCGCTCCTCAGCATGACGGGTTTTCTTCTCGGCATCGCCAAAACTTCGTCCTCCTGAGGAGTGCCTGCAAGGCGCGTCTCGAAGGAAGCACTATCCTCACCGCTCCGCCACGACATAATCGCGGAACATCTCGCGCAGTTTCAGCTTTACGATCTTGCCGGTGCCGGTATGCGGCAACTCGTCGAGCACCACCACGTCGTCGGGCAGCATCCATTTCGGAAAACGCTTGGCGAGTAGCGCAATGAGGCTGTCGCGCGTCGGCTGGCAGCCTGGGCGCGCGGTCACAATCAATAGCGGCCGTTCGTCCCATTTCGGATGAGGAATGGCGATGACTGCGGCCTCGGCAACATCCTCGTGCGCCATGGCGGCGTTTTCGAGATCGATCGAGCTGATCCATTCACCGCCCGATTTGATGACGTCCTTACGCCGGTCGGTGAGCTTGACGTACCCGTCCGGATCGATCTTGGCGACGTCGCCGGTATGGAACCAGCCGTCCTTCTCGACCACGGCCTTGGTCGCTTCCTCGTCATTATAGTACGCGCTGACAATCCACGGCCCGCGCACCAGCAGCTCACCCATCGTCTCGCCGTCATGCGGCTGTTCTCTGCCCTCGTCATCGACAATCTTCATTTCGACGCCGAATACTGCGCGGCCCTGTGTCAGCCGGACATCGGTCTGCGCTTCCCTGTCGAGCGTCTGATGCTTTGCCTTAAGCGCCGCGGTGGTGCCGATCGGGCTCATCTCGGTCATGCCCCAGGCATGGCATATTGTGATGCCGCGCGCCTCATAGGCCTGGAGAAGCGTCTTGGAGATCGCCGTGCCCCCCGACAGCACCGCGCGCAACGTCGTAACGTTCTTGTTGTTGTCGCGCAGGTAGTTGTTGAAGTTGAGCCACACCGTCGGCACGCCCAGCCCGATCGTCACCCCTTCGCCCTCGATCAGCTCGTAGAGGCTGGCGCCGTCGGTCTTCGGGCCGGGATAGACCAGCTTCACGCCGTTCATCGGCGCGGTATAGGGCGTGGCCCAGCCGCAGACGTGGAACATCGGCACGATCGGGATCACGACATCGGTCGCCCCCATTGCGATCGCGCCAGGCAAAGACGCGCCGAAGGCGTGCAGCATCGTCGAGCGATGGCTGTAAAGGACGCCCTTCGGCTTGCCGGTCGTGCCCGAGGTGTAGCAGAGCGCGCACGCGCTGCGTTCGTCGAACTCCGGCCAGTCGAAGTCCTCGTTCTCGGCCGCGACCAAGTCTTCGTAGAGCGCGAGCACCGTCAATTTTGTGTCGGCCGGGCTCAGGAGGACGATCTGCATGTCTGCCGGCAGCTGCGGCCGCAGGCGCTCGATCAGCGGGACGAAGGTGGCTTCGAGAAAGAGGAACCGGTCGTCGGCGTGGTTGAAGATGTAGATCAGCTGCTCATCGGAGAGCACGGGATTGATCGTGTGACACACCCCGCCAATGCCGGAGATGCCGTGGTAGAGCTCGAAATGACGGTAGGTGTTCCACGCCATCGTCGCAACGCGGTCTCCGGGTTTAACCCCCAGACGCAGCAAGGCCTTGGCAAGACGCCGGGCGCGGCGTTCGGCGTCGGCATAGGTGTAGCGGTGGATCGGCCCTTCGAGCGTGCGGCTGACGATTTCGGTATCGGCGTGGTTGTGTGCTGCGTGCTGGATGCACATCGACACGAGGAGCTGCTGCTCCCCCATCAATCCGCGTAGCATCGCTTCCTCCCGCAGCCTTGCGTTTTGCAAGTAGACCCGCAATGCGTCGGGATTCAAGCGCGAAGCGCGGCTAGGGCGAGGATGCGGCCAGTTGTGCCTTGAAAAAGGCGATCAGTGTCTTGTTGAAATCCGCGTGGAAAGCGGTCCGGTCAAAGCCGGGCGCGCTCGCGCAGATTTCCGGTGCGACTTTGGCTAGCGCCTCGGTGCAGGGCGCGAGAAAATCGAAATGGCCGGCATTGGCCACAAGATGATCCTCGGGTGGCTTAGGCAGCGCCGCGCTGACGATATCGGCATTCCACTCGTTCGCGGCAATCTTGTCGTTCTCGGCGCGCCATAACTGGATGGGCGCGGTGACGGCGGCAAGCCCATCCTTGGTAAAGGTATAGCCGATTGCCGGCGCCGCGATCGCCGCCGCCTTGATGCGCGGATCATGATGCCAATCCGGCGGCTTCGAATCGTCGGCCGCCGGCGCCGAACCGGCCGTCGAAAGCGCCTTGACCTGCGCGCAATCCCAGGCTTCGGGATGTTTGCTGCAATAGAGCGCGGCGCGACTGAAATCCGGGTTGCCGCCCAGCACGATCAGCGCCGTGGCCCCGCCGGCCGAGTGCCCGAACATGCCGATCCGCGACGGGTCGATATGATCGTGTCCGTTCCAGTCGTTGAGCATGAAATCGATGACTTTACTTACCTGCCGCGGGCGCTCGACAAAGTTGCGGCGGGTAAAGCTGTAAGACCGGTCCTTGTAATTGTCGCCGGTATGGGTCGGCGCGACGACGACGAAGCCAGCGTCCGCCAGGGCGATTGCCGTGTCGTAATGGCTGGTGCCGCCGCCGCCAGTGCCGTGCGAGATGACGATCAGCGGCAACGACTGGCCGGAAATTGCGCCGTAATAGGCGACGTTTTGGGTGAACAGGCCGAGCGGTTGCGGCTTGGTCTGTGCATCGCTCGGATACCAGATGCCCAATTCGATCGGCTTGTCGTCCGGGTCGGGCGCGGTGCCGTATTGGAACCCGGCCGCACCCGCGGGCGGCGCTGCGAGAAGCAGCACCGCCACAAGAAGCGCGAGGACGGTTCGAGGGAGGCTCAATAGCGGCGCAACAGCCCCACAAGCTTGCCTTGCACCTTGACCCGATCGGGGCCGAAAATGCGCGTCTCGTAGGTCTGGTTGGCGGGCTCCAGGGCAATCGAGGCGCCGCGTCGGCGTAGGCGTTTCAATGTCACCTCCAGATTGTCGACGAGGGCGACGACGATCGAGCCGTTATCCGCCGTGTCGCAACGCTGAATGATGACAGTATCGCCATCGAGAATGCCGGCGTCCACCATGCTGTCCCCGGCGACCTCTAGGGCGTAATGCTCACCGCTGTGGCCGAGCAGCGCGGCCGGGACGCCGATCGTCGCCGACTGGTCGCGCAGCGCCTCGATCGGGGTGCCGGCGGCGATCCGGCCATAGAGCGGCAGGTCGACCGCTTCGCTGTCGGTCGATACCGACGAGCCAGGCAGCGCGCCCGAAAAATCGCCGCGGATCACCGTCGGCGAGAAGCGGCTCTTTTCGGCCGGGTTCGGGACAGCAACCTCCTCGGGCAGCTTGATGACTTCGAGCGCACGGGCGCGGTGCGCCAAGCGGCGGATAAACCCGCGCTCCTCCAGGCCGCTGATCAGCCGGTGGATTCCCGACTTTGAGCGCAAGTTCAGGGCGTCCTTCATTTCATCGAAGGAGGGGGATACGCCGGTCGCGCTCAGCCTCTGATTGATGAACATCAGCAACTCGTGCTGTTTACGCGTCAGCATGGCAAACTCCCGCTAGTGGCGGAACAAATCCAAAACACCATATAATGTTCTACTTTGGTTCCGTCAAGCACCTTGCGTCTGCCGCCTTCTTTCGCACCGTGCTAGGCTCAGCCGATGACACCTCGGCGCCTCATCATCGACACTGACCCCGGCATCGACGACGCGGTCGCCATCATCATGGCGTTGGCTTCGCCCGAGCTCCATGTCGAGGGCATCGTTGCTGTTGCCGGCAACATGGCGCTCGGCATAACCGAGGCCAACGCGCGGGCGATCTGCGAGCTGAGCGGGCGGCTCGACATTCCGGTCTATGCCGGTTGCGCGCGGCCGATGACCCGGCCGCCGATCACCGCAGAGCATTTCCACGGCGAGACCGGGCTTGGCGCGCTGGCGTTGGCGCCGCCGGCAATGATTTTACGGCCGGAGCATGGGGTCGATGCGACGATCGAGCTGATCCGTGCCGCGCCGGGGAAAAGCATCGCCTGGTGCGCGCTGGGGCCGCTGACAAATGTCGCGATGGCCGTCATCAAGGCGCCCGACATCGTCGAGCGGGTGGGCGAGCTGGTGCTGATGGGCGGAGCGTCGCGTGCACTCGGGAACACGACGCCGGCGGCCGAGTTCAATATCCATGCCGATCCGCATGCCGCTCAGGTCGTGTTCGAGAGCGGGCTGCCGATCACGATGATCCCGCTCGACGTTACCCACCAGGTGCGCAGCACCCCGGAACGCATCGCCAGCATCGCGGCGATCGGCACACCGGTCGCCTCCGCCGTCGCGCAATTATTGCAGCCGTCCGGGGCGCAGCCGAGCGCGCTGCACGATCCGTGCGTGATTGCCTATCTGTTGGCGCCGGAGCTGTTTCAGGGCAGCCGCGTCAATGTCGCGATCGAGTGCGAGAGCGTCTTGACCTTGGGGATGACGGTTGTCGATTGGCGCGGCGTCAGCGGCCGCGCCGTTAACGCTAATGTGCTGCACACGGTCGACGCTGGCGGGCTGTATCGGCTGCTGGAACAACGACTTGGATCGTTACCGCCTAACCCTCGATAATCACTGAAGTTAATTGGTTAACGCGGAGGAGATTTGCTTCCGGAACGCGTTCGAAAAGCTATAGTCCTCACGTGAGCGTGACCGTGGTCAAATTCCCGATCGACTGCTTGAACCGGTGCCGGCCGTTGCAACAGGCTCTGGCCGATCTCGTCACCAAGCATGACGCGTTGGTGTTCAATCATCCGGCACGCCACGAGCTGGCGCGGATGATCCGGCAGCTCGAGGGGGAGATCGCCTTTCGCGGCGCGCAAACTGCCCCAGCCCCCGGCTGACATCGCGGCGTTTTGTTAGGGGCTTGTGCTGTCCAGCCGTTCGGCCGTTAGATTATCGCCATCAATCCGAGCTTGGGAGGATGAGACATGGCGATTGTCGAAATGCGCACCTACCGGGTGAAGCCCGGCTCGATCCCCGAAGTCGTCAAGCGGTTTGGCGAAGCGCTCGATAAATCGGGCCGCAACAAAGTCGCCCCGCTCGGCGGGTTCTTCCACACCGAGGTCGGCCCGCTCAATCGCATCATTCATTGCTGGCCTTACGAAAGCCTTGGGGCGCGCGAAAAACTGCGGGGCGAGGCGATGAAACTTTCCGGCTGGCCGCCGCCAATCGGCGAGTTCATCGAGGAGATGGAGTCGAAGATCATCAACCTCGCGCCGTTTTCGCCGGCGTTGGGCGATCGCGGCCTCGGCGGCATATACGAATTCCGCACCTACACGATGCTGCCGGGCGCGCTGCCGACCGTTACCGAGCGCTGGGCGGAGCGGATCGAGGGCCGCACCAAGCTGTCGCCGCTGGCGTTCTGCGGCTCGACCGAGCTGGGCGGGCTGAACCAATGGATCCACGTGTGGGCCTACAAGGATGCGGCGGAGCGTTTTCGCGTCCGCGCCGAGGCGCAGGCGAGCGGCGCCTGGCCCCCGGCGACGCGCGGCCAGTTTGTCCGCCAGGAGAACATGTTCGTGATCCCGGCGGCGTTCTCGCCGTTGCACTAGCACAGGTCGGTTCAAAACATTCTTGCGTCGGCCGGGGGGCTTGCTCCGGCCATCCAAGAACAAGCCGAGACCACTCGTAGCCCCCCCGGTCAAGTCGGGGGGGAGGCGAGCTGACGGTGGCGTGACCTTTATCGTGATGGTGGCGGCAGCGCCGTACCGACGGGGATGACCCCCGACGGAGCTAAACTCCCAGGCGGGGTGACCTGCGCCGGCGCGGCAACCTGACCAAATATCTGGTCCATCGTCGTCCCGCCGGATGCCGCCTGGAACGGCGCGCTCGGCAGCGGCCGGACCGGCATGCCTTGGGTCGCGGCAAGCATAAAGCTCTTCCAGACCGGCGCCGGCAGCGTGCCGCCGGTCACCTTGTTCATCGGCGTGTTGTCGTCATTGCCGAGCCAGACGCCGGCGACGAGATCGGCGGTGTAGCCGATAAACCAGGCGTCCTTGTAATCCTGCGTCGTGCCGGTCTTGCCGGCTGCCGGACGCGGCAGCGCCGCGGCCCGGCCGGTGCCATGCGCGATGACCCCTGACAGCATCTGGTTCATCAGCCCGACCTCGTCGGGCGGCACGACCTGGCCCGGCCCCGATCCGGTGCGGCGGTAGATGACCTTGCCGCTGGTATCGGTGATCTCCTTGATGCCATAGGCCATCACGCCGCTGCCGCCGTTGGCGAAGGGGGCATAAGCCGAGACCAGCTCCAGCAGGTTCACGTCGCTGGTGCCGAGCGCGAGGCTGGCGTCTGCGGCGAGGTCAGAGGTGATGCCGAGCCGGTTCGCCACCGCAATCACGTTCGCAATGCCGGCGCGCTGCGCGACCTGGGCGGCGACGGTGTTGATCGACTCGGCGATGGCCTCGGATAACGTAACCTCGCCGAGATAGCGGTTGGTGTAATTGTGCGGCCGCCAATTGCCGATCTGGATCGGCCCATCGATAAAGCGGTCGTCGGGTCGCAGCCCGGCCTCGATCCCGGCGAGGTAGACGAACGGTTTGAACGCCGAGCCCGGCTGCCGCTCGGCCTGAGTGGCGCGGTTGAACTGGCTTTCATTGTAATCGCGGCCGCCGACCATCGCGCGCACCGCACCGTCCGGGGTCATCGCGACCATCGCGCCCTCGCTCACCGCATCCTTCAGCCCGTCGCGGGCGAGCGCATCGGTAATCGCGCTTTCCGCGGCGGCCTGCATGCGCGGGTCGAGCGTGGTGCGGACGGTGAGGTCGCGGTCGGCGGTGCCGGCGAAATCGCGCACCTGGTCGGCGATCCAATCAGCGAAATAGCGCTCGCCGGGCTGGGCGAGGGCGACGCGGCTCAATTCGACGCCAGATTTTTCGGCGGCCGCTTCCTGCTGCTGGTTGATAGCGCCGGTCTCGACCATCAGATCGAGCACCTGCGCCGCGCGCGCTTTGGTCTTTTCCTTGTCGCGAGTCGGATTGAAGCGGGTCGGCGCCTTCAACAACCCGGCTATCACCGCACTCTCATAGAGGTTCAGCTTGGCCGCCGACTTGCCGAAATAACGGTGAGCCGCGGCGTCGACTCCATAAGTGCCGGCGCCGAGATAGACGCGGTTGAGGTAGATTTCGAGGATCTGGTCTTTGGTGAAATGGCGCTCCAGCCAAAGCGCCAAAAGCGCCTCGCGGATTTTGCGCGAGACACTGCGCTGTGGTGTGAGGAACACGGTCTTGGCGAGCTGCTGGGTGATCGTGCTGCCGCCCTGCACGACGTGGCCCGAGCGCAGATCGGTGAAAGCGGCGCGAATCAGCCCGACCGGGTCAATGCCGAAATGACTGTAGAAGCGGCGGTCTTCGGTCGCGACCACGGCCTTCGGCAGCCAGGGAGACATCTCCTTGAGGGTCAGCGGCTGGCCGAACAGATCACCGAACGTCGCGATGATGCTGCCGTTTTCCGCAAGAATCGTGACGCTCGGCCGGCGCTCGGCGACCGTCAGCTGGTTGGTGTCGGGCAGGGTCAGCGCGAAATAGCCGATGACGCCGCCGCCAAGGATCGCCGTCCACAAAATGAGCAGCAGCGCCAGATTTAACAGTCGACGAAAGGGGCGATGGCCACGGCGGCGGCGTGGCGGCTCGCCGCGTCCCGGCGGCCGAGGCGGGGGGCGTCCGCCTTGTCCATAGGAGCGCGCCGAAATACCGGAGGGACCGCCGCTCGGGTCGGCGCGCAGCTTGCGGTCAGCCATCGCCATCTGCCGGAACGCATCCGACAGCCCCTGTCGCGCCCATTCCCCGGACCCCCGCACGCGTCCTCGATCTACCGAGCCCCCGCGCATTATGTCGCAAACTGTGGCGGAGATTGGATGAATTTGCCGGCGCGCGTTCGTTGCCGCGGCCGGAACCGCCGGGCGGCCGGCCCGTTCGAGAATAAAGACGTCGCCACACGGAAGACCATGCCGGGAATGCCATCCGATCCGAAGGCCCTGATCCTGCCCCGCCTGGGCGCCGCGGTTGTCGGCGCCGCGATCGTCGTTCCGGCGCTGCGCGTCCCGCTGATCCTCGGCTGCATCGCCGCGCTGGCCAACATGGCGTGGTCTCGCGGTCGCGTGGAGGAGCCGGTACCGGAGACGCCGCCTGCACGGCCGCGGCGCGGCCGTACGCGACGCAGTGGCGAGGAGAGCGCCGCGGACACGACCGAAGACAGCTTCCCGGCAAGCGACCCGCCATCATGGACCCCGGTGACCGGCACCCGCACGCGGCATTGAGGCGATAGGTAATTCCTGCTTATCTGCGGGCCTTCTTGCCGAGGAGGTCCGATGACCCGCGCCGCCGCCATCGCCGCATCGCAAGCCTATTTCGACGAGGGCGGGTTCGCCGCCGATCTCGCGCGCCGCGTCGCGATCCCGACCGAAAGCCAGGTCGAGGGCAGGGGCGCCGTGCTGCAATCCTATCTCGGCGACGAGATCGCGCCGACCCTGAAGCGGCTCGGCTTCGAGAGCACGATTTTCGATAATCCAGTGAAGAATGGGGCGGTGCGCGGAGGACCCATCCTCATCGCCGAGCGGCGCGAGAAAGGCGCGGCGACGACCGTGCTCGGCTACGGCCACGGCGATGTGATCCGCGGGCTGGAGCCGCAATGGCGCGACGGGCTTTCCCCCTGGGAGCTGACGCGGCAAGGCGACCGGCTCTATGGCCGCGGCACCGCGGACAACAAGGGCCAGCACTCGATCAACATCGCGGCGCTGGAAACCGTGCTCAAGGCGCGCGGCAAGCTCGGCTTCAACGCGATCCTGCTGCTCGAGACCGGCGAGGAGATCGGCTCGCCGGGACTGCGCGAGATCTGCCGCGACGAAAAGGAGCGGCTCGCCGCCGATGTGCTGATCGCTTCGGACGGCCCGCGTCTCGCGCCGGAGCGGCCGACGATCTTCCTCGGCGCTCGCGGCGCGATGAATTTCGACCTCGTCGTCGACCTGCGCGAAGGCGGGCACCATTCGGGGAACTGGGGTGGCTTGCTCGCCAATCCCGGAATCATCCTGGCGCATGCGCTGGCCTCGATCACCAGCGACAAGGGCGCCATCAAGATCCCCGAGTGGAAGCCGAGCCATATGCCGAACTCGGTGCGCATGGCGCTCGCCGACTGTGCGGTCGAAGGCGGCGAGGACGCGCCCGAGATCGACCCCGACTGGGGCGAACCCGGCCTCAGCCCCAGCGAGAAGGTGTTCGGCTGGTGCAGCTTCGAGGTGCTGGCTTTCACCACCGGCAATCCCGAGAACCCGGTCAACGCGATCCCGCCGAAAGCTATCGCGACCTGCCAGATACGGTTTGTCGTCGGTGTCGACCCCGAGGAATTCATGCCGGCTTTGCGTCGCCACCTCGACGCGCACGGCTTTCCGATGGTGCGGGTCGAGCCGTGGAAGAAGGCCTATTTCCCCGCCACCCGGCTCGACCCAGATCACGATTGGGTGCGCTGGGCGGCGAAGTCGATCGCCGAGACCACCGGCAAACGGCCGGCGATCCTGCCCAATCTCGGCGGCTCGCTGCCCAACGACATCTTCGCCAACGATCTCGGGCTGCCGACGATCTGGGTCCCGCATTCCTACGCCTCGTGCTCGCAGCACGCGCCGAACGAGCACATGCTCGCTCCCGTCGCCCGCGAGGCGCTCGCGGTGATGACCGGGATTTATTGGGATTTGGGTGAATCCGGCGTGCCCTCGATTTAGTACCGCTCACGCAATGGATGAGAACTATTCAAGCCCGCCGTCGTTCGGCGGGCGCTATGCTCCGTCAGACAGCGGAGCAAGGAGCTCGCATGCGTCTCGAAAAATTGCCGCCGGATTACGCGAAACGGTTATCCGAGTTGGAATGCCCGGACTTCACGACCACGCCGTGGGTCAAGGGGCCGCCGCTCGATGAGCGGCGGGTGGCGATCGTCTCGTCGGCCGGGCTGACGGTGCGCGGCGATCGGGTGTTCCGCGGCCGCGACGCGGATTACCGGGCGATCCCGAGCACGACCCGGCCCAACGATCTTTTGTGCAGCCACATCTCGATCAATTTCGACCGCAACGGCTTCCAGGAGGACTGGAACGTCGTCTTCCCGCTCGACCGGTTGGGCGAGCTGGCGGCGGAGGGGGCGATCGGCTCCGTCGCGGCGACGCATTACTCGTTTATGGGCGCGACCGACCCGGTGCAGATGGTCGACGGCGCCAAGGAAGTCGCCGGCAAGCTCAAGGCCGATCACGTCGACGCGGTTCTGCTTACCTCAGTTTGACCGCTCTGCACGCGCGCCGTGAGCGCGCTGGGGCATTATCTCGAGGAAGAGGGCATCGCGAGTGTCGCGATCGCGCTGATCCGGCCGCAGGCCGAGAAGACGCGGCCGCCGCGTGCGTTGTGGGTGCCCTTCGAACTCGGCCGGCCCATCGGCCCGCCGAGTGATGCCGCCTTCCAGAAGCGGGTGATCCGCGCCGCGCTTGGCATGCTGGTCGAGGGCGGCGGGCCGGTGCGGATCAAGAATTTCCCGGACGACGACCCGCGCGAATCCTCCGATCGAACGTGGCATCCGCCGATTCCGCCGCCGAGTGGGCACGGGGCAGAGGCGGTCGAGGAGGAGCTGCGTGCGCTGGCGTCGGCCTATGCCGCATCCTGCACGCGTCGCGAGCGCACCACGGTGGGTCTGTCGGGCCTGCCGCCCGCGGTATGCGGCAACTATATTGCGGCGTGGTTGCGCGGCCAGCGGCCGGAGAGCCCGATCTCTGACATGTCGCCGGCGCTGGCGCTGCGTTTTGCGATCGACGACTTGAAGGCCTTCGCGCTTCAAGCCGCTCTGTCGCCAGGCACCAAGCCGTCGAGCCAGCAGCTCGGCGATTGGCTGTGGAACGAGACGGCGCTTGGCGACGCCATCCAGGCGCTGCGCCGCGACTTTCTCGCCGGCGATGACGAGCGGTTGAAGCAGCTGGCGTTCTTTTTCGTGCCGACGTTGCGGATCGCTCCGGGGTGATAGCCGATTTGCCACCCGAAGGCTGCCAGTCGCGCCCCGTTAGATTTCACCTGCGACGCATTTTCATTCGTCTAGTTTGGGGATGTGCGTGGCGGTCTCTGCCATATCAACGATATGACAACGCGGTAACGCCGGCTCAACTGCGCGTTCCTCTGTCAAAAAGGGGTGGGGCAGTGCCGCACGGGCTATCCTGCCGCGTTTGGCTTCGCTCGGACGGCACAGAAGAACCTTCTCATGGTGCCAGCATCGACGGCTCGTCATGTAGCGCTCGATCTGATCGGCGCCGTGCTCGGGCGCGACCGCCCGCTCGACGAGGCGATCGACGACAGCGGCGCCATGGGCCAGTTGTCGCTGCGCGACCGCGCTTTCGCCCGGCTGCTGGTCGCGACGGTACTGCGCCGGCTGGGACAGATCGACAGGCTGATCGCCGATTGTCTCGCCAATCCCCTGCCGCCGCGCGCCGCGCAGGTGCACGACATTTTGCGCCTCGGCATCGCCCAGCTCCTGTTCCTGCACACCCCGCCCCATGCCGCGGTGGCGACCAGCGTCGACTTGGCGCAGAGCCGAGGCTTTATTGCGCATAAGGGGCTCGTCAACGCGGTGCTGCGGCGCTTGAGCGTCGAAGGGCCGGACCGGATTGCCGGGCATGACGCCCCCGCGCTTAACACCCCGGCCTGGCTCTGGCAATCCTGGACCCGGCATTACGGTGAAGAGGTCGCCCGGGCGATCGCCACCGCCCATCTGCGCGAGGCGCCGCTCGATCTGACCCCGCGGGCCAACGCGGAGAGCTGGTGCGAAAGTCTCGTCGCGACGGTGCTGCCGACCGGCACGCTGCGTCGCCCTGGCGGCGGCGCCGTGTCGGCGCTGCCCGGTTACGCCGAGGGGGCGTGGTGGGTACAGGATGCCGCTGCGGCGCTGCCCGCGCGGTTGTTCGGCGATGTCGCCGGCCTCAATGTCGTCGATCTCTGCGCCGCGCCTGGCGGCAAGACCGCGCAGCTCGCCGATGCCGGCGCTTCTGTGACCGCGATCGATCGTTCGAGCCGGCGGCTCGAGCGGTTGGTCGCCAACATGAAGCGTCTGTCGTTGCCCGCCGCGACGGTCGCGGCCGATGCGCTGAGCTGGCGGCCCGAGCATCCGGTCGATGCCGTGCTGCTCGACGCGCCGTGCTCCGCGACTGGAGCGATCCGCCGTCATCCCGACGTGCCGCATCTGAAGCGGCCGACGGATGTGGCCCGGCTGGCGACGATTCAGGACCGGCTGTTGCATGCGGCGGTCGAGATGCTGCGGCCTGGCGGTACATTGGTCTATTGCACCTGCTCGCTCGAAGCGGAGGAAGGGCCACAGCGGATCGATGCGCTGCTGCGCTCTGGCGCGTCCGTTGAGCGGCGGCCGATCTGCGGCGATGAGATCAATGCACCGGCCGATTGGACCACCGCCGACGGCGATTTGCGCACCTTGCCCTTCCATCTTGCGGAATATGACGGGATCGACGGGTTCTACGCCGCGAGGCTGGTCAAACTACCCGTGGCGGCCTAGGCGTTCAGTGGCCCCCGACCCGGCGGCTGCTTGCGGGTTCGCTATTTCCTTGATACGAAACGACATGCAGTCCACTGCGGGGGCAGCGGTCTGGGGCCGCGACGTTGACAGGCCCGCCGGGGTGCCTCGCGGTCCGGCGGCTCGGGGTTTCCTATGCGGACACCGCTGAACCGCAGCCAGCCGCCATTGCGGCCCGATTCCGCGGGGCAACCCCCGGCGGCCGCGCCACCGCCGCTCCTCACGCGGTTATACCGGGACGCGTTGCGCGGCTTTGCGGCAAGCCCGCTCTATCGCCACACGCTGATGGGCCGGGTACCGGCGGATTTGCGCCTCAGGGTCGGCGAGCGTTGGCCCGGCGATGCGAAGCGTGGCGCGACCATCCTCTCCGGCGAGATCGCTTTCGCGGGACAGGTGGTGCGCAACCCGGTGCCGGTATGGTTTCCGCCGGAGGCTGGGGTCCACTGGCTGGCCGCGTGGCACGATTTCTCCTGGGTCGCCGATCTGTTGAGCGTCGGCGGTGGCGCCAGGGATGCGGTGCGTGCGTTGGTGCAAAGCTGGCTCACTGACAATACCGCCTGGCATCCTGTCGCCTGGCGCGCTGACGTGTTGGCGACGCGCGTCTACACCTGGCTTGTGCATTTTGACGAGATCGCCAGCCGCGAGGCGGACCGGCTGTTGCGCCGCGCGATGCTGGTAAGTCTTGCCGCGCAACTGCGCCACCTGGCGCGGACGGCGGCATGGGAGCAGACGGGTCCGGCGCGGCTGCGGGCCCTGAAGGGCCTCATCGCCGGTATTGTCGCCTTCGGCAACGGCGAGAAGCGCGTCGCACGGGCGCTGCGCGCGGTGCAGCAAGAGCTCCCCGCGCAAATCCTGCCCGATGGCGGCCACCGCACGCGCAACCCCTCGATGCAGCTCGACGTGTTGCGCGACCTGGTCGATACCCGCGCGGCGC
>Ga0335074_10006629_pt1 | contig 16063 bp, 14 predicted proteins | sample Lox_Sample_23_FD_206715 | JGI IMG/M metagenome (GOLD analysis project Ga0335074, IMG submission 206715) | Soil microbial communities from Loxahatchee National Wildlife Refuge, Florida, United States - Lox_Sample_2.3 | ecosystem: Environmental > Terrestrial > Soil > Wetlands | place: USA... | reverse complement strand
GGACTTCGGATGTCAGTGAGCATCTGGGCATACCTGCTTATCGTGCCGCTATCCAATCTTGTGCAGACGCTGCCGATTTCCATTGCCGGATGGGGAATTCGCGAGGGCTTTCTCTCTGCGGCATTTGGATTGGTCGGGGTCTGGCCGGAAAAGGCGCTTACCCTTTCTGTGTTGTACGGTCTCCTGACGCTCATCGGGAGTTTGCCTGGCGGCGTGATCTGGCTCCTGCAAAGGCGCAAAGATTGCGCGCAAATCGCCCTTCCGGCGGCGACCAAATAATAAATTCAAGTGACGAGGAACACACGCCTTCGAGACGGAGCGAAAATACTCAACGCCTCTAATAGATGAATGTGGAGGACGAGGTAACTGCGAGTATGATCGATTGCGCGAGCGAAAGCGTCACTTTTGTGGTGCCGTGTTACAATGAGCGCGACAGTATAGTTGCGACAATCGCAGAAATTGAAGCGACCGCTCAGGAAATCGACCTTTCGCAATACGAGATTCTCGTGGTCGACGACTGCAGCAGCGACGATACTTCCACGGTGGTGGCGACGCTCTTGTTACGGAAGAGTCATCTCAAGCTAATCCGCAATCCAGTGAATCTCAACCTGGGTGGTGCCTATAAGGAAGGAGTGAGGCATGCTCACGGGACATATGTAATTATGGTACCGGGCGACAACTCGCATCCGTACGATGGCATCGTTCCCATTTTGCGCAAGGCCGGCGAAGCCGACATAGTTGTGCCTTACGTGGCGAATCCACGTTCGCGACCATGGCGCCGCCGTCTCGCCTCATCAGCGTTTACCTTTCTGGTGAATCGCCTCTTCGGCCTCGATTTGCCGTATTTTAATGGCCTAGTTCTTCACCGCACTCGCCTGCTTCAACGCATCGAGATAAAAACTAACAGTTTTGCCTATCAGGCCGAGGCACTTGTGAGGCTGATCTCAGGCGGCGCAACCTACTGCACGGTGCCGGTTAACATTGCCGAGCGCGCCGCAGGCCATAGCAGCGCGTTCGCACCGAAAAACATCTATCGTGTGGTCAAGACAATCCTGCTGTTGTGGCGCGATGTCTATCGCGGACCGAAGCAAATCGGTTGGCGCTCCGACCCGTAGCATTGTTCTGTACCCATAGCTGCCGTTTTTGCGCCGCTATGTCGGCCCAGGTGCAGGTCGGCGCGCCGAGCCGCTTCGGCACGTGCACCACCGCGCTCCCCGCAGCAGGGCACTACAAACCCAAGCGGATCGGTTCCGCTGCAGTAGAACGCGATCGAGGACAAGGGCACAATCGCGGCGATCACGCCCCTGCGTGGGCCGCGATCTAGCCCGCAAACCGGTGACGGGGATCGGAGATGCCTTGCCCGCTACGATCGAATGGAAAGAACAGGCGGTACGCGGCGTCTTCGGGCTGCGATTGTGACGCCATCGTTGCGCCCAGATAATTGCGCGTGAGCGCGGGCGGCCAAGTGACGGCACGTATGACTTTGCGCTCGCCGTGCGCCGTGACGTTGCCGCCGCGGTGAATCACAAACGTGTCGAACAGCACCACGGTCCCCGCCTCAACCTCCAGCGATTTTATCTCCGGCTGAGATTGAAATTCGACGTGGTTATCGATGAAAAGCGGATCGGGATTGCGCTCGAGGAAATGCAAGGCGTGTTGCCGTGCGGCGAAATGGCTTTCAGGAATAACTTCGAGTGCTCCGAATTCTCTTCTGGTCGGCACCAGGAATAAAGCGCATTTGACCGAGGGAACGCGGTCGAAGTGCCAAATGCCGCTGTTACCGTCGCCGACGCAATCGTTGTGCTCGACTTCGATTTGTTCGTTAATGTCGTAATGATCGAGATCGCGCGGATTCGTGAAAAAACGCGACAAATACCCGAGGATGATCGACTTAAGTCGTGGATCCTGCAGGAACGCCGCAAGCGCCGGATAGTGCAGGCCCGCTGCCGCCATCTCGGCAGGCCGGGCGGTGACGATGTTGCTGCTGCCGTACTTGTCGCGCCCAAAGCACGGGTGATCACGATCGAGAATATCGTGAAATTCGTTTAGGATACGCCGCACATCGCTGGCGCGGACGATACCGTCAAGCTGCAGATAGCCTGATCGGTAAAACGCCTCCACGAGATCACAGGTCGCCGTAGCCATTCTGACCGATCACATTGGTCGGGACATTAGATATCCGCGGCGCCTGCCGCTTGGGCCGGCTATGAACTTTAAGTCGTCTGCATTTCGTTGTCGAGGCCGATCTCGCCTGAGCGGGCATTCGCACGATCAGGCACATGACAAGTTCCCTCTGGTGCCGGTCGCAATCTCATAGTAGGTGTCGTTGCACAATGCGGCGTGATCATCGACGAACCTGGGACCGCCGCCCCGACCTCCGAGCGACCGAAGCCGTTATGGCGCCACGTAGCAATAGTTTGTATCCGCCTCGCAGGGTCGGCAGACGAGCACTTTCAGGAACCGAAATGTCGTCCAGCCGACGCAGAAGCAAGCCATGCGACTTCTGATAGCTCCAAACGTAGCCAATCCCTACGATCAGCGCATGGTGGAGGGACTCGCGGCCGGCTTTCGCGTCCTCGGCCACGAAGCGATTGCCGTACCCGGGCCGCTGACCGAGATCGATGCCGCCCCGGTTTGCAAGCAACTCGACCTCGACGTGCTGATTCAGGTCAACAAGTTCCGCCCCCTATACGCAGCCCTGCCGGAGAAGGTCCGGCATATCACCTGGTTTCAGGATGTCTTTCCGGAGACCCTGACCGACGCTGCTCTGATCAAATCAACCGACATCGTTTACGCACTCGGCGATCCAAAGGTTCTCGGTCTCAACACGGCGCTGCCCTGTTACGTCGGCACCCTGCTGACCGGCATCGATGACTCTACGCTGGCGATGGATCACCTCGCCGCGGACGCGCCGATCGATATGAGCCTGTGCGGTTACATTCCTACGCCCTATGTGGTGCATCGCGCTCCATCGGAGGATTTGCTTTGGTATGTTTATGACACGCTTCGTCGCATTCCCGTGCTTGGGCGCATGCGCGGAATCCGGGGCATCTTGCGAGTCCTGTCCAGAACATCGTTGCCGATCGGCTATGCTCCCTACGCGGTGACCACCACCCTTCGCAGCACGGTCGAGGCGCTGTATCGGCCGCTCCGCGGCGAGCTCGACATTTACGCCCTCGAAAGGGCGATGCGTGAGGTCGTCGCGCCGGTATTGGCGCAACAGGCGCGCCCCAAAGCGCGCCCGAGGAAACCCGCCGCCTCCGGCCGGCTAAGCCTCATTCTGCTGCCCTATGAGAAGGCGCCGCACGTCATTCAGCCGGAGCTTGAAAGCCTCATAAATTGGTTCGCGCGCGATTATCCCAGGCTGCTTGACCGCCGCCTCCTCGTGCAGAGTCTCCTCACAGTTTCCGATGACTTGGAACTCTATGGTCCGGGATGGGACAAGCACGAAGAATTTCGGCCCTACCACAAGGGAACTATCGTTCTCCAAAGCGAGCTGCTCCAGGTCTACCGGCGCTCGCGCCTCAACCTGGCGAACAATACCCACGGTCTTGGCCTGCATGCACGCACACTCGAATGCATGGCCGTAGGCGGATTTATCTTCACCCATACCTCGGCAAACGACGACAAGCCGGGCGGTCTGGAAACCTCATTTGAGCCCGGCGTCCATTACGGGACCTACACGCCGGACAGCATCGCGGATGACGCGCGCCGCTGGCTGGGGGATGAGCAGGCCCGGGCCGTCGCCGGGAAGAGAGCAGCTCAGATCATCCGCGAAAAGCACTTGTGGCGACATCGCGCGGAGCAGATTCTCAACGACTTGGGACGCTGAGGATAAGCAGTCTCGATGGGCTCGGATGCCAGAATGAGCTGTCTCTATCGGCTGGAGGCGGAGGCGATTTTCATCATGCGCGAAGTTGCGGCCGAATTCCGCAACCCCGTCATGCTCTATTCAATCGGCAAAGACTCGAGCGTCATGCTGCATATTGCGCAAAAGGCGTTTTTCCCCTCAGCTCCGCCATTCCCCCTGCTGCACGTCGATACAACCTGGAAATTCCGCGAGATGATCGAGTTTCGCGACAGGATCGCGGAGCGGCTTGGCATGGATCTCGTCGTCCACATCAATCAGGATGGGCTCGCGCGCGGCGTCTCTCCGTTCGCCTCGGGGTCGGCTCTGCATACGCAGGTGATGAAAACCGAGGCGTTGCGACAGGCGATCGAGAAATGGAAATTTGATGCCGCGTTGGGCGGCGCGCGCCGCGATGAGGAAAAAAGCCGGGCCAAGGAGCGAATATTCTCGCATCGCAACGCGGCTCACGCCTGGGAGCCGCGCAACCAGCGTCCCGAACTTTGGCGGCTGTTCAACACTCGCATCAATTCCGGCGAATCGATGCGCGTGTTTCCGCTGTCGAACTGGACCGAGCTCGACGTGTGGGAATACATCCGCGCCGAGAGCATTCCGGTTGTGCCGCTTTACTTCGCCAAGGAGCGGCCTGTAGTCGAGCGCAGCGGCACGCTGATCATGGTCGACGACGAGCGCATGCCGCTGCTGCCGGGCGAACGGCCGCGCATGGAACGGGTGCGCTTCCGCACCCTGGGCTGCTATCCGCTGACCGGCGCATTCCGCTCGGACGCCGCGACGGTCGATGACATCATCGAAGAAATGCGCTCATCCGAGCTCTCGGAGCGGCAGGGCCGCCTCATCGACCACGACCAGTCCGGATCGATGGAAAAGAAAAAGCGCGAAGGCTATTTCTGATGAGCGAGCGCCCCGAGCTCGATCCAGCCGGATTGCGCGAGGAGGCAGAGCGCCTGGCGTTGGCCTCGGCTTGGCCCGGTTGTCCAGGCGGCGGCTGGCAATTCCCATTTGATCTCGGCGACGGCATCGTTGCCCGTACCTACAATCCGCATCAGGCCAGGGTTCATCCATGGCGCAGGGACGTTCTGATCGCCAACCTGGCCAAGCGGTTTGCCGGAGCTTTCGACAAGCTTTCCGTGCTCGATCTCGGCGCCTGCGAGGGCGCCATGGCGGAAGGTCTTTGGCAGCGGGGCGTGCGCGACATTACCCTTGTCGAAGCTCGCGCGATCAATATCGAAAAGGGCAAATTCATCGCCAAAACGAAAGGATACGATTTCCGCTTCATCGAGGCGCCACTTGAGGAGCATCTCGCCGGCGAAAGCAGGACCTATGACGTCGTGCTGCTTTTGGCGACGCTGCAGACATTGCTTAATCCGTTCGGAGTCTCGCGCCTGATAGCGCGTTGCACCAGGCAAATAGCAGTCTATGACACCGCCGTTGCCGTCGTGAAAAACCTATCGGTCGGCAATACGGCAAACTCGGGAACGCCATCGTCGGCGGCCTTCTTTCTTCGTTATTTTTCGCCGGACGCAACGACCGCCGGATTGCGGGAGGTGGAGCTCTGGCCGACGCGCGATGCGCTCGAGACGCTCATCAAAGTATCCGGTTTTTCCCGCGCGTGGGAGGCGGATTACGGACAGCATCCCGACCCGTGGTACTCCTCGGGTGAGTGGACGATGTTATTTGCGGAAAAGTGATCGCGGCTGTGCTGCAACAATAGTTCGACCGCGCGGTGGCGATGTGGGTTCAATCCGCGTTGCCTTGCATCTGCCCAAACCATCCATTAGCCTCGGCGTACAACCTTGAGGCGGAGCGGATGTAATGTTGCAGCAGGCGTACGGCGCGACAATCCGTAAGGAACTCACCGACGATTATCGGGTCTTCTACGCGACCTCGTGGGGCACGATGGCCGACCATCTCCCCAACTGGTTCATCCGCGCTCTCAACGTCCATCGCGACATTCTGGCGCTGCCCGGCAACGAAGGACCGCGGCAAAAATACATGGGCGAACTCACACGCGCCGAGCGGCCGCCGCTTGTGGCGTATACCGAATTTCTCAACGACATCGGAACCGTTTTTGCCGCGATCGGCGATTGCTTCTCGTACCGCGCGGGCCAAATGCCGGATTTGCTCGGCATTGGGCGTTACAAAGACATCCCCGTAGTGAACATGCCGCGGCATCCGTTTCCCTGGCTGCAATTTCATGTGCGCTGGCGGGCGAGCAACATGCGCATGCGCGAGGGCAAGGTCGATCCGCTTGCGTGGGAATGGAAGGTCGCGTGTCATGCCTATTTCGAGTATCTCGGCCTGCGTCCCTATTCGAAGGACGAGGTCGAGATCTGGGCCGCCTATCAGGGCATGCTGCAGCTTAACAACGTGCTTGGCGACGTGCACGCGGCGCCCCGCCACGTGCCTTTCGAAGTGATCGCCGACGACCCCGACGTTTTCCGGGATTTGGTCGACTACCTCAGCCGCGGGACCATCCACTACGGCGCGGACGAAATGGAGCGCGCCTACTCCACCCGGCACACGCTGTTTCACGGCGAGGAGCCGCTCGAATGCGATCCCCGCACATTGTTCGAGTCGTGGCCGGACTGGAAGGTGGACGCTTTTCGCAAGCTGGTGACGCAAGAGGCGATGCAGGCGCACAGCTCGTTCGGTTACGATTTGTGCGGCGTCGATCGCCGGCCCTTTCAAGTGAAAAATCCCGACGGGATTTCGCGGCCGATCTTCGTCTCCTCGGTGATGAAATCGGGTACGGTTCTGCTGCGCGAAATGCTCGAACTCATGACCGGCCTGCGCGCGGTGGAGCCCGAGGTGCCGCCCGGCGAGCCGGACTACGCCAACGAAATGCTGATCGATTTCGCGCCGGGGACCTTCTTTTCCTGGCATTCGACCTTGACCGGCCGCTCGCTCGCGTTGCTGCGCGGCGTGCAGGCGAAAAACATTTTCCTCGTTCGCAACATCTACGACGTGACGTTGGCGATCTACACGCATCTCACGCGCGATGTCGATGCCGCCGAAGGCCACTCGGTCGGCGGCAGCGATTATTTCGATGATAAATCGGTCGAGCAGGCGCTATCGCTGATTATTTCAGGCTTTACCTCGCCGCGGCTGACCTGGATGGGTCTGGCGCCGTTGATCAGGCAGATGGACAGTTTCCTGAGCCTGGTGGAAAGCGGGCACGCGCTGCTGATTTCATATGAAGAGATCGTGAAGGATAAGCGGGCCGCGATGCACCGCCTGATGCAGCACCTCGAGTATTGGCTGCCCGGTCCGCGCCAGGAAGAGATCATTGCCGCGACCGATCCCGAAAGGATGCGCGTCACCAAGAAGGAAGCCGGGCTCGAAGATCACTTCACGCGGCCCGAACATAAGCTCCGGCGTGATGCCTTTCTGCCCTACCACAAGGAGATGATAGACCTGCTGGTGCATGTTAATGCCCCCGGATTGCCCGAGCGGCTGTCCAAACTGGGCTATGGCTGGCTGCTCGACTGCGGTCTCATCGGCCGGAAAGCCGCGCCCGTGAGAGATCGCAGCTCCGGACCCAAGCGCGTGTTCAAACACCTATTCGGCGTCTAAGCAGCTGGCGCGGTACGCAGCAGAATGTCCTCGCCATTTCTGTTGTTATCGGCACCGGAAGGAGATTTTTACGCGCATATCCTGCGGTGCTTTGCCGCCGGTTTCGAATCGCTCGGTATCCCTTGCCTGCAGCAAAATCCGCATATCGGCCATGAGGCGCTCGCCCAATGGGCGGCAAAGTTTCGGCCAGCCGCTGTTCTCGAGATCAACTGCGTTCTTTCCCTGGCGACGCCGTGGCCGCAAGACGTACCGCACCTTGCCTGGTTACAGGATCACCGCTTCGGCGGCTACGATCTGACGCAAAATCTGGGAAATAGCCGGCATCTCTATTTCATTGTTCACCCGTCATCCTTCGGCATCGTAGTTCCCCGCGAACGGGCTTGGTCGATTTTGCTGCCGGCGGCGCGTGTCGACCCGCCGGCGCAAGTTCAGCCTGAAATGCAGCGCGATTTCTCGATGGCGGGCTATATTCCCGCGCCGCTCGACGCGGACGCGCCGGTCGCCTTCATGGCGGACGGAAGTCCGGTCGAGCTTGAGAGATTTCTGTCGCGCTTCCCGGTCGAACTGCTGAGTGACGCCGCTTTTTCGATGCGCGACATTCACAGCGCGATCGCCAAAACCTGCCAAGAAATCGGCTGCGGCCAAATTACAGACCGTGGCACGCTGCAGACCTTCGACGAGATTTTGGTGCGGACGCTGGAGCGAAGGCGAATCCTCGAGGACGTGATCGCTAGCGGCGGAACGCTCGAAATCTTCGGCCCGCCGACATGGGAAAAATGGCCGCAATTCGCGCCTTATTACCGCGGCCATATCGCCGATCCGCGCCAACTCGATCCCATCTTCCAAACGACCCGGATAAACCTGCACAACAGCGGCCTTACCATGCACTTCCGGGTCATGGATTGTCTCGCCGCCGGCGGATTCATGATGGTCAACGAGACGCCCTGGGACTTCTTGACCGGCGGGATTCGCAACTACCTCGAGCCAGGCAGGCATTACGGCTCGTATAAGATCAGCGAGGTTGGCGCGGTGGCCAAGCGGTATCTTGCCGACGAAGGAGCGCGGCGGAGAATCGGCGCCGAGGGACGCCGCGTCGTGCTGGCGGAGCACACCTGGCGCGATCGCGCCCGTCAGATCATGAACGATATCGGCCTCGCGCCGCGCAAGCTTGCCGGCTCGAAAACGCCGGAGCTCGAGCGGGCCGAAACTGCCCTGATGCAGATCGCGAACCGACAGCAAGAAGCCGAGAAGCTTTCAGAGCCGCGGCCGCTATGAGCGCTTCATCTGCTCTCGCAAATGCCGCGTCGCATGAGTTCTGCGATGACTTTGTCGGCCAGGGCGTCGGGATTTTCCTGTCCCGCCAGCAGATGAATTTCGGCATTGTTCGGGCGTTCGTATTGCTGATTGATACCGGTGAAATTCTGGATCTCGCCGGCTAGAGCCCGGCGGTAGAGGCCTTTCGGATCCCGCGCAATGCAGCTTTCGAGCGGAGTGTCGACGAACACTTCGATAAACTCGTCCGCCGCGACGAGTTCGCGCACCATTTGCCGTTCCGCCCGGAAGGGCGAAATGAACGAGCAAAGCACGACCAGGCCCGCTTCGACCAGCAGCTTCGCGACCTCGCCGACGCGGCGGATATTCTCGACGCGATCCGCCTCGGTGAAGCCGAGGTCCTTGTTCAACCCGTGCCGCACGTTGTCGCCGTCGAGCATCAGGGTGTGGATGCCGCGGGCGTGCAGACGCGAGTCGACCAGATTGGCGACAGTCGATTTGCCGGCGGCAGGCAGGCCGGTAAACCACACGATCGCCGGACGCTGATGTTTGAGCAGCGCGCGCGCCTGCTTGCTCACCGCAAGGTGCTGATAGTGAAGGTTGGCGGCGCGGCGCAACCCGAATTCGATGAGGCCGGCCGCCACCGTCGCATTGCTGAAGCGGTCGATCAGGATGAACGAGCCGGTTTCGCGGTTTTCGCTGTACGGATCGAACGAGATAGGAGAGGCGGTTGCCAAGTGGCAAAATCCGATCTCGTTGAGAGCGAGGGTCTTCGCGGCGAGCTTGGCGAGGGTGTTGATATCGAGTCTGTGTTTGAGCTCGCTGACCACGGCCGGGACTGTGCGCGTGCCGACTTTCATCAAGTACGAGCGGCCGGGCAGCAGGCTTTCGGCGCTCATCCAGATCAAGTGCGCGGCAAATTGGTCGGCCAGCTGCGGCGGCGCGGCAGGCGAAGCAAGCAGATCGCCGCGCGAGACATCGGTGTGCGGCATCAGACAGAGCGTGACAGCCTGCCCCGCAGTCGCCATAGGCAGGTCGCCGTCTGCAGTGGCAATGCGCTCGACCTTCGCCGACACGCCGGACCCCGCGACAATGATTTCGTCGCCCGGCTTGACGCTGCCGGCCGCGATGGATCCGGAAAGGCCGCGAAAATCGGGACTTTGCCGATTGACCAGTTGAACCGCCATGCGAAATGGCTTGGCTGTCAGATTTTCGTCGAACTCGACCGTTTCGAGGTGTTCGAGAAGGCTCGGCCCGCGATACCACGGCGTGCGGCCGCTTTTCGTCGTCACATTATCGCCGTACCGAGCCGAAATCGGGATCGGCTGCTTGGTGCGAAAACCCAGCGGGGCCGAGAAGCTTTCAAACCTGGCGACGATTTCTTCGAATACATCCCGGTTGAAATCCACAAGATCGAATTTGTTGACCGCGAGCACCACGTGGCGGACGCCAAGCAGCGAAACAATGATCGAGTGCCGGAAGCTTTGCGTGAGCAAGCCCTTTCGCGCATCGACTAAGATGACGGCGAGCTCCGCGTTCGATGCGCCCGTCGCCATGTTGCGGGTGTACTGTTCGTGACCCGGCGTATCGGCGACGATGAACGAGCGCCGGGCCGTCGAAAAATAGCGGTAAGCGACATCGATGGTGATGCCCTGTTCGCGCTCGGCCTCAAGCCCATCCATGAGCAAGGCGAAGTCGAGCTCGCCGTCATTGGTCCCGTATCTGATGGAATCGAGTTTGACGGCGCGTAGCTCATCCGCGAATACGGATTTGTTATCGAAGAGAAGCCGGCCGATAAGCGTGGATTTGCCGTCGTCGACGGAGCCGCAGGTGAGGAATCGCAGCAGCGGCCGCGCGCCGACCTGAGCGATGCCGGCCAGTAGATTGCCATCATCAATCGGCGAGACCGGCTTCATCAGAATTAACCGTCAGGGTCTGTGCGCGTCCCGCGTCGGCATCGGGATGGTGCCGACACCCGCCTTCTGCCATATCCCTCGTAATGCGACAACGCTGGTGAAACGCAAGAGCGGCAATCGGCCGGCGACCGCTTGGTTCTGCTGATTGTCATGTTAAAACTGCGATAGGCCTAGGAGTGAAGATGCCACAACCGGCGCTTTTTCTGGATCGGGACGGCGTTATCAATGCCGATTTCGGGTATGTTCACCGTATCGACCAAGTAACGTTCGTGCCGGGAATATTTGATCTCGCGCGATTTGCGGTCCGTAAGCTTGGGTGGCCCATCGTCGTTATCACAAATCAGGCGGGTATCGGTCGCGGATATTTTGCAGAAGCTGAGTTTCACGCCTTGATGGCTTGGATGTGCGAGCGGTTCGCAGGGCAAGGAGCCCCCATCAGCAGGGTTTATCATTGTCCCTACCATCCGAAGGACGGGATTGGCCATTACCGGCTCGATCATCCGTGGCGAAAGCCGAAGCCCGGCATGATTTTGCAGGCTGCGATTGATCTCGATGTGGCGCTCACCGAATCCGCCCTGGTCGGCGACACGATGAGCGATATCGAAGCCGGCGCTGCCGCCGGCGTTGGTTTGTTGATACGACTGGCCGAGGAATCAGCCGAACCGCCGTCTGCGGGGCCGGCGCACAAGATAGTGCCCAGCTTGGACCTCGCAATCACCGTGCTCCAGAGCTGGAAATCGGCGCGGACAAGGCGTTAGAATCGAGCGGGACATGATCGGAACAATGGTTCAATCGCCCATTGACGAACGGCACGATAGGGCTCGGCGGTAAAGGTCCGTCAAAGTACAGGCACAAGCCAACAATGAGCGAAGAAATTGCAGATGCCTATTCGCTTGAGGGAAAACGCGTATGGGTGGCAGGACATCGCGGAATGGTTGGTTCCGCAATTGTGCGCCGACTTGCCCGCGAGGCCTGCACGATCTTGCGTGTGGAGCATGATGTGCTCGACCTGCGTCGGCAGGCGGAGGTCGAAGCGTGGTTAGTCGAAAATCGACCGGATACGATTTTCGTAGCTGCAGCGACCGTGGGGGGGATACTTGCAAATTCAACGCGTCCGGCCGAGTTCCTTTACGACAACCTTATTATCGCAGCGAATATCATCCATGGCGCCGCCAAGGCCAACGTGGAGAAATTGATGTTTCTTGGTGCCGCGTGTCTGTATCCCCGTTCGGCAAGCCAACCGATGTTAGAGAGCGCCTTGCTCGAGGGGCCGCCCGAGCCGACGAACGAATGGTACACGATCGCAAAAATTGCGGGCGTCAAGCTTTGTCAAGCGTATCGTAGACAACGTGGATGCAACTTTATCGTCGCTGTGCCCGCAAACCTTTACGGCCCTGGCGATCGCTTTGACAGCGAATCCGGTCACGTGGTTCCGAGCCTTATGAAGCGCGCGCACGAGGCTCGAGCCGCAGGACTGCCCGAATTATCAATTTGGGGCAGTGGAGGCGCGCTTCGCGAGTTCATGCACGTCGACGATTGCGCGGATGCTCTCGTTTTCCTGATGAGGTCCTATTCCGACGAACGGATGATCAATATAGGCACCGGTGAGGAAGTATCGATTGGCCAGCTTGCGCGGAAGATTTGCGGCGTTGTTGGCTATTCGGGAAAACTTCTCTTCGATACGAGCAAGCCAGACGGAATGCCACGTAAGCTTCTCGACTCCTCCCGGATCCGCAACATGGGATGGCGAAGCCGTATTGAACTCGAAGACGGGCTGCGAGACACCTATCTGTGGTATTTGGCGGCGTAGTTTCCGCGACGCGTGTTGAGGATGGAATTTGGCTGCCCCGCTCGCTGGCGTGCTTCGCGGCGCGCGTTCGATTCCCCGCCGCGGATTGGAAAAGTTGATATCGCCGCTTTTGCTGTTTCGCGCACGCAACCTCATCCGCGGCCCACTGTCATTCGCAGACCCTTTTTGGCAGCTCTGCAGTGCCTGTTAGGGCTAACAAAACGTTAACTGCATTCGGCTACGGCTGGACCGTGCGACCCACCTGAGCCGGACTCCGCACATGATCACAGGTTATTTCACGCAACCGGAAGGCGTGCCGCCGCTGTGCGCGCCTCCATCCCCATATAAGGGTCCGCGCCTGGATCTCGGTGCGGTCACCTTGGTCATCATTGAGACCATGCTCCACGATCTGGCGCGTGAGGCGGCTCGCGATTGCTTGCGGCACGCCGACTACGGCGAAGTGCTGTTGTTCAGCGATCGTGTAATCGACATACCTGGCGCTGTGGTGAGCATTTGCGAGGAAAAGATCACGGGCGGCGATCAGCATACCCTAACTAAGTTCTTTCTCTACGGCCCATGGCTCGAGCGTGTCAAAACCCCGTTTGTGCAGCTACTGCACTGGGATTCATGGATAGTCGACCCGTTGATGTGGACGCCGGCATTTCTTGAATACGATTACATCGGCGCGCCCTGGGGCTACACCGACGGTCGAAATGTGGGCTGCGGCGCCTTCGCGATCCGCAGCGTTGAATTGATGCGGTTTTTGGCGGCCAACCAAGACCAATATCCGTTCGCGCCGCGCGAGGACGACGCACTGGGCCGCGATTACCGCCCCTATCTTGAGAAATCCGGGTTCAGCTGGGCGCCCGATAACTTGGCCCTGCAGTTCTGCTTTGAATGTTCGCGAACAGACACCGGCCGCGGACGTCATTTTGGCTTTCACGAGGTGCGCAACTGGCCGTTGGTGTTGCCTTGCGATGCGCTCCTTGACCGTATCGGAATGGCGATGCGCCACGAATATCTGCACCGCTCCGGAAAACTCGCCCAACTGCTGATAGGCGCACCATGGGTGGCCAAGCACTTGATAGAGGATGCTAAAAGAGCGCATGGCTGAACGGAGCCGCAACCTGTTCGGAGGGTCCGTTTCGAGGCGTCCGTTCCGAAGGCGGATTCGAGCTTGCCAGGCAGTTCGGCGACGTCGGCCAGAGCCGCAAGATGATGACTACGGCCGCGACGGCTCCGATCGCTTACGCAGCTTCATAACAAAGGCGGCGGCGAGCTGGGCGCTGACAAAAAGCCCTCGATCGCAACGTGTGTATCCGTGATCGCAACCGATAATCGATACATGGCAGGCCCCAAGGCGATCGGTGGGGGTCCGAGGGCAATGCTTTCGAACTCCACCGCGCACTCCGCGACTTTCCAGGCCCCCACGGATCTTGCGGTCACCGCCAAAGTGTGGGCGCGGGCGGCCGCCTCTTTAGGCGCCTCGCTCGTCATTCGCGTGCTCAGCACCTCGATCTGAAGATCAAAGGCCTCCAGCAGGATACGCATCGTCTTGCTATCGTCTTGTCCGATTGCGCCGAGCTGATCGAAGTCGATGGGTTAGTCCGGAACCAGGGATGGCGCCGAACCTACCGCGATCGAGGTCCTCAGTGTCGCATCTGCCAACATCCGGCGCACTCGCGTGGAATTTGCCCGAATATACTACACGTTCCCCTTAAGAAGGTTCCTCACCCCGGAGCCAAATATATTTCGAAGTCGATAATAAAAATTTGACTATTCAAAGTCCGAAGAGACCCTTGCGCGCGCCCGCAAGCGCATTCGCCACGGCCGGAGAAGAAGTTATGGAGGCAAATTTTGACGTCCGGGCCCGCATCAGAACGTGCCGAAGTCTGTGAAAATCTTTGCGACGACAAGGAACAACAACACTAGACCTATTTGCGCCGTGAGCCCGAGAATAGGGCGACCGCGCAAATCCCTTGAGGCGTGCATCCATAAATGGAAGCGTTGCAGAGAGATTAGCGGCTCGTGCGGGAACCTCATGTAGGCGAATTGAAGGGCATCCGGCAGAATTGCCGCGGCGGCGCCGCAAAGCACAAGGCCAAGATTGTTTGGCCGCGCCACAAGGAGCAATGCCAGCCCCATTCCCAAGACCGCGTCGCCGCCGATCGTAAGCATGTCAGCGAGCAAGTCACCATCATATTTTATCGCGGCGCCGACCGTAGGCTTTATCGAGTCCGAGCGGATCGGATAATCCCAATGCGGAACCGCATCGAGCAGAAAGTGACTCGCGAACGCGGCGGAAATCGCCAAATAGGGATGCGCCGGCAGCAAACTGGCGATTGCGGCACCGACGATTGCATGCGTGGTAAGCGTCAAAGCAATGCTCCAACTCGGGGTGTGTCGAGCCAGTGATCGATTTCCCAGTTATCGGGCGACCATGCGGCGGATTTAAGCCATTATAGGAGTATCGGCTAAGAGACCTTGTGATGGCCCTTGGCGAGAGCAATCCATTCGGCGCCAGGCGATCGATGGCGAGGAAATGAACTGAAAGGGCCCGGGACTCGCTTTTCGCTGCCGACGGGTCGCACTGGCGAATAAGCCCCGGACTGCGAAGTATCGGTGCGTGTGGCGAACCGCCGTAGCAAAACTGTAGGCCGGCTTTTAGCGAGATGCCGCCGTCGTCCGGCGCCGTTTGTCGGCCGCCGTGGACCGAGGGATGGGCATCAGCTGCGGTCGCCGCTGATCGGACCGCCGCGATGTCGAGCACAACGGTGTTCAAAGGCTGTGCCAATTTGGATCAGTCGAAAATTGATCGCAATGATGCGCCCGAATCGCCCAATTTGCCGCGCATCGTGGTGTTTCAAGGGGAGTTATTTTTGGGGGACGGTCATGGCGAGAATCATCAGTCCGACCGCGTATCTTGCGGCTGTTACTGCAATGCTCGTTTCCGGAACCATTCTTGGCCTGCCGATCAATATCGTCCGCGCGGACGATAATTGCCTCACCGCTCCGGGTGCCGCGCCGTCCGAGGGGCAGCATTGGTATTACCGTACCGATCGGGTGAACCATCGCAAATGCTGGTATCTTCATGCGACGGTGCCGCTGCCAAATCACACCGCGGCCGAGCCGTCTGCCGCAGCTTCGCAGCCGGTGCTTCCGGCCGCACCGCCGCAATCGCCTTCCGCCGCAGCGCCGCAACAAACAAATGCGGCGTCCGCGCCGGACACCGCCGCGGATACGTCAAAGGATGTTCCGAGCACGGCCGACAGCACTCAGCCCGCGCCGCACGTAACGGTGCTTACAGTCAAAACCGTCACCGTGCCGTCGGTGGCGACAACTTCCACGCCTGCCGCAATCGAACAAACGAACGAACCGCCAATGCCGCAAACTTCAGCGGGCGATGGGAAGCGGCCGGTGGAGGAGCACACCAAGCCAGTGCGGGCAGTCGATCCTGCAACGATGCCGGCGGCTCCCGAAATCGCCGAGAACGCGACGAAGCCCGCCCATTCCGCCCCAAGCGACCCGGGGCGAATGCAACCGGCTTATCTGTTCCTGCTGCTGGCTTTGGCGCTCGGGATCACCGCCGCACTGATTGCGCTGGTCGGCAGGATGGCCGACCCGACGCGCACGCCGCGGCTCTCG
>Ga0335074_10006628_pt1 | contig 16064 bp, 15 predicted proteins | sample Lox_Sample_23_FD_206715 | JGI IMG/M metagenome (GOLD analysis project Ga0335074, IMG submission 206715) | Soil microbial communities from Loxahatchee National Wildlife Refuge, Florida, United States - Lox_Sample_2.3 | ecosystem: Environmental > Terrestrial > Soil > Wetlands | place: USA... | reverse complement strand
TTAGTAAAGTAGACCTGCTCGCGTCCAGCCACGGCAAGGGAAGTAGTGCGCTGATGCGCAACCACGCCAACTACCTCCACCCATTCCGGCTGCGGCGTGCGAATCCGAATCAGGATGCGTTTGCCGATCGCCGATTGTCCGGGGAAAGCCTTCTTCGCCAGGAACTGATCGATGACTACCCGGTTGCGCCCGGGTAAATTGTCGTCCTCCGTAAAGGTGCGCCCCGCCAGCAAAGGTGTGCGCATCGTCTCAAAGTAGCCGGGCAGTACGATCTGAAAGTCCGTCGCCTGAAACCTGCTCGCATCCTTGAGCGCTTCCTCGGTTCCCCATCGGATAGGACTGAAATCACCGGTCAAAGGAAATGGATACGACGCTGTTACGTTCTGCACTCCAGGAATGGCTTGCAAACGCTCCTCGATCTGGCGAACGACGGCAGCGCGCCCTTCCGGCGTAGGCTTGGCGAGCGGAGCCCCGACAATCTGAAACGTCAGCAGGTGGTGCGCATCGAAGCCGGGATCGATCTGTTGCAGCTCAAGAAAGCTGCGGAACATCAACCCCGATCCGATCAGCAGCACAAACGACAGCGCCACCTCCACCATGACCACCAGCTTGCGGAGCACTGCTCCGCTGGCCAGTCCGGAGGTTCGGCTGCTGCCGCGCAACACATCCATGAGTTCAGGTCTTGAGGCGCGCCATGCCGGAGCAATGCCAAAGATAGCCGCAGCCGCAAGACCAGCAAGCGCCGTGTAGCCGAGCACGAAACCATCAATGCGGATGTTTTCGATACGGGGAAGATTCGCCGGAGCCAGTGCTCGCAGTTCGTGAATTCCGGCCCATGCCAAGCCCATGCCCACGAGCGTGCTCACGACGGCCAGCAGAAATGCCTCGGTCAAGAGCGGGCGAATCAGTCTCCACCGACTCGCGCCTATGGCGGCGCGGACCGCGAACTCGCGTTCCCGTAAGGAAGCACGCACCAGCAGAAGATTGGCCACATTGGCGCAGGCAATCAAAAGCAGGAAAATGACCGAGCCCATCAACGCCAGGATCGCCGGCCGCACTTCCGCCACCAGGTAACGCTGCATCGGATCGACGTCGATGTAGTATCCGGCGGTCTGGTCGATGGGGAAGTTCCTCCGCCCCTCGGCAGCCACCGCGTCAGCTGCGCTTTGCACGCGCTGCAGCGATACGCCCTCCTTCAGTCTGCCTACCGGCCAAATGCTGAAGGAGTTGCGGTTCGCGGCGTCGTAGTCCAGCCGATTCGCAATCCAAAGATCCGGTGCAGCTTCCATGTTCGCTTGCGGCGGAAAGTACAGCCGAAAGCCCGGCGCCAACACGCCCACAATAATAGGTCCGGGTCGGTCCGTGGAAAGCATGCTGTGGCCCAGCACAGCCGTATTGCCTCCATATCGCCGCTGAAAATACTCGTAGCTGAGGATCGCCACCTGAGGCAGGCGCGTAGGTACAGTACCTTGGGCGCTCGGCGGCGGTGCGGGAGGTTGGGGTATCCCGTCCTCCTGCGTGAAGTCCCGGCCAAGGAGAATTCTCGCGCCCGTCGTGCGGAAGAAGTTTGTCGTTACGATCGCCGTGCTGATCTGTTCTGGCGTCCCGTCTTCCCGCGGAACGACATTGCGAAAGCTGAAGACGCCCGCAAAGTCGTCGAACAATGCCTTCGTCCCTTCCCGCAGGTCGATGAAATCGGCATTGGAAAAGGGCAGGTCGCGAACGTTACGCCGGCGCAGCTCATTGCTGGCAATCACCAGGCGCCCGGGCTCTTTATACGGAAGCGGCTGTAAAAGGACCGCATTGGTGACGCTGAAGATCGCGGTGCTTGCACCCACTCCTAAAGCGATGGTCAACGCAGCCGTCACTGCAAATGCCGGACTCTTGCGCAGAATCCGTCCGGCGATTGCAAAATCCTTCCATGCCATGGTGACCTCATCAGGAGCAGCTTTTAGCCGGTAAACACCTCGGCCAGCCATCACAACGAACGATAGCTATTTGACACGATATCCCGGGTACAAGTCTTTGACGTACCTCCCGGGTCGTTCGGCTTTTGCTTTCGTGCGCCATTTTGACCGAGTTTTGAACCTGGGGTACAAACCATGCTTCAGCACCCATCTTGCACACTCTGGAAGGAGGTTTTTCATGTCTCAGCTGATGAGTTCAGCTACAAATGCAGAAGCAGGACAGCACGACGAGCCGTCCGGTCCGCCTGCCGCGAATCGCCATCGCCTTCCGGACGAGCGCGCGGGCATCACACACCATTTCTCCATCGCGGGTCACGAGGGCTACCTGACCGTCGGGCTTTATCCGAATGGCCATCCGGGTGAAATCTTCATCCGGATGGCAAAGGAGGGTTCGACGATCGCGGGATTGATGGAATGTTTCGGCACCGTCGTCTCGGTAAGCACGCAGCATGGAGTGCCGCTCAAAGGGCTCTGCGACAAGCTCTCGCATACGCGGTTTGAACCCTCGGGCTGGACCGGAAATGAGGAGCTTGGTCACGCCGACGGCCATCAGCACCCCCAAAATTCGCGGCAGGAAGGCAGACCGGGACACGAGGTAACCGACGAGAAGACAATAGAGCCCGTGAAAGACGAGGGCGATGTTCACACCCCGGAAGTGTCATTCGAGAGCCTCCAGCGTGAGCCCGAACAGGTTGAAGAGCGCCGCGAGCCAAGCGAGGTTCCTATTCACCGGCTTCAGGAGCTGGCAGAGCAGTAGCGTTACCACGGCAAACGACGCGACCGGGATGAGCCCCGCAGCATAGAGCAACCTGCCGCGAACAAATCTCTCGGCGAATACGGCCGACAGCACGGCCAGCAAATAGAAAACACCGGCAAGCCTGGCCCTGAGACCCGGCGACGCTTCTCGAATCCTTTGTATCATTCCATCGCCTCCAGGCACGTCCATATCACGAGCCGAGCAACAGTGCTGGAACTTTAGGAAATGGCCTTCCCCTGGGATTCGCCGTCAATTTTGATCCCGCCCAACTCTTCCGGTACGAGGTCCATTCAGTTTCCGGCGAGTCCGTTGAGCCATTTTATATTCCATACTTTCCTGGCAGCATCGTACGTGCGAAAGTTCATGCCGAGCACGATCAGCTCTCCGGAGGTACTCATCATTTCTGTATTCATCGGCAACTGCATAGCCATCGAGGATGAAGCGGCCCAGCCATGCTGCTTCAAATGTCTGCCATGATCCAGCGGCCGATTTTAGCTTTGCTTCGCACCGCGCACAGGGGAGTAAGCTACTTCATTGGAGAAAAATCTGTTGGTAGCATGTACGTTCGGTCTATCTTTTCCACCAGCTTGTCGGACTGCTCGGATTTGATCAACCCTTGGAACTCCGGGTCGGCCATCATCGCAGCCCAGTTCTTCTTAGCCTCCTCCTGGCTAGAATGAGCCACCAGGAAAATGAATGTATCGTCCCAGTCGGGTGTCCTCTCAGGTACCCAGTAACCCACGACCTTCAGATCGTGTTTGGCGAGCAGCTTCGAAGTGGTGTCCCGAAACTGCGACTCCAGCGCCGGTTCTTTGCCCGGCAGAGTGTGATAAATCCGAAGCTCAAAGACGCGATTGCTGTCGGCCCTCACCTGTTCAATATGAGCCAAGCGGGCAGTAATGAGCGATCCAGTGGCAAAAGAAAGCAAGCCGATGGCGCAAACTCTCCATCTCTTGGATATTCGGTCTCTGAATTTCCAGCAGTTGAGTATCATGGAATTCTCCCTTTTCATTACCGCAAAATATTCAATCTGAACCGGGCAAGTTCATATCTCGCGAAGGGCAACCATCGGATCTACCTTCGTCGCGCGCCGCGCTGGAAGGTAGCTCGCAAGCACTGCGACCGCAAACAGAAGGAGAGGCACGCTCAGAAACACAAGCAGGTCATGCGGGTGAACGCCGTACAACAGACTTGCCATCATGGATGCGGAGGTCGCAGAAACGATTACGCCGACGACAATTCCAACAACAGCCAGGACGATACCCTTTCCTAAGATCAGTTTCAGAACGTCCCATCGCCGCGCTCCCAATGCCATGCGAAGGCCGATCTCACGCGACCTCTGTCCGACCATGTACGCCAGTAAGCCATAAATTCCGATCGAGGCAAGAACAACAGCGAGTCCGGCAAATCCACCCACAAGGTCGGCAGAGAAACGGCGTGAAGCAAGCGAACGATCGACCACGTCGTTCATCGAAGAAACGTTGAATACCGGCAGGTTGGGATCGATGCTCTGGATTTCACGGCGAATCTGCGGCTCCAGGTCCTCCGCCGGCAGAGATGTCCGTAATACTACGCTCAGGTCTCTGTCGGGGCTTTGATAGATCGGGAGATAGATGTGAGGAATACCATCTGTATCCAGGCCGTCACTCCTGATGTCTTTAACAATGCCGACCACCGTCATCCAGGGCTGGGTGGGGTTTTGTCCAAACCGAAGCAGGAGGCCTAGCGGATTGCGGGTTGGCCAATATTTACGGGCGGTGGTTTCATCAATGATGGCCACCGGCTGTTTGCCGTCTTCATCGCCCTCGGTGAAAAAGCGGCCGCGGAGGAGTGGAGCCTGCATAACCTTGAAATAATCGGGGCTTATCCGAATTCTCTCGGCACGCAGACCCGGCGAGGACTCGATCGGGCGATCTTCGATTGCCACGGCATTGATCGCCTGGTGATCATTCAACCTTATATTTGTGGTAGGCAGATCGGAAGTGATGGCCGCGAGCTCGATTCCCGGAATCGCCCTCACGCGCCGCAATAACTCACGGTTAAAAGAAGTTTGCTGGGCTGCACGGAGATACGGGTCCGCTTTCGGATCGTCAGGTTCTGGTAGCGAAAGGTTTGCCGCAACGACCTGGGTTGGATTAAACCCGGGATTCTCCCTAAGCAGATCGCGCAGCGTACGCAGCAGCAAGCCGGCTCCCACCATCAGAACAACCGCAATTGCCAGTTCCGACACGATCAGGGCATCCCGCAAACGGCCGGTCCTGGCGCTATAGCCGGACCCCCGCGCGCCTTCTCGAATCGCGGACGAGAGTGCGGTCTTTGCTGACTGAAGCGCTGGAGCAAGTCCGAACACAAGGCCGGTAAGAAGGGAAATCGCGAGAGCAAACGCCAATACCACCCAATCGATTCGTGCTTCGTTGAGCCGCGGTATATCGGAGGGAACCAGGCGCAGAATGAAGCCAATGGTGCCAGCCGTGGCCAAAACTCCTCCAGCCCCACCCATAACAGAGAGCAGCATAGACTCGGTCAACAGCTGGCGAATCAGCCGGCCACGGCTCGCCCCCAGCGCAGACCGCACTGCCATTTCCTGTTGCCGTCCCGAGGCGCGCGCCAAAAGGAGATTGGCAATATTCAGCGAAACAATGAAAACGATCAGAATCACCGCACCCAGCAGAAAGAGCAGCATGGGCCGAACGTTGCCTACAAGAGCTTCCTGCAATGGCTGTATCTCAATTGTCCACTGGTCCTGGGCGGGATAATCCTTCGCATAGTCATGGCGTATCTGTGCCGCCATTGCCGTAAGCCGCGCCTGAGCTTGCTCCAGCGTTATCCCTGGCTTCAGACGTCCGATCGAGGCGGGCAGAATTCGCGTACTGCGCGCGGGCGGGGGAGCAGGATAGCCGCTGAATCCGGCTGTGTTAAATACCTCAATGTTTCCGGAACCTGTCGGCCCAGGATGGTGAAAGCCGGGAGGAAGAACGCCGACGATCATGTACGGATCGTTATCGAGCCGGATGCTGTGGCCGATAACATTCGGATCAGCGCCAAAAGATCGGCGCCACAGGCCATCGCTGATCACCACAACCGGCGCGAAGCCGAGCGCAAAGTCCTGGGGCCCAAACAATCTTCCGATCTGAGGGGTCGCGCCCAACATGGAGAAGTAGTTGGAATTCGTGACCAGGAACTCGAGACGCTCGGGTTGGCCGGTGCCAGTTAGATTCACGCTGTCGCTGCCCATCGCGCTTACATCTCTGAACACCCCCGCTCGATTTCTGAGATCGTCCAGTTCGGGCACAGAAAATGGCACATCTCGCAATCCCAGCCCAGGCTCGTTGAAGGTGATTCTCACCAAACGGTGGGATTCGGGAAACGGAAGAGGGCGCAGCAAAACCGCATTCACGATGCTGAAAATCGCGGTGCTGGCGCCGACCCCCAGGGCTAGGGTCAAAACCGCGGCCGCGGTAAAGGCGGGATTCTTGCAAAACAATCTGCATCCGTGACGCAGGTCCGAACCCAGTTCGTGCCACCAGCGTGTGCCCACTGATGCCCGCATGGCATCTTTATGAGACTCGATTCCGCCGAACTCGATCCGCGCCTGTCGCATCGCTTCCTGCCGGGACATGCCTTTGCGAACGAGCTCCGCAGCGTAGCTCTCAATGTGGAAACGCACTTCCATTTCCATTTCACTTTCAAGCCTCCGCCCCCTCACAATCCACTTCAGCCACGAGCGGAAGCGAGCCAAAAGGTTCATATCTGCTCCGAAGTGGTGCGCAGAATACTCGCGATCAACGACGCCATGCGGTTCCACTTTTCGGTTGCCGCATGGAGTTGGCGCCGCCCGGCTGCGCTCAGGCTATAGAACTTCGCTTTGCGGTTGTTGTCCGATTCCCCCCATTCGCTGGTGATCCAACCCTGATGTTCCAGCCGATAGAGTGCTGGGTATAGCGAGCCTTGCTGGATCTCCAGTTGTTCGCCAGAGATCTGCTGAATGCGCAGCAGAACGCCGTAGCCATGCAATGGGCCAAGCGAGACAGCTTTGAGGATCAGCATGTCCAGCGTACCCTGAAGCAAATCGATCTGTTTGCCCACGATCTCTCCTTGTGCGTCTAGGAGAGATACTAGCAGAACTCCCCTAGCCGGTCAAGGAGAGAGTATTTTGGCGGGGCATTTTCTGAATGACGGGCAAACCAGAAATTGAGGTTTAACCCACGTGCTCCACAAAACGGAGAGCGGCTGGAAATTCGCCACGGTTAGGGGAGCAGGAGTTGTGATACCTGGCTTGACGTGAATCGGACGGTGTAGAGTTCTGGCAGACTTGGCCTGTTCAGCGACCATTGTCACGCTCGACGATCGCCAAATCTCTGATATGGAGTGAGCTCGTCAATTCCTGCGAGCCCATGGGGTTTGTTTTTTGTCGTTGTAGTTGTTTTTCTTGAGGACACCCCAAGGTACACGAGGTAAATTAGACCAAAATGATTCGAATGAGGAGGCCAGGCCATGAAGCTCTCAGTTTTCTGCGGAGTGAGCGTCGATGGTTTTCTTGCTCGGACGAACCACGCGCTCGATTTCCTGGATAGTGGCGGGCAGGAGCCCCACGGCTTCGAGGAATTCTACGCAAGCGTCGATGTCCTTGTCATCGGGCGCAAAACCTTCGAAGTTGTGCTGGCATTCGGTAAATGGCCATACGGCGAGAAGCCGGTGGTCGCGCTGAGCAGTCGCCCGCTTGATCTCTCATCTGTCAAAGGAGAAGTGGTCGAGCAGATGTCGGGCGAGCCGGCCGAAATCGCGGCGCAGCTCAACGCACGCGGCTTCCAACACGCCTATATAGACGGGGGCATCACCATTCAGCGATTTCTGGCGGCTGGATTGATCGACCGATTGGTGATCACTCGCGTTCCGATACTCATCGGAACGGGCATCCCATTGTTCGGCCCGGTGCCCGGCGACATAATTCTGCGCCACATTGGGACGCGCTGCTATGGCGGCGGCCTGGTGCAAAGTGAATACGAAGTCGGCGCTTCGCACTCGGGTTCGGAAGGAGTGCACGCGGACCTCGCGAACGAACATCCTTGTTGAGCTAAGGTAGTAGTTCCCGCTCGCGGAGATTACTTTTCGGAGCAACCGGCATGAAGCAGGGAATGAAAGAGTCCTACGAGAAGGGAGTAGCGAACCACTCGGCCCCGAGTTTTGCGTTGTGCATCGCAAGGTGCACGACGAAGCGTAAACAGGGGTACAGGCGGGCTGGGTATTGAGCTCCGAAAAGATGCAATCAGGACGCCGACGCTTTTGCATTGGCGGAAGGCAACACGAGCGGGGTCGCAATCGCGAGTCCCTACGGTCCTGCGTAGTCGTAGACCCCAGACACGTCTAGAAGCTTCATGCACGAGAACCGGGAGACCTCGGAGACGCCTGCTGCTCGAGCATGGGGATGCAGCAACAGGTTCGAACCCCAGCTGTGAAGTATGGCGAGGAAGCCGATCTCCGCCCCCAGCCACTTCGGATCGGCTGCCGCCTCCAGCAGGGTCTGGGAGCTGGCCCGAGAATAGCAGGTCGTAGAACGCTGCGGGACTGGTCAGTGCAAATAGGGTGAGTTGATGCGGGACGGTGAACACGACATGGAAGTAGCCGGTCGGGAGCAGGTTCCGTTGCTGGGCCTCGATCCATCGCTGGCGAGCCTGCGCCTGGCACTTCGGGCAGCAGCGCGAGCGGCACGAGTTATAGGAGATACCGGTTTGATAACCGCAGCCGTGACACACGTCGACGTGTCCGCCGAGGGCGGCGGTACGGCAGCGCACTACAGCTCGATATGCCTTCAGCTGCTGGTAGCTCAGACTGGACTGGTAGCGTTCCGGAAACTGCCTTTCCTGCGCGCGTGCGATATCGGCCACTTCGATGGCCAGCCGCGTCATGGACGCCGCGGACGACGAAAGCAGCGGCGGCTCTGGTCCACACTGGACAGCTGCAGTTCCTCGATCGGATTGGCGACCTGTTGCAGGTGCTGCGACAGGTGCAGATACCGGGCTGTTACCTCCAGATCCTCATGGCCGAGCAGAAGCTGGATGGTGCGCAGGTCGGTTCCGGCTTCCAGAAGATGCGTGGCCCAGTTGTGGCGAACCGGGTGGGGCGTGACTCTCTTGCGGATGCCGGCCCTTTTTGCAGCTTCGGTGCAGACACGCCACACGATCTTGTCCGTAATGGGCTGCTCGCAGTCGCGATGCATGCGGGAGGGGAACAGGTAGGTGCGTGGCTTGAGCCACCGCCAGTAGGCGCGCAGCGTCTCCAGCAACGGTGGGCTGAGCGGCAGGTCGCGATCCTTCCGCCCCTTGCCGTTCACCACGTGGATGACCATGCGCCGGCTGTCGATATCGGCTATCTTCAGCCGCGCCACCTCGGAACGACGCATGCCCGTGCCGTACAGAACCATCAGCAGCGTGCGCTCGAACAAGCCGCTGCTGGCATCGATCAGACGTGTGACTTCCTCCTGGTTAAGAATGTTGGGCAGCTTCCGCGGAGCCTTGGGACAGGGTAAGTACTCGCGGAACTCATGACGATGAAGCGTGCGCACAAAGAAGATATCGAAGTGCGGCCACGTGGTTCTCAACTGTTCCCGGGCAGAGTTTAAGCTCCTTGAGCAGATAGGCCTGGTAACTGCGTAGATGATCCGGACCAAGCTTGTCCGGTGACGTGGCGAAGTGTTGTGCGAACCGCTCGACGAAACGCAGGTAGCGCCGCGTCGTGCCTTCGGAATAGTTGCGACGCTCAAGTTCCTCGAGCATCATTTTGCGAAGACGAGTCACAGTGGGGTACCTCCTGTGACTCACACCCTATCCCGGCCAAAAAACTACTCGGCAGCCACCACCGCAGCGTCCCCGGCGCCTGCGGCTTCGTTCTGGTAGGCAATACGGAGATTGCAACCCGGCCGCGACATCCCGGGCCGTTACTTCCGTGTAGCGGTCATCCGGAATGAACGCCGTCCTTGCAGCTGACGGGCAGCAGTCCATGTCCATTCAAAGGGGCGGGCGCCGGTTCCACATCGCCGACGATCGGAACAGAACGTTAATCCCGGCGCGCTCTGCCACCTCCTGTTCCGCTGCTGCAATCTACGAGGAGTTTCGTTGACAACTACGAACTGTTTCGTATATTGTCTCGATCATGAAACCCATGCACCGCGAGCTGCCCCGTCCCACCGAAGGCGAACTGGAGCTGCTGCGCATTCTGTGGCAGAGAGGCGCCGCCACGGTCCGAGACCTTCACGAGGAGGTCAGCCAGACTCGCCCCCTCGGCTACACCGGGGTCCTCAAGCTGCTCCAGATCATGACCGAGAAGGGGCTGGTGGAGCGCGAGGAGTCCGGCAAGGCCCACGTCTACCGCGCCGCCGCAAGCGAGCGAGCGACGCAGGACCAACTCCTCCGCGACATGAGCCAGCGCCTCTTCGCTCGCTCCGCCGCGCAACTGGCCATGCATGCTTTATCCCTTGAGCCAGTGAACGACCGCGAGTTCGAAGAGCTGCGGATTCTGCTTGATCGAAAGAGGCAACGTCCATGAACCATTACTGGCAAGCCATCGGCTGGACTCTCGTCCATTTTCTGTGGCAGGGAGCGGGTATCGCTCTGGTTTACAAGGTCGTCGATCTCGCTCTCGTCCGCCGCAGTGCCAACGCGCGCTACCTGCTGGCGCTCGCGGCTCTGCTGGGCATGCTCGCGGTCTCGCTCTCCACTCTTGGGTACGAAGAAGCAAGCCTGCGACCGTCCGCCGTTCCGCAGGGCAGCACCGCGCCTGTGGTCTGGACCTCCGTGCCCTCTGCGCCTGTCCGCGCTGCCGCGTCTTCGGCAACGCCCGCGCCCGCGGTTAAGCTCTTCCTCGTCGATCAGGTCCTGCCGTTCCTCGACGTCCTCTGGCTCGCCGGCGTGCTGCTCCTGACCCTGCGCGCCCTGCGCGGCTGGTGGCTGCTTCGCCGTCTTCGCCTTAGCCCGTTGCATCCCGGGCCGCACACGCTGCTGCTCCGCCTCGACGTCATCCGTCTCCAGATGGGCATCCGTCGTTTCGTCGATCTGCGTCTCTCCAGCCGCATCGCCAATCCGCTCACCGCAGGCGTGGTCCGCCCGTGGATCCTGCTACCGATCGCCGCGCTCACCTGTCTCAGTCCCGAACAGGTTGAGCTCGTCCTCTCCCACGAACTGGCCCACATCCGACGCCGCGACTATCTGTGGAACATCCTGCAAACGGTCGTCGAAACGCTCTTCTTCTTCCATCCCGCGGCCTGGTGGATCAGCCGCCGCGCCCGCGAAGAACGCGAGCTCTGCTGCGACGACGCCGCTCTTGCCCGCTGCCCCGAACCCTCGGTCTACGCCTCGGCCCTTCTGTCGCTCGAAGAAAGCCGTCGCAATCATCTGCGCCTGGCAATGGCCCTCGACGGCCATCAGTCCCGCGCGGGCTTGCGTGCCCGCATCCTCCGTATCCTCGGCGATCCCGATCCTTCTTCGCGCGCCGTGCGCCCGCTCTCGCTCGCCGGCGTTGTCGTCGCCGTTGCGATCTTTTTCAGCCCGATGCCGAAGGTCTTGGCCAGCTTCCGGGCCGTGCCCAAAGCCGCTGCATCCATGACGCACGCGGTCGCGCCCGCCGCGCACGCCACGTTCCACGTGCCCGCTGCCGCTCCTGCACAACCTGCGCCCGCGAACGCGGCCACGCTCTCCCCAGCGTACCGCGCACAATCCTCCGCCACTCCGCCAGCGACTCCCCCCGCCAATCAGGACAAGACCTGGCGGCACGAATGGAAGCTCACGCGCCGTGACTCCTCTCCGAGCAAGGTGCGGCTCACCCTCATCAGCCGCAATGACGACGGGAACGACCGCGAGAACACCCAGGATGTTTCACTCTCCAGTCTCGCCGGATTCCGTCTCTCTGTGCTCGATCAGGACGGCCCGGTGAAGTTCGAATATATCCGGGACTCGGGGCGGATTGTCTGCGAAGGACACGTCGCTGGCGGTCGCGCTTCAGGGCCGTTCACGGTCGTTCTCGATCCCTCCTTCGTTTCCTCTCTGCAGAAAATGGGCTATGCCGCGCCGCATGACGATGAAGCGTTCTCTCTTGTGACCTCCGATGTGACTCTCGGCTATGCCCAGGCCGTCAGGGACACGGGACTCACATCATCGGTATCGGATTTGATCGAGTTGCGAGATCACGGGGTCAGTTCGGACTATGTCCGCGCCGTGCGTCAGGAAGGGTTCACGAATCTAACCGCGTCGGATATTTCCGATCTGCGTGATCACGGCGTCGAACCCAATTACCTCAAAGCGATCAAGGCAGCCGATCCGAACCTCTCTATCGAAGCGATCGACAGCTTATACGATCACGGCGTCAAGCCTGACTATTACAAATCAATGAAGGCCTCCGCCTCCCAACTCTCGATCGAGCAAGTCGACAGCCTGTACGATCACGGCGTTGAACCGGATTCTTACAAGGGGTTTGCCTCGGTCGACCCCAAACTCTCCATCGGCGAGATCAACAGCTTGCGCGACCATGGCGTCAAACCGGAGTACTACCGGGGCATGAAATCGGTCAATCCCAACATGTCCATCGAGCAGATCGACAGTCTCTACGATCATGGCGTCAAACCGGATTCATACAAGGGCTTTGCCTCCGTCGACCCCAAACTTTCCAGCGAGGAAATCGACAGCCTTCGCGACCATGGGGTCGGACCCGATACCTACAAGGGCTTCACGGCCGTCGATCCGAGGCTCTCGATCGAGGAAATCGACAGCCTTCGCGACCATGGTGTCGCACCGGAGTTTTACCAGGGGACGAAGGCAGCGGACTCGGCGGTATCCATTGAGGACATCAACACGCTGCGCGACCATGGCGTCGAGCCGGATTATCTCAGGGAGATTCGCGCGCTGCCCGATGGATTCTCCATCTCGGACATCTCCGAACTTCGCGACCACGGCATTACCGCGAAGTACATTCGCAACCTGCACGATATGGGTATGAAAAACCTGACTGCGGCTCAGATCATTCGTCTCCGCGACGGAGAATAGCACTGGGAATCCGATTGAACGCACCTGGCCTTAGCGTTCATTGGCAATTCGAGGATGTGTGGTCGGCCTTCCGGACATTTCGACCCCATCTCCCGTTCTGCCGGTATTGCCGGTGAACCACCCGGAACTCCACAACTCGCCTGTCAGACGCTCGATTCACACTCGGCGATAATTTGCTCACCGAGAGGAGAATGGATGCGGCCTGACTTCCTGTTTGGCGATAATCCACCCGAAACGCGGGAAATTGACCGGGACCGCTTTGATCGGGGAAGGGGGCAGTTGACGACCGTTCACTTCACTTTGGTACTGACAGAACGCCGATTGAAGCGCGGCTTCCCATGCTGCGCGTCGAAGAATCTGTTCCAGTCTGCGCCGCGGTAGTTCACTCCTCTCGCAGTAATATCATCGGATCGACCGACAGCGCACGCTGCGCGGGAATCCACGTGGCCAGCACACCCAACAGGGCCATCGCCAAAACCACACCGGCTAGGACGAGCGGATCGCGGGGCGTCGCCTGATACACGATGAAGGCGAGGACGCGGGTTGCGAGAATGCCGAGGCCGAGGCCGATGGCTGAACCAATGGCGAGCAACTTGACGGCTCGTCCTAATGCGGCCTGTAGGACTTCCTTGTGCTGAGCGCCAAGCGCGACGCGAATTCCCAGCTCCCTGAGGCGCTTGCTGACAGAGTAAGCGGCCATGCCAAAGATGCCGGTGATGGATAGCATTGCGCCCATCACGTCGAGCACGCCCAATGATACGGTTGCCATCCGCGGACCGAATAGAGTTACCTCCAGCTGCTTCTCCCGCTTTTCGATGATCACGGGCATTCCGGCATCCAGTTGCCGCAAAGTCTTTCTCATCGCCGCAGCAAGCAGCTGTGGGGCCTTGTTCAGGCCAGGGCTTGTGCGCACTACCAGCGTTGTCGCAATGGATGGCGCTTGCAGGATGGGAACAAACTGGGCGGGTTGCGGGTCTTCGGTCAGGTTTTGATATTTGCCGTCTTCGGCGACGCCCACCACTTGTATCCGCGTGCCATCTCCCATCTTGTAGTAATGGCCGATGGCGGCATTGACGGAACCGAATACCGCAGGTCCGCGGCGTTGTCGGGAAAAACATTCTTGTCGCCGACGCCCATCGCGAAAAGCACGGTGTCGGCTAATCCGGCAGCTTCGACGCCGGGAATCGCCTGCATCGCCTGCAATATCCGCTTTTGCATCGGGGGCGCACTATCGCCGGTGTAACCGGCCATGGTGAGATCGGTCTCGGCCAGCATGGTGTTCCGCAGGTCGAATCCGAAATGGGCATGCAGCGAGCGGCCCAGCCCGCGCACCGCTACCAGAGAGGAGGTGACCAGCACGGCACAGATGGCAATCTGCGCCACCAGCAGAACCTCGCGTGCGCTTATGCGGTTGCCGGCCCTGATGCCCGGTCCCGCCTTGATGACTTCGTAGGGATTAGTGTGCAGCACTTGCCGCACAGGAACCGCGCCGAAGAGAAGACCGCTAACGAGCGCGAGCAGCAGAGCGGCGAGATAGACCTTTGCATCGGGACTAACGGCCACATAGATGGGCCAGCTGGTAAAGGGCCGCCACGCGGTGAGTGCGCGCAGAAGCGCAGCACTACCCGACAATCCGACGGCGCCTCCGGTCAGGGAAATGAGGACGGCCTCAATGAACAAGCCGCGGAGGATGCGTCTGCGGCTAGATCCGAGAGCGAGGCGCAGGGCGACTTCCCGCGAGCGATCGGCAGCACGAGCGGCAAACAGACTGCCGAGATTGGCGCAGGCGGCGAGGAGAATAAGCGCCGTCAGGAGCATCAATCCCGCCATAAAGGCCCGCACCGGCCGGCCCAGATAGTCGCCATAGAGGCCAGGGCGAACCAGCGTGAAGGTCATTTTGCTTTCGTCTTTGGGATAAGTTTTTTCGAGGTAGCTTCCGATCGAGTTCAAATCAGCGACGGCCTGAGCCGGCGTTACACCCGCCTTCAGATAGCCGATGGTGTCAAAGACCCAGCGGTCCCTGCGGGTAGTGAGATCGTTCTCCCCCAGTGCCGGGTGCTCCACAAGGGGGACAAACAGAGCGGGATGGAAGAACATCAGGGTCCCGTTGAAGTCCGGCGGCGCCACGCCGAGGATCGTGAACGCATGCCGGTTCAGGCGGACCACGCGGCCCACCACGCTTCGATCATCCTGGAAGCGCGCGTGCCAGTAGTCGTAGCTCAGCACGATATACGGAGCGCTGTTCGCCCCGTGCTCGTCGGCCGCGTGGAAGAAATGTCCGAGATGCGGCTGCAGACCGAGCGCGTCGAAGTAGTTGCCGGTGGCCTCTTCGACCCAGACTTCCGATGGATCACCACCCGCATCGAGTCCCACCTCACCGGCCGTGTAGGCGATCAGGTCGTCGAAACTGCGGTTGCGATTCCGCAGATCGAGATAGTCGGGATAGGACTGATATGCTGAGGCCTCATTTCCATGCTGGAGTTCGTAAAGGCTGTTGGGGCGGGCCACGTTGAGGGGGCGTAGAAGAAACGCGTTGAGAACGCTGAAGACGACGGCGTTGGCGCCGATGGCGAGCGCCAGGGTGAGAACGGCGGCGATTGCGAATCCCGGGGACTTGCGGAACTGGCGAATCGCGAACCGCAGGTCCTGCAGGATAGTCATCGGCGGCCTCCGGGTACCGACTGAAACGGCAATTCGAGCGCCAAAAGTGTCGAGAATGCAACTCTATCAGAGCAAAGTCGCTTGCTGGATCTCTTAGGTATAGGGAGTCCAGGAGTCCGTCCGGTTTCAGCCGAAGGTGTCCCGCAAACGAACAGGGACGGCGGCGATAGGCGGCCTCAACCGGCGACTACAGGACCTACCCGTTTCCAGAACCGGTCACCTCCGAAACGCGGTTTGGCGATTTGGCATGAACCGAGCCCCAATCTCAACATGCGATCCCAAAGGCACCCATGCAGAGCCTTTCCTATTCCGTCCGCAGCGCCTGCATGGGATCGATGGAGGCTGCGCGCCGTGCAGGCATAAATGCGGCCACAAGGCCGCATACCACCAGCAGCACTGAAACCGTCACGATAGTGAATGGATCATGCTGGCCCACGCCAAACAGAAATGACTTGAGCAGCCGCGTTGCGATCCATGTACACGCGAGTCCCATGCCCAGCCCCCAAACCACCAGCACCGAGGCGTCTCTCAGGATGAGCAGCACCACATCGCGCCGCGCCGCGCCCAGTGCCATGCGTATACCCACTTCGCGCGTGCGCCGATTCACTGAGAACCTCATCAAACCCGACAATCCTACCAGAGCCATGA